>Ga0182745_1004070_pt1 | contig 12303 bp, 9 predicted proteins | sample eDN3rd30CKraftBY_FD_128523 | JGI IMG/M metagenome (GOLD analysis project Ga0182745, IMG submission 128523) | Enriched backyard soil microbial communities from Emeryville, California, USA - eDNA 3rd pass 30_C Kraft BY (version 2) (version 2) | ecosystem: Environmental > Terrestrial > Soil >... | reverse complement strand
TCGCAGAAGTCTTGTGACAGTCGTTCCCGGTCCCAGACCGATTTCGAATTGACGAAACGAAGATCTGGAAAGACTGCACTTGATCCTGTCTCCTGTTCTTTGTGCCTGTCATCTGGACAGATCGGGAACAACTGAATAACTGTTTCTGGACAATGACTCTTTCTGAACCCGGAAGAACAATTAAAACCATGCCCACTGATTCTATTCCTTCCGCCTACAAACGCGTCGTCCTCAAGTTGAGTGGCGAAAGCTTCTGCCGTGAACGCGAAGGGGGCATCAGCATGACGGAAGTCACCCATATTTCCCAGCAGATCAAAGCGGTTGCAGAACTGGGGGTCCAACTGGCAATTGTCTGTGGAGGGGGAAACATCCTGCGAGGCAAACAGTTTTCGCAAGTGGGAACCGCCATCCACCAGTCGACAGCCCATTACATGGGAATGCTGGCAACCGTGATCAATGCCCTGGCCCTGCAGGATGCATTGGAGAACGAAGGGGTTCCCACACGGGTGCAGTCCGCGATTCGCATGGAAGGAGTCGCGGAACCATTTATCCGGCGGCGTTGCGTACGACATCTGGAAAAAGGCCGAGTCGTGATTCTCGCGGCTGGCACAGGCAGCCCGTTTGTCACCACCGATACCGCAGCCGCCCTGCGGGCACGTGAAATTGGTGCTGACATCCTGATGAAAGCAACCAAGGTGGATGGAGTCTATTCAGAAGATCCCATCCGCAACCCGCATGCCGTCCGCTATTCCACGATTACCTTTCAGGATACGTTGAAACAGAACCTGCAGGTCATGGATGCGACCGCTATTCATCACTGCATGGAACACAACATCCCGATCATGGTGTTTGACTTCTATCAGGATGGAAATATTCTGCGCGCGATTCAGGGGGAGCAAATTGGTACGATCGTGCACAATGCCGGCAGTTAGACCAGTTTGGCCTCTCATCTGCCCGCGTCGAAAAGGTTTCACTTGATGAAAGACTGAAAGCCGCGAGGCAAGTTCGCCACAAGATTTACAAAAATGCTCTAGTGCTTCGTCAATTTTAAAATTTAGGGTTGGCCTTCACGCAACGTACGACAACGGAGGACGTTTTGCGATCGTGCATCCCAAACCAGGTCCTGACCAGGTCCTGGCCGGGCGGCACTTGAGGGCATTCAACCAGATGTTTCGATTCAGCGTTTCGTAACAAAACGATGAGTCGTTCCATCTTTCTATGGATGGCTGCTGGTGGTCGATACGGAGTGATCTGTTCTCAGACCGGTCATTCCCTGTTTCAGAATGGCAGCCACATACGGAGCAGCGACACTCCCTCCATATTGATCAGCTCCTTGAGGTTCATCCACGCTCACCAGCACGATCAATTGGGGATCGCCAGCATTGGCTCCTCCGATAAACGAACTGAAATGGCGTGTCGTGGAATATCCTGTTCCATCCGCCGACAACTTCTGAGCGGTCCCGGTTTTTCCGAAAACCTCCAACCCCGATTGCTGCGCCCGTTGACCGGTCCCGCGGGCCACCGTTTGGAGTAGCGGCTCCTGAATGACCCAGTTTGCTGCCTCTTTCCCGATGATGCGGGTTACAACCGATTTTCGCGGCAGAGGTGCTTCATCCCGAAAGCTCAACACCAGATGCGGACTGACTCGAACTCCCTGATTCGCCAGGGCTGCATAGGCGGAAATCATCTGTAATGGAGTGGCCGCCAGTTCCTGTCCCATCGGAATGGAGCCGGTGGAATAACTGTTCCATTTCTCCAATGGCCGCAAGAGACCGGGTAACTCTCCGGAAAGCTCGATTCCGGTCCGGCGTCCAAACCCAAAATCGGTCGCCAGTTCGAAGAGTTGTGCATTCCCAAGTTGTTCGCCGATTTTTGCCATGCCGATATTGCTGGACTTCACCAGCACATCCGCGATCGAAAGTTCTCCATAAGGATGGTGGTCATGCAGCATGCGACGCCCCATTCGATACACACCCTGTTCGCAGTCATAGATGGCGTCCCGGTCGATCAGCCCCTGATCCACCCCCCAGGCGACCACCATCGGCTTGAAGGTCGAACCCGGTTCGAAAACCGATGAAATCGCCATATTTTTCCAGGCAGCCGCAGCAGCCAATTCCGGTCGATTGGGATCGAATGCCGGTCGACTGGCCAGTGCCAGGACCTCTCCCCGCTGCGGATTGATCACGATGGCACAAGCTCCCAGCGCCCGATGTTTTTGCATCAGTAGATCCAGTTGCCGCTCCACATGAAATTGCAACAGCACGTCGAGGGTGAGCACGACAGAACATCCATCGACCGGTGGCTGGGTCACTTCATCCAGAACATTGAGGACATAGCCCCGCGCATCGCGCACGAATTTCCGCACTCCATCCCGACCGTTCAGAATGCCTTGCAGAGACTCTTCCACCCCCCCCCGCCCGATCCCATCGATATTGCGAATCCCCAGCACATGGCAGGCGAGTGAACCTTGCGGGTAAAGACGTTGAAACTCCCGGCGGTATCCGGCGATTTTTCCTGGTAGATGCAATTGCTGAACGGCAGCCAGTTCCTCATCCGTCAATCGTCGCTTGATCCAGAGGAACTGCTTCCCGGAGTTGCGTTTCAACCGTTGCTGCAGCGTGTCCACATCCAACTTCAAGGCCGTAGCCAACTGATGGCTGATGACGGGGATGTTGTCGATTTGAGCCGGACAGACGAACAGGCTGGGGACGAGAATGGTGGTGGCCAGCAAACGGCCATGTCGGTCGAACACATCTCCCGGCCGTGCCAGAACCGGTTCTTCGCTCACCTGCTGGCGCAAGGCACGAGCTGAGAATTCTTCTCCGCAGAAGACTTGAATATGGACCAGCCGGATCACAATCACGACCGCCGACAGCCCTAATACAAGATGAATCAGCCGTTCGCGCTGGACGCTTCGCATGGGACGCCAGGCTTGCTGTCTCCACACAGCACCCGACGTTTCTTCTCTCGATTGAAACTTGGGGAAGGCCCAATGGGTCCTCTCGGGTTCAGGCACCACAACCCAGCGCCGTAGCATAAGACGGAGAAATCTTTGAACTCCGTAGCGTGCCTTGGCAACAAAATTTCGAATCTTCCGCACCACCCTGCTCCCGCAATGCGGAACGACTCATTTCATTCACCTACTTGAGCCGTATTACGGCATTAACGTCTTTCATTCCTCGGACGAGTGGCGTTGTCCAGCATCGAATTCGTCTGCTCTCTTTCCTGAATGAGTCGATGCGGTGCTGTCAGTTGCTGGGTCTGATAGACCAGACGGCAGCGTTGCTCACGCAAAACATCCATCTGGTAGTACTGCAGGGAGATTGCCCGTTTGACTGACAGATTCTGCTTTTCGATCGCAATGGCCATCAGACCAATGGCAGTCATCAGCCCGATCGCCGCTGCGAACCTGAAAAACATCGATGAATCCCCTGTTTCATCGCCAATGCCAAAAGAGACAAGAGAAGATCCCATTCACAGTGGTAATCTCCTGACCATGATGTTGAGCGAATTCATCTCGCCCTGACCGCGTTCTGCCTCGCCATATTCAGCATTTCATTAATATTTCATCAATCGAAATGCATTCACTGCCGGTACAAGAGAGAGCAACTTGCTCTTTCTCTCATCGGATTTCGGAGTCCGCCGGCACGAGTACAACCTGGCTGGCATCGGCAGGAAGCCGCAAGACCGAACCAATTTTGAGGATCTTGCCGTTTTCCAGGCGATCCTGATTCATCCCGTGAATCTGTACCCAGCGGGAAGATCGGCCCAGGTATTTCTGGGCGATGTCGGTCAAAGTATCACCCTTTCCGACGCGATAGCAGGGCTGGCCATTTTCATCAATGAAAAAGCCAGCAGGAGCAGATTCAGCCGGGTCCCGAGGACCACCGCCAGTAAGTTGCGGATAGCGTTGATGCAGCACTTCCACATGCGGCACCAGAACATACATGCCCGGCTTCATTTTTTCCGGAACGGGAATACGATGTTTGTTGTATTCTGCCAAAGCAGAAAAGAATCGGGCAGAACTATAAAATTTGCGGGAAATCGTCCAATAATTATCCCCGGACTGAACCTGATACACTTCGTCCGCAGGAATCGCTTCCGCTGCCGGAACGACAGGTTGATTGCTGAGTTGATGACCCAGTTGCGGATCGCTCGGTTGTCGCCGCATCCCGCCGGGTGGTACTGGCTCATTATACTGAGACTGAATACTCGAGTTCTGGCGTGTTGAACCAGAAAACGGCTGCTCTGCCGGTGCGAAATCCGTCACCCCATTCGCCGATCTCTGCACCGGCGACATCTCCCGATTCTCCAGAGAGGGGATTCCCCGCAAATTCTGGACAGGTGAAGACTGGACAGGTGAAGACTGTGCTGGTGAAGACTGTGCTGGTGAAGCTTGGATGGGTAAAGACTCCCGGGGCATGGACAATGTGGGCTGAGGATCTGCAATGTCCAGCTCGGGAAAACGCTGTTGAGAGGGAATCGGACGACCTCCACTGATCGGCGTGGAATCCAGATTCAACTCTGCTGGCATGGCTGGAATTTCTTCCTGATTTCCCGCTGGTAATCCAGACGGAGGAATTGACTGAATCGGCATTTGTGGAATGGCTGATGGTTCCGGAAAAGCGACCTCGGCCCCTTCATCCGTTCCTGCGGTCTGCTGAATACGCTGATAACGGGCAGATCGTACCTCGCGGCCTTCTCCCGAATCCCTCGTGATTGGTGATGCGGCAAATCCCAACGTCGAGGGCGATCCCGTTTGGCCTTCCAATGTCTGTCCAGCTTCTAATGTTCGTCCCGACGGCACGGCTGGAGCAAAGGCTGGCAAGTCCATTTCTCCTCGCTCCGATTGGCGTACCGGTCGAGCAGATTCCTGTGCAGCAGCACCATCCTGAAACAATCTGCGCGGAGCAGTTGCTTCTCCGGGATTCTGATGACCTTCTCCAATCGACACACGCCGCGCAGGAATCGCCTCTGCAAACGGATCTCCCCCGCCATTTTGAGTCCCTTCCGCCTGCAGAGACGCACGATTGGCAAGATTCTTGCCTCGCGCAGCTTCGGACACACCAGCCTGCTTTGACTGGGAGGTCTGTCCTTGCGCCCACAAAGGAGGAACGGAATTTTGTTGAGTTTGAATACGCGCCGGCGGCGCGGACTCGCTGTCACGGTCTGGACTCTGACCCAGGACGACTCCGCTTAATTCGTGTTTCTCCCAGCGTGCCCACCTTTGGTCTTCCTCGGTGAGTCGTTGAAACAGGACGAAGCCCAGCAGGCCCATCAGCCCCAGGATGGCAGTCATCCCCCACAGGGGAGTAGAACTGGCAGGGAGAATTTCCGGAGAAATCAATGGATCATTCATATGTGTGGGGGCTTCCGCTGGGCGACCCGCAACTTTGCGGACCGCGAACGAGGGTTCCAGCGCACTTCGGACGGTGTCGCGACGAGCGGTTTGCGCGTGAGATTTTCCCATATTGTCGTCTCGCGAAACGCCTGTTTCACCAGGCGATCCTCCAGAGAGTGAAAAGTGATCACAAGCACCCGCCCACCCGGTCGGAGCCGTTCGGGAAGGACCTTGTGCAGAAATGTTTCGAGTTCATCCAACTCCCCATTCACAGCAATTCGCAATGCCTGAAAAATGCGGGTGGCTGGATGAGAACGGGTTTTCTTGACCGGTATGAATCGTTCCACCAGTTGTTTTAATGCTGCTGCGGTGGCGATCCCCCTGCCTCGCTTCCGCTCAGCCACAATCTCTTGTGCAAGTCGGCGAGCTTCAGGATCTTCACCATAATCACGAAAAATCTTCTCCAACTGGTCTTCGTCCGCAATTCGCAATAACTCGGCTGCCGAAAGGCCTTGAGAAACATCAAACCGCATATCCAGCGGGCCTGTCGTCTCAAAACCAAATCCTCGCCGGACATCGGCCAGTTGATCCGAGGAAAGCCCCAGATCCAGCAACACGCGATCCACTTGATCAATCCCGAGGTCATCTAAAACCTGATCCAACTGGGCATAACTGGACTCCTTCAATGTGACCCGTTCTTCGTTCACCACTTCCGCAGCCCGGGCCAGCATCGTGGCATCACGATCCAATCCGATCAGGCGACTTGTTGCATCCATCTTCTGCAAGATTTTCTGGCTATGTCCCCCTGCTCCCAGAGTCCCATCCACGATCGTGAGCCCCGGCAACAAGGCCAGTTGCTCAAGCACTTCATGAACCATGACGGGCACATGCACCGTCCGTTCTGACGACATGGCGAAACATCCGTAAATAAAAATGGGGGAAACAAACCTATTGCTTCGTCAATTTAAAAAATTCGGGTAGGGCTTAACGCAAAGTCCGACAACGGAGGACATTTCGCGATCACGTACCCTAAATCCAAGCCCTGACAGGGCACTGTGCTTAGAGCGTTTTTGTCAATCTTGTCGCGGACTTGCCTCGCGGCATTCAGTCTTTCATCAGGTGAAACCCTTTCGACGCGGGCACATGAGAGACCAAACTGGTCTAATCACGGTCTCAACTGAAACCATGGGAATCACACACAGTAATCGCGATGGGAAGGTCGGAAGGAAAAGGCCGGAAGGAAACTGAGAAGCTCTGACAAAACTGGCAGCACAAACTGCTGGCAGCACCAAATCACTCAGACGAACGACTCAGCCAGGAGCTGCTCATCCTGAAATGATGATGATGACATGAAGTTGAAGACTAACAGACTGAACTGACCATTTGAACAGGAAACAATCGTGAGGAGGGAATGGCACAGATCCAGGACGACCATCGATCCAGATGCCGACAAACAGCGGTCGAAAGACCAATTCGAAACGATTGAAAAATGGGAGGGGCAAAACTTGAGCGATTTTTATGAAATCGAATGATTTTCTGAAAGACCAATTTGGGAGCATTCAAAATTCCCAAATTCATCTTCTCGGGACGGCTTTCCCAAAACCAGACTCTCCGCTAGAATGCCCCCGCCCCGGATTTCGAACCTCTGAAGAAATCGGGTGTCTGTCAAGATTGAGACTGCGGGTTCACCATCGCATCACCATCCCTGTTGACCGGACGGGTGCACCACAACTCATTATTTATACCTATTTTTTTGCATTAACGAGACATCAGAGAGCCTCGCCGACTCAAATTCGAGGTCAGAAATTTCACGGCGGTAAATCAATCTCCTGCGAGAAAATCAGGATACCGTGAAATCGAAGAGAAGGAACGAGAGAGTATTAAAAGACATCATTGCTGAACCGAATAAAGTGACGAGTGCCCTGTCAGGGCTTGGATTTCGGGTACGTGATCGCGAAACATCCTCCGTTGTCGGACTTTGCGTGATGAACAACCCCTGTTTTTAAAGTTGACAAAGCACTACTTCAGACGGAGAAAGTGTTACCAAAAAACAAACACCAAACGGAGTGTAGCTCAGCTTGGCTAGAGCGCCTGCTTTGGGAGCAGGAGGCCGCAGGTTCGAATCCTGTCACTCCGACTATTTTCAGAAACGAGCCCTTCGGCGAGTACGTCGAAGGGCTTTCTGATTGTGAAGACTTGAGTTACGGCTCGGCTCGCGTGTTCAAAAAGCATGGCATGTGATTCTGGGAGTCCAACACGTTCGGGGCAACGTATTGGGCAGCAAGATGATGAGAAGTTCAAACCTTGTCGTCAGTTTTGTGGTGACGGCGCAGCCTCTCTGGCTTCTGTTGCTTGGCCGGCGATTGGGGTGGTCAAGAGGCGCTGCCATCCGGATCAGGATCGTCGCATGATCCACGCAGACGATGCGACAGCGTGCGATGAATGGAGTCAAGCACGGTATCGAGTTGCTTGCCGACGTCTTCGGCCAGGAATCGCAACACAAAGTAACCGTGTTGCTGGAGGAGCGCGTCCTTGCGGCGGTCGCGGCGGTACGCTTCGAGGTTGTCGAGATGTTGTGCCCCATCCAGTTCGACAGCCAGTCGCGCGTCGGCACACAGCAGGTCCACTTCCATACGGCCGTGGCCATCGAACGGAATGGGAAGTTCGGTATTCAGGCGAAATCGCCCAGCGGTTGGGGGGAGTGTTTCCAAGCGGCGGTAGAGAAAAGCTTCCGTCGCGCTGCGGGCGCGGTTGACTCCCTCGTCATCGGGAGTGACCGAACGGGCGACATGAGTAAACAGGTTTGCCAGGGGGGCGTCGACGCCGTCTCGAACCAGTCGTTGGACACTGGCTGCGTAGTCCCGTTCCCATTGGGGATCGATCGGCAAGGGAGCGCTCGCCGGCCAGCCAGGGACGGCGTTGGCGGGGAGCAGGATGCGGTAGCCGACCGCTTCGTAGCCACGGCAGCGGCGGTCGAACATGCGGGCCAGCATCGAGACGTTCAGGTCGGCGTAGTCGTACACGCGGACCTCCCGTTTTCCGTGATGCAGGCGGTGCAGCCGACCGACATATTGGGCGATCGTCCCGTGCCAGGAAACCGGCAGTGTGAGAAACAGCGTGTCCAGACGCGGGTCGTCGAAGCCTTCGCCGATGTATCGCCCCGTGGCGAGCAGGATGCGCGGCTCGTGTTCGGGAATCGCGGCAAGCCGCGCGGAAAGAGCGTTGATTTCCTTTTTACCCATCCCACCGCGCAGCACGACCAGATGTGGGACGCCTGTTGAAAGCTGCCTTGCAAGAATATTGAGATGCTCGTTGCGCTCCGTGAGGACGAGAGGAGAACGGCCCTCGTCCACGGCGTGCAGCACCTCTTCGCAGATCCGCTGATTGCGAGCCTAGTCCGTAACAAGTTCAGTATAGAGTTTCTGGAACTGGACACGTCGATCTTCGGCAGCGGGCTTCAACGGGCGGAAGTCAGTCGGATGGACATGGACCGTATGCTCAAAGGGACGGACCGCAGCCTGATCTTTGGCGTCCACCCGGTATCGCACCGGTCCACACTGCATGAAGATGATCGGGTGATGTCCATCTTTTCGAGTCACTGTGGCGGACAGGCCGGTGACGAATTTCGCCTTGGCCTTGCGAACGACCTGCTCGAAGCTGGCGGCGGAGAGGTGATGGCATTCGTCGACAATCAGATGTCCGTAATCAGCTACGCAATCCAGTACGGTTCCTTTTCGAGACAAGCTCTGAATCAGGGCCACGTCCAGGAAGCCGGTCGGTTTTTTGCGTCCGCCGCCGATCCGGCCAATCTCGTTGGGCGACAGGTTCAGAAAGGTCGCCAGCCGCTGCACCCATTGTTCCTGCAACTGACGGCGGTGGACCAGAACGAGGGTATTGGTTTTCCGTTGAGCGATCAGCCACGCCGCGACGACGGTTTTCCCAAAGGCAGTCGTCGCAGAAAGAATGCCGGTCTCGTGGGACATCATGATCTGGGCGGCGGTCTCCTGTTCGGGATGCAGCCGGCCCTGAAACTCGACCTCCAGCCGTTGTCCGGAGAAGCGTTCATCCCGCAGGCTGACCGGCACCTTCAACTCCGAAAACAGCGCCTGCACGTCCTCCAGACAGCCGCGAGGGAGACCAAGATGCTGCGGGAAGTCTTCCGCACAGCCGATAATGCGGGGCGTGCCGTACGTCGGCAGGCGCATGGCCTGAGCCTTGTAGAATTCGGGATTCTGAAACGCAGCGATGCGAATCAGTCGATTTTGCAGGCTGGGAGTGAGCTGGTCCTTGGCCAGATAAATCTGGTTTCCCAAGATCAACTCAACCGGCTTCGGCGGCAGTCCGTCTGAAGGAAACTGGACGGAAGGGCGAGACGGGGAAGGCTGCCATGGTTGCGCTTCATGATCATCCACCGGGAAGAGCCGCACGCCAATGATTCGCCCTTTCCGTTCCGCGCGTTCCACCAGTGTCTCGATGGTTTCTGTTTGGACGCGACGGATCGACGACAGCCAGGCCCATTGATCGGGATGGGGCTCGAAGTCATCGTTCAGAAAGACGCTGTGTCCCCGTTTACGTGGCAATCTCTGCAAGGGGAGCGAGATGAGGTTGCCGAAACCTCCTTGTGGAAGGGTATCCTGATTCGGAAACAGGCGGTCATAGGAATCGAGCCCAATGCCCGGTCTCGCGTCCATTGTTTCCGTCAACAGAAACGTGCCAAGTTTGCGCGCCAGGTTGGAGGAGATGGCCTTGTCAAAAAAGAACCAGAGATGCCCGCCGTTTCCGCTGCGCGACCGCTCCACGGTAGTCGGCAATTCGAAGCGGCGGCACGTTTCCATCATGGCCCGTGCATCGTCCTGCCAGTTCTTCTTGTCCAAGTCGATTGCCAGAAAGAAGCAGGTTTCGTCTCGCAGCAGCGGATAGACACCCATGACAAAATCGTGTCCCGCATCATCGGAGCCTGAAAGGTGCCAGCGGATCGCGCCATCAGTCACGGGCAAAAACCGCTGGTGTGGGCAGGCGGAGCATTTGATCCGGGGCTTCTCGCAAATGCCGTGTGCCCACTCGTTGGCACAGGCGGGAGAGTAACCCGATTTTCCGGTACGCCGGTTTTCGAACCGGCGGGCATAGACGTCGTCGCGACCGCGAAAGAGCGAGCGGAACAAGGCGACTTTGGACTCGGGGGGAGAGAAGCGATGGACGTCTGGTTGATCCATGCGACCCCTCCCGAGAATCTTTGATCCGCCATGATGGCCAAAACAAGCTGTATGATCACGATCCCTGAATCACCTTATGGGCGATTTCAATGAGATAGCCGTCCTCAACATCGTCTCCGATCGGAACGTCCAGCGCCTCGGCAAATCGTATTTTACCAAACCTACAAACACTCAATCAACAGCTCACCATGCCGGGAAGATGAGCTTTCCTGCAATCTCGGCTGCTCTCTTCCACCGAAGGAGAACAGACTTCGTGTCCAAGCAGGGCACCATTCTCTCCAATGGAGTTATTTGTGAAAATCACTTCGGCATAAAGCCCTGACGCCGGAGTTCGCTGGTCAGCCGGTTCAGTTTGGGGTTCTTCGCCTTGAGCTTTTGGGCCTGTTTTTCCGCGAGATCCGATTGGCCGCTTTCCACCAGCGCTTCACGGAGTTCGGCCAGCAACTCGGCGACCTGACGGTAGGCATCCGTTGACCGCTGGGCCACCAGTCGTTCCGTTTCACGTAACGTGGCGGTTGGATTTGCGGCCATCTTGGCGAGCCGTCTTTCCCGTTGTCGAGCGGCCTTTGCAGCGGCCCGCTGCCGTGTTTTCTGAGCGATTTCCGTTGCGGCAGTTTCCAGTTGGGTGATGGTTCGATTGGATTTTGATGTCGGCCATTTCGGCAAAGAGAGTTCGTTCCGGTAGCTGGCCACCAGTTCCGCACGCACGGGTGAAGCAGGATCATTCATCAATGACGTGAGCCAAGCGTTCTTTGATTCCTCAGACTGATGGCGAATCCATTCTTCATAGTCAGGCTGGGAACTGGAGCCATCCGGAACCGGCAGGCTTTCCTGGGCGGCAGCGGCGATCAAGGCCTCGCTGAGGCCGTACAGTTCGGCGAGAGCGCGTTGTGCCTTGGAAAGATCACCCAGCCCGGCAGGGACAGGAGCTTGCACCATCTCGCCTGGATCATGATTGCAGTCGCGGACGACTGCCAAGTGGGCCAGGTACAGCGGCCTCAGGTCGCCGTCAAGAATTTCCGCCCGCAGGGGAACCAACAGATCCAGCAGGGTGTCAATCTCCCAGAGTTCTTCCAGATCGCCGGGTTCATAATATGGTTCGATGGACAGGCATCCGCCCTGCCCCTGCTTGTCTTTCGAGAATTCCAGCGAGTTCTTGACTGCGTAAGATTGAAAGGATTTAGGGTCCGGCAAACCCTGGGGAAGACGGATCAGCAGATTTCGGATGCCGAAATTCGCGTAGTGCAGATGCAGATCGTAACCGCGACGCAGCATCTCGATCGCATTGCCTCGAAAATCTCCGAAATGGTATTCGTTCTCGAACGACCAGGGAGTGATCTCGGCACGCGAGGATTGCCGGTGCATGTAGTCGAGGTTTTTTTCACTCACCGGATGATCGATCGCGCGAAACGCGACATACTGATATTCACTCACTGATTCTCCCTGTTTACAGCAGTTATGCGGACAATCACCCGCGCGACGGCAAATTCAAGCTGCATCGTATCCATCGACAACACGAGATCAATCCGGCCGGCCGGAGTCATTCACAGCTGGAGACTTTCTGACTGCCGAAGTGCCTCGACTGGAACGAGTCCGCGACGAATGGCTGGATACCCCTGACCCGGAATATCACATGCGCACGCCGCGCTCGATCATTCATCGCGAGCGGAGGCGATTGCCGGAAGGGGGCTCCGGAGAGGAAGCGATGATCGATCCGGACTGTCCCTGCTGTCAGATGATGTGCGACAT
>Ga0182745_1004069_pt1 | contig 12303 bp, 11 predicted proteins | sample eDN3rd30CKraftBY_FD_128523 | JGI IMG/M metagenome (GOLD analysis project Ga0182745, IMG submission 128523) | Enriched backyard soil microbial communities from Emeryville, California, USA - eDNA 3rd pass 30_C Kraft BY (version 2) (version 2) | ecosystem: Environmental > Terrestrial > Soil >... | reverse complement strand
GTCCGCGGGCGTGGTCCTGGGGACGTCCCTCCTGGGTGTGTCATTGTTGACAGACTACCGCTTGAGCCTGACCAAGCTCATTCCCATCGAAGCGCATGAAATCGCGGACCATGCCTTGGGTGTGGCCGCCATGCTCGCGCCCTTCGTGCTGGGCTACGCGAGGCGCAGGCCCCTGGTCGCCGCCATCCACGTGGCGGTGGGGGTGTCCGCCCTCCTCATTTCGCTGGTGACGGACTACCGGAGCCAGACGGGCACGCACCTGGGAGGGGAGCTGGCGCCGGACCCGGGAGCGGCTGGTGCATGAGCGCGCCCGTCCCTTGAAAGACAGACACGGGCGGCGCCGGCGTGCGCCGCCCGGGCTACCACGCATAGTCTTCCGGCGCGGGCTTGTGGCCCGGGAAGATGTCATTCAACCGTGACAGGGTCTTGTCATCGAGGGTGACGTCGAGCGCGCGGAGGGCGGCGTCGAGCTGCCCGGAGGTCCGAGGCCCGATGATGGGCGCGGTGACGGCGGGCTGGTGCAGCAGCCACGCCAGCGCGACGTCGCCCGGCGCATGGCCCAGCTCCTCGGCGAGGGACTCGTAGCGCTCGATGCGCTCACGGTGCTTTTCGAGGGACTCCTTGGCGCGTCCCTCCAGGCGGCGCTTGCCCTCGCGCTCCTTGCGAAGCACGCCGCCCAGCAGCCCACCCTGGAGGGGAGACCAGGGGAGGATGCCCACGCCGTGGAACTGCGCCGAGGGCAGCACTTCGAGCTCCACGGTGCGGGCCATCAGGTTGTAGAGCGACTGCTCGCTGACGAGCCCGGTGAAGTTGCGCCGCGCCGCCGCGGCCTGGGCCTGGGCGATGTGCCAGCCCGCGAAGTTGCTGCTGCCGACGTAGAGCACCTTGCCCTGGGCGACGGCCACCTCCATGGCCTGCCAGATTTCCTCCCAGGGCGTGGCGCGGTCGATGTGGTGGAACTGGTAGAGGTCGACGTAATCCGTGCGCAGGCGCTTCAGGCTGGCGTCCAGCGCGCGGCGGATGTTGAGCGCGGACAGCTTGCCCTCATTGGGCCATTCACCCATGGCGCCGTAGAGCTTGGTCGCGAGCACGGTGCGCTCGCGCCGACGGCCTCCCTGGGCGAACCAGTTGCCGATGACCTGCTCGGTGCGGCCCTTGTTCTCCCCGAAGCCGTAGACGTTGGCCGTGTCGAAGAAGTTGATGCCGTGGTCGAGCGCGGCATCCATGATGGCGTGGGACTCCGGCTCCTCGGTGGTCCAGCCGAAGTTCATCGTGCCCAGGCAGAGCCTGCTGACGGAGAGCCCCGACCGGCCCAGATTCGTGTACTTCATGGCGACTCCTCGATGGCCGGAGGCGAGGTCCCCTGCGCCGGAGGCGGGCCGGCCGTTCGCCGCCATCCCGGATGCCATGCGCATTCAGGGCATCCGGAGCGCCTGTTGGCCAGGGATTTGAGGGGGGCGGCGCGCCAGTCTCCAAAACGAAACGTGGGCCACCGCCATGAAGGCAGTGGCCCACCGGTACGTCCGGCGTCAGCCCGGCTTACGGGTACAGCGTGCGGGCGCCGCTGCGGTCGTAGCTGGTCAGCACCAGGTCGCCCGTCTGGGTGCCGCTGCACTGCGGGTAGTGCATGACGGAGCTGGAGTCATACGGCGTCAGCCCGCGCCAGGCGTTGTCCTCGTAGCAGCCGGTGGTGGTGAGGCGGGTGTGCTCGTGACGGAAGCCGAGCGTGTGGCCCAGCTCGTGGCGGAGCACGCCCTCCAGGGTCCAGGGCGAGATGTTCTGGAACGACGACGTCGAGATGAGGACGTTGGCGTCGCGGCGGGCGTTGTTGGGGAAGAAGGCGCGCGCCAGGTACTGCGGCGTGTTGGTCTGGTTCACGTCGAACACGACGTTGTTGTTGCGGTTGGTGCAGTTCGAGTCCTGGGCGCTGACGTGGATGAACTTCACGTTGGCGGCCGCCTCCCACTCCGCCGCGGCGCTCTTCATCGCGGCCACCACGCGCGCGTAGTTGTTGCCGAACTTGGTGCTCACGCAGTACGTGAGGTTGAGCGCCTGGCTGGCGCTCCACTTGATGTCCTTTCCACCGCTGTAATACACGGCCAGGGCGCCCTGCTGGGTGCCGATGCCGCTGACGGCCTGCTCGTAGAACTCACGCAGCTCCGCCTCGGTCGGCAGGAAGATGTCGCCGTCGACGACGAAGCCACCCGACTCCGGCTCCTGGTAGGCGTTGGCGCGGAACTCCTCGTAAGAGACCTGCTGCGCGTCCTGCGTCTCGGACTCGGGGGTGCCGCACGCGGCGCCCAGGACGGAGATACCTGCCAGAAGAGCAACGGAGTGAAACTTGACCATGGTGGGCCCTCGTTACCGCGGTGACTTCGTCGGAGGCTGGTTGCTCCAGCCCAGAGCATCGCCCGTACTGGCCTCGGTCCTTCCTGAGGTTCAGGGAGCGAATTCTCGGAATTGAAATCAAACGCGAAAAGAGGACCCCGGGACTGCCTGAGCGGACACACAGGACCACACGAATTTTGAACCTGGGCCCCGCGTCTCACCGGAGAGGGTGGGGTCTGCCGCACCCAAGGGAGTTGGCGGTGCGGCATCGGGAGAAAATCTCCGGGGAAAAGGGCGGTCGATTTCCGGAGGTTCCGTTCGACCACGGAAGCAGGGAGGCTCTTCTCCCCACTGCCGTGAGGAACGACCCATGAAGTACATGCTGCTCATCTATGAGAACGAGAAGGTCGAGGAGGCGCTGTCGGAGGCCGAGCTTCAGCAGGTGATGACGGAGCACTTCACCTTCGCGGAGGCCATCCAGAAGAGTGGCAACTTCATCTCCGGGGAGGAGCTGGCGCCCACGGCGGCCTCCACCACGGTGCGCATCCGCGACGGAAAGCGCCTGACGACGGACGGCCCCTTCGCCGAGACGCGGGAGCAGCTGGGCGGCTTCTACCTGGTGGAGGCGCGAGACCTGGATGAGGCCATCGGCATGGCCTCGCGCATCCCCACCGCGCGCACCGGGTCCATCGAGGTGAGGCCCATCCGCGAGTACATCCCGCCGCAAGACTGACACCGGCCTGGAGCGGCCACGCGCCATGGCGGACCCTGCTTCCATTCTCGAACGAGCGCACCGTGAGGATTACGGGCGCATCGTGGCCACGCTCATCCGCGTGCTGGGCGGCGACTTCGCCGCGGCGGAAGAGGTGGTGCAGGAGGCCTTCACGGCCGCCCTGGCGCAGTGGCCGCGCGAGGGCGTGCCGCGCGAGCCGAGCGCCTGGCTGATGCGCGCGGCTCGGAACAAGGCGGTGGACCGCGCGCGGCGGTCGGCCCGGCTGGATGCGCGGGTCAGCGAGCTGGAAGCGGTGGCGCGCGTCGAGCAGGCGCTGGCGCCGCTCCCGGATGGAGACGCGTGGCCGGCCGCGCCGGACGATTCGCTGCGGCTGCTCTTCACCTGCTGCCACCCCGCGCTGTCGGGCGAGGCCCAGGTCGCGCTCGCGCTGCGCTGCCTGTGTGGATTGACGACGGAGGAGATTGCCCGCGCCTTCCTCGTCTCGCCCGCCACGCTGGCGCAGCGGCTGGTGCGCGCGCAGCGGAAGATTCGCGCCGCGCGCATCCCCTACGTCGTCCCGGAGCCCGAGGCGCTGGCGGAGCGAACGCAGGGCGTGCTGCACACGCTGTATCTCGTCTTCTCGGAGGGCTATGCGGCGACGGAGGGGCCCGCCTTGCTCCGCGTGGACCTCTGCGAGGAGGCCCTGCGTCTGGTCCGGCTGGCGCGCTCGCTGCTCCCGGAGGCGCCGGAGGTGGCCTCCCTGCGGGCGCTGATGTTGCTCCACCATTCACGCCGCCGGGCGCGGTTCGCGGAGGACGGCGGCCTGGTGCTGCTGGACCGGCAGGACCGCGCGCTCTGGGATCGCGAGCAGGTGGCGGAGGGGCTCGCGGAGCTGGAGGCCGCGCTCGCCCTGGGGGCCCGGGGGGCATACACCGTCCAGGCCGCCATCGCCGCGCTGCACGCCCAGGCGCCACGGGCGGAGGACACGGACTGGGCACAGATTGCCGCGCTGTACGGGCGGCTGTCCGTCCTGACGCCGGGGCCCGTGGTGGCGCTCAACCAAGCCGCCGCCGTGGCCATGGCCCGCGGGCCCGAACATGGGCTCGCGCTGGTGGATGACTTGGAGGCCTCCGGACGGCTGGCGGACTACCACCTGCTGCCCGCCGCGCGCGCCGACCTGCTCAGGCGCCTGGGGCGGAGGGCGGAGGCCGTGGCGGCGTACCGGCGGGCGCTGGCGCTGGTGCGTACCGAGCCGGAGCGGCGCTTCCTGGAGGCGCGGCTGCGCGAGGTCTCGGAGGCGTGAAGGTCCGGCCCTGGCCGCGTCCGAGGCTTCACGGGCCGCCGGTGGAGCCCCCTTGCAGCCAGTCAGGGGCGGCGCGGCGTCACCGGTAGTGTGTGGCAATCCAATCGCCGTCGATTTGCTGGACGGAGATGTCGAGCTCGTAGATGGCGCGCAGGACGTCGGGGCGCATGATGTCCTCGGGGCGGCCCTGGAACGCCACCTTGCCCTCGCGCATGGCCACGATGTGGTCGGAGTAGCAGGAGGCGAAGTTGATGTCGTGCAGCACCAGCACGAAGCTCTTGCCCAGCGTGTCCGCGGCGTGCCGGAGCTGCCTCATCATGGACACGGCGTGCTTCAGGTCCAGCCCGTTGAGCGGCTCGTCCAGCAGCACGTGGTCCGTGTCCTGGCAGAGCACCATTGCGACGAAGGCGCGCTGGCGCTGGCCTCCGGACAGCTCGTCCAGGAAGCGGCCGGCGAGCGGGCCCAGGCCCATGTGCTCGATGGCGCGCTCCACGTGCTCGCGGTCCTGCACGGTGGGGCGGCCCCTGGAGTGGGGATAGCGTCCGAACGTCACCAGGTCGCGGACCGTCAGCCTCGCGGTGATGTGGTTGTCCTGCCGCAGGATGGCCAGCCGCCGCGCGAGCACGTCCCCGGGCGTGGTGGTGACGTCCAGCCCATCCACCCGCACGGCGCCCGAGGACATGGGCAGCACCCGGCTCACCATGGACAGCAGGGTGGACTTGCCCGCGCCGTTCGGCCCGATGATGGAGGTGATGCCGCCCACGGGCAGGCGCAGGGTGACGCCGTCCACCACGACTGTTTCACCGTAGCGCCGGGTGACCTTCTCCGCTTCGATCATCTCGTGGCCTTTCTCATGAGCATCGCGATGAACACGGCCCCGCCCACGAACTCGATGATGACGCGGGGACTGGTGTCCAGGCGGAAGACGCGCTCCAGCACGAGCTGTCCGGCCACCAGGGCGATGGCGGCGACAAGCGCGGCGGCGGGCAGGACGAACGCGTGCTTGTGCGTCCGCATCACGGCGTAGGCGAGGTTGGCCACCAGCAGGCCGAGGAACGTCACCGGCCCCACCAGCGCGGTGGACACGGCGACGAGGATGGCCACCAGCGCCAGCACCCACGACACGGTCCGCTCGTAGTCCACGCCCAGGTTGATGGCGGCCTCGCGCCCCAGCACCAGGACGTCACAGGTCCGCAGCAGCCGCAGGCCCAGCACGGAGACGCCCAGCGTCAGGCCCGCGGAGAGGAGCAGCAGCTCGTGCTCCGGGTTGTTGAAGCTCGCGAAGAAGCGGTCCTGGAGGAAGACGAACTCGTTGGGGTCGATGACGCGCTGGATGAACGACGACAGGCTCCGGAACAGCACGCCCATCACCACGCCCGTGAGCAGCAGCAGGTGGACGCTGCCGCGGGCCACCCCGAAGAGCCAGCCGTGCAGCAGGGTGGAGAAGGCCACCATGATGGCGACCTCCGCCCCGAAGAGGAGCCTGGGGTCCAGCCCCGCCACGGCGGTGGAGCCCAGCAGGAAGACGAGGCACGTCTGGATGAGCACGTAGAGGTAGTCGAACCCCATGATGGCGGGCGTCAGCACGCGGTTGCCCGTCACCGTCTGGAAGAGCACCGTGGAGACCGCGACGGCGTAGCCCACCAGCAGCGCGGTCGCGACCTTCCGTCCGCGGAAGGGCAGCACGAAGTCCCACGGCCCGTTCACCTCGATGAGCATGAACAGGGCCGCGCAGGCCAGGGCCAGTCCACCGAGGACGAGCAGCGTGCGCGCGGGGCCGCTGGATGTGGCGCTAGCCGACACGGGCGCCTCGCTTCAGCAGGAGGTTCAGGAAGAGCACGCTGCCGATGACGCCGGCGATGGTGCCCCCGGGAATCTCGTACGGGTGGCGCACCACGCGGCCCACGATGTCGCACAGCAGCACGAAGGCGGCGCCGCTCACCGCGACCCAGGGAATGGAGCGGCGCGCGTTGTCGCCCAGGACCCTGCTGACGAGGTTGGGGACAATCAGGCCCAGGAAGGGAATCATGCCCACGGTGACCACGACCATCGCGGTGACCAGGGCGACGATGACCAGCCCCAGCGTGACGATGCGCGGGTAGTTGAGCCCCAGGTTGGTGGTGAATGCCTCGCCCAGGCCGGCCACGGTGAAGCGGTCCGCGGCGGCGTAGGCGGCGCAGGTGAGGCCCAGCGTCACCCACAGCAACTCGTAGCGGCCGCGCAGGACGGTGGAGAAGTCCCCGGTGGTCCACGCGTTGACGGACTGGAGCAGGTCGAACCGGTAGGCGAAGAAGGTCGTCGCCGAGTCGATGATGCCGCCCAGAATCAGCCCCACCACCGGGACGATGAGCGCCGAGCGCAGGGGGAGCCGCCGCAGCACCAGCAGGAACAGCGCCGTCCCCGCCAGGGCGAAGGCGGTGGCCACCAGCATCTTCCCCAGCACGGGAAGGTCGGGGGCCAGGAGGGTGGCGGCCAGCAGGCCCAGGCTCGCGGACTCCGCGGTGCCCGCCGTCGTGGGCTCCACGAAGCGGTTGCGGGTAATCATCTGCATGAGGAGGCCCGCGACGCCCAGGGACGTGCCCGCCAGCATGACCGCGAACAGGCGCGGCAGCCGGCTGATGATCAGCACCTGGAGGGCGCGCTCATCGGGCTCGGGCGCGAAGAGGGCGCCCCAGGACACGTTGCTGGCTCCAATCAGGAGGCTGACCACCGCCAGCGCGACGAGGACGGTGGCCGCGGCGAATGCGCGCTTCACGGCCGGACGTGCCTACGGAGCGTGGGCATAGGCGCTGGCGACCTGCTCGCGCAGCAGGTTGACGGACTGGAGGCCGCCGCCCGAGAGGTAGATGGTCGCCGGGTCCAGGTAGACGACCTGCCCCTTCCGCCACGCCGCGGTCTGCCGCACCAGCTCGTTGTCCAGCACCTGCCGCGCGTTGCCCTCCTTCTGGCCCGTGGCGGCGTCCCGGTCGATGACGAACAGCCAGTCCGGGTCCTTCTCGCGGATGAACTCCGAGCTGATGGACTCGCCGTGCAGCGAGATTCGCAGGCCCTCGGCGGCCTCGGGGACGCCGAAGTCGCCGTGGATGACGCCGAAGCGCGAGCCCGGGCCGTAGGCGCTCATCCGGCCGCCGGTGACGAGCACGACCAGCCCCTTGCCGCGCGCCGCCGCCACCTGCCGGAGCTCCGCCACCGACTGGCGCAGCGACTCAATCAGGGCGCGCGCCTTCTCCTCTTTGCCGAAGATGCGGGCCAGCATCTGCGTGTTGGCAATCACCGAGTCGAGGTAGTCCTTGCCGCTCATCGGCACGTCGACGGTGGGCGCGATGCGGGAGAGGTTGGCGTACTTCGCGCTGGAGCGGCCCCCGGTGATGATGAGGTCCGGCCGCGCGGCCTGGAGGGCCTCGTAGTCGGGCTCGAACAGCGTGCCCATGCGCGGGTACTTCGCGTCGTTGAACGCCGCCAGGTGCTTGGGGAAGGTGTCGCCCGCGACGGCGTAGACCTCCACCTCCAGCGCCTGGAGGATGTCCAGCGCCGCCGGGTCGAACACCACCACCCGCCGCGGCGTCAGCGGCACGACGGTCGTGCCCTGGCCATGCGTGACGGTGCGGCCCTCCGCTTCGGCGGTCTGGGCGGCGGGCGCTGCCGTGGGCTCGGACGGGGGCGGGCGCTGGAACCTCAGGCCCACCCACAGGACGGCCAGCACGAACACGATGGAGAGCAGCGCGAGGAGGGGAAAGGGACGCCTGTCGGATGAACTCACGGTGGTCGCGGGAAATGGTGATTTTGAAACTGAGAATCAATTTCATATGATAGGCGTTGGCGTCCGTCAGGTCAAAGCCTGGTGGGTATTTTCTGGGCGGCAGGTCAGTCCGTCGTCGACGGCGGGCGCTCCGGCCGGAGGTCTGTGTTCGCTCGCCGCTTCAAGGGGACGAAGAGTGCGCGGGCGCCCTCCGCGAGCACTGGCAGGGCCACGGACGGCTGGAGGACGGCGCCCAGCCCCGCCTGGAGGTGGAGGACGCGATTGAACTGCTGGTGGACGGTGGCGTCCCGGGAGGTTCGCTCCATCAGCCGCCGGATGTACCAGTGCAGCACCCCGGCGCCGGGCCCGCGCCGGCCGAGGGCCTGGGGGTATTGCAGGTCCAGGTTCGTGCCCATGAACCAGGGGAGGCGGAGCACCTCGGGCAGCCGCTTGCGGAAGCGCCGGGCCACGCCTTCGAGCGTCCCTGGGGCACGCCGCGCCTGTTCGTGGAGGCAGTCATGGAGCAGCGCCGCGCCCCGGGCCGCCACGGACATGCCCTGTCCGAAGACGGGATTGAAGGCGCACACGGCGTCACCGACGATGACCCAGTTCTCCGGGAAGCGCGCGAGGCGCTCGTAATGCCTCCACCGCGTCTCCTTCACCTTGTGCGTGGCGAGCGGACCCAGCGGCGTGGCCTCTCGCAGCGCGGCGTGGAGGTCTGGCTGGCGCAGCGAGCGGGCGAACTCGAGGAAGCCCGCATCGTCCGTGGGAGGGTGGTCTCCGAAGTAGCCGTTGAGCGTGACAATCCAGCGGCCTCCCTCCACGCTCGAGATGAAGCCGGAGCGCCAGCTCACCGGGGGACAGGGGTACTGCATGAGGACCTTCCACTCGTCCTGGAAGCGCGCGGGCGGCGCGTAGAGGCGGGTGGTGTAGGCCAGGTCGACCCGGACCTGCTCCTCCTCGGGGCGCTGGAGGCCCAGCGCTTCGAGCCACTGGGGCGCACGTGAACCCCGGCCCGTGGCGTCGACGACCAGCGCCGCCTCCAGCGGCAGCTCCCCGGTGGGGGTCCGCAGCCGCACGCCCGTGACGCGCTGGCGGGACGCGTCCGTGAGCAGCCCTTCGACGGAGCAGCCTCCACGAAGCTCGACGTTGGGGCGCGCCAGCACGCGGCGCAGCACGTTCCATTCCAGGAAGGGGCGGGTGCACGCCAGCAGGGGAAGCCCGCGGGGCGCGCGCGACTTCCAGACGTCGAAGTGGTGCCACGCGACGTCCCGGCTGGAGTCGATGAGCGCGGCGCCCTGGGCTTGGAGGTCGTGGAGCAGCCCCGGGAAGAAGCGCTCCAGGACCTGCTGTCCCGCGTCCAGCATCACGTGGACGTGCGCGCTCTGGGGAGCGCCCTTGCGCGTCGCTGGCGCCTGGGGGAGCGGGTCCCGCTCCAGGATGATGACCTTCTCGAAGTGGTCCGCGAGCGCGCGGGCGCTCAAGAGCCCCGCCATGCTGCCACCCACGACCACGGCGTTTCCGAAGCGATGTTCAGCGGCGTCCACGTTCCAGGCCCCCGGTCTTCCAGCCACGCCCGCGCCGGGAGAGGAGGGGGCCTCCTTCTCCCGCGCGAGGTGGCGTCAGAGCGGCCATTTCATGGCGAGGGTCTGACGTGTGCCTTCCCGGTGGGAGACCTAGTCGATGACGATTTCGCACTCAGGGAGGCAGTGCTGGACGTTGATGAGCGTGCGCGTGCCCGTCATGTTGGACTGACAGGCGGCGTACTGGGTCGAGGGCTTCCCAGGCTTGCGCGTGGTGCCGCACTTCATCGTACAGGCCTGCACGTTCTCGACCCAGTAGATGAGGTCTCCGTTCGGGCAGTGCGGCGGCATGCCCAGGCCCTGCTCGACGGTGGCCGGCGACTCGCCTTCGGGGACGTCCAGGGCGGCGTCCCCGCCCCCGCAGGCGATGAGCGAGAGGGAGAGCGCGGCGGCCCAAGAAGCGGCGAGGCGGGAGGCATTCATGCAAGGCTCCTTTCGGATGGGAAGCCCGGGATGATGCATCACCCCTTCCTCGCGCTGAAGCACGCACCAGGTGTGGCGCCCCATCGCGGCCCCGGCCGGTGTTCCGAGGTGCCCTCCAGGCCCAGGTGACGCACGGGAGCCGAAGCGTCGGATTTCCTCCGGGGGGCTGCCCTCCAGGGCAGTTGGCGCCCGCCACCGGGCGCCTCACCGTCACCCGGTTCAGGGCAGGCAAGGGAGTATGCACATGCGCGTCGGGTTCTGGTGGGTCCTCGCTGGCCTGGGGTTGGCGGGCCTGGGGTGCGGTGAGTCCGTGGATGCGGTGGCAGTGGAGGCGGTGAAGGAGACCTCGGAGGTGCCGGTGCAGGCCCTGGCTTGCGCGCCGCCGGGCGCCGTCTACAAGGTGAAGGACGTCCTGCCGCCGGGGGCGCCGGTACCTTCTTATGTCTTGCCGGTCCCCGACTTGCTGACGAACGCGCAGGGCACGCTCTTCTTCGTGGTCGACCTCTTCGACGGCCCCAGCGCCCTGTGGCGCAGTGACGGCACCTCCGTAGGCACCGTGCCCGTGAAGGAGTTCCCCGTGATGGCGGGGGCACACCGCTCCTTCTCGTCGCTCGTCGCGGTGGGGACTCGCGTCTTCTTCGTGATGCGCGACCCCGTGGTCGGACGGGAGCTGTGGGTCAGCGATGGCACGGAGGCGGGCACGCGGCTCGTGCGGGACTTCGCGCCGGGCCCCGCCAGCGACGACCTGACGCTCCTGGGGTCAGTGGGGGACGTGCTGACCTTCTTCCGCCGCCCGGCCTCGGGAGGCCCGCTGGAGCTGTGGCGCTCGGACGGGACGGAGGTGGGAACGGTCCGTCTGGTGACCTTCGGAGCACAGAACTCGCTGGAGGGGTCGGTGCTCCCAGTTGCGGGAGCGCGGTTGTTCACCCTGCACGACGCGGCGAATGGCACCTACCTTTGGCGGACGAATGGCACGGCGGCGGGGACCACGGTCGTCAAGCGGCTGGACGCGGATCGGGTCTGGATACAGGGCACGAGCGTCACCACCGCGACGGGCTTGAGCGTGTTCTCCTTCTACGATGAAGGCTCCATCACGGAGGTGTGGCGGACGGATGGGACGCCGGGCGGCACGGTGCGCCTGGACTCCTTCGGTGGCTATGTGACGTTGCTGGGCGTGCTGGGTGGGAATGTCTACGTGTCCTCTGGCACCGCGGACGATTCCGCGTTGAAGATCTCCCGCGTGTCGCTCGCGGGCGGTGGCAAGGCGACGGCGACGTGGCTGCCCAACCGCTACGCGGGCCAGCCCGACGCGTACCCTTACGTCGAGTACTCTGCGGTCGCGGGCGGGAAGCTCTACGTGTCCATGGCCATTGGCACCTCGGGGCCCGCGCCGCGCGAGGTGGGCCTCTGGGTGACGGATGGCACGGAAGCGGGGACGCGGGAGCTCAGCCGGGGGCTCTCCACCTCCGACGAGCGCTACTCGCAGCTCTTCGACACCGGCGTCGGGACGCTGCTCTTCAGCGCGGACGTCGGCGGGACGGGGCTGGAGCCTTGGGTGACGGACGGCACGCCCGAACGGACGGGGCTGGTCGCGGACCTCTCTCCGTTGGGGGGCTCCATCCCAGAGGCCTTCACCCGGGTGGGCAGCACCCTCTTCTTCCGGGCTCGCTCTGACACGCGAGGCGACGCGCTGTGGGCCATGCCCGCCGCCGTGGCCTGCCCTACGCAGGAAGTCCACGCCCGCTGATGCGCCGCGATGTGCGAGGCTGGGGCCCATGTCCCCGGAGGTCCTCGCGCTCCTGCTCCAGAACCGCCAGCGCTTCCTCGCCTTCCTGACGCCCCACGTCGGGAGCGTCGAGGCGGCGGAGGAGGTGCTCCAGGCCGCGCTGCTCAAGAGCGTGGAGCGCGGGAGCACCCTGCGTGAGGAGGAGCGGGCGGTGGGCTGGTTCTACCGCCTGCTTCGCAACGCGCTCATCGACCGCTACCGGCACGAGCAGCGCCAGGGGCGCGCCCTGCGGGCCTTCGCCGAGGAGAGCCCCCTGTCCACCGAGGACGCGGCGGAGCTGGAGCGGACCGTCTGCGCCTGTGTCTCCACGCTCACCACCACCCTGAAGCCGGAGTACTCCGACGCGCTCCAGCGGGTGGACCTGGACGGGCAGACCCTGGCGGAGTTCGCGGCGGCGGCCGGCATCACCCACACCAACGCGAAGGTGCG
>Ga0182745_1004067_pt1 | contig 12306 bp, 8 predicted proteins | sample eDN3rd30CKraftBY_FD_128523 | JGI IMG/M metagenome (GOLD analysis project Ga0182745, IMG submission 128523) | Enriched backyard soil microbial communities from Emeryville, California, USA - eDNA 3rd pass 30_C Kraft BY (version 2) (version 2) | ecosystem: Environmental > Terrestrial > Soil >... | reverse complement strand
CAAGAGCAAGTTCGACAACCTGTACGGCTGCCGCGAGTCGCTGGTGGACGGCATCAAGCGCGCGACCGACGTGATGGTCGCGGGCAAGATCGCCGTGGTCTGCGGCTACGGCGACGTCGGCAAGGGTTCGGCGCAGGCGCTGCGCGCGCTGTCGGCGCAGGTGTGGGTGACCGAGATCGACCCGATCTGCGCGCTGCAGGCGGCGATGGAAGGCTACCGCGTGGTCACCATGGACGACGTCGCCGACAAGGCCGACATCTTCGTCACGACCACCGGCAACTTCCACGTGATCACGCACGATCACATGAAGCGGATGAAGCACAACGCCATCGTCTGCAACATCGGTCACTTCGACAACGAGATCGACGTCGCCGCGCTGAAGCAGTACAAGTGGGAGAACATCAAGCCGCAGGTCGATCACGTGATCTTCCCCGACGGCAAGCGCATCATCCTGCTGGCCGAAGGGCGCCTGGTGAACCTCGGGTGCGGCACGGGGCATCCGTCCTACGTGATGAGTTCGTCCTTCGCGAACCAGACGCTGGCGCAGATCGAGCTGTACGCGAACCAGGGCAAGTACCCCATCGGCGTCTACGTGCTGCCGAAGCACCTCGACGAGAAGGTCGCGCGGCTGCAGCTGGCGACGCTGAACGCGAAGCTGACGACGCTCACGGACGAACAGGCGAAGTACATCGGCGTCTCCAGGGACGGCCCGTACAAGGCGGAGCACTACCGCTACTGAGGCGACGTGCGCCTCGTGGGCACTGGTCTGTGAATGAAACGGCGGGCTCCGGGCGCAGGTCCGGAGCCCGTCGCGTTTCGACGGGAGCGAAAGTGACTGCACACATCATCGATGGCAAGGCCGTGGCTCGTAAGCTGCGCGCGGAATATGCCGAACGGGCCGCCAGGCTCGTGGTCGAGCACGGGCTGCGGCCGGGCATCGCCGTGATCCTGGTCGGCGACAATCCGGCCTCCAAGGTCTACGTCCGCAACAAGATCGCGGCCTGCCGCGAGACGGGCATCCTCTCCGAGCTGATCGAGCTGCCGACGACGACGCCGGAGGAGGAGCTCCTCGCGCGCATCGACCGGCTGAACGAGGATCCGACGATCAACGGCATCCTAGTGCAGCTGCCGTTGCCGCCGCAGATCCGCGTGGCGAGCGTGCTCGAGCGCATCACGCCGGAGAAGGACGTCGACGGCTTCCACCTCTACAACGTGGGTGGCCTCATCACCGGCAACACCGTGTTCCCGCCCTGCACGCCGTTCGGCGTGCAGAAGCTGCTCGAGCACGAAGGCGTGGACGTGGAAGGCCGCAACGTCGTCGTCGTCGGGGCGAGCAACATCGTCGGCAAGCCCATGGCGCTCATGCTGATGCAGCAGGACGCGACGGTCTGCATCTGCCACAAGAAGACGCGCGACCTCGGCCAGTTCACCATCCTCGCCGACATCCTCGTCGTCGCGGCGGGCGTGCCGGGCCTGATCGTCCCGCAGATGGTGAAGACCGGCGTCGTGGTCATCGACGTCGGCATCAACCGCCTGCCCGACGGCCGCCTCGTCGGCGACGTGGACTTCGAGGGCGTGAGCCGCAAGGCGTCCATGATCACGCCGGTGCCGGGCGGCGTGGGGCCGATGACGATCACCATGCTGTTGCACAACACGCTGGTTTCGGCCGAGCGTTCGGTGGGGAAGCGCTGAGCCGATGTGCGTCGCCTGCGACCTGTTGACCGGGCTCGATCTCGACGAGCTCTCGCCGCTCGAACCGGGCGCCGCGCTCGCGCTGCACCTGCCCGACGGCAACGCCGGCCTGGGGCTCGACGACGCCGGTACGCTGCACCTGAAGCGCCTGCCGACGCTGGGAAGCAATCGCCACTGGGCGCCGGCGGCCATCGGGGCGGCGCTGCCCGCGACGTTTCGCGCGGCGCGCGAGGCGTATGAAGGGTATCGACGTGCGGCGGCGGACGGTCGCGTGCGGGGCGACCTCAAGTGGCAGCTGTCGGTGCCGAGCCCGTTCACCTGGCTGTCGCGCACGCTGCCGCCGGACGACGTGGCGGGGCAGCTCGACGGCGCGCACCAGCGCCTCGTGCAGGAGCTCGCCGCGTTCGCCGCGGCCGTCCCGGTGTCGGACGTCGCGCTGCAGTGGGATCTCGCCGCCGAGACGGCGCTGTGGGAATCCCGCGGCCGCGATCTCACGGCGGGACGGCAGCTCGCCGGCCGGGTGCTGGAGGGGCTCATCGGGCTCGCCGGCGCGTGGCCCGCGGAGGCGCAGCTGGGCTTCCACCTGTGCCGTCGCGATGTCGCCGGCGCGACCGCGGCGGATCCGCTCGATGCCGCGCAGCTCTCGCATCTGGCGGGCGCGCTCCTCGCGAGCGTCGACCGCAACATCGACTTCCTGCACGTGCCGGCCGCGCGCGAGGCGTCGCCGGAGTGGTTCTCGCCGTACGCCCGACTGCAGGCGTGGCCCGACACGGAGCTGCACGTCGGGCTCGCATGGGCCGACGATGCGCCGGACGCGGTCGCCGCGCGCATCGACGCGGCGAAGGGCGCGCTTCAGCGCTTCGCGCCCGCGCCGGCCTGCGGTGAACGCCCGGTCGCGACGCGGCAGGCGCTCGAGCTCGCGCTCGAGTCGCTGTCTACCGGCTAGCTCAGGCCCGCCGGTGCCATAGCCGGTCCGACGCGCGCGCCGCGCCTTCCACCAGCGCGGCGAGCTTGCGCCACGAGATCTCCGGATCCATCTTGCCGATGCCGGCGAAGGTGCCGAACCCGCAGTCGGTGCCGGCCATCACGCGGTCGCGTCCGACGATGTCCGCGAACTGCGCGATGCGCTGCGCGACGAGCTCGGGGTGCTCGACGTAGTTCGACGTCGACGTGATCAGGCCCGGCACGAGGATCTTCCCGTCCGGGATGCGCGCTTCCTTCCACACGGTCCACTCGTGCGCATGGCGCGGGTTCGCCGCCTCGAAGAGGATCTGCGCCGGTCGCGCGCGCAGCACGATCGGGAGGATCTTCACGAGGTCGATGTCGTGGTCGTGCGGGCCTTCGTAGTTTCCCCAGCACACGTGCATCCGCAGCCGTTCGGGCGGCACGTTCCGCAGCGCGTGGTTCATCACTTCCACCTGCTCGGCGGCCCGCGCGAGGAACTCGTCCTCGCTGAGGTCCTGGAAGCCGGTGTGCCGCGCCATCGCGAGATCGGGGCAGTCGAGCTGCAGGTCGAAGCCGGCGGCGACGATGGCCTCGTATTCCTCCTGCATGGCGGCGCCGATCGCCTCGATGTAGTCCCGGTGCGTCGGGTAGTAGCGGTTCGGCTGGAACGCCGCGACGACGCCGGGGGAGGCGGCGTTCAGGAACCCGCGCGCGACGCCGTGCCGGCGGCACGCGGCCGCGAAGTTCTCCACGTCGTGCCGCAGGCTGTCGCGTTCGACGACCGCGACGGGGCCGACGCACACCTGGCGCTTGAAGCTCTGCTTGCCGCTGAACACCTGCATGCGCGCGCGGAAGTCGGGGAAGTCCGCGAGGTCGAGCGCGACCTGCCGTGCCTGGTCCCCGGCGAAGCCGGAGAGGCGGTCCTTGATGTACGTGGAGTAGCTGATCTTCGACGTCTCGCCGTCGCTCGGCACGTCGATGCCGACGGCCACCTGGCGCGCGACGTGGGCGTCCACCGCCTCGGCCATCGTGCGCTGGAATTCCGCCGCGTCGTAAGGCTCGCCCTGTTCGCGGCGCGTGAGCATCGCGACCACCGCCTCGCTGCGCGGCAGACTGCCCACGTGCGTCGTCAGAATCCGCTCCGCCATTCGTGCTCCCGGTCGAAAAAAGGGGGCGCCATCATCGCATCCCGCGCGGCACGGGGCATCGGCCGACAGTCCGCTCGGAACGCTCCGACGCAGCGGGGGCTCCGGTCCTTGGAGGCCCGCGACGGCACACGGCCTATGATCGACGTACCGAAATCGACGAGGTTCCGATGATGTTCAAAGCCATCGCACTGACCACCTGCGCCGTCGCGCTCGGACTCGCCGCCTGCAGCAAGCCGGCGGAGAACGCGTCCGCGCCCGTTGCCGCGGATGGCGCGGCGCCGGCACCGGGGGCGCCCGAGGCCGCAGCCGCGGATGCACTGCCACCCACCGCGCTCGTCGCGCTGGTGCCCACCAAGGACAGCAAGGTCAGCGGCACGCTGACGCTCACGCAGGAGCGCACGGGCGGCGTGTCGATCATGGGCACCGTCGGCAACCTCGAGCCCGGCTCGCGGCATGGCTTCCACGTGCACGACAAGGGCGACTGCTCTGCGCCGGACGGCTCGAGCGCGGGCGCACACTTCAACCCGACGTCGATGGAGCACGGCGATCCGTCGAAGGCGGGCGCGCATCACCTCGGCGACATGGTGAACATCGAAGCCGACGCGCAGGGATCGGCGCAGGTGCGCGTGATGATCCCGGACGCCACGCTGCACGACAACGGCCCGAACGACCTCATCGGCAAGGGCATCATCGTTCACGCGGATCCGGACGACTACACGACGCAGCCTTCGGGCAATTCCGGCGCGCGGCTCGCCTGCGGCCGCATCGCCTGACCTTCCGCTTCAGCGCTTCGGCCGGGCCAGCACCATCGACCACCAGGTGCCGTGCCCGGTCGGCGCGGGATTCGACGCGAACGCGATGCCCATCGCGGTGAACTGCGGATCCATCAGGTTGCGGCAATGTGGGGGACTCTCCTCCCAGCCGCGCATCACTTCCCCGGCGCTCTCGGGCCCGGCGGCGACGTTCTCGCCGACGATCCGCCAGTCGTAGCCGGCGCGCGTCGCGCGGATCGCGGGCGTGCTGCCGTCGCGTCCCTCGTGCGCGAGGAAGCGGAACCTCGCCATCTCGTCGGCCTGCACCTGCGCCGCGTGCGCGAGCTTCGCGTCGAGCACCAGCGGCGGCGCCGGGCCGAACGCCTCACCGCCGCAGCGCGCACCCCGTGCGCGCAGTGCGTTCGCGAGTCGCAGCGCCTCCGCGGAGATCGCACCCGCCTCGCGAGGCGTCGGCGGTGACGACGGCACCGCGAGCACGACCCACAAGCCATCGCCGCGCGTCGCCCAGCCGATGCGTGTCCACCCCGCCGTGGTGAGCTCGGTGCACAGCCGCCGGCGCAGCGCCGGCGCGACGTCGCGGGGGCTCGCGCGAAGCAGCGCGAGCGAGGCGCTCTGCCGCGTACGCACGCCGGCGGATTCGAAGGCGACGTCGAGCCGCGCGCTGCCGCCCTGCGCGGCCCAGCGCCGGGCGACCTCGTCGAGCGCGCGATCACGCGTGAGGACGGGGGATCGCACGCCCGGCCGGCCGTCGCATCCGCCGGTGCGCAGCTCGCGCGCGGCCTGCAGCAGATCGACGTCGGTCGCGCCGTCGGCGCGGGGTGCTGCCGCGAGCACCGTGACGGCCGCCATCATCGCGAGTACGGCGCTGCGTCCCGTCATCGCCGTGGCGGGTCAACCGCGCCGGGTCTGCCAGGCGTGCATGCCGCCGGCCAGGTTGATCGCGCGACGACCGCGGCTCTGCGCGAAGCGGCACGCACTCGCGCTGCGCATTCCGGCGGCGCAGATGAAGACGAGCTCTTCGCCCGGGGGGATCTCGTCGAAGCGCGCCGGCAACTGGCCCAGGGGGATGTGCACGGCATCGGGCAGCATGCCGCTCGCCACCTCGTAGTCCTCCCGCACGTCCACCAGCACGGGCGCAGGGCCTGGGGCGGACAGCCGCTCGACCAGCTGCGGAACGGACCATTCTTCGAGTGCGGGCACGGCATCCTCCGGAGCGCTGTCTTGCAGCGAGGTGATCGTGGGATCGTCGCCGCACACCGCGCAGTCGGCGCGGCGCTGGAAGCGCAGCTCCTGGAATCGCAGGTTCAGCGCATCGTAGAGCAGCAGGCGGCCGGCCAGCGTCTCGCCGATGCCGAGCAGCAGCTTCATGGCCTCGGTCGCCTGCAACGTGCCCATGACGCCGGGGAGCACGCCGAGCACGCCCGCCGTGGCGCAGTTCGGCACCAGGTCCTCGGCGTTGTGCGGGTACAGGCAGCGATAGCAGGGCGAGCGTCCGGGCACCACCGTCATGAGCTGCCCTTCGAAACGGTGGATCGCGGCCGAGACGAGCGGCTTGCCCAGCAGCACGCAGGCGTCGTTGATGAGATAACGCACGGCGAGGCGATCGGTGCCGTCGATGACGACGTCGTAGTCGCCGACGAGCCGGGCCGCGTTCGCGACCGTCAGGCGCTCCTCGTGCGCCTCGATGCGGATGTCCGGATTCATCGCGACGAGCCGGTCGCGCGCCGCGGCGGCCTTCGGCGCGCCGATGTCCTCGCCGTCGAAGAGCACCTGTCGCTGCAGGTTCGAAAGATCCACCCGGTCGAAGTCGAGCAAACCGAGACGGCCGACGCCGGCGGCCGCGAGATACAGCGCCGCGGGCGAGCCGAGACCTCCCGCACCCACGATCAGCACGGCGCCGGCCTTCAGTCGTGCCTGGCCCTCGGGGCCGACTTCAGCGAGGGAGAGATGGCGGGCGTAACGCTGGCGTTCCGCTTCCGCAAGGACTGGGAGCTGCATGCCGTGGCCAGAATGGGGGCCCTCCCGGGGGCTGTCAACCGCGCGGGACACGGGCGCTGCGGTGCGCTGCGACTTGGACTACGCTTGCGGCACCCGAGCCGGAGATCTCGCGTGCCCACACTGCTGCGTCGCCTGCTTTGCCTGCTGCCCGTCCTGGTCGTGGCCGCCTGCGCACGCGCGCCCGGCGAGACGACGCTTCGCCCCAGGATCGACTACGAGAAGTACCGGTTGCCGAACGGCCTCGAGGTCATCCTCGCCGAGGACCGCCGGCTGCCGCTGGTGACGGTCAACCTCTGGTACCACGTCGGCCCCGCGAACGAGAAGGCGGGCCGCACGGGCTTCGCGCACCTCTTCGAGCACATGATGTTCCAGGGCTCGAAGAACGTCCCGGAGGACGGCCACCTCCAGCTGCTCGAGGGCGCGGGCGCCACCGACCTCAACGGCAGCACGAGCTTCGACCGCACCAACTACTACGAGACGCTGCCGTCGAACCAGCTCGAGCTCGCGCTGTGGCTCGAGAGCGACCGCATGGGCTTCCTGCTGGAGAAGCTCGACGCGGCGAAGCTCGCGAACCAGCGCGACGTGGTGCGCAACGAGCGGCGCCAGAGCATCGAGGGCGCCCCGTACGGCCTCGTGGAGGAGGCGCTCTACCACGAGCTGTATCCGGCGGGACACCCGTACCACGCGCGGATCATCGGCTCGCATGCCGACATCGAGGCGGCGCAGCTCGACGACGTGCGCGACTTCTTCCGCCAGTACTACGCGCCGAACAACGCCAGCATCGCGATCGTCGGCGACATCGACAAGGCGCGCACCAAGGCGCTCATCGCGAAGTATTTCGGGCCGCTGCGCGCCGGCCCCGCCGTCGAGCGCACGACCGTCGCGACGCCGCGGCTGACGAGCGAGCAGCGCGTGACGGTGACCGACCGCGTCGAGCTGCCGCGCGTCTACGTCGCGTGGCACAGCCCGGCGTACTACGCGCCGGGCGATGCCGATGCCGACGTGCTGAGCCACGTGCTGGGCGGGTCGAAGTCGAGCCGCCTCTACCGCAAGCTCGTGTACGAGAAGCAGATCGCTCAGGACGTCAGCGCCTCGCAGCAGTCGATGCAGCTCGGCTCGATCTTCAGCATCGAGGCCACCGCGCGGCCCGGCGTGAAGGCCGAGGACCTGCTCGCGGCGATCGACTCGGAGCTGCGCACGCTGCGCGACGAGGGACCGGACGCGACCGAGGTGGACGAGGCGCGCAACACCATCGTCGCGGACATCGTGCGCGGGCTCGAGACGTTCGGCGGCGTGGCCGACATGCTGAACCGCTACAACCATTTCCTCGGCGAGCCCGGTTACCTCACGCAGGACGTGCAGCGCTACGAGGCCGTGAAGCCGCGCACCGTGAAGGCGCTGGCCGATTCGCTGCTGCGTTCGGATGCGCGCGTGGTCGTGTTCGGCGTGCCGGGAGAGAAGGTCGTCGACGATCCGCCGCGCACGACGCCGGCCGAAGGCGCCGCGCCCGAGGTCGCCCCAACGCCTGCGCCGGCCGCCACTCCGGCCGACTGGCGCGCAAGCGTGCCCGGCCCGGGCCCGTCCTCGCCGCTCGAGCTGCCCGTGCCGCAGCAGTTCACGCTCGGCAACGGCCTCACGGTGCTGCTGGTGGAATCGCACAAGCTGCCGGTGATCTCGGCGAACCTGATGGTGCTGGCGGGCAGCGACCACAACCCGACGGAGCGCCCGGGGCTCGCCTCGTTCGCCGCGGCCATGCTCGACGAGGGCACCCGGACCCGCGATTCGCTGCAGATCGCGCGCGACGCGGGCCGCCTGGGCGCGACGCTCGCCGCGGCGTCCACCACCGACTACTCGACGGTTGCGCTGCGAACGCTCACGCCGACGGCGGACGACGCCTTCGCGCTGATGGCGGACGTCGCGCTGCATCCCTCGTTCAAGGCGGAGGAGATCGAGCGCCAGCGCGTCAGCCGTCTCACCCAGCTGCAGCAGCAACGGGACAACCCCGCGGCCATGGCGCAGCGTGTCTTCAACGCCGAGGTGTTCGGCGAGCAGCACCCGTACGGCTACACGGAGCTCGGCACGCCGGAGTCGGTGCAGCAGATCTCCCGCGAGGATCTCGAGGGGTTCTGGCGGCACGGCTTCACGCCGCGCAACGCCGCGCTGATCGTCGCCGGCGACATCGACGCGGACGCGCTGCGCGCGCTCGCGGAGAAGCATTTCGGTGACTGGGAGGGTGATCGCCCCGCGGCCGCGGAGCTCGCCGCCCCGGCGATCGGTCAGCGCCGCATCGTCATCGTGGATCGCGGCCCCTCGCCGCAGACGGCGCTGCGGCTCGGCACCGTCGGCGTCGCGCGCTCGACGCCCGACTACGCGGCGCTCGAGGTGATGAACGGAATCCTCGGCGGCCTCTTCTCGAGCCGCATCAACATGAACCTGCGCGAGCGCAACGGCTACACCTACGGCGCGCGCTCGGGCTTCGGCTACCGCCGCGGCGCGGGTCCGTTCGTCATCCAGACCAGCGTGCGCGCCGACGTCACGGCGCCCGCGGTGCGCGAGATCTTCAAGGAGATCGACGGGCTCCGGTCGACACCGGTCGAGGACGCGGAGCTCACGCTCTCGAAGGATTCCTTCACGCGCTCGCTCCCGGGCCTCTTCGAGACCACCGCGGACGCCGCGGGCAGCGTGGGCCAGCTCTTCGTCTACGGCCTGCCGCTCGACTACTACAACGGACTGCCGGAACAGGTTGCGGCCGTCACCGCGGCGGACGTGCAGCGCGTGATGCGCGAGCGCGTCGACCCCGAGCGGCTCGTCGTCGTGGCGGTGGGAGACAAGACCGCCCTCGAGCCCGCCCTGCGCTCGCTGGACCTCGGACCGGTCGAGAGCCGGACGGCGGAGTAAAACGCCCGCCATGCCGCTGCGCCGCAGGATCCTGCTGTTCGCCGTGTTCCTGCTCCTGCCGGCGATCGCCGGCGGCGCTTTCCTCGTGGCCGGCACGTACGCGCGCGAGCGGGCGGCGCTCGAGAACAGCCTGCGCGACACCGCGCGCGCCATGGCGCTCGTGGTCGATCGGGAATTCGAGCGCCGCGCGGCCATCGTGCAGCTGCTCGCCGCCTCGGCGGCGCTGCAGCGCTGGGACCTCGAGGCCTTCGACCGTGAGGCGCGCGCGGCGGTCATCGGGCTGCGCGGGCAGGTGGCGGTCTACGACCGCGACATGCAGTACGTGAACACGCTGCTGCCCTTCGGCACGCCGCGTCCGGCCGCGCGCGGGTTGCCCGTGCAATTCGCGGAGAACCGGCTCGAGCTCAGCGATCTCTTCACCGGCGCCGTGTCGGGCAAGAAGCTCATCGCGATGAACGCCGCGGTGCGCGTCAAGGACAAGCTCTACAACGTCTCGATCTCGATCGTGCCGGAGGAGCTGCACCAGATCATGGTCGAGCAGGGCCTCCCCGAGTCCTGGACCGTCGCGGTCGTCAATCGCCAGGGGCGCATCATCGCGCGGCAGCCGCATCCGGAGCGCTGGGTCGGCGCGTCGGCCACGGCGGACCTGCTGCAGCAGGTGCGCAAGTCGCCGGAAGGACTCTTCGACAGCGTCACGCTCGACGGCGTACAGTCCGCCGCGTTCTTCAGCACGGGGCCGCGGTACGGCAGCACCTTCGTCATCGGCGTGCCGCGCAGCGAGCTCGAATCGAGCCTCTACCGCTCCATGACCGACGTCGCGGTGGGGGCGCTGGTGCTGCTCGTCCTCGGGCTCGGCTTCTCGCTGTGGGCGGCGAACCGGATGCTGAGGCCGGTGGAGGCGCTCCGGGCGGCGGCCCTGGACCTCGAGGAGGGCCGCGAGGTGCGCGTGGAGCGCACCGGCCTCGCCGAGTACGACGTGGTGGGCGATGCGCTCGCGCGCGCGAGCGAGCACATCCGCGCCTCGAGCCAGGCGCTCGAGCGGCGCGTCACCGAAGCGGTGGCGGAGGTCGAGGCGACGCAGGCCCGGCTCGCCCAGTCGCAGAAGCTCGAGGCCGTCGGCCGCCTGACGGGCGGCATCGCGCACGACTTCAACAACCTGCTGCAAACGCTCTCCACCGGCCTGCACGTGCTCGACCGCATGGTCACGGACGCCCGCGCACGGCCGCTGATCGCGGCGGGCCTGCGCGCGGTGGATCGCGCCGCGCAACTGGTGCAGCAGATGCTCTCGTTCACGCGGCGCCAGCCGCTGCGCCGCCAGGCGGTGGATTTCCGCAACCAGCTGCTGTCGATGGAGCCGCTGCTCTCCCGCGCGCTGCCGGCGCACATGACGCTCACGACGCAGATCAGCCCGGATCTCTGGCCGATCGAGACCGATCCGGCGCAGCTCGAGGTGGCGGTGCTCAACCTCATCTTCAATGCGCGCGATGCCGTCGGCAAGGACGGTACAATCGAGATTCGCGCACGCAACGAGGAAGGCGCGACGCGGTCCTCCGCGTCGGGCGGCGACCAGGTGATCATCGAAGTGGCGGACAACGGCAGCGGCATCCCGGCGGAGATCCGCGACAAGGTCTTCGAACCGTTCTTCACCACGAAGCCGGTGGGGCAGGGCACGGGCCTGGGCCTTTCGCAGGTGCACGGCTTCGCGCTGGAGTCGGGCGGCTCGGTGTCGCTGTCGAGCAATGGCGAGTCGGGCACCGTGGTGACGATCCGCCTGCCGCGCGCCTCGTATCTCGCGGTGGCCGAGGATTCCGGCATCAACGTCGTGCGCCTGCACCGCAGCTGCCGCCTGCTGTTCGTCGAGGACGACGCGCTCGTGGCCGAGGTGGTCGCGTCGGCGCTGCGCGGCGCGGGCTTCGACATCGTCCGGTCGCGCACCGCCGACGAGGCGCTCGCGCTGGTGCGCAACGGGGAGCGCTTCGATGCCGTGTTCTCCGACATCGTGATGCCGGGCTCGCTCTCGGGCATCGACCTCGCGGAGATCCTGCGCAGCGAGCAGCCCGACCTGCCCGTCGTGCTCGCGAGCGGTTACTCCGAACGGGCGCCGCTGCAGCATTCGGTCACCGTCCTGTCGAAGCCGTATTCGATCGAAGCCGTGGTGCGCACCCTGGTGGATGCATTGAACGGCGGACGGACGGAAGAATGAGCGGGATGCCCGAGGAAGCCGCGCCGACCCTGCGGCGGCCGGATCGCCGGGTGGCGCTGATCACCGGCGCCGGATCGGGCATCGGCGCCGCGCTCGCGCTCGCGTACGCGCGGCTCGGCGTGCGCGTCGTGGTCTCCGACATCGACTACGCCCTCGCGGGCGCCGTGGCGGCGCAGATCCGCGGCGCCGGCGGGCAGGCGCTCGCGCACCGCTGCGACGTCGCGAGCGAGGAGCAGGTGATGGCCGTCGTGCAACGCGCGGTACGCGAGTTCGGCGGGCTGCAGTTCGTCGTGAACAACGCCGGCCCCTATCTCGCGGACGATCCGCTCGCGCACTGGACGCGGCTGCTCAACGCGAACCTGCTCGGCACGCTGCTCATCACGCGCCATGCCATCGAGGCGATGCGCGACCGCGGCGGGTCCATCGTCAACGTGGCGGCGGATGCCGGACTCGGCTTCGGCCACGAGGAGCAGCCGGCGTATGCCGCCGCGAAGGCCGGCGTCATGCGCTTCACCTCCGCGCTCGGCTTCCTCTACCAGCGCCACGGGATCCGCGTGAACTGCGTGGTGCCCGATCGCGGCGTGCCGGTGGAGCACTTCGTCTCGGCGGTCGTCGAGCTCTCGATGCGCGAGGCGTGCGCCGGCCGCGT
>Ga0182745_1004064_pt1 | contig 12315 bp, 9 predicted proteins | sample eDN3rd30CKraftBY_FD_128523 | JGI IMG/M metagenome (GOLD analysis project Ga0182745, IMG submission 128523) | Enriched backyard soil microbial communities from Emeryville, California, USA - eDNA 3rd pass 30_C Kraft BY (version 2) (version 2) | ecosystem: Environmental > Terrestrial > Soil >... | reverse complement strand
CCATGGAGGTTGCGCGTCACGGCATGACCGGTGCGCGGCAGCGTGGCGCCATCGGCTTCTCGGTATTCCGTGGCGGTGACGTGGTCGGTGATCACACCGTCACTTTTGCCGGGATCGGCGAGCGCATCGAGCTGACGCATCGCGCCAGCGATCGCATGGCGTTCGCACGTGGCGCGTTGAAAGCGGCGCAGTGGGTTGGCGGCCGCAAGCCCGGGATTTACTCGATGCAGGACGTGCTCGGCCTGTCCTGACGGCGGTGCATGAGCGCCGCGCAGCACGTCGCTGAGAAACCTTGCGTCCGCCGTCCTGGCAGGCACTTCGGGCAGCGCTCGAGCGACCTCGGAAATCGCTGCCGACGACTTTTTCCGCTTTCCTCACCCGGCTCACTCGCGTAGACTGCCGTCTTCAGCACGCGGCGATTTTTTGTGCAGCGGGATCGGCGAAAAAGCCTTTCCCGCTGTTCGCGCACGTGCCTGAAATGACGGACAGGAGCGGATGTGACTCAAGGCGATAGAGCTGTCCTGGCGCTCGAAGACGGTACGGTTTTTCACGGCCGCTCGATCGGCGCCAAAGGCAATACGACCGGTGAAGTGGTGTTCAACACCGCCATGACCGGATATCAGGAAATCCTGACCGACCCTTCGTATTGCAGACAGATCGTTACGCTGACCTATCCGCACATCGGCAACACCGGTGCCAATCCAGAGGATCTCGAAGCCGCTTCGGTGTACGCCGCCGGTCTCATCATCCGCGATCTTCCGGCAACGTATTCCAACTGGCGCGCTGCTGAATCGCTGGAGAGCTTTCTCCAGCGCGGCAAGATCGTCGCCATCGCCGATATCGACACCCGCAAGCTGACGCGTATCCTGCGCGAGAAGGGCGCACAGGCCGGTTGCATCATGACCGGCGACAAGGTCGACGCCACGGCCGCGGTGCATGCGGCCAGGAAATTCCCGGGCCTGAAAGGCATGGATCTGGCGAAGGTGGTCTCCACCAAGAGGCCGTACCAGTGGAACGAAGGCACCCACTGGGCAATCGAGACCGGACCCAAGCCGCGCCCCGGTCAGCGCGTGCACGTAGTGGCCTACGACTTCGGCATCAAGCGCAACATCCTGCGCTGCCTGGCCGACCACGGTTGCCGCGTCACGGTGGTGCCGGCGCAGACGCCGGCCGAGCAGGTGCTGGCGATGAGTCCCGACGGCATTTTTCTGTCGAACGGGCCGGGCGATCCGGAGCCGTGCACGTACGCCATCGAGGCGATCCGCGCGTTCCTGCAAACCGACATCCCGGTGTTCGGCATCTGCCTGGGGCATCAACTGCTCGGGCTCGCCAGTGGCGCCAAGACCGTGAAGATGAAATTCGGTCATCACGGCGCCAACCATCCGGTGCAGGAACTGGCGAGCGGCCGGGTGCTGATCTCCAGCCAGAATCACGGTTTCGCGGTCGACGAGAGCACCCTGGGCCCGAATCTGCGGACCACCCACAAGTCGCTGTTCGACGGTTCGCTGCAGGGCATCGAACGTACCGACCGGCCGGCTTTCAGCTTCCAGGGCCATCCGGAAGCCAGCCCCGGCCCGCACGAAGTGCGCTCGCTGTTCGACCGATTCGTCTCGATGATCAACGAACGCCTCAACGCCCAGCCCGCGAAGGAAGGTGTGCGCCGTGCGGCCGAGCGCTGAGATGCGCACGGCCCGACGCCGGGTTGCCGGTCCCCATGTCACGTCTCCAGCCGATTGAAGAGTCTCGATGCCAAAACGCACCGATATCCGCAGCATCCTGATCATAGGCGCCGGCCCCATCGTCATCGGCCAGGCGTGTGAATTCGATTATTCCGGCGCGCAGGCCTGCAAGGCGCTGAAGGAGGAGGGTTACCGGGTCATCCTGGTCAACTCCAACCCGGCCACCATCATGACCGACCCGGAAACCGCCGATGTCGTCTACATCGAGCCGGTGAGCTGGCGCGCACTCGAGAAGATCATCGAGAAGGAAAAGCCCGACGCGCTGCTGCCCACGATGGGCGGACAGACGGCGTTGAACTGCGCGCTCGATCTGGTGCGCGAAGGCGTGCTGGAGAAGCACGGCGTCGAGTTGATCGCTGCGTCGCGCGAAGCCATCGACATGGCGGAGGATCGCGAGCGCTTCCGCAATGCCATGCGCGAGATCGGCTTGGAATCGCCGCGCTCGCGCATCGCGCACAGCATGGAAGAGGCGCACGCCGTGCAGGCCGAGATCGGTTTTCCGACCGTCATCCGCCCCTCGTTCACCATGGGCGGCTCGGGCGGCGGCATCGCGTACAACCGCGAAGAGTTCGAGCAGATCGTCGAGCGCGGTCTGGACGCTTCGCCCACCAGCGAAGTGCTGCTGGAAGAATCCATCATCGGCTGGAAAGAGTTCGAGATGGAAGTCGTGCGCGACCGCGCCGACAACTGCATCATCATCTGCTCCATCGAGAATCTCGATGCGATGGGCGTGCATACGGGCGATTCCATCACTGTCGCCCCGGCACAGACGCTCACCGACAAGGAATACCAGCGCATGCGCAACGCATCGATCGCGGTGCTGCGCAAGATCGGCGTGGAATGCGGCGGCTCGAACGTGCAGTTCGCGCTGAATCCGCAAGACGGACGGATGCTGATCATCGAAATGAATCCGCGCGTGTCGCGTTCTTCGGCGCTGGCGTCGAAGGCCACCGGATTCCCCATCGCCAAGGTCGCGGCCAAGCTCGCCGTCGGCTATACGCTCGATGAGCTCAGGAACGAAATCACCGGCGGCGCCACGCCGGCTTCGTTCGAGCCGAGCATCGATTACGTCGTTACCAAGATTCCGCGCTTCACCTTCGAGAAGTTCCCGGGCGCCAACGACCGGCTGACCACGCAGATGAAGTCGGTCGGCGAGGCGATGGCGATCGGGCGCACCTTCCAGGAATCCCTGCAGAAGGCGCTGCGCAGCTTGGAAACCGGCGCCGACGGCCTGGATCCGATCGTCAAGCTGCCGCTGACGGATGAAGAGTGGCAGCGGGTGCGCGAAGAACTGCAGATGCCCGGGCCGAACCGCATCCGCTATCTCGCCGATGCGCTGCGCGCCGGCAAGCCGTTCGAAGAAGTGCACAAGCTGTCGGGGATCGACCCCTGGTTCCTGGCGCAGATCGCCGATCTCATCCGTGAAGAGCAGGCGCTGCAATCGCAGGGACTGGAAGCGTTCGACCGCGATCGTGTACGCGAACTCAAGCGCAAGGGCTTTTCGGATCGTCGGCTCGCTACGCTGCTCGGAGTGGATGAAGCGAGCGTGCGGCGGCGGCGATTGACCATGGGCATTCGTCCCGTGTTCAAGCGCGTCGACACCTGCGCTGCCGAATTCGCCACGTCCACCGCATACATGTATTCGTCGTACGACGAGGAATGCGAAGCCAATCCGACCGATCGCCGGAAGATCATGATCCTGGGCGGCGGACCAAACCGGATCGGGCAGGGCATCGAGTTCGATTACTGCTGCGTGCACGCCGCACTGGCGCTGCGCGAAGCCGGGTTCGAGACCATCATGGTCAACTGCAATCCCGAGACCGTCTCGACCGACTACGACACCTCCGACCGGCTGTACTTCGAGCCGCTGACGTTCGAAGACGTCATGGAGATCATCGACAAGGAGAAGCCCGAGGGCGTGATCGTGCAGTACGGCGGCCAGACGCCGCTGAAGCTGTCCCGTGCGCTCGAAGCTGCGGGTGCGCCGATCATCGGAACCACTCCGGACGCCATCGATGTCGCGGAGGATCGCGAGCGCTTCCAGCAGCTGGTGCAGAAGCTGAACCTGAAGCAGCCGCCCAACTGCACGGCGCGCACCGAGGAGCAGGCGATTACGATGTCGCGCACCATCGGCTTCCCGCTGGTGGTCCGGCCGTCGTACGTGCTGGGCGGACGCGCCATGGAAGTGGTCTTCAACGAGGACGACCTGCGTACCTACATGACCGACGCAGTGAAGGTGTCGAACGACAGCCCGGTGCTGCTGGACCGCTTCCTGGATCAGGCCATCGAGGTCGACGTCGACGCCGTCTGCGATGGCGAGGACGTCTACATCGGCGGCATCATGGAACACGTGGAGCAGGCCGGCGTGCATTCCGGCGACTCGGCATGCTCGTTGCCACCGAACAGTCTCAGCTCGGAATTGCAGGCCGAGCTGCGTGAGCAAACGCGCAAGCTCGCACGCGGTCTGAATGTCGTGGGCCTGATGAATATCCAGTTCGCGATCCAGAACGGCGTGATCTACATCCTGGAAGTCAATCCGCGTGCTTCGCGCACCGTGCCGTTCGTCTCGAAAGCGACCGGCGTACCGATCGCAAAGATGGCGGCGCGAGTGATGACCGGCAGCAAGCTCAAGGAGCTGGGGCTGACGAGCGAGCGCGTGCCGAAGTTCTATGCCGTCAAGGAAGCGGTGTTCCCGTTTGCCAAGTTCCCGGAAGCCGATCCGATTCTCGGCCCGGAGATGAAGTCGACCGGCGAGGTGATGGGTACCGGCCGTTCCTTCGGCGAGGCATATGCCAAGGCGCAGCTCGCTTCCGGCGTCACGCTGCCGACTCGCGGCGTGTGCCTGATCAGCGTGCGCGAAAGAGACAAGCCGGCGGCTGTGACGCTGGCGCGGCGGCTGGTTGCTCAAGGGTTCGAGATCGTGGCCACCGAAGGCACGGCGAAGGCCATTACCGAGGCGGGTGTGCCATGCCGCCGCGCCAACAAGGTGCGCGAAGGCCGGCCGCACATCGTGGACATGATCAAGAACGACGAGATCTCGCTGATCGTCAACACCACCGAAGGCAAGCAGGCCATTTTCGAATCGCGCTCGATTCGCCGCGAGGCGGTTCACAAGCGAGTCACTTACTACACGACGGTGGCCGCCGGCATTGCGACCTGCGACGCCATTGCCCACATGAACGAAGCGGACGTGAATCGTCTGCAGGACCTGCATCGGGAGGTTGCTTCGTGAAACGGATGCCATTGACCCTGAAGGGCGCTGAGCGGTTGCGCGCCGAGCTCAAGCGACTGAAGACCGAAGATCGTCCGCGCGTGATCCAGGCGATTGCCGAAGCGCGCAGCCACGGTGATCTGAGCGAGAACGCGGAATATCACGCAGCGCGTGAGCAGCAGAGCTTCATCGAGGGACGCATCAAGGACGTCGAAGCGCACCTGTCCAATTCCGAGATCATCGACGTGACGCGCCTGAGCGCCAACGGCAAGGTGGTGTTCGGCGCCACCGTGGATCTGGAGGATCAGGACGACGGCAACAAGGTGGTCTACCAGATCGTCGGTGACGCCGAGGCCGACATCAAGAACGGCTGGATTTCCGTGTCTTCTCCCATCGCCCGCGCGCTGGTCGGCAAATCCGCAGGCGACATCGTCGACGTGGTTGCGCCCAACGGCACGCGCTCGTACGAGATCGTCGCGGTCAAGTACGTCTGACGACGTACCTGAAGATCTCCCGGCCAATGGAGCGCTTCGCGTCTCTTCTCATTACCTTCTGGGCCGGCAGCCTGTGGACCATCTGTGGGCTGGTTGCGCCGACCCTGTTCAGGTTGCTGGATGAGCGGCGGCTGGCGGGGCAGCTGGCCGCAACCTTCTTCACCGCGTTGACCTGGATTGGCGTGACGGTGGCAGTAATGCTGCTCGCCATGAATTTCACCGGCAGGCTGCCACTGCTCAATCGCGCGCTGGTGCTGATCACGGCCGGCTTTCCGCTCGCCAGCCGTTTGATCCTGGGACCCTTGATGGATCAGGCGCGTGCCGCGGGCGACATGACCCGTTTCGGCATCCTGCACGGGATTGCAGGGGGCTGTTTCCTGATCGCCTGCTTGAGCGCCGCGGTGCTGGTCTGGAAATTCAGCCGCCCGGCAGGATGATCTTCGGGCGTTCCGGGTGCGGTCGATAGAACACACCGACGTTGCCGATGCGCTGGACCAGCGTGCTGCTGGTCTGGGTGGCGATGGCATCCAGGATGGCGTCGCGTTCCTCGCGGTCGCCGACACGGGCGCGAACCTTGATCAGTTCATGCGCCGCGAGGGCAATGTCCACTTCCTTGGTCACGGCAGGCGACAGACCAGACTGCCCGATCAACACCACCGGATCGCGGCCATGGGCGAGGCCGCGCAGGTACTTTCGTTGCTTCTCGGACAGCTGGGTCATTGCTTGGAGCAGGGTGGTGAAAAAGGGGGCGCAACCGTACCAGATCGGGCTGCCGTCCGCAGGGTCGCTTGCAATGCTGCAGCTCGCCCCAACCATGACAGGCACAGTCGCGGCGTGACCTGGCTAGAGTCGATGTATCTGGTTGAACTTGCTTTGAATTCTTCAGTCGTAGGCGGTGCCGCAGGCGCCCTTGCAGGAGTCGGCGCCAGGTGGCTTCGGGCCACGAGCAGTGCGGCTGCTTGGAGCTAAGGTGGCGCACGCGAAGGGGTTCTGGCTTTGCCGGTTGAGAATGTAGTAGTGTCGATTGCACACGCCATGCCATCTGCTGCCGCTTCCTCAAGTTGCGCTCCATTGCGGACGTCCCCGATGTGGTGGGGATCCGAAGGCGAGACAAGTCAGACAGTTTCGGCGAGCACGTCGCGGAACTGGTTGTCGCACCGGACCTGACGCTTGAATATCTGATGGGGCTTCCGAGGGTTCGATCTTGAACGATCTTGCAAAGAACATTGTCCTGTGGATTGTGATCGCGGTCGTGGTTGCGACCGTGGTGAGCAATTTCAGTACCAAGGCGGGCGCCGAGCCGGAAATCGCCTACTCGACCTTCCTGGAGCAGCTGAAGGACGGTGGCATTGCCGAAGTGGTGTTCAAGGGCGACCAGCTCAAAGGCGTGCGCAGCAATGGCGAGCGCTTCACCGTCAACAATCCCGAGACCGACTATTCGGCGCTGATCGGCGAGCTCAAGAAGGCCGGCATCAAGTTCAGCAAGACCGCCGCCGAGCGCCAGGGCCTGCTGACGCAACTGCTGATTTCCTCTTTCCCGATCCTGCTGCTGATCGCGGTGTGGGTCTATTTCATGCGACAAATGCAAGGCGGGGCTGGAGGACGTGGCGCCATGTCCTTCGGCAAGAGTAGAGCGCGGCTGCTGGGCGAGGACCAGGTACAGGTCACCTTCGCCGACGTGGCCGGCGTGGACGAGGCCAAGGACGAAGTGGTCGAGATCGTCGAGTTCCTCAAGGACCCGGCCAAGTTCCAGCGCCTGGGCGGCAAGATTCCGCGTGGCGTGTTGATGGTCGGCTCGCCGGGTACCGGCAAGACGTTGCTGGCGCGCGCCATCGCGGGCGAAGCCAAGGTTCCGTTCTTCACCATTTCCGGTTCGGACTTCGTCGAAATGTTCGTCGGCGTGGGCGCCTCGCGCGTACGCGACATGTTCGAGCAGGCGAAGAAGCATGCGCCCTGCATCATCTTCATCGACGAGATCGATGCGGTCGGCCGTCATCGTGGCGCCGGCCTGGGCGGTGGACATGACGAGCGCGAGCAGACGCTGAACCAGCTGCTGGTGGAGATGGACGGTTTCGAAGGCACCGAAGGCGTGATCGTCATCGCCGCCACCAACCGCCCCGACGTGCTGGATCCGGCGCTGCTGCGTCCGGGTCGTTTCGACCGTCAGGTGGTAGTGCCGCTGCCCGACGTGCGCGGCCGCGAGCAGATCCTCAAAGTGCACATGCGCAAGCTGCCGTTGGCCGAAGACGTGCGGCCGCAGATCATTGCGCGCGGCACCCCGGGTTTCTCGGGCGCGGATCTTGCGAACCTGGTGAACGAGGCTGCCTTGTTCGCCGCCCGTGCCAACCGTCGCACGGTGACGATGGACGAGTTCGAGCGCGCCAAGGACAAGATCATGATGGGTGCCGAGCGCCGCTCCATGGTCATGGACGAACAGGAGAAGAAGCTCACGGCCTATCACGAAGCCGGTCATGCCATCGTCGGCCTGTCGGTGCCGGAACACGATCCGGTCTACAAGGTCACGATCATTCCGCGCGGCCGCGCCCTGGGCGTCACCATGTTCCTGCCGGAAGCCGATCGTTACAGCACCAGCAAGCGCCGGCTGGAAAGCCGTATCGCGACGCTGTTCGGCGGTCGCCTGGCCGAAGAGATGATTTTCGGTCACGAGTCGGTGACTACCGGTGCTTCCAACGACATCGAGCGCGCGACCGAAATCGCACGCAACATGGTCACGCGCTGGGGGCTGTCCGACAAGCTCGGGCCGCTGACGTACAGCGAGGAGTCGGGCGAGGTGTTCCTCGGCCGCTCGGTCACGCAGCACAAGCAGGTGTCGGACGTGACTGCGCACGCCATCGACGAAGAGGTGCGCAGCCTGATCGATTCGAACTACCGGCGCGCCAAGGACATTCTCGAGACCAATCTCGACAAGCTGCACAAGATGGCCGAGGCGTTGATCAAGTTCGAGACCATCGACGAAAGCCAGATCAAGGACATCATGCAGGGTCGCGATCCCAAGCCGCCGTCGGGCTGGGACGATGCGACGCCGCCGCCGATGAGCGGCAAGCCCCGGGACCGCGAGGCGCCCGACGCGCCCATCGGCAAGCCGGCGAGCCAGCATTGAGAGCCTCGGGAAAGCGGGGCATCGATAGCGAGGTCCCGCTTTCACGCAAAGATGCCGGCGCAAGCCGGCTTCTTCGTTTCTGCCGGTCGGCTTTGGCCCGCCGCCCGTAACGTGTAGCCTTCCTTCCGTCGCCTGCAACTCGATTTCCCATGCTGCTTCACTGCGGACCGCACCGGCTCGATCTGTCCACGCCCGTGGTGATGGGCATTCTCAACGTCACGCCCGACTCGTTCGCCGACGGCGGTCGCTTCGCCAGTTTCAATCACGCCATCGAACACGCGCTTTCCATGATCGAGGCGGGCGCCGGCATCATCGATGTCGGTGGCGAATCCACCCGGCCCGGCGCGCAGGCAGTTTCGGAAGCGCAGGAGATCGACCGCGTCGTGCCCGTCATCGAATCGTTGGCCTCGCTGACGCGCACTCCAATTTCAGTGGATACCAGCAAGGCGGCGGTCATTCGCGCGGCGGTTCGAGCCGGTGCCGCAATCGTCAATGACGTACGCGCGCTGCGCGATGAGGGTGCACTCGAAGCAACTGCCGCCGGATCGGCCGCAGTCTGTTTGACGCACATGCAAGGCGAGCCTCGCACCATGCAGCACGACCCGCACTACGGCGATGTCGTCGCCGAGGTTTGCGGCTTTCTCGATGAGCGCATCCGTGCCTGCGAGGCTGCCGGCATCGATCGCGCGCGTCTGCTCATCGATCCAGGTATCGGTTTCGGCAAGCGGCTGGAGCACAATCTGCGGCTGCTGGCGTCGATGCCGCAGCTCGCAGCGCTGGGCTTGCCAGTGTTGATCGGCGTCTCCAGGAAATCGATGTTCGGCGCTTTGCTGGAGCGTCCGGTCGAGCAGCGTCTGCCCGGGAGCCTGGCCGTTGCCACGGCGGCCGTGCTGGCGGGAGCTGCCATCGTGCGAGCCCACGACGTAGCCGAAACCGTGGACGCCGTCAGAACTGCCGCGGCATTGAACGCCGCGGGCTATCGCCTTTAGATATCGCAACGAACCAGAACACGTTACGAACGGGAGAAGAATCGTGAGCCGGAAATACTTCGGAACCGACGGCGTGCGGGGACACGTGGGTCGTCATCCCATGACGGTGGATTTCGCGCTGCGCCTGGCCAGTTCGGCGGCGCGTGTGCTGGCGCCGCAAGGCGGCACCGTGCTGGTCGGCAAGGACACGCGGCTTTCCGGTTACATGTTCGAGTCGGCGCTGGAAGCCGGTTTCGTTGCCGCCGGCGTGAACGTCATGCTGATGGGACCGCTGCCGACGCCGGGCATTGCCTATCTCACCAAGCGCTTCGAATGCGATTTCGGCGTGGTGATCAGCGCGTCGCACAACCCGTACGAAGACAATGGCATCAAGTTCTTCGATGCCAGCGGCGGCAAGCTGTCCGACGAGATCGAAGCGCAGATCGAAAAGCACTTGGAGGAGCCGCCGGTCACCCGCGTCTCGGGGGAGCTCGGTAAGGCGACGCGCATGGACAAGTCGCGGGTGCGCTACCAGGAATTCTGCATGTCCACCGTGCCTGGGCTGGACCTGAGTGATTTCAAGGTAGTGATCGATTGCGCCAATGGCGCCGGCTACAAGGTCGGACCGCGGATCCTCGCCGACCTGGGCGCGGAGATCGTGCCGATCGGCTGCTCGCCCAACGGCCGCAACATCAACCTGAACTGCGGCTCGACTTCGCCGGAGCTGCTGCAACTCACCGTTCCGGGCGTGCGCGCCCAGGTCGGCATCGCGCTCGATGGGGACGGCGATCGGCTGATGATGGTGGATCACCTGGGCCGCGTGGTCGATGGAGACCAGCTGCTCTATGTCATTGCCAAGGCGTATCACGATGCGGGGGTGCTCAAGGGCCCGGTGGTTGGCACCGTGATGAGCAATCTGGGCCTGGAGCAGGCGCTGGGCCGCGCCGGCATCGAGTTCCGCCGCGCCAAGGTAGGCGATCGTTACGTCATGGAGATGCTGCGGGAGACCGGTGGCACACTGGGCGGGGAGACCTCGGGGCATCTGTTGTGCCTGGACTGGACCACCACCGGCGATGCGCTGATCGCGGCCCTGCAGGTGTTGCAAATCATGAAGCAGACCGGCCGCAGCCTGGCGGAGCTGGCAGCGCCCATGCCCAAGTACCCGCAGGTGCTGGAGAACGTGAAGCTGTTTCGCAAGATCGACGTGGCAGTCTCGCCGGCGGTGCAGGAAGCCGTGTCGCATGCCGAGCGCCGCCTGGGCCAGAACGGCCGGATCGTACTGCGGGCCTCGGGCACCGAGCCGGTGATCCGGGTGATGGTGGAGGGGAGCGATGAGAAGCTGGTCCAGGAGCTGGCCCGCAGCCTGGCCGCCTCGGTGGCTGCTGCCGCAGCCCAGGGTGCCTGAGGGCAGCGCCCGCGCCCGACTCGTTTGGCATCGCGACGGAGCGTCGCATGCTCGATGAGCGGGTCTTCGATCAGCTAGATCGTTGAAAACCCGAAGGCGCTCGGCTCGCGCCGAGCTTGCCCGGGTTTGCTTTCCCGGCGGGTCACCGTTAAGCTGCCGCGCCTTTTTGGCGGGCCGCCGGCTCTCGAGTCGGGTGCACGTCGAGCGTTTCATCTGCCCCGATTGAGTGATTCACGATGCGTCGGCCCTTCGTTGCCGGAAACTGGAAAATGCATGGAACGCGCGCCGAGAACGCCGATTTGATCGAGGCGTTGCTGCTGGGCGTGCCCGCGCAGCCGACGGCTGAAATCGCGGTCTGTCCACCGTTCGTCTACTTGTGGGAGGCGGCGCGGCAGCTGAAGGCTTCGAGCGTTTCGCTGGGCGCCCAGTCGGTCTGTGCCGAGTCGATCGGCGCCTTCACCGGCGAGGTGTCGGCGGCGATGCTCAAGGACGTAGGGTGCCGGTACGTGATCGTCGGGCATTCGGAGCGGCGTGCCTTGTACAAGGAAGACGACGCGCTGGTGGCGAGAAAGTTTCTTGCAGCGCAGTCGCAGGGCCTGACCCCCATCCTGTGCGTCGGGGAGTCGCTGGACGAGCGTGAGCGTGGACAGACGATGCAGGTCATCTCCCGGCAGCTGACCGCAGTGCTGGATCTGGCCGGCATCAAGGCGATGCAGGATGCCGTGGTGGCGTACGAGCCGGTATGGGCCATCGGCACCGGCAAGAATGCGACACCGGCCCAGGCGCAGGAAGTGCATGCGCACATCCGTGCGGAAGTCGCCGCACGGGATGGTAATATCGCGGCCGCGCTGCGGATCCTGTACGGCGGCAGCGTCAAAGCTGGCAACGCGCGCGAGATTTTCTCGATGCAGGATGTCGACGGTGGCCTGATCGGCGGAGCGTCGCTGAAGGTCGATGAATTTCTGAAGATCTGCGCTGCGGCGCAGGCGCATTGAGCGGTTCGAGCTGCGCGCACCGCCACATGAAGAGATCTTAACGAACAGAATTGGGCGACATGAACTGGTTACACACAACAGTGCTCGTGCTGCATGTGCTGATCGCTGCCGCCATCGTCGGGCTGGTATTGCTTCAGCGCGGCAAGGGTGCGGATGCAGGTGCGGGCTTCGGCGCTGGTGCGTCGGGCACGGTGTTTGGTGCACGCGGGTCGGCATCGTTCCTGTCACGCACCACGGCGATGCTGGCTGCATTGTTCATCGACCAACCTGTCGCTGGCCTACATGGGCGGGCGCACGACCGAAGCTCCCGGAAGCGTGATCGATCGCCTGCAGCAGCAGGAGCCGACGAACTCCGCTCCGGCGCTGCCCGAGGTCCCGCCTG
>Ga0182745_1004062_pt1 | contig 12317 bp, 11 predicted proteins | sample eDN3rd30CKraftBY_FD_128523 | JGI IMG/M metagenome (GOLD analysis project Ga0182745, IMG submission 128523) | Enriched backyard soil microbial communities from Emeryville, California, USA - eDNA 3rd pass 30_C Kraft BY (version 2) (version 2) | ecosystem: Environmental > Terrestrial > Soil >... | reverse complement strand
CTGAGTGAGACGGCGGAACTGATGCCGGCGGGGCAGTCGCTGCCGGTGGTTACCGACGTGAGCGATGCGCAGTCGGTGAGCGAGCTGTTCGAGAAGACCGCTGCCACCTTCGGTCGAGTGGACCTGTTGTTCAACAACGCCGGCATGGCCGGACCGCCAGTCCCGTTCGAGCAGCTAACGCTGCAGCAATGGGATACCGTGGTGGCGGTGAATCTCACGGGCGCTTTTCTGGTGGCACAGGCCGCCTATCGGGTCATGATGAATCAGGCCCCGCAGGGTGGGCGCATCATCAACAATGGCTCGATTTCAGCGCATGTACCGCGTCCGAACTCCGCACCCTACACGGCGACCAAGCACGCCATCACCGGATTGACCCGATCGCTGTCCCTGGATGGTCGCCGCTACAACATTGCCTGTGGCCAGATCGATATCGGCAATGCCGATACTTCGCTGGCGGATACGATCGCGCGCGGTGTGCCGCAGGCCGATGGTTCTGTGAAGGCCGAACCGACCATGCCGGTGGAGCAGGTGGGGGAAGCGGTGGCGTATATGGCGTCGCTGCCATTGTCGGCGAACGTGCAGTTCATGACGGTCATGGCGACTGCCATGCCGTATATCGGCCGTGGCTAGCGGCGCCGCTCGTACTCCGGCGCCAGGCCGCGCATGATGTTGAGCAGCCGCTTGTAGCTCTCGTAGCGTCGCGGCGCGACTGTGCCGGCGGTGATGGCGTCGGCTACGGCGCAGCCGGGTTCGCGCAGGTGCAAGCAGTTGTTGAAGCGGCAGTTGGGAGCCAGCGCCAGGATTTCCGGCCATCCGACCTGGACGTTGGCGTCTTCGATCAGGGCTGGCGCGTAGTCGCGCACACCGGGAGAATCGATCAGCTCACCGCCACCGGGAACACGAAACAACGCGGTGGACACCGTTGTATGACGGCCTTCGCCGGTGGAGCCCGACAATGTGCGTGTCAGGCGCTCGGACTGCGGCACCACGGCGTTGGTCAGAGTGGATTTGCCGACGCCGGATTGTCCCACCAGCATGGTGCTCTGGTTTTCCAGCAACCGGCGCACCTCTTCCAGGGTATGGTCGAGGGCGCGGCTGCGCAGCGCGGAGAGCGTCAGCACCGGGTAGCCGGCATTGCGATATTCGGTGACCAGTTGCGTGAATTCGGTCGATGCGGGCAGGTCGGCTTTGTTCACGATGACGGCGCCTCGAACTCCGGCATAGGCGGCACCGGCCAGATAGCGATCCACCATGAACGGATCGGGTTCGGGTTCGGCCGCCATCACTACCGCCAGCAAGGTCAGATTCGAGGCCAGGGGTTCGGTGCGACCACGGCTGTCGGTGCGCTGAAACAAGGTGCGGCGGGGCTCGATGGCAACGATGCGCGGCGCGTCGCCGGAAGCTGCGCCGGAGGCGGCGTGGGATGGCCTGACCAGCACATGGTCGCCACACACGATGGCCAGCCGTTTGCCAAACAGCTCCGCGGCCTGGCGTTGGCCATCGGCGGTTTCGACGATGGCGCGACGGCCGAACGACTCGATGACGCGCGCCGGAAATTCACTCATGGGCCGGCTTAGCGCTGCGCCACCAATTGTTGTAGACGCGCGATGCGGATCAGGGCAGGCGGGTGAGAATCGTAGAAGGTCGAGTGCAGGGTGTCCGGTGTCAGCGTGGTGGCATTGTCGCGATACAGCTTGACCAGGGCCTCGGCCAGATCCTTGGCATCGGCGAACTTGGCGGCGAATTCATCGGCCTCGAACTCGTGCTTGCGTGACCACCAGGCGCCGAGCGGCGTGAGGAAAAAGGTGAACGCCGGTAATACCAGCATGAACAGCAGCAGGGCGGCGTGCGCGGAAGGTTGCGCCACGCCGAGCGAACGATAGAAATCCGGCCAGGCTGCCAAGGCTCCCAGCAGTGCCAGGCCGCCAAGACCGAATACGCAGGACAGCAACAGGCGCGAGCGCACATGGTGCAGGCGAAAATGGCCCAGCTCATGGGCCAGTACGGCTTCGATCTCCGCACCTTGCAACCGTTCCAGCAAGGTGTCGAAGAACACGATGCGCTTGTTGCGTCCCACGCCGGTGAAGTAGGCGTTGCCGTGCACCGAGCGGCGTGAACCGTCCATCACGAATACACCCTTGGAAGAAAAGCCGCAGCGCGCCAGCAGGGCTTCGGTACGTTGCTTGAGCGCTTCGTCGGCGAGCGGCGTGAACTTGTTGAACAGCGGTGCGAACAGGGTGGGCCAGGCCCAGGTGATGAACAAGGTGAAAGCCAGCCATACCAGCCAGGCGTATACCCACCAGAGCGAGCCGGCGCGTTGCATCAGGAACAGGACCACGAATACCAGCGGCCCGCCCAGCGCAAGCGTCAAGCCCAGGCCCTTGGCCAGGTCGGCAATGTACAGTCCCGGGGTCATGCGATTGAAGCCGAACCTGGCTTCCACGCCAAAGGTGCGATACACCGACAGGGGCAGGCCGAGGGCGGAGATCAACAGCAACGTGGACAGGACCACCGCGGTGCCGTGCCAGGTCTGGGACAGGTCGGCGGAGCGCCAGGCGTGGTCGATCAGATCGATGCCGCCCCCCAAGGTGAGCAGCAAGGCCACCAGGGTGTCCAGCGGGATGTCCCAGCGATTCAGTCGCGCCAGGGACACGGTGTAGTCCGCGGCTTTGACATGTGAAGCGAGGTCCACCTGTCCGGCGAACACGCCAGGTACCTGGTCGCGATGCGCGCTCACCGCCGAGATCTGGCGCTGGTTCAGCCAGCTGCGCAGGGCAGTGGAGACGAGCAGAAGGGTGACGAAAAGCGTGGTAAACCAGTGCATTCAGTCAGCTTAGCCGCTGCTGGTATCATGGGCAACGCTGCTCGCCGGCATCTGCCGGCCGTGAATGTAGAACAAGAGGTTTTCCGTGACCGACCGTGACTCGACCCGACTGATCTGGATCGACCTGGAAATGACGGGCCTCAAGCCCGACAGCGACCACATCATCGAAATCGCCACCATCGTGACCGATAAGCATTTGAACACGCTGGCCGAAGGACCGGTGCTGGCCATCCATCAGTCGGATGCCACCCTGGAGGCCATGGACGACTGGAATCGGCGCCAGCATGCCTCGTCGGGTCTGGCGGCCCGCGTGCGCGCCAGCGCTATCACGGTGCAGGAGGCCGAACGTCAGACCGTTGCTTTCCTGCGGCAATGGATCGAGCCGGGAGTCTCGCCCATGTGCGGCAACAGCATTTGCCAGGACCGGCGTTTCCTGGCGCGTGAGATGCCGGAGTTGGAGCGCTACTTTCACTACCGGAATCTGGACGTGAGCACCCTGAAGGAACTGGCGCGGCGTTGGGCCCCCGAGGTGTATGCGCGCCTGCAGAAATCGTCCTCGCACCTGGCGTTGGACGATATCCGCGACTCGATCCGGGAGCTGGAGCATTACCGGGCGCACTTCTTGCGGGTGTCATGAAACCTTATTCAGAGGCCAGCGAACGCAACAAGGAGCCGATCCTCGCGGTGTTGCGGGAGACGTTCGCGGCGCCGGGCACGGTGCTGGAGATCGGTTCGGGGACGGGGCAGCACGCAGTGCATTTTGCGCGGCACCTGCCGCACCTGACGTGGGTTGCCGCGGATCGTGCCGACTATCTGCCTGGGATACGGCAATGGCTGGACGAAGCCGCGCTACCCAATCTGCGCGGGCCGTTGCAGTTGGATGTGCTGCAGACGGCATGGCCGTTGGAGGGAGCGCTGGATTATGTATTCAGCGCCAATACCGCGCACATCATGAGCTGGCCGGCGGTGGAGGCGATGTTCGGCGGTGTCGGGACGCGCCTGAAACCAGGCGGCAGGTTCGCGCTGTACGGTCCCTTCAATCGAGACGGGCAATTCACCAGCGAGTCCAACCACGCATTCGACGCTTCGTTGCGGGAGCGCGATCCGGCGATGGGGATACGTGACGATCGCGCCATCGAGCAGCTGGCACGGCGTAGCGGGCTGGCATTGGTGGCGGACCACGCAATGCCAGCCAATAACCGCTTATTGGATTTTGTTGCCGGCCAGGAATAGCCAGGTTTCGACCACCGAGTCCGGGTTGAGCGACATGCTCTCGATGCCTTGTTCGAGCAGCCAGCGCGCCAGGTCAGGATGATCCGAGGGGCCCTGGCCGCAAATGCCGACGTACTTGCCGGCCTTGCGGCAGGCGCTGATGGCCATGCCGAGCAGCGCTTTCACGGCATCGTCGCGCTCGTCGAACAGCTTGGCGATGATGGCCGAGTCGCGGTCCAGGCCCAGGGTCAGCTGGGTCATGTCGTTGGAACCGATGGACATGCCGTCGAAGTGTTGCAGATAGCGATCGGCCAACAGCGCATTGGTGGGCAATTCGCACATCATGATGACCTTCAGGCCATGCTCGCCGCGCTTCAAGCCGTTGGCGGCCAGCAGCTCGGTGACCTGTTCGGCCTCCTTGAGCGTGCGTACGAAGGGCACCATGACCTGCACGTTGGTCAGTCCCATTTCTTCACGTACGCGCTTCAGGGCGCGGCATTCGAGTTCGAAGCAGGGACGGAACGTCTCATCGACGTAGCGTGACGCGCCGCGGAAGCCGATCATCGGGTTCTCTTCGTGCGGTTCGTATTGCCGGCCGCCGATCAGGTTGGCGTACTCGTTGGACTTGAAGTCGGACAGGCGCACGATCACCGGTTCGGGAGCAAACGCGGCTGCGATGGTGCCCACGCCTTCGCAGATCTTGTCGATGTAGAACGAAACCGGGTCCTGGTAGCCGGACATCTGGCGCCGGATGGTGGTTTGCAGGTCCTGGGACAGCTGGTCGAATTCCAGCAGCGCGCGCGGATGCACCCCGATCATGCGGTTGATGATGAACTCCAGGCGCGCCAGGCCCACGCCCTTGTTGGGGATGCTGGCGAAGTCGAAGGCGCGATCGGGGTTGCCCACGTTCATCATGATCTTGGTGGGGATGGCAGGCAGGGCGTCGAGTTCGATTTCCTTCTGTTCGAACGCCAGCTCGCCGTCGTAGACGAAGCCGGTGTCGCCTTCGGCGCAGGAAACGGTTACGCCCATCCCTTCGGTGATGCTCTCGGTGGCGTCACCGCAGCCGACCACCGCGGGTATGCCCAGCTCTCGCGCAATGATGGCGGCGTGGCAGGTGCGGCCGCCGCGATTGGTCACGATGGCCGAGGCGCGCTTCATCACCGGTTCCCAATCCGGGTCGGTCATGTCGGCGACCAATACGTCGCCGCTTTGCACACGGGTCATTTCTTTGACGTCGCGAATGATGCGGGCCGGGCCGGCGCCGATACGCTGGCCGATGGAACGGCCGCTGGTGAGGATCTTGGATTTCTTGCCCTTCAGGGCGAAGCGCTGCAGCGTGCGGCCGGCGCGGCTCTGCACCGTCTCCGGGCGCGCTTGCAGGATGTAGATCTTGCCAGTCTCGCCGTCCTTGCCCCACTCGATATCCATCGGGCAGCCGTAGTGTTCCTCGATGATCAGCGCCTGCTTGGCCAGTTCGAGCAAGTCGGCGTCGTTGATCGAGAAACGGCGACGATCCTCGGGCGGCACGTCGACAGTGACGGTGCGCGTGGCGCTGTTTGCATCGCCATAGATCATTTTGATGGCCTTGGCGCCCATGGTGCGCCGAAGGATGGGCGCATGTCCCGAGCGCAGCGCTTTCTTGTAGACATAGAACTCGTCAGGGTTGACCGCGCCCTGCACCACGGTCTCGCCCAGGCCGTAAGAGGCGGTGACGAACACTACGTCGCGGAATCCGGAATCGGTATCCAGCGTGAACATGACGCCGCTGGCGCCGACGTCGGAGCGCACCATGTACTGGATGCCGGCGGACAGCGCGACCTGGTCGTGAGCGAAGCCTTGATGCACCCGGTAGGCGATGGCACGGTCGTTGAACAGCGAGGCGAATACTTCATGCACGCACTTGAGCAGCGCTTCCTTGCCGCGCACGTTGAGGAAAGTTTCCTGCTGGCCGGCGAACGAGGCGTCGGGCAGGTCCTCGGCGGTGGCCGAGGAGCGCACTGCCACGGCGATGTCGCGGCCGCCGCTCATGGCGCCGAAGGCAGCGAGAATTTCTTGTTCCAGCTTGGGTGGGAAGGGCGTTGCCAGGATCCAGCCGCGAATCTGGGCACCCACCTCGGTGAGCTTTTCGACGTCTTCCACGTCGAGCTTGGCCAGCGCCTCGGAAATGCGCTTGGCCAGGCCGTCATGGGCCAGGAAGTCGCGATAGGCCTGGGCCGTGGTGGCGAAGCCGCCCGGCACCGACACTCCCATCTTGGCCAGGTGGCTGATCATTTCGCCCAGGGACGAATTCTTGCCGCCAACCGTATCGACGTCGTGACGGCCGACTTTCTCGAAGGGCAGGATATACGCGGTCAAGGCAATTCCTCTTGATCTGGGCCGGGACGGGATGGAACACTGAACCACCGACCCCAAGGGGTCGAAACGGGTATTTTACTGCGAATGGAACGGCGAACCGTATTTTTCGTGTCTGACCAGACCGGGGTGACCGCGGAGACGATGGGTCACAGCCTGCTGACGCAATTCGATGGACAGGCATTCAGACAGGTCACTTTGCCATTTATCTCCACCCAAGACAAGGCGGAGGAAGCGGTCCGCAAAATCAACGCCACCGGGGCCCTGGAAGGGATGCGGCCGGTGGTGTTCAGTACGTTGGTGCAGGAGGATCTGCGCGAGATCATCAAGCGCGCCGAGGCGCTGTTCCTGGACTTCTTCGATGCGTTCCTGGGGCCGCTGGAGCAGGAGTTGCAGGTCAAGTCGTCGCGCACGCAGGGCAAGGCGCACGGCATGCAGGACCTCGGTGCCTATACGCTGCGCATCAATGCCACCAATTTCGCCCTGGCCAACGACGATGGAGCGGTGGCCCATGATTATGACCGAGCCGACGTGATCCTGGTGGGGGTGTCGCGTTCGGGCAAGACGCCGACCTGTCTGTACATGGCGCTGCAATACGGGGTGTTCGCCGCCAATTTCCCGTTGGCCGATGAGGAGTTCGAAGGCGGACGCCTGCCCAAGTCGCTGGTCAGGTACAGCAACAAGCTGTACGGCCTGACCATCGCGCCGGAACGGCTGCAACAGATTCGCAACGAACGCCGGCCCAACAGCCGCTATGCCTCGCCGGCGCAGGTGGAATATGAGTTGCGCGCCGCGGAAGGCATTTTCCAGCGCTATGGCATTCCATTCATCAACACCACCGAATGCTCGATCGAGGAGATTGCCAGCCGCATTCTCGACAAGACCGGCGTGGAGCGACGCCTGCGACCGTGATGCAAGTCTCAGGCCCGCATTGCCGGTGCGGCGCGCGACGCCGGACCGGCAAATTTGCTGTGTTATATTCGGGCCATGATCGTTGCGAGCTTGCCAACCGATACAGATTGCGCGGTGAGCTGGCGGGCGCGGCCCGCGAGCTTCGTCAGCCTGATGTCGCTCTATGAAAGCAATTACATCCGGCTCGGCTGGCTGGTCCAGGATTTGTCCGCCGTTGCCGACGGTGCGGTTTCCACGGTGCCCGGCGATTGCCCGCTGCATCTGCGGATCGAGGAACGCAGTCGTTATACGACGACGCTGCTGCTGACCTATCGATTCGAGCAGGACGGCGCGGCCGTGACCGACCCGGACCTGCAAATCCGCATCTATCACGATGCACGCCTGGCCGAGGCGCAGTCCTGTGCGCGCTGGCACCGCCATGCCGCGCTCGAAGCCATCCGCTCCGAATTGGCGCGCGACCTGGGCGATCGCTGGTTGCGCAATGTGATGCTCAACAAGTGGCTCGACTATTGCGTCGAGCGCGGTCATCGGTTCGCCGCCCCTTAGTGGCTACCCGCGAGCGGTTGGATTCTCTGCGGCGGCTGCTTCCCGGTAGTGCGCCACCCGCCACCGACGAGCGGCTGTTGCAGCTGTTCTGGAATCGCGCCGAGCTCAAGAAGGAACTGGGGCGACTGCAGGACGAGCATCAGGAACTGCTGGAGCGGATCAAGCAGCATGAAGGCGCCGCGGCGCGCTCCCGCGAGCAGTGGGACGAACTGGAGCGTTATCTGGGCGACCCGGAGGCTGCGGTTCATGCGCTGGTGTACTTCCAGTTGCGGGCCCTGTGGCGTGCGTGCGCGCTCAAAGTGTCTCGCTACGCGGAACAGCTGCGACAGCAGCAACAGGAACGCGAACGGCACCGGCAATTGATCGAGTTCGATCAGGCGCGCGCGCGCCGGCTTGCCGAGTGCGACCAGCGTCTGGCCGATGCACGCGCCGAGGCGGAAGCCCTGGAGGTGCAGTTGCAGACGCTGCGGCGCCAGATCGCAGCGCAACGAGGCTTCTGGAATTACTTTCGCCGCCACCGGTTACAGGAGAGCGCCGCTGCGTTGCACCTCACCTGGGATGCCGCGGTTACGCAGGTCACGGACTTGTCCGATGACCGCCTGGCCTTCGAACATCAGCTGACGCCGGCTTTTGCCGGCCTGTCGGTGCAAGGGCGGCGCAACGTGAATACCGCCGTCATCGCCTATGCCCAGCGGCTGGTGGAGCTGTTGTCGCGGGACGGGCTGGCGGTACTGGCTCTGGAAACCAAGCTCAAGCGGGTGTTCGACGTACGCTATGGCGGTCGTGAGGACTGCGCGCGCCTGATGTCCCTGTTGCGCGGGGCGAGCATCCAGGTGGACAACGAGACTGGCGATTCCACCGCGCTGCGGCAGCGTATCGAAGAGTTATCGGCCGCGGCCAGCTATCGCAGCGAGACGGATACCATTGCGTTCATCGATTCGCTGGGCACGCTGCTGGTGGACGACTATTGGGATGTGTATCGCGCCCTGTTGCAGTAGGGCGCGATACGTGAACCCCTTGACGTCAGTCCGGTGAGCGCGCGTTGGCCGCTTCGGTGGCTTTGAGCTTCGACAGATACGAGGGGCTCATGCCGCTCATATCGGCGGCAATTTGCACGGTTTCCGCCAGGGTGGCGTCGGGCTGGTCCTTGGGCACCAGGTCGGCGAGCTTGGCCAGCGGTGGTTGGCCGTGGGCTGCCCGGCGGGCGTTCTCGCGAGTCAATCGCTCCTGTTCCTGCTGCTCACGCTCCGCCATGCGTGTCTTGAGGTTGAGCGAAACCTGCTTCTGGGTGCGCATTTTTTCGAATGAGTCCAGATCGCCGAGCAGCGAGCGGAAATCCGGGTCCTGCGCGATGCGACGCTCGTGGGACTGCTCCAGGCTGGCCACTTCCTGGTTCAGGGGACCTTCCTTGGCGAACTCCAGCGGCCGGATGCGATCCCAGGGCAGGGCGCTCTCCCGGGTGCTTTCTCCGACCTCTTCAGTGCTGATGGCGGTGGGCATGGCGATGTCGGGCTGCACGCCTCGGTGCTGCGTGCTCTCGCCGGTGACCCGATAGTACTTGCCGATGGTTACGGTGAGCTGGCCGAAGCCGGGATCGGCGCCGAGCGCGTAGCGATCGAGCGGATACAGGTTCTGTACCGAGCCCTTGCCATAGGTCTGCTGGCCGACCACGATGCCGCGGTTGTAGTCCTGGATGGCGGCCGCAAAAATTTCCGAGGCCGAGGCGCTGAACCGGTCCACCAGCACGATCATCGGGCCATCCCAGGCGATGGTGGGCTCGGGATCGTCCAGTACCTCGACGCGCCCGCCGGTTTCGCGTAATTGCACGATGGGACCGCCCGGAATGAACAGGCCCGACAAGGCGGTGGCTTCGGTCAGGTGACCGCCACCGTTGCCGCGCAAGTCCATGACCAGCGCATCCATGTGCTCGGCCTTGAGTTCCTCGATCAGTTTGCGCACGTCGCGGGTGGTGCTGCGGTAGTCCTTATCTCCGGCCGCCTTGGCTTCGAAGTCCTGGTAGAAGCTCGGCACGTTGATCACGCCAATGGTCATTTCGCGGTCGCCGCGCTTGACCTTGCGCACTTCCTTCTGCGAGGCCTGCGCCTCCAGCGTCACCTTGTTGCGGGTCAGTACCAGGTGCTTCTCGGCCGAGCCTGGCGCGGCGCCGGCCGGCAGGATCTGCAACTGCACCACGGTATTGATCTTGCCGCGAATCAGCTGCACCACGTCGTCCAGGCGCCAGCCGATCACGTCCACCAGCTTGCCGTTCTTGCCTTCGCCCACCGCGGTGATGCGGTCGTTGTTGTTGAGCAGGCCGCTGGCGGCCGCCGGGCCGCCGGGCAGCACGTTGAGCACGGTCACGTAGTCGTCGATGAGCTGCAGCGAGGCACCGATGCCCTCGTAGGACAGGCTCATCTGAATCTTGTATTCCTCGGAGTTGCGTGGCGAGAAATAGCTGGAATGCGGGTCGAACACATGCGCGAACGCATTCATGAACACTTCGAAGATGTCGTCGCTGGTGACCTGCTCGGTACGCTTGAGCACCCGCTCGTAGCGTTTACGCAGCACGTCGCTGACCTCGGGCCAGGGCTTGTCGGTCAGCATCAGCGAGATCGCGTCGTTCTTGACGCGCTGGCGCCAGATGTCATTGAGCTCGGCCTGGTTCTTGGCCCAGGGAGCCTTGCTGCGGTCGAACTGGAAGGTTTCGTCCTTGGTGAAATCGGGTTCGGTCTTCAGCTGTTCCATGGCAAAGGCGATGCGTTCGCGGTTGCGCATCTGGAAGCGGTTGAAGATGGCGAACACCGGCTCCAGCTTGCCGGTCAGCACCGCGTCGTCGAACTGGTAACGGTAGCGCTCGAACTCGGTGATGTCGCTGGCGAGGAAGTAGCTGCGCCCGCCGTCGAGCTGTTCGAGGTAGCGGTCCAGCACCAGCGAAGATACCGGGTCGTTGATCGGCGACTGGCGATAGTGGGAACGCTCGATGACATTGCCGACCAGCTTGCTGACCCGGCGCTGGCGCTCGGTGGGGCTCAAGTCCTGAGTCGAGGCGGTGGCCACGGCGTTGGCCACCGGGGTCTGGGCGGTGCCGGCCAGCAGGCCGCAGGCGATCAGCAGCGCCGGTACGCTGATCAGCAAAGTACGGGAGGGCTGGTACACTGTTTCACATCCTCGGATCGAAAGTCGGTCGGCGGCACACGGTCACGGGACCCCATGGTACGAGAGTTCAGCATAAATGCGCCCCCTAGCAGTCCTCAATGCCATCCTGTTCGGCTCAGCCACGGCCATAACCTTTGGCCTGTGCGGAGTGTTGGTCATTTTCCTGACCCTGCTGGGACGGCATCCGGAGCTGTCGACCGAGCTGGGGCCGTTGCTGCGCAGCAGCGCGCTGTTCGCGGTCCTGGCGGTGTGCTCGGGGCTGAGCCTGTTCGGGACCCTGAAGGGCCTGCGCTGGCGCAGGCTGGCGCAGGCGGCCATGTGGGTGGTATTGCTGGTCACGGGCTTCTTGTACTGGCCCCGCTGAGCGCCTGCCATCCGGTAGGGGTGGCGGCAAGGGGGCTACTCTCAGTCAAGACTGACACTCGGCTCGCGCCGGCGGGAGCCGCGCGGGGCAGGGGTGCCGGCGGGGCGCTGTGACGCCGTGCCGGGTGTGGCTTTTTCCGCTTCCGGCACTGATTCCGTTTCCGGCACCGGACGTCGCAGGAACACCAGGCGCAGCAGGGAAACCATGAGCAGGGGGCCCAGCAACAACAGCCAGGCACGGAACGAGCCTGTGGCCAGGTCGCCGAAGAAATCGCCGTAGAACCGCCCCAGGTCGGCCCGTTCGCCATAAGGACCGAACGCGGACACGCCGACCAGGTACACCATGGCCGGCATGGCGAACAGCCCCACGCCGAGCAACAGGCTGCCCAGCAGGAACTCGAAACGTAGGCCACGGCGAGTCTGAGTCATGGCGGCACTATAACCGAACGCGGCACGGGTCACCTTAACGGCTATGATCGTATATCCCACAAATAGTTGCGGAGCGAGGACATGAACGAACGGTCGGCGCAGGACATTGCCACGGCTGTGATAGGCGTCGGCTATCTCGGGCGGTTCCATGCACAGAAGTATGCGCAGCTACCCGGATCCAGGCTGGTGGCGGTGGTGGACGCCAACGCGGAAGCCGCGCAGCGGGTGGGGGCCGAACTCGGGGTGGCGGCGCTGACCGATTATCGGGACCTCCTGGACCAGGTCCAGGCCATCAGCATTGCCGTACCCACGCCGTTGCACCACACCATTGCCTGCGCGGCGTTGGAGCGTGGCATTCATGTGCTGGTGGAAAAGCCCATCGCCACCACTGTGCGCGAGGCCGAAGACATGGTGGCCGTGGCGCAGCGGCGGGGCTGTGTCCTGCAGGTGGGCCACCTGGAACGGTTCAATCCGGCCATCGTGGCGGCCGTGGGGCGGTTGCAGACGCCGCGCTTCGTCG
>Ga0182745_1004061_pt1 | contig 12317 bp, 9 predicted proteins | sample eDN3rd30CKraftBY_FD_128523 | JGI IMG/M metagenome (GOLD analysis project Ga0182745, IMG submission 128523) | Enriched backyard soil microbial communities from Emeryville, California, USA - eDNA 3rd pass 30_C Kraft BY (version 2) (version 2) | ecosystem: Environmental > Terrestrial > Soil >... | reverse complement strand
TTCGGCGCCTTCGGTCACCAGCCAGGCCAGGAACAACTTGCCGAGGTTGGGTTGCGGAGCGCCCTTCAGCATGAAATCGAATAGCGGTCCGACCACCATGGTGCTGAGCGGTACCCAGTCGATCGGCGCGCCGCGTTTCTTTTGCGCTTCGGCCAGGGCGGTATAGCCGGAAACACCGACCGCGACTTCGCCATTGGCGATTGCGCCGGCCACGGCGGGAGGGCCGGGTTTGAAGCGCGGCGAGTTGGCCACCAGACGCCTGGTCAGATCCACCACTGCCTCGGTCCCCTGATCGATCACGAGGATATCGAGCGGCGCCGTGGAATTATTGGGCATGGCGAAGCGGCCCTTCCATTCCGGCTTGGTCAAGTCTTCATAACTGCGCGGTACGTTTTCTGGTTTTACCAGGTTCTTGTTATAGACCATCACGTATTGCACATCCCATTGGCGTAGCATGCGCTTCTGGTAGCTGGGGAGCACGCCATCGATCGCGGCAGCCTTGATCTTGGGAAACATCTCGCCAAAGTCGCCGACCCAATCCACCGGGGCGCCCAGATCGTTCCTGCCAAACCACTGCTCATACATGATGTATGAATAGCCGCCGATCGCGCTGGGCACGGCCAGGCCGGAAGTCGCCTGCTGGAGTACGCGCGGTCCCGATACCGGCGAGGTCAAGGGCGTCCATTCCCAATCGACCTTGATGTTGAAGCGCTTCTGGAACGCATCCATGATCACCCGGTGCGCGGTTTCCGCCTTGGGAGAACTGACCATGATCATGAATTTGCCTTGTGCCGCTTCCTTCTTGGCCAAGGCGATGATTTCCTGATTGTCCTTGCCCGCGGCCAATGCCGGGCCCGCAACCAGGCCGCCGAAGCCGGCGGCGAGACATGCCGACATCGCTAGCGAGAACAGGCTCTGTCTGGATCTGAGTACGGATTTCTCTATGGATAACATATGTTTCTCCTGTACTGTTGAATTGGATGACACAACAGAATCCACGCAGCGCTGTCTTTGCAACGATGATTATTTGACTGCTCGCCTTACTCTAGAAACAATCCCATTCTTCAACAAACGATTTGTTTAGCGTCTATGGATGACTTCAGCTCATGAAAGAGCGTGGCACCCGGCTCTCACAAGTCGATCAATAGCCGCTCACCCTTGGCGCGCGAGCAGCAAGGCAGGAACACATTGTTGGCTTCGCGCTCCGCGGCCGAGAGAACCATGTCCCGGTGATCCAGCTCGCCCTCGAGGACGCCGGTCATGCAGGTGCCGCAAATTCCCTGTTCGCAGGAAGTCTCGATCTCGACGCCATTCCTGGCCAATGCCTGTATCACCGATTCCTCCGGTCCCACCTGGATGGTGCGGCCCGAGCGCGCCAGTTCGAGCGCAAACCCGGCGTCGCCGCTGTTGGCCATGGGGCTGGCGGCGAAGCGCTCGACATGCACTTGCTCTGAACCAAACCCGGCCTTGCCGGCATGTTCGACCACGGCATCGATGAAGCCGGCGGGACCGCAGACGTAGATATGCGCATCCTTGGCGGCCTGCGCCAGGGTGGCGGCGATGTCGAGACGGTGCTCGGGCTCGTCATCCGCATGGATGCTGACGCGCTCGGCAAACGGCGCATCCTGGATGCGTTCGAGAAATGCCATGCGTGCACGGCTGCGGCCACAATAATGCACATGGAAGCTGGACCCATCCGTAGCCAACTGCTCGGCCATGCTGAGTATGGGAGTGATCCCGATGCCGCCGGCGAACAATAAGCTCGAGCTATGGCCGGCGCCAGGGTCGAGGGCAAACAGATTCCTGGGAAGGCTGATAAGCAGCCGGTCGCCTTCCTGCACGCTGTCGTGCATGGCGCTGGAACCGCCCCGCGATTCCGGCTCGCGCAGGACGCCGATCAGATAACGATGATTTTCCGCGGGGCTGTTGCACAAGGAGTACTGGCGGCTCAAACCTTGGGGCAGGTGGACATCGACATGCGAGCCCGCGGTAAATCGGGGAAGCGCCTGGCCATCCGCACTGACCAAGGCAAACGTGCAAACATCCTGCGCTTCCCTCTTCTTGCTGGAAACAACGACTTGAAGCATTTCTGACATGTTTCTATGACCGATCGGGTAAGTGAATCAAATGGTTTCGGCCTCGGAAAGCTTGCTCAGGAATTGCTTCAACTCACCCGTCTCGATCACCGTGTCCACCGGCTTCGGAGAAAACACTGTGCCATCGCGCACCAAATCCCGGAATTTCTGCATCGCCTCCGGACTGGAGAGGATATCCAGGAGCTTGCGCCGCGCCATGACGATCGCCAGGTCGGCGCTGACCAGTTTTTCCTTGGTCCGATCCACGATCCGCCCCATGCCTTCCTGCATGGCGCGGTCCTGGTCGTTGACACCGTAGATCCCGGTGGTCGGAATGCCGCGCTGGGCCGCCCTATCCACCATGTAATCGTTCCTCTTGGTGCGTACCGGTTGCCAGGTATCGATGATCGAGCCGGTATTCAAGTGGATCGGTTGATAGACGCATTCCGGAGGGAAGGCAGTACCCTTGGCCACGAAATCCTTGAACGCCTGCGGCAACTCCCCTTCGAGCACGTAGTTGAAATCCCAGCAGTAGGTATTCTCATCGTCGATGGGTATCCAGGTGCGGCCACCGACAGGCCAGGCCGCGCTGGGAATCACCGAGAAACTGGGCGCCATCCATTGGGTCACGCGCCAGTAGTACTTCTCTTCCGCCCGGCGCCGCGCGATCGACATGAAGCCGATCGGCGTTTCCTCGACATTCAGCTGCGGTTTGGGATCCAGGTAGGTGTAGCGGCGGTGGACGCGATCCGACGATACCCCTGCTTCGGATTTGTGCAGCGTCGAAACGTGCGAGCTGTCGATCTCCCCCTCCACCCCCTGCACCCAGTTGGTTTCCTGCAGCCAGACCGAAGCCAGTCTTTGCTTGGCGGGCAGGTCGATCCAGGGAAACTTCGGCAGTTCCGGGGCCGGTTCGCTACCCATGTAGATCCAGACGATGTCGGCCTTCTCCGCCACCTGATAGGCCTTGAGCTTCATCTTCTGGCTCAGGTTGGATGCGCTTTCGCTGGGCATGTCCAGGCACTGCCCATCACGGCCATACATCCAGCCGTGATAGGAGCAGCGCAAGCCGCGTTCCTCGACCTTGCCGAAAAACAGCGGCGCGCCCCGATGCAGGCAGTGCGCCTGCACGATGCCCACCTTGCCTTCGCCATCGCGAAACGCCACCAACTCCTCTCCCAGCAATTTCAGACGCACCGGGGCGGGATTGTCGGCGGGCAGTTGCGAGGACAATAGCGCCGGCAGCCACAAGGACCGGAACAGCTCGTTTCCCGGTGTGCCGGGACCGACCCGGCACAGCAACTCGTTATTCTCTTTGGTTAACACGGCGAACTCCTTTATCTACCGGGGACGGCGGCCACGACACCCATGATTGCCTTCGCGGCGGTTTCACTCAATTTCAGTTGCTCTTCGCTGCGCACTTCGACCAGCTTGGCGTCGGGCCGCATTTTCCGGATCGCCTTGGTGGTGACGGAATCGGGATCCGAGTACAGAGAGAGGTATTCCTGCTGCTCCTGCAATTCGGCGCCTTCGGTCACCAGCCAGGCCAGGAACAATTTACCCAGGTTGGGTTGCGGAGCACCCTTCAGCATGAAGTCGAACAGCGGCCCGACCGGCACGGTGTCCAGCGGTACCCAGTCGATCGGCGCGCCGCGTTTCTTTTGCGCTTCGGCCAGGGCGGTATAGCCGGAGACGCCGACCGCGACTTCGCCGTTGGCGATCGCGCCGACCACGGCGGGAGGGCCGGGTTTGAAACGCGGCGAGTTGGCCACCAGACGCTTGGTCAGATCGACCACGGCGTCGATGCCGATATCCACCGCCAGGATGTCGAGCGGGGGCGGCGTGTTATTCGCCATGGCGAAGCGGCCCTTCCATTCCGGCTTGGTCAAATCCTCGATGCTGCGCGGCACGTTTTCAGGCTTGACCAGGTTCTTGTTGTAAACCATCACGTACTGCACATCCCATTGGCGCAGCATGCGCTTCTGGTAGCTGGGCAGCACGCCATCCACCGCGGCAGCCTTGATCTTGGGGAACATCTCGCCAAAATCGCCGACCCAATCCACTGTGGCGTCCAGATTGTTCTTGGCAAACCAGTGTTCATAGGTGTTATAGCCATAACCGCCGATTGCGCTGGGCACTGCCAGGCCGGAAGTGGCCTGCTGATGCACGCGCGGCGCCGATACCGTCGAGGTCAAGGGCGTCCATTCCCAATCGACCTTGATGCCGAAGCGTTTCTGGAAGGCATCCATGATCACCCGGTGCGCGGTTTCCGCCTTGGGAGAACTGACCATGATCATGAATTTGCCTTGCGCGGCTTCCTTCTTGGCCAAGGCGATGATTTCCTGATTGTCCTTGCCCGCGGCCAATGCGGAGTTTGCAGCCAAGCCGCCAAAGCCAGCGGCGAGACATACCGACACCGCCACCGAAAGCAGGCTATGTCTGGATTTAAGTACGGGTTGCCCTATGGTTAACATGTATTTCTCCTGTACTGTTGAACTGGTTGACACCGCTGAACTTGCGTAGTGCTGCCTCTATGACCATGATGAATTGACTGCACACCCTACTCTAGAAATATTCCACTCCTTCGACAAACGATTTGTTTAGCTCCGACAGATGACCTCGGCTCATGGCAAATCACGTGCTGCGCTCATCCAGCTTCGCCATATACACCTGCAGGGGCGTCACGACCGCGGCCAGGATCAATACCAGCAGGATGGACAGCGCGGCAGCGCCCGGAACATCCGGATAACCCCAGATCACCCACAGCGAAGAACTCAGCATGACCGTCGAGCTGGTCAGGAAGATCAAGGGAATCCCGACATCGCGCATGGCATGGGCGAACACCAGCAGCCAGCCATTGAACATCTGGGTGCGCAGGATCGGCACCAGGATGCGCCCCAGGATCTGGAATCTCCCCACACCGCCGAGCAAGGCCGCACGCTCGATTTCGGGGTGCACCTGCAACAGTGCGGCAGACAGAATGCGCGTGCCGAATACCATGTTCACCAGAACCTGGGCCAGCATGATGGCGATGATCGTGCCGTAGATCGGCGTCTTGACGTAGAGCAGCAGAACCGCCAGGCCAAGCACGATATTCGGAATCGCCACCGGCATGAACGCCAGTATGTCGATCCAGCGGCACCAGGCGTTGATGGGACGCGCCGTGACATAGGCGATCAGCAGGCTCACGACCATGGTCAGGCTTGCTCCCACGATCACCACGATGGCGGTATTGCTGAGACTGCGGATGAACATCGAGGAAGCGAACAGTCCGTAGTAATTCTGCAGGGAAATATTGCTCATCGCCTCGATCGAAGGCAAGGTGTAGAACGGCAGCAGACTGGTCCAGAACAGAATGACGATCGGCAGGAACGCCAGGGTGAAGAACACGATGCCGTAGACATACACCAGGTAGCGCCGCATTCCCAGATGGCTTGAGGCCAGGCGGAAGTTCTTGCCGGAGATGACCGCGAATTTCTCCGATTCCCGGGTCAGGCGCTGGTACAGCACCACCAGCAGGATCGCCACCACCACCAGCACCACGCCGAAGGCCGCGGCCAGGTTGTAGTTCGGCTCGCCCAACTCGGTCGAGCTGAGCAGGTAGATACGCGTGCTCAAGACCTGTATACCGCCAGTCAAACCGATCGACAGCGGAATCTCGAACACCTGGATCATGATCATGATGGTGTAGATCAAGACCGACAGCAGACCGGGCAAGAGCACCGGACCGATGATCTTCAGGAAGATCTTGCCGGGATGCACGCCCGCCAGGATGGCCGGAAACTCCAGCTTGAAGTCCAGATTGCGGATGATCCCCGAGAGCATGACATACACCGTGGGCGTCAGCAGGAAACTGCTCACGGTGACCATCATCCCCAGGCTGTAGATATTGATCGGACCGGTCTGGGCTTCCAGATTCAGCCAGGTACGCAAGAGATGATTGATCATCCCATTGTTCGGGTTGGTCAACAAAATCCAGCCGAAGCCCTGTATCAGGGAAGGCAAGGACAGGGTGACGATCATCAAGACCCGCACCGTCACCTTGTAGCGGAAGTCGGTGCGCTCGGTGATCCAGGCCCATATCGTGGCAAACACCGTCGACAAGGCGATCGTCCCGCCCACGTACACCACGGTGTTCGTGAGCAGCTCGGCCAGATTGGGTTGGGTCGCCAGCGCGATGAAATTGTCGAAGGTAAAGCCGCCCGGATCCAGCCACAGCTTTCCCACCGGCCGCAAGCTGGTGACCAGCAAGACAATGACCGGAAGCACCGTCAGGGAAATGACCAGGAAACTCGCAAGCCCCAGAATCGCCACCATGCTTACGGCTCCCGGAAGTAATGAATTTCTTCCGGCCGGCAATGAAACCGGATCACATCCGCGCCAATCGGGGTACGCGCGCTGGCATATATCGTCAGCACATCATCCGGGGCGCCTGGCAGCGCGCAAGTGATTTCCATGCGCTCGCCCAGGAACACGCGCTTGGCGAGCGGCAGGGTGAAGCTGTTGGTCGCCGCCTCTGCGTTGGACGAGATATCGATGACCAGGTCTTCCTGTTTCAGCACCAGGGTCAGGCGATCGCCCACCTGGGGAACGTCGTCATGGGACTTGAACTGGATCGGCCCCAGCGCGCAGCTGGCCGAGATCTCCTGGCGCTCGCGATCGACCGCGGTAACGGTGGCCCCAATCAGATTGGGCGCGCCCATGAAGTCGGCGACGAAGCGATTGACGGGGCGGTAGTACACGTCCCAGGGCGTTCCGATCTGTTCGATGCGCCCGTCCTTCAGCACGATCACGATATCGGACATCGACAGCGCTTCCTTCTGGTCGTGGGTGACGTATACAGCGGTGATGCCCTCGTCCGTCACGATCGCGCGGATTTCCTTTTGCATGGCCTCGCGCAGATTGGCGTCCAGATTCGAGAGCGGCTCGTCCAGCAGGATCAGCGAGGGACTCTGGGCGATCGCGCGCGCCAACGACACGCGCTGTTGCTGGCCGCCGCTCAGGAGCGGCGCGGGGCGATCCTGGAACGAATCCAGGTGGACTTTTTCCAGGGCCCGGGTCACGGTGGCATGACGATCGGACGGAGTCAGCTTGCTGCGCCCATGCTTGAGCGGGAATTCGACGTTCTCGCGTACCGTCATGTGCGGCCAGATCGCGTAGCTTTGGAACACCATGGAAATGTCGCGCTCCCCGGGCGGCACGAACAGGCGTTGCGCATCGTCGTAGATCTTCCTGCCGCCGATCTCGATCTTCCCCGCACTGGGAAAATCCAGGCCGGCGATCAGGTTCAACAGGGTGGATTTTCCACACCCGCTGGGACCGAGCAAAGTCACGAACGCACCCTTGGGGACGGTAAACGACACATTGTCCAAGGCTTGGTGCGACTGATCCTTGCGGGAATAGAACTTCGACAGGCCAGTGACTCTCAGTCCCATTTCAGCTTCCCCGCAGTTCTATCTGTTTGCCGGTCCGGCTCGACTCCAGAATGGCCAGGCACACCTGCACCGTGTCCTTGCCCCATTCGGCGTTGCGCAGCGTCGGCCCTTTGCCGTCGATGGCATCGATCAGCTCGTCGATGGTGTCGCCCTGCCCGAACGAACCCTGGCCGACGATGGCAGGAACCTCGCTGATGCCGGTGTCGCCGTAGACCAGCACCCCATCCGGCGAGGCGCGCAGATCCGCGTGTTCGCAAGTCACCAGCATGACGCCGAAATGGGGCTGCTTACGCCCCTCGTCACCCTGCGACATGGCCTTGGACACCGGCCCGCCGAAACCATAGCGCTCGCGCCGCAGATCGGCCTCGGGCTTGTCCCCGAGCTGGCTCAACACGCGCCGTGCGCCGCCATGGTTGGGTTTCTTGTCGCGGCCGCCTTCGGCGATCCAGAATTGCAATTCGTCGCTGTCGAAATGATCGTAGCCACTGTATATGACCGTGGCCGCGACGTCATCCTCGAGCGTCAGCAAGGCGGCGCAATTGCCTTCCGTCGGGCGCTTGGGATCGAGCCGGCCGGTCATGGCGCGCACCGCCACCACTTTCTTCCCGGTGATCGCCTTGATGCTGTCGATCTGGTGCGGCAGCTGGTTATAGATGATGCCGCCGCCCTTGCCGGTATCGAGCTCCTCGGGACGCCGGGGGCGATACAGAAAGTCGGTATAGTTGAAACAGTTGACCATGGCCACGCGCCCGACCTCGCCTTGGTCGATGATATGGCGCATGGTCCGGATGACAGGGTCGTGGCTTCTGGATGTCCCCACCACCAAATGCACCTTGGCCTGCTCGACCGCCGCTATCATACGATCGCCGTCATCCAGGTTCAAGGTCAGGGGTTTTTCGACGATGATGTGCAAGCCATGCCTGGCGGCTTCGAGCACATGTTCGCAATGGAACTGGTGCGGCGAGGCAACATAAATCGCGTCGAGCTGATTGTTCTGGATCATCTCGCCCAGGGTTGCCGCTACCGGAATCCCGTACTCCTTGCCAAAGCGCGTGCGCACATCCTCGTTCGGATCGCAAGCCGCCGCGATCTCCGCATTGGGATGCGATTTCATTGCCGGCGCCATCAATACCGAACCGGCAAAGCCCAGTCCGCAAATGCCAAATCGAATTTTCGTATCGCGATTTTCCATACCGTCCTCCAACCATGGTTTTCACGGGGTCCGACGATCCCGCACAGTCCGCCCCTCCCATCCGCCAAGGCGGGGGAGTATCAAATTTCCCGTTGTTATACTGCCGTTCTGCTTGCAGAGGAAGGCGCGCGACTCAGACGTGGCCGAATTTCTCCAGCGCCTGCGCCAGAGTCATTCCCTTGCTCAGTTCCTCGCGTACCTTGACCTCGGTCTGGGTCAGCTTCTCCGCCTGCTCCAGGGTAGTCTCCACCACTTCAACCGGAATGACAATTGCACCATCCTCGTCGGCGAGAATGAAATCGCCCGGACGCACCTGCACCAGCGCCGTGGTGGCGCCGCGCATATAAATGGGAACCTGGCTTGCGGTCACTTTCCAGCGTCCGATCGATTGCACCGGGGTGCGGTAACGCGCAAAGACGGGGAAGCCCAGCTCGCCGATCCAGCGCACATCGCGGATGCCGCCGTCGACCAGCGCACCGGCGCAGCCGCGTTCCTTCATGCCAATGGCGATCAATTCGCCAAAGTAGCAAATGCCCGCGCCATCACCGCTCCAGACACTGATTTCCCCGGGGGTGATTCCCTGGCAGGCGCGCATCTTGTCGGCGTCGCCGCCAAGTTCGTACGGCGTCATCTGGCCGCGTATCGTGTAGGCCCAGCCCGCCAGCCGGCCTGCGCTGGCCGGATAAGGAGAAAACTCATGGGCCAGGCCCTGGTCCATGTATCCCAGCGTATCCAGCACATCCGCGACGTTGGCGGTATCGACCGCCAGATAACGTTGGCGAATCTCTTCCCGCCTGGCTTCTGAAAATTCCACAACACCCTCCCTTTGCTCTATTCAATGTCCAACGATTCAGATGCTTGCCGATTCAAATACTGGCCGATTCAAATACTTGCAATCAAGCCGCCATCGACGCGGATGACCGAACCGGTGATATACGATGCAGCCGCGCTCGCCAGGAAAGCGACGGTGTCGCCATACTCCTGCGGTCGGCCGTAACGCCCGGCCGGTATGCTTTCGGTACTGCTCTTGACCACCTCGTCCACGCTGCGCTGTTCACGCTTGGCGCGCGCCTCATCGAGTTGCGTGATGCGCGCCGTCGCGATCCGCCCGGGCAGCACCACGTTGACGGTGACGCCATCGGCGGCGACTTCGCGCGACAGGGTTTTCGACCAGCCGACCAGCGCCAGGCGCAGCGAATTGGAAATTGCCAGGTTGGGGATCGGCGCCACCACGCCCGACGAAGTGCTGGTGATCACCCGGCCCCATTTGCGTTCGCACATGCCCGGCAAGACGAGGTCGGTCAACTGGATGACGCTGGCGACCATGCTCTGGAAATATTTGTTCCAATCCTCCTGCGGCACGCCTTGGGCGCGGGTCGGCGGCGGTCCGCCGGTATTGTTCACCAGGATATCGACCTCGCCAAAGTGCGCACGCACTTGTTCCAGACCGCGCTGGGCCTGCTGCGGGTCGGCCAGATCCCACTGCAGCGCCAGCGCCTGGCCGCCCTTGGCCTGGATGTCCCGGGCATAGGCTTGCGCGGCATCCAGGTTGATGTCGGCCAGCACCACCTTGGCGCCCTCGCCCGCCAGGGCCACGGCAATCGCGCTCCCCAGGCCGCCGCCAGCGCCGGTGACCAGCGCGACTTTTCCTGCTATCTGCAAATCCATCGACACACCTTTCTTGATTGATCAGGTACCGACCCGCATCGGAGTCGTCATTTTGCGCAACAAGGCGATCACGCTTTGTGCCGTGATGCGGCCGGTTTTCGGGTTTTCCGAGGGAATGTTCTCGATCGTCATGTGCAGCAAGGCGGAATCCGATACCACCTCGATATGATGGGTATTGCGCACGATGCCGGGATCGGCCCAGACTTCCAGCAACGTCCGGTCGGGCCCGATACCCGCCAGCGACAGCGCCACCGACACGTTCAGGTTGGCCGGGAAGCCGCGCGCCGCCTCCCGGGCAGTCCCCGAAAACAATTTCAAGGGCTCGGTCAGGTTGTCGATGTTGATGTTCTGCTCTACCAGGAAGGGCGCGCCCTTCAGGCCTTCGGGAGGCTTGCGCGACACCATCTTGACCGACTCGATATGGCCTTCGGCAGCCGCGGTGACCGCATCCAAGCCGATCAGGGCCCCGGTTGGCAGGAGTATCTGGCCCTGCCCGTCGGCAGCCAGCTCCACCAGCTCCGGATGATCGAGCAAGGCGCCGATCGACAGGACGATGACCTTCTTGCCCGCCCGCAGCGCCGGGCCGGCAACCTCGGCCAGCAACGCCGGCGGCGCGCACTCGATCACCACATCGGCGTACTCGGACAATTGATCCAGGGGGACGATAGGCACCGGGGTCGTCAGTGTCGCCACGAAGTCTTCCGATTTTCGCGTATCGCGCCCGCTCACCGCCGACAGCGTGCAGCCTTTGACTTCCTGCCGGTCCAACTTGGCGGCGATGACCTTGCCAATCGCTCCAAGCCCTGCCACCGCAACGCGGATTTCCATCTTGCTAGCCATACATATTCTTTCAAGTGAACATGGCAAGAACTATAGGCAGCATGCCCAAGGCTGGACAAACGATTTGTTAGCGTCTTTTGTATGAATTATAGTAATGCGTGAATAGGCCCTCAAAATTGGCGCAGCGAATCACCGCTCCCGTGGCGACGATCCGCAAGGGTGGGTTTCAAACCCGCATACCGCGCACAAGTCCACATAACTTCCAACGATGAGATGAATTGCAGTAATGTGTAGCCCTTCCAGCCTGGATACATGTCTTCAGGAATTTTCAACGCTCATTCGTGCATGCACGGCATTTTTGTCATGACCAGACCACTCCCATCCTTGATCGCGCTGCGGGTATTCGAAGTCGCGGGCAGGCTGCAAAGCTTTTCCCATGCCGCGGTGGAATTGAACGTCACCCAGGGCGCCGTCAGCAGACAGATCCGCGCCCTGGAAGAGGAACTGGGCATCAAGCTTTTCACGCGCCTGACCAGGCGCGTCGAATTGACCGAGGACGCGCGCGAATATCTGCAAGAGATCCAGGCCGCTTTCAAGCAGATCGAGAATGCGACCTCACGGATGCGCTCGCATCAACAGCATCATGTTCTGCATATCAGCATCCTGCCCTCGATCGGCACCAGCTGGCTGATGCCAAGATTGGCGAGCTTCACCCAAAGCCATCCGAATATCGAAACGCGCGTCAACAGTTCGATCGAACCCGTCGACCTGCATGCCCACGGCACCGACGTGGCCATCCGAGTCGGCCCCAAGCCCGGAGATTCCTACGACAAGAAACTGCCGGCCATCAACCTGATCATGACCAACGACTGGCGCGGCGTGCTGGCAGAGGAACTCGCACCAGACGTGCTGGTGCCGGTGTACTCGCCCAACATATTGCAGCCAGCAACCCGGCTGGACGACCCGGAAGTCTTCCGCAACCTGCCCATCATCCATACCACCAGCCGCTTCGACGCCTGGTCCGGCTGGATGAAAACCTTTGGCCTGCCCGACGCCCCGATCACGCCGCGCATCGAATACGGCCATTTCTTCATGTCGCTGGATGCCGCCAGACAGGGCTTGGGAGTCGCGCTGATTCCGGATCTGGTGCTCGCCAACAGCGATACC
>Ga0182745_1004060_pt1 | contig 12319 bp, 11 predicted proteins | sample eDN3rd30CKraftBY_FD_128523 | JGI IMG/M metagenome (GOLD analysis project Ga0182745, IMG submission 128523) | Enriched backyard soil microbial communities from Emeryville, California, USA - eDNA 3rd pass 30_C Kraft BY (version 2) (version 2) | ecosystem: Environmental > Terrestrial > Soil >... | reverse complement strand
TTGACGCCGTTCTTGAACGCCACCCCTGTCAGAGTGCCGTCGAGATCGTAAGACCAGTTGTGGTAGACGCAGACGAAGCTCTTGACCTTGCCTCTTTCTTCCAGGGCCAGGAGCGAGCCGCGGTGGGCGCAGCGGTTTTCGAAGGCATGCACCTGGCCGTCCTTGCCGCGCGTGACCACCACCCCCATGTCGGCGATCGAACTGACCCGGAACGCGCCGGGCTCGTCGAGCTCGGATTCCAGGCACAGGTAATTCCAGGTATCGCCGCGAAAAATGCGCTGCAATTCCTGAGTGTAGATGTCCGCGTCCTTGTAGATCTGGTGCGGGACCCGGGTCAATCCCTCCTGCGGCCATTCGAGCAAGGGCGCGGCATGGGGAGTGGTAAGCTGAGTCGCTGGCGATTGCTGTTCCATGCTAACTCTTTCCTTTCACTGGATTCGGTTTGAGGGACAAGGCCAGGTCCGGCGCCTGCGCGCCGCCCGGCTCCGGGAACACCTGCCGCATCGCCTGCGCCCCTACGCGGATGTGCTCGCGCAGCAAGGCCACAGCCTGTTCGACATCGCGGTCCAGGGCCGCGCGCATCAGGCCTTCGTGTTCCGATTCGTTATCCGGCAAGGGCACCGCGTGCGCGGCGATGCTCAGTTGGCGGTAGCGCTCCGACTGGTCGTACAGCATGCCGGTAAAGCGCAGCAGCCAGGCATTGCCGCAGCTGGATATCAGGGTCATGTGGAAATCGCGGTTTTTCTCTTCCCACTCGCTGGCGCTGCTTACCTGCTCCCGCGCCAGGCGCTTGGTCATGCGCGACAGTTGATGAAACGCCGCCACCACCCGCCCTTCCCATTCCATGTCGCCCTTCTGGATCGACAGCGCGAACGCCTTGGGTTCCAGGTCCAGGCGCAGATCGGTGATTTGCTCGAATTCCTCGCGCGACACCGAAGGCACCCAATATCCGCGCTGGCCTTGCCCGACCACCAGGCCCTCCATCGCCAGCCGCGACAAGGCCTCGCGCAGCGGCGTGGTGCCCATGCCGAACTGGGCGGCGAGCCGCTCCAGCGGCAATTTCTCGCCCGGATTCACCTCGGCGCCGAGAATCATCTGGCGGATCGCCCGATAGGCGGTTTCTGAAAGCGTGTTGGGTCGTGACATAGTGGAGTCCATGGAAAAAATTATCGCACAAATTAAAAATAACGCAAATTTAAATTAATTGCGCAATTTTGTATTTCGATGAGTCGATCAAAGAAAGCCCTGCATAGCTTATTCCCCTTCCAGCAATCAACCCATCGTTGACGCCGGAACCCTCGGCCGCCGGCAGGCGGCTTGGCCGGATACGGGTTGCCTCATGTTAAATTGCCATTTTGCGAGTGATAACAAGCCAGGCCTCCCCGCTCGGCCTGAGATCCAATTTCACCGGGAGTGCACGCATGGTTTTCCGTATTTCATTGTTCCTGGCCGTTGCGCTGGCGCTGGTCGCGGGGGTCGCGCCGCAACCGTTCGAGGCGGTCAGCGACGCGGCGCTGGCGGCGGTGATCCAGCATGCCGGCTGGCTGTACCTGCTGATCGTCTTCCTCACCCTGGTATTCCTCGGCTACCTCTGCTTCGGCCCGACCGCGCGCCTGCGCATCGGCGGCAGCGACGCCGAGCCCGAGTTCACGAACGCCGCCTGGCTCTCCATGCTGTTCGCCGCCGGCATGGGCATCGGCCTGGTGTTCTGGGGCGCGGCCGAACCGATCTCGCACCTGCTGAATCCGCCCGAGGGGCTGGAACCGCAAACCCCGCAGGCAGCGCGCGCGGCGATGCGCTACACCTTCTTCCACTGGGGCCTGCACCCGTGGGCGATCTACGCGCTGATGGGCCTGGCCATCGCCTGGTTCCAATACAACCGCAACGGCCGCGGCCTGATCAGCGACCTGCTGCAGCCCTTGATCGGCGACCGCCACCTCGGCTGGATCGGCAAGCTGGTCAACATCGTCGCCGTGGTCGCGACCGCCATCGGCGTCGCCACCACCCTGGGCTTCGGCACCTTGCAAATCAGCGCCGGCATGAACCGCGTGTTCGGCCTGCCCAATAGCCTGGGCACCCAGCTGACGGTGATCGTGATCTGCTTCGTGCTGTACATGGCCTCGAGCGCCAGCGGGGTCGAGCGCGGCATCAAGTGGCTGTCGAGCTTCAATCTCGCCCTGGCCGGATTACTGCTGCTGGCGGTGGCGCTGCTCGGGCCGACCAGCTTCATTTTCGACACCTTCACCACCTCGCTCGGCAGCTACCTCGACCACCTGGTCGAGATGAGCCTGCGCATGTCCCCGTTCTCCGCCAGCACCTGGGTAGCCGACTGGACCATCTTCTACTGGGCCTGGTGGATCTCCTGGTCGCCGTTCGTGGGCGCGTTCATCGCGCGGGTATCGTACGGCCGCACCGTGCGCGAGTTCGTGCTCGGCGTGGTCGCCGTCCCCAGCCTGCTCGGCTTCGCCTGGTTCGCCACCTTCGGCGGCACCGCGTTATGGGGGCAGATCTTCGGCGGCGTAGACATGGCCAGCGCGCTCGCCGCCGGCCACGAAACCGTCCTGTTCCGCATGTACGACTCCCTGCCACTGTCCACCCTGCTGTCGGGCCTGACCATCTTGCTGCTGGTGATCTTCTTCGTGACCTCGGCCGATTCCGCGGTGCTGGTGCTGGGCTCGATGTCGAGCGAATCGCCCGGCGACCCCACCCTGCTGCGCAAGTTCGCCTGGGGCATCGCCATCGCCCTGATCGCCGTGGCGATGTTGATGGCCGGCGGCCTGCGCGCACTGCAGACGCTGATCACCGTGGCCGCCCTGCCGTTTGCGCTATTGATGGTCGCGGTGATGGTCGGGCTTTATCGGGTGCTCAGCATCGAAGCGCTGCGTGAAAAGGCGGAGGAACGGCGTGCCCGGCGGGCGATTGAGGATTGGATTGCGCGGGAGCAGGAGCAGCAGGGGTTGGCGCAGGCGCGGGGGGAGGTGGATGGTAGTTCAGAGGCTGCCGGGCCGCGAGGTTAAAGTGGCGAGCCTGGTCGGAGTTGGGATGCCGGCGCTGCAGCCAGGTTGTTGGCACTTGATACGGCAATCCGCGCAACCTAACCCTTCCATTGATAGAATTCACCCCAACAAGCCGAGTTGCGGATTCAGGTCAAGTTAACATCCTGTACTGAGACACATTAATCAGCTTTGGGTACTTGTTCTGGCCGACAGCTCTCGGCCAATAGCAGACCTTGAGAGTACCGTCGTCCATGCTGATTCGTCAGAAGGATGGTCTGCTCGATACCAAGAGAACCTAGTTCGTCCTATTGGTGCGAGGGGATTGTGTGATGGACTTGAGTGAACCAACGGTTCAAGAGGTAACTCAAATTTGGTTGAGTAAAAGCAGCATTTATTTTCCGAGCGGTCGAATGGGCCGCTATATTTACATGATGGATAATAAAAACGAGTACGGTAAAGGGTATTCAACACCGCGCCAGCATCACACCGTTCCCGGCAGTTATTTGAAAGGATTTGTTCATACGGAGGGTGATAGATTGGCCCTGTACGACCGAGAACGTAGGCAATTTCGAAGCGAACGTCCCGGTGTCGTCGCACGTCAGCGGGACTATTACGCATATGAAACCCAGCTAGGTAAGAAAACGATTGCCGTTGAAGAGTATCTTGAACGACGTGAAAATGCGGGTATGCGTGTCATCAATAAAATCGACAGCGGCGCTATTGACCTGACTTTTGAAGAGCGAGTAGACCTAGCCTTTTTTGCAGCGCTGCAGCACACTCGCATTCCAGCTTTTGCTGAGATAGTCGCAGACTTTGACAAGGTCGTTCACGATGCACTCAAGGAAGAGAACTTCTACCCGCTTGGTGACCCTCACCAGCCAGATTTGTCGGGCATGCCTGGCGCAATTTCGCCAGCGGAGCTTATGCAGCACATTGAAGACCGCCCATCCAATACGCGTAACGCTCACATCGAAGCGATGCTATCTTCGGCACAGCCAATCGCCGAAATTTTGCTTAAGCAGCAGTGGGTTATTGTGCGCCGCCCGAGCATACAGACGGCATTCATCACTAGCGACAAACCTTTTTGTCTCATGCCGAGGCCCGGATTAAAGCAAAATGCTTTTATGGGGGTTGGGGTTGCAACTCCGGGCATTGACAATGTTCTACCTCTTTCTTCAAGCAGCGTTCTAGTCAGCCAAGGACCGGGCGTCGGCATTCGCACGTGTGTGTTGTCGCGAGACGACGTCCGTCGGATGAATCAAAGTGTGGCACTCAACTGTCAACACTACATCTTTGGGCGAGATGTTTCGCTTATTAAGCGGATTGTAGTCTCAACCGGCATCGATAAAAAAAAGTGGCGCGAAGAAAAAAGAGTCGACGAAATATAACTATGAATCTGACCTTGCCTGATGACTCTTATTATCAGGTAAGTGTTTTTGAAAACCGTAAAGCCCACTATCGGCCAGAAGTGAATGTTCGGGGTCATCCGGAGCTTCTTAGGTTTGCCCAAATACATACATAAGGAGCTATTACTCGATGAGAGCTGCAAGATTCCGTCGGATTAGACAACCTTGTCGACAGCGAAGCCTGTCGACTATCTGTAGTTAGACCTTTTAGCAAATGGCAAACACAAATCACGATTGGTGGGCTGCAATTGATGCGGCTACGTCTGTAGGAAGCAAGATCGGATCAACGACAGAAGAGTTCAACCTTGCATGCGATCACATAGTTCAACTACTTAAGGATGCTTCTACCTTGCTGGAGCAGAAATCGCATGCAACAGCCACATTTATAGCTATAACTGTGATTGAAGAGACAGCCAAAGTACATCTAGGCATGTTCCGGCGGGAAGCGAAAACGATGCCGCGTAGTAAGGACCCTTTGTATAAACACAGTCAGAAGCATATATTGGCACTTGGCCCCACAGTAGCAATGGGATCAAGACTCCAAACAGCTATCGGCGATGATCGGATAAGGGAGTTTATGCAACTGGCACGTGACGGAGGGTTTGCCCGCCTTAGAGAGGCTGCGCTTTATATCGAGAATATCAACGACAACTTAGTGTCCCCAAAATCGGCGATCACCAAGCAAACAGCGCGCGAACTGCTTTTGTTCGCCATTGAAACATTTGATGACGGGCTAGTTGGTTACACGGAATACACATACTCTTGTGCGGAACAAACCGACGAAATCTTTGCTAAATGGAAAAAACATCCTTGGGCGACCTAACTGGTTGACCAAGCGGATGCGACGGGCTTTCGCCGTTGGTGCCCTCCGCGCTTCACCTTACGACTTACATTGGAATTCCTCCACAAGGCTCTTCCTATGAGTCCTGATATTTCCGAATTCAGCTACAGTTACGCGCTTACTGAGACGCTTATCAGTGCGGTGCCACATCCAATTCGTGCAGCACCGATTTTCCCTTCGCTCCAAGATGAGGGAAAACCTGGAGGAGGTTACGACGTTGAAATTCCATTCAGTGCCCACTTATTGTCATACCAGAATGAAACCCTGGCCAAACGGCCGGAGACCTTGGTCAGGGCGCCTTCCGAGGCTTCCTTCATGACGGCATTGACTTCGCCCACGGTGGTGTCGCGCGCGGCGATGAAAGCGAGGTCGACGATCGAGACGTTGATGACAGGCACGCGGATGGCGAAGCCGTCGAGCTTGCCGTTCAGTTCCGGCAGCACCAGGCCGACCGCTGCTGCGGCGCCGGTCTTGGTCGGGATCATCGATTGGGTGGCGGAGTGGGCGCGGCGCAGGTCTTCGTACATGACGTCGGTCAGCACCTGGTCGTTGGCGTAGGCGTGCACAGCGGCTCAGACTGCTCAACAGGCCGATCTTGTCCTACAGCGACCTGATCAGCGGAAAAGATTTCCAATATGAAAGAAACGGACGATGCAAGTGAGCGACCGCAAGCATCGTGATCGGATAGTCATCAATCTCGGCAAGCGGCCATAAACTGTCACCCTGGCAATCGCCCCATAGCGCTGACCGTGTACTTGCCATGAGATTTTATGGGCAACATCGAGCGCGGATGCTTGGCATAACTTTCGGAGATGACTTCATGCGGCAGCTGAATCTGAACAAGGCTTTTACGCTGATGGAGTCAGGACCTGTGGTCCTGGTGACAACCAGTGACGGGGAAAAAGACAATATCATGACCATCTCCTGGACCATGGTAATGGATTTCACTCCCGTATTTGCCATTATCACGGGTGAATGGAATCACTCCTTCGCCGCGTTGCGAAAAAATATGGAATGCGTCATTGCAATCCCCGCTGTCGACCTACTGGATAAGGTGGTGGGCATAGGGACCTGCTCCGGGGCCGATACAGACAAGTTTGCCAAGTTCGAACTCACGCCAGTGCCAGCCAAGCTCGTCAGGCCGCCCCTGATCAAGGAATGCCTCGCCAATATCGAGTGCAAGGTCGTCGACATCGTCAAGAAGCACAACATCATTGTGCTGGAGGCGGTTGCCGCATACATCGATACCGCACGCAAGGAGAAGCGTACGGTTCACGCCGTTGGCGACGGAACATTCATTGTCGACGGAGATAGGATTGACCGGAAGAAGATGATGGCCTCCAAGCTCGCACCTGGTATCTAGCGGTCATTGACCAGTCTACCGGCTTAGGTCGGCCAAAGTAGTCATTGGCGGCAGAAGAAGCGGCTACTCAACGTTAGAGCTCACCGGTGACCGAAGGTCGCCCAGCGTAGCGAGGGGTTAGGCCTCACACGGGTTTTGCTAAATCTCCTCTCGCTGGATCCTCGAACGGCAGCTCTTCGCCAGGATCTTCGATCGTTTCCTCACCTCTACCCATGAGGACTGCATACGATCCACTGGACTTGATAACCCGTCGGCGTGGCAAAGTACGCCTGTCTGAAGTGATCGTGGCCATCCTGTCCTGCACGTGAGTCACGGTGCCCGTGCCTCGTACGAGTTCGAGATGACCCAGGCTTTCCTGGGTTTCTGGGTCGAAGAGCTCCTTACCTTGGCCATAGATGAGAAACCTTTGTCCCTTACGCACATCTGCGACGCCTCGATTGATGACGACTTTGAACTGGTCGACAACCTCAACAACGCGAGCAGGAAATGTTTTTATGGATGTTTCAGGCATGGTGCTCTCCACGGGCAACTAGGTAACAATGCGCTCACGCACATAAGGTTTGACTCTAAGTCGATTGAGTGTATCGACACTATTCGACTTTAGTGCTTCTAGAACCACACTATTTCCCACGTCGAATTCCTCAAGCCGTACCTGAATCAGGCCGTCATCCTGTACGTTTTGAATGACGCCCTCTCCAAAGAACAGTTCGTACTGATCTTTTTCGATGACAAAAACGGAAACTACCAAGCCAAAGAAGAATAGTGACGAGGACTCAAGCACTAGAATCACTTTTTCCTCGCCGGGAATTCTCTCTTCCACGAAAGAGAGTTTCACACGTGGCAGCGGCGATGCGGCATGTGTTTTAGCGATTCGAGCAGCTTCGATTAGGACGGTGATGACTGCCAGTGCTACAAACAGTGTCACCACGTAGATAGGCATAGAAACTTGGGTTGCTGCTGGTACGAACCAAGCTGCAACTCCGACTAGAAAACCGATGATTCCGACGAACGTTCCGACAGTGCCCTTGAGGCTTGCCCAAAGAAGTTTGGGCCAAGACGAGAGTTCGCGGGGACCTGTCTGCATATTAGTAGTCTAAGGCGCTGTTGGCTCGTGGATAGTGTTGAAGATATTTATGAGGCCTACAGATAAAGGTAGGCAGTCAGCTTGAGTACAGGGTTGCCGCCCCTCCCTTATTGTTTACGACAGGTTGTTTAATTAGATCAGTGAGAAATTCGTTGCATGTACTATAGCCTACGCACCGTGCAGGCCTACGTACTCAGGGTACGGGTCCTCGTGAAATGGCAAGGTGTGTGGCGTCTGTGCGACAAGGGGAAGGAAAAGATCTAGCGTTTTCTGGCCATGTTTACCAGTGGATGTCACTCGGATCTTTAATTCAATCTATCGGCTCTCTACTCAAAACTGATCTGGCAGAGCTCCGATAGAGTTTGGTGGCTGCACTTGATTGCACGAGATTAAGGGAGGCTATTCAGGTATTTTGTGAAGCTCTTTCGCTCGTCCTCATCCTCAACAACTTGCATGAATGGCGCAAGGTTCGTCCGCTTCAGAAGGACATGACCGATCTCCAAGGATCGATGAGCGGTATCTAACCGCTGTTCAAGCGTACCAGTCCACTTTGACCACTTGAGTAGCTCCTTGGAAGTCATCGTATCAATGTTCAAAGGTTCAAACGACTTGATGTTTTCTTCCAAATCAAGGATCAATATTTGGCGGAGATCGTTAGCCTGATCTAATGCTTCAATGCCCTGGATGTCGGCTACCTTGTCTGACACCACCAAAGGGCGCTTAACAGATCGCCCCAATCGGGCCTCCTCCATTTCGTACTCTCGCGGCGTAGCTTCGCGGTCTATTTGCAACGTTGAAGTTCCTGTTTTCAGCATTGTGGCAATGTGCCGAATAACTACAATGGGGACTTGCTTCCCAGACTCAACAAGTGGACGCGATGTCCGATGCACCCAGTCTGCGCCACGATCGCCCTCACGAAGAGCCTTGATAGTGCCTTTTAGTTCATCCAGTTTGAAAGTGAAGCTCCATAGGCGCTCTCGCGCCTCTTTGTCGCGCATGTCGCGATCGAACTGCGCGGCCATATCCACAAAATCAACGCCAAAATAGTTTTTTCCGCAGTCCTTCCCTATGTTTGTTTCTTGGCCTAACTTCGTGGCGACTAGATAGCCACGGGAATGCGGGGTGTGACAATTGGACAAGCCACACCGAATCATGTTCTGGAAAGCATACTGTCCAATGATCTTGCTCAGCTCATGTGCATTCGGGTCTAAGTTGTCAGTGAACCCCGGTCTCTCCGTGATCTCCTCCCACGTCTCAACTCGAACAAGTTCTTTCTCTTCGTTCAAAACGATCATTGCTGATAACCCTCCTTGTCACTCATAGTTTGTGAGATTTGCAATCAGTTTCAAACAACTTAAAGCCCCATTTTCGGGACTTTTCTGAATGACCGCAATGGGTCGTATGAAGACATTCTCCCTAGCCTAGTTCTACCAATAAACTCTTCAAAAAAATGGAAAGGGCCGGTATCTCCACCGGCCCTTTCCATTTCCCTATATTGCAAGCATCCATACATCGCCACTGTGCCGACGAGCCTGTGCTGCTTCTTATGCAAGCAGCAGTCCGGCCACTCCTACCTTCAGGACATCAACCGACTGCCAGCCACACGCAAGCCATGGCCTCAGCCATAGCAATCACCCCTTACTTCGCCGCCATCAAAGCAACCGTAGTATCCAGCATCCGATTCGAGAACCCCCACTCATTGTCATACCACGACGAGACCTTGACCAGTCGGCCCGAGACCTTGGTCAGGGTGGCGTCGAAGTTGCTCGAAGCCGGGTTGTGGTTGAAGTCGATCGACACCAGTTGCTCGGTGTTGTAGGTCAGGATGCCTTTCAGAGCGCCTTCCGAGGCTTCCTTCATGACGGCGTTGACTTCGTCCACGGTGGTGTCGCGCGCGGCGATGAAGGACAGGTCGACGATCGAGACGTTGATGACCGGCACGCGGATGGCGAAGCCGTCCAGCTTGCCGTTCAGTTCCGGCAGTACCAGGCCGACCGCTGCTGCGGCACCGGTCTTGGTCGGGATCATGGATTGGGTGGCGGAGCGGGCGCGGCGCAGGTCTTCGTGCATGACGTCGGTCAGCACCTGGTCGTTGGTGTAGGCGTGCACGGTGGTCATCAGGCCGTTGACCAGGCCGATCTTGTCGTGCAGCGGCTTGACCAGCGGCGCCAGGCAGTTGGTGGTGCAGGAGGCGTTGGAGATGACGGTGTCGCTGGCTTTCAATACGTCATGGTTGACGCCGTAGACGATGGTGGCGTCGACATCCTTGCCGCCGGGGGCCGAGATGATGACTTTCTTGGCGCCACCCTTGAGGTGGGCCGAGGCCTTTTCCTTGGTGGTAAAGAAGCCGGTGCATTCAAGCACCACATCGACCCCAAGTTCGCCCCATGGCAGGTCGGCGGGGTTGCGCTGCGCCAGCACGCGGATCTTGTCGCCGTTGACCACCATGTAGTCGCCGTCGACTTCGACCGTGCCGGGGAACTTGCCGTGCGCGGTGTCGTACTTGGTCAAGTGGGCGTTGGTCTTGGCGTCGCCCAGGTCGTTGATGGCGACGATCTGGATGTCGTTTTTCTTGCCGTCTTCGTAATGGGCGCGCAGGATATTGCGGCCGATGCGGCCGTAGCCATTGATGGCAACCTTGATAGTCATTTGTTTTCTCCTGATTATTTCAATGGGATGTTTCGTTGATTCGTTTCGTTGATTCGTTACGCAAATTCGTTACGCCAAATCCTAGGCCAGGACTGCTTTCACCTTGACCACGACGTTTTCCACGGTAAAGCCGAAATGCTTGAACAAGGCGCCGGCCGGAGCCGATTCGCCGAAGGTGTCGATGCCGACCACGGCGCCGTCGAGTCCTACATACTTGTACCAAAAATCGGTGACGCCGGCTTCCACCGCCACCCGCGGCAGCGCGCGCGGCAGCACGCTGGCTTTGTAGGCGGCGTCCTGGCGCTCGAATACGTCGGTGCTGGGAATCGAGACCACCCGCACCGGGATGCCTTCCTGCTGCAGCTGCGCCGCCGCCTTTTGCGCCAGCTCGACTTCGGAGCCGGTGGCGATCAGGATCGCGCGCGCGTCCTTGGCGTCGCGCAGGACGTAGCCGCCGCGGGCGATGTCGGCGACCTGCTGGGCGTTGCGTTCCTGGTAGGCCAGGTTCTGGCGCGAGAAGATCAGGCTGGTCGGGCCGTCGGCGCGGCGCACCGCCTGTTCCCAGGCCACCGCCGATTCGACCGTGTCGCAGGGACGCCAGTTGTCCAGGTTGGGGATCAGGCGCAGGCTGGAGACGTGCTCGATCGACTGGTGCGTCGGGCCGTCCTCGCCCAGGCCGATCGAATCGTGGGTGAATACGAAGATCGAGCGCAGCTTCATCAGGGCCGCCATGCGCAAGGCATTGCGGCTGTAGTCCGAGAAGGTCAGGAAGGTGGCGCCGAAAGGCAGGTAGCCGCCATGCAGGGCGATGCCGTTGACGATCGCGCTCATGCCGAATTCGCGCACGCCGTAGTTGATGTGGTTGCCGGGCTGGTTGGCGCGCACCGGCACCGATTCCTTCCAGTTGGTCAGGTTGGAGCCGGTCAGGTCGGCCGAGCCGCCGAGGAATTCCGGCAAGGCCTGGGCCAGGGCGCCGATGGCGTTCTGGCTGGCCTTGCGGGTGGCGATGGTTTCCTTCTTGTCGATGCAGGCGGCGATGAAGTCGCGCACCACTTGATCGAATCTGGCCGGCAGCTCGCCTTGCATGCGCCGCGCCAGTTCGGCCGCCTGTTCCGGATGGCTGGCCTGATAGGCGTCGAAGCGTTCCTGCCAGGAGCTTTCAGCGGCGGCGCCGGCGGCCTTGGCGTCCCAGGCCTGGTAGACGTCGGCGGGAATCTCGAACGGCGCGTGGTCCCAGCCGATGGCGGCGCGGGTCGCGGCGATTTCCTGTTCGCCCAGGGCGGCGCCGTGCACTTTCTCGCCGCCCGCCATGGTGGGCGCGCCCTTGCCGATGACGGTCTTGCAGCAGATCAGCGTGGGTTTGCCGGCGCGCTTGGCGGTATCGATGGCGGCGTCCACCGCGGCCACGTCATGGCCGTCAATCGCGCGGATCACATGCCAGCCGTAGGATTCGAAACGCTTGGGTGTGTCGTCGGCGAACCAGGCGTCGACCTTGCCGTCGATGGAGATGCCGTTGTCGTCGTACAGCACGATCAGCTTGGACAGGCTCAGGGTGCCGGCCAGCGAGCAGGCTTCGTGCGAAATCCCTTCCATCAGGCAACCGTCGCCGGTGAACACATAGGTGTGGTGATTCACGACTTCCAGGCCGGGGCGGTTGAATTCCGCTGCCAGCAGTTTTTCCGCCAGCGCCATGCCGACCGCGTTCGCCAGGCCTTGTCCGAGCGGGCCGGTGGTGGTTTCGACACCCGGCGTCACGTCCACTTCGGGGTGGCCCGGGGTCTTGGAGTGCAACTGGCGGAAATTGCGCAGCTCGTCCATCGGCAAATCGTAGCCGGTGAGGTGCAGCAAGGCGTACAGGAGCATCGAGCCATGCCCGTTGGACAAGACGAAACGATCGCGGTCGATCCATTGCGGGTTGGCCGGATTGTGCCGATAATGCCGGGCCCAGAGCGCGACGGCGATTTCAGCCATGCCCATCGG
>Ga0182745_1004059_pt1 | contig 12320 bp, 9 predicted proteins | sample eDN3rd30CKraftBY_FD_128523 | JGI IMG/M metagenome (GOLD analysis project Ga0182745, IMG submission 128523) | Enriched backyard soil microbial communities from Emeryville, California, USA - eDNA 3rd pass 30_C Kraft BY (version 2) (version 2) | ecosystem: Environmental > Terrestrial > Soil >... | reverse complement strand
TTTGAACTCCCCGCCGATTGGAACGCCGCTCGAAACATCCGTGACCGGGCCGAAGTCGTGCGGCCTCATGTCGGCGTTGTTGACACCGGGGGTCGGATCCCGGTCGAGACGACTGGCAAGCCTACGTGCTTTAGCCGTGGGTTCATGACCTCCAAGTACGCTCTTGGATTACCTCATGTCACGTTGAACCCAATCAACAATCGACCTGGTCCATTCCGCTCAGCGACCTTCCGTGAGATCATCTAAATCCGGTGGGCCCCCCAAGAGGGCCTGTTCTGATCGAGACGGGCGAAGGTGGGATGTCCCCCGTCCGTCGATCTCCCTTCGTTCTCTCCGCGTTTCTAGTACGAGGCGACCGACCAGAAGTGACATGCGTCGAGCAGCCCTGGTCGGGATTGCCGAGAACGGTACGATCTTTGTATTCCAATTGAGCGAGGCCTCCCCCTCCACTCCGCCTCCAGATCCTTTGATTCGTCCGGAACCAAAGAGGAGGAGCGGACGACCCGGCGCCAAAAGTGATGGCTGGGGGAGCGAGCGTGTAATCCCGCTCAAGGCGGGGTCGAGACCAGTCAATTTGACTGATGGAATTCCAAATCAGGTGGAAACAAATATGTCAACGAAGGTGGCGGAGCGTGTTGGAAAGTGGGTGATTACCGGTGGGACCGGGTTCATCGGCTGCCACGCCTCCGCGCGGTTGCACGCGGCGGGCCACCAGGTCGTCGTCGTTGACAACCTTTCGCGCAAAGGGGCGGAAGCGAACCTGGCCTGGCTTCAAGGCCAAGGGATCACCAACTTCGTCAAGGCGGATATTCGCGACCCAGGCGCCATGTCGCGGTTGATGGAAGAGCATGCCGACGCCGACGTTGTTCTCCATCTTGCCGGCCAGGTCGCCGTGACCACCAGCGTCGTCGATCCTCGAGGCGACTTCGAGGCCAATGCGCTCGGCACCTTCAACGTGCTCGAAGCGGTCCGCGCCGCGGCCAAGGGCCGCCCCGCCGTTTTCTATAGCTCTACCAACAAGGTCTATGGAAACCTCGAGCACGTCGAGGTGGTTGAGCGTAATGGCCGCTACGCCTACGCCGACCGACCTCTCGGCGTGAATGAGGAAGAACGACTCGACTTCCATAGCCCCTATGGCTGTTCGAAGGGGACAGGCGACCAGTACGTGCGTGACTATGCACGGATCTACGGCCTGAAAACGGTCGTCTTCCGGCAATCCTGCATTTATGGGACCCGTCAATTCGGTATTGAGGATCAGGGGTGGATCGCCTGGTTCTCGATCGCGGCCACGCTCGGCAAGCGGTTCTCGATTTACGGGGATGGGAAGCAAATCCGGGATGCGCTTTGGGTTGACGACCTCGTGGCCTTGTATCAACGGGCCTGGGAGCGAATCGACGTTGCGCGGGGGGATGTATTTAACGTCGGCGGGGGCCCCGAAAACACGCTGAGCCTTCTCGAGTTGGTGGCGGAGATCGAGCGGGCGACCGGTCGAACGCTCAACCCTGGATTCGCCGACTGGAGACCGGGAGACCAACGCGTGTTCGTGGCCGATATCCGCAAGGCCAAGGAGCGCCTGGGCTGGGCTCCCACGGTCTCGACAACGGAGGGGATCAAACGGCTGCTGGAATGGGTTCGAGAGAACCTCGACCTCTTCCGATCGGTCGGCCTCGGCTGATAGATAGACGACTGAGCTTAAATTCGACGAAGCCGACCTCTTCCGGCATCAAACGACGCCTCTCCCGGAATCAATCCAGGTAGAAGGAAGAGATCGGCTGAATCGGAATACCGATCGAGGCGAGGCACAATGCTCAACGGCCCGAGAACGCGCCCGGTAGGCCTCGGCCGTTCCGAGTCACCGCGAGGTTCTTGTTCGGCCCCTGCCCGCTGATCGTGTTCAAGTTGGGGTAATACTGACCCACCCGATTATAAAATCGGACCGGAGCCGTCCCCCGCGAGCGCGCGGAAATCGTGCTCGAGGGAAACAGGTGAGGGCGGACCACTCGCTCCCGACTCCGGCTTCGCTCGTAGGGACGAGTGGGATCCAGGTCGGCGCTGAACGGGTCGGACAACTCATAAAGTCCGGCTCGATCACGAACGATCTCTCGCTCCTGACGCGCGGCCTGCACCGCGTTGATCGTGTCGAGAGGATTCGGCTGAGCGGCAACCGCGGCCTGGTGAGGGAGATAGAACCCGAAGTAGGCCTGAAATGGATCACTAGGAAGCAAGGCCTGAGCTTGCGACCGACTCGCGGGCAAGAACAAGGCCACGCCAAGGAGAAGGGCGATCCGAACCGAGTAACGACCCATGGTCTCTGATCCTCCTGTCTATTGATCCATCCGACCGGGTCTGGCGAGGGGAACTCCGATTCTACGACGACTCCGAGTTCGCGGCAAGCCAGCGCGTCCTCCCCTGGATGGTTTCGGATCTCTCGGCCCCCTCTCCTTGGAGAAAACCAGCGGCCTGCAAGGCCCCTTCTCGCGAATCCCGCAATGCCAGCAGATTCCGACCAATCGCGGGAAACGGATCAGCGCCCAACCTTTAAGGGTAGGAGCGATACCCCCAACCAAGTCGCGGCCTCGGCGCTCACCTGACGAGCCGTCGGAACGCATCTTGCTGCGTCGAGCATTCCAGGCGCTGGGGGACCTTCCCGGCATCAAGAGCCTCTTGAATGATCGTGAACGACTCCGTCGCGGCGACGGCCGTTTGCTCCAACTCGAGCTCCCCTTGAGCCGCGTTGAGATAAAACGAGGCGTAGCTGTGACAACCCCGTTTGGCCATTTCCTGGATATAAAGGGTTGACACCTCACGGCTTAATTGTGGGTCATCGATCGCGAAATCAAGGGTCGGGTGGACGTCCACCCCTCGGCACCGCACCGGGAGTCCCGCCGAGGCGGCGGCCCGACCGATCACCCGCTTGAGCTCGGCCCCGAATCGCCAAAGCTGGCCTGGTACGTCCCTGCGTCGCGCTTCCCGGATCGTGGTCAACGCGGCGCGAAGCCCAATGGTATCACTCCAGTACGTACTTGAAATGAACATGCGAGCGGACGGTTCCATCACGTCGCGGCGTCCGGCCACCACGGCCATCGGATAGCCATTGGAGATCGACTTGGCGAAGACCGCCATGTCGGGCGTCACGCCAAGGTATTCCTGGGCCCCTCCCATCGCATAGCGCAAACCCGCCGAGACCTCGTCGAAAATCAGGACGGCACCATGATCACGCGCCAGGGCCGCCACCCCTTCGAGAAACCCAGGGGCCGGCATCTCCGAGCGGATCGGCTCCATGATGATCGCGGCCACGCGACCTCGATGCTCTTCGAGCAAGCGGCTCAACGCGTCGCGGTCGCCGTAAGCGAACGGAAGGGCGGTTCCTTCAAGGGCTCGAGGCACGCCGATCGGCTCGATCCCCGAGAACAGGTGAGCGTTCAAACTGGCGTCGCCCGCCAGGTTCGCCGCGAGATACCAGTCGTGCCAGCCGTGATAACCGCAGAAGAGAACCAGGTCGCGTCCGGTCACCCCCCGAGCGATCCGAACCGCCATGGCGCAGGCTTCTCCGCCGCACTTCGCGTACCGTACCATCTCAGCGCAAGGGATTGTCTCGCAAATCTCCTCGGCGAGCTCGAGCTCGAGCTCGTGGTTCACGGCGTAGGTTGTGCCGAGGCTGATCTGCTGATGAACCGCCTCGTCCACCACGGGGTCGGCGTAACCCAGCAAGATTGCTCCGATGCCACTGATCCAATCGATATACTCGTGCCCGTCCACGTCCCAGAACCGAGCCCCGGCGGCTCGAGCCGCATAGATGGGAGAGACGCCCGCGGCCACTCGGTTTGGCCTCCGGCTGATGAGCTGCGTCGCGCCTGGAATCCGCTCCAGGGCACGCTGGTACAATTCCATTGATCGGGGAACCCGTGTGCTCGCCATTCGGCTCACTCATTCAAAGGGGTTGTGGGGGCTTTTGGTGGGTGACTCGCTACTCGGCTGGAGGTTTCGGTCGATCCAATCCGCCGCCAGCTCGGCCGAGCCCCGCGGGGTGGTATGTCCCTTGGGCTCGCTCAACACATGCAAATCCACCAATGCGGGGCGTTGCAGACGGAGCGAGGCCCGAGTCACTTGCCGAGCGAGCTCGATCGTCTTGTCCGTGCCAACCCGGTCGTCGCGGTCGCCAATCACAAGAAAGACCGGCCGACCCGCCAGGCTCTCGGCTCGCCGCGAAAGATCGAGCGACCGCACCAGTTCGTTCGTCTCCAGCCCTTGGAACTCGCGCAAGGCTCTCAGGTCAGTCACCGGGGCAAAGGCGGCCACACATTGAATGCGTGAGTCACTGGCGGCCAGATGCAAGGCGGCGTAGCCCCCGCGGGAGGTCCCGCAGGCGGCCAACCGCTTGGGGTCGGCCACTCCCTTGGCAATGAGGTGGTCGACCACCTGCCGAAGTCTCGAGGTGAGCTCCTCCATGACATCTTCGCCGCGCTCGACCCGGAACCGCCAGCCGGCAAGCCCTTCGGGCTCACCAGGCCGACGCTCCTGGCCATGGCAAGGCAGGTCGATCGAGACACAACGATACCCCTTTCGAGCGAGGAAATTGCCCGACTGCCGAAAGTAGGCGTTGTTCAAGGTCTCCTCGATCGAGCTGCCCAGCACCACCAGGATGGCTTCGGGGCTCGTCCCTTCAGGCCGAGGGGGCCAGATCCCATAACGAACCCCTGAGCCAGTCTTCTGAACCTGGGCCAATTCGGGCGGCTCGGCCGCTCCAACCGGCACGCAGAAGCAGGCCAGGCAAACGGCACTGAGCATGACTCGAATCGGTGATGCCGTTCTCAACATGATCGGCCTCTTTCCGTTTGTTGCTTGGGTTGGTCCCCTGGCCGAGCTATTTCTTGTCGCCCGCGGCCGCGTCGGCATACAAGGCGAAGAGACGCACGTTCCCCGAGGCTGGAAAGTTCGCCCGGATCGCGATCGGCTGCTCGCGAGGGGTGCGCTGATCCTCCGCGCGGGGGAACTCCACAACCTGATCGACTCCTGATTTGACCACTAGAGCCCGATCCTTGCCGGAGAAGCCAGGGATCGGCCGTCCGAGTCGGTCAAGCACCTCGATCCCCAATGGATGGGCATCGCTCACGCCGTCCACGTTCACTCGCAGGCGATATCCCGACTTGGTCCCTGGAAGGTTCGTCGAGATGCAGTGCCCATCCTGGTCGTCAACCTTGCGCGAAAGGTAACCGAAACCATCTCGGCGCAGGGTGGCCAGGCCGATTTCCTGGTTTCGGAACTGACCGTCATTGTCCCAGTGCGAATACCAGAGGTAGGTCTTCGAGCCGACGTTTGCGAACGCATGGGCCTGAAGCAAGGAGATCGAGTCCCACTCCCCTTCCTTGCCTCGTTCGATCACCTTAAACCCTGGCACCGGCTCTCGAAAGTGGATCCCATCGTTACTCAGGATCAGGCCCAGGTCGATCCGCATCCCGAACAGGTGAGGCTTCCCCTTGGGGCGATCCTTCGGTCCGTCCTGCCACATCCCGTACAGCCCAACCAACGCGTTCCCTCGGTTCCAGAGCCCCGCCCCCATGTGCGTCTGCTGGCCAGGAACCGGCTCCGCAAGGGTCTGCCCCGGCCGGGCGAAAGCGAACGCCTTGGCCCGAGACCATTCCCGGAAATCCGGAGAGCGGTAGGTCAGCATCACCCGACCAACCTCTCGCCCATCCGCCTGCCAGATCCAGGGGCTGACCAACTGGCCCGTCGCATAATAGAAATCGCCGAACCGATACAGCCCCGAAACTTCAAATCGCTCTCCTCCCGCATTCGTCGGCCGATCTTGATCGACCCGCCACGAGAGGCCATCCGGACTCGTCGCACAGACAAACGACCCCCACCGTCTCTCGTGCGGTCCGATCTTAGTCCGCCCCCCTTTCACCTCTTCAAAGGGAAGATGCGCGATGTAGGCTGCCTTGTACCGTCGAGCCGGATCGGGATCATCCGGATCATGAAGGATTGAGAGGAAGTCATCCACCAGGCTGAGTGAATGGGGATCCGACTCAACCAGGCAGATATTATTCTTTTTATTGCCATTGAATTCGACCAAACCAAGATCGGGCTTGGTCCAATGGATGCCGTCCTTGCTCTCGGCATAACACATGGGCCGCCAGTAGCCTGGGGCCTGCCCCGCGACGATCTCGCGTTGGGTCATGCCGAGATACCACATCCGGAACTTGCCATCGATGTGGAGGACGCTGCCATACATGATCGCATGACCGAAGTCGGGAGACCCTTTGGGCCCCGTGCGCACCACGGGGTTCTCTGGGTGCTTCTCCGCCTGGACCAAGGTGACCTTGGTGTTGTGGTGCCAGGGGATCGCATGATCATCGAAGGCGAAGAGGACCTGAGTGTCGTCGGCACGACCGACCTGACACACGGTCAACACCCACAGACCGACCGCCAACGCGACTCGGTTTCGATTGCGCGTCATGCCGAAAGCTCCGTTGAGGTTTCTTTCCACCGCCAAGGCCAGGCTGGCAAACGCCAAGCTAAAGGTGTGAGCATCAAGACGTCTCCTTGCGCGGTAATGCAAAAGGAGAGGCGAGGGAGGCATGGCGATGGGTTGTTCGCCAAAGGGAGCAATCCGAAGGCAATGGCAAGGGTGAACGTGGTTCAGGCCCGAAGCCCCATCTCCGCGCGCTGGGCCTTGGCGGCCTCGAGATAACGAGCGTAGGCCGCTTCGTCGCGGCCGCAGCTCGCTCCTCGGAAAACCATCGCGAAGCTTCGTCGATCCCGTGTCGCGGATTGGTTGGCGTCGGCCCGGTGAATCGTGTCGCCGTGGTGGATCACGGCGTCGCCCGGCTCCAGGGGAACAGCCACCTCGGCGGCTCGATCCGCCTCGCCGTAGTCGGCGATTTCCTGTGAGAAGCCAAGCGTTGAAGTTCGTTGATGCGGCCGAACCCCTTGATGGTGCGAACCTCGAACGTAACGCAGGCACCCGTTCTCCTCGTCAACGGAGTCGAGTGCCAGCCAGATCGTCAGGACCTGGGGCGGACGCAAGCAAAAATAGAAGTTATCTTGATGCGGCGGCGTGACATGACGCGTGCCGTGGGGCTTGTTAAACCATTCCACGCCATCCGCCCGCGCCGACTCACCCAGCAAGCTTTCCGCCAGCTCGACCCAGGCCGGATTGGTCCGGTAGGCCGCGAAGTACGGGTCTTGCTCCATGTGCTGAAGTTGCTTCAGGGTCTCGGGCCGGCTCCGATCCTGGTAAAAGGCATCGCCGTCAGGCAAGCCCGGCACCACCTCCCGGATGTAGCGATCCAGGTTCTGATTCAACTCGGCGAACGCCTCGGGCGCAAGCCAGCGGCGCACGACCACGAACCCGTCTTGGTCGTAACTCGACTTCTCGTTCTCGAAGGCCATGAGCATCGAGCTCCAGAAAGTGAAGCCTCAGAACGCCGGACCAGCCTTATAATCCACCCATCCATCCCGGTCCGGCTCGAATTGGATTATGACACAGCCATTCCTATCAGATCAGGGAATCATCACCTAGGCTTACCAAGATAAGTCAAACTCACCCCAGTTGTTTCATCTCCGCCTCGAGGTCCGAAACCGCGGCATTAATCCGATTATCAAACGTGAATCCGAGTGGGGCGTAGCGGGCCTGGATCTGCTCGAGCCCTTGCTTGACCATGATGATATCGGCGCCATGGCAAAGGAACGTCGCGCCCAGATCCATCAACGACCTGGTATGTTCAGGGCTTCCGGTCACGGTTCCCCAGGCCTTCCCCGCGCTTCGGGCCGCCTCGGCGATGCGTTTGACCGCCTCGGCGATGATCGGGCTGTCGAACTGGTAAGGGATACCCGCCAGAACACTCAGGTCTCCTGGACCGAGCATCAGGACATCTACCCCCGGCACGCGTGCGATCGCCTCGGCCTGCTCAACCGCCTGAAGCGACTCGATCTGCACGATAATCAAGGTGTGTTCATTTGCCGCCTTGAGATAAGCGGGCATGGGCATGCAGCAGTAAGGGGCATCGCCGTTGGCACCATCCACCCCCCGTTCGCCCTGCGGCGCGAACTTGGCCCAACGGACGACCTCGGCTGCTTCCTCGGCCGACTCGCACCGAGGGTACATGATTCCCTGGGCCCCCGCCTCGAGCAGGCGAGCCATTCGCATGAACTCCCCCTTGGCGGGCCGGGCGATCACGTCGGATGCGCCGACGCGAGCGGCCCGCATCAGGTTCGAAGCGGTCTCGTCGCTCGTGGGATGATGCTCCAGGTCGAGCCAGATCCCATCAAACCCATACAGGCTCGTCAGTTCATAGACGCTCGGGTCCGTGAAGTGGCAGGTTGTGATGAGTGCGTGCTCTCCTCGTTTCAACTTGGCTTTGACTCGACTGAATCTCATCGATCCCTTACCCCTTCAAATGTTGAGGTCTCAATTTACAACGCAGAGGATCAGCCGGGAAGACCGGGTAGTTCAAACCCCTTTGCCTCTCCCAAGCCCATTGATCACTTCGCCAGTCTCTCACTCACTCTTCCCGCAATGGGAAGAGTTCGTCCAAATGGTTCGACACGCGCTCGGACTCTTGCTGATAGAGCGTCCGCCAGCGTTCCGCGTCCTCAGGTGAGTAGTGGTAGAACCCCAGTCCATTTTGAATCCCGCGCGCGCCGGCCTCCGCCAGGTTTCGCAAACTTGGTGAAAGCGTGGTGGCTCGGTTCAAGGTCGGGAGGACGGGTTCCATCGCCCTGGCATAAAGTTCAGGCCCGCCGCTTAGATCGATCCAGCGCAAGGGGCCGCACAGAGCCGCCCAGAGTCCCAGCGCATTGCGAACCGAGCGGTCGATCGTCTCCGCGTCGGCAACTCCTTCGTCCAAGAGGGCCAGGGCCTCGCGGTACAACGCGTAACCGATCCGGTTAACGATGAACCCCGGAATGTCCTTCTGGCAGAGAGAAGGTTCCTTGCCAATGCGCCGGGCCATCTTCAATGTGAAGGCGAGCGTCGAGTCGTCGGTCCGATCCCCCTTGATCACTTCCAGAAACCGGGTCCGCCACGCGGGCTGAGCCCAGTGCATTCCCACGCATCGTCCTGGATGCCGACGCCCCTCTTGAAGTTGACTGATGGGGATGGCCGAGGTGTTACTCGCGAGAACCGCCCGAGGATCCACCACCCGCTCGATCTGGTCGAACACTTCCGCCTTGGCCTCGGCCGCCTCCGTTATACTCTCCACCACCAGGTCGCAATCGCGAAGGCATTCGTATTCGGTTTCAAGTCGCAATAGCGAGGACCAATCCCCTTCCTCCGGCTCGCCTCGTCGCCCCTCCGCCGCCGTCAGGGATTCCGCCAGTGCCTTCTGAACCGCGCCTTCAATTCCTCGACGAGCCGCCAACAGCCGGTCTTGGTCTCGATCGATCGCCACAACCCGAAAGCCGTGGAGTAGGAAACAGGCGGCGATCCCTTCCCCCAACAAACCCAGCCCGACGACCCCCACGTGATCGACATCCATTGTCCCGTCCCGCCCCCAGGCAAACGATCCGTTCCGGTTTCGCTTACCAAAACCTAGGTCTGTGCCCGCCTTCACTCGACTGAATCCAAATCCAAGATCAACCGAGGGTCATGCTAATATTGTACGAACCTTTAAGACAAGGCTTAATTCGATTCATTTCGCCATTTTTCAAGAAGTTTTTGTAGTTTTTCCGAGACCTTCGACCTCTGAATTCGTACCTACCAAAGGAACACCCCTGACACAACCGCCAAGTTACTGTTCCAGCGCGATCCTACCGCATACTTTTGCCTAAAAATGATCATAACCCGTGTGAATCCGCACTCGACCTGCCAAGAACGGCCTCCAAGCAAGCCTGAAATGGCGCACGATATGCTCTGTTTGACCGTTAAACCGCCAGAGCGGTATCGCCGTTCCAATTGAGCCTGCAACGAACCAGATTCTATCGGATCGAAACCAACCAAAGCCTGGGCATTACGATCCAAACCAACACGACCAATCGAGACAAAGGGTTTCACGTGAGCATTAATTAAGCGATTCATGCCGATTTAGGCCGTTGACAACGATCAAAACGTGACCTAAGCTGAAGACATCGGGATTCTGGACTTTGGAAAATTGGGTCTTCCCATCTTCGCGATACAGCGGGACGCGGGGTTCGTCACACGTCCCTCGATTTCAACACCTTTGATTTAAGACGACGCACCACGGAGAGATCTCAGCGATGGCCCCGCGCGCAAAGAATCGTGAGGTCGTATCTCACTCACCTCTCCAAATCTACTTGCACGACATCAACGACACCCCCTTGCTGTCGGCAAGCGAGGAGCGGGAATTGGCCGAGCGCGTCTCGGTGGGCGACCCGGAGGCCCGCGACCACATGGTCAAGGCCAACCTGCGGTTGGTCGTCAACATCGCGCGTGGCTACCTGGGCAAAGGGCTCTGCCTGGAAGACCTGATCGAAGAAGGGAACCTGGGGTTGATGCGGGCCGTCGAGGGATTCGACGGGATGATGGAAACACGGTTCAGCACCTACGCGAGCTACTGGATCAAGCAGTCGATCCGCCGCGCGGTCATGAATAACGGCAAGCCGATCCGCCTTCCCGCCTACATGGTGAGCCTACTCTCCAAGTGGAGGCGCGTCTCCAACGTCCTGAGCGAACGGCTCGGCCGTACTCCCACGCCTGAAGAGATCGGCAAGGTCTTGCGCCTCTCCAAGAAGAAGGTCAATATCGTCACCAAGGCGATCCGGATCAACAACCTGAGCTCCCAGAGCGACTCGACCGACGAAGATGGGCTTGCGCTCGACGACCAGCTCACGGATGATCGAAGCCGAAGTCCGGACGACTTGCTGATCGAGTCGGACGATCTTGAACGCATTTTCGAACGGCTCGGCCAGCTCGACGTGCGCGAGGCCATGGTCATCCGGATGCGGTTCGGCCTCGAGGCGTTCGAGCCGATGACCCTCCGTGAAGTTGGGGACAACCTGGGATTGACCCGCGAACGGGTCCGACAGCTCGAAAGCCAGGCCCTCTTGAAACTGATGAGCTCCGTTAGCGAAACGCCCGCGCACCACCGTTAATCATAACCAGTGGCATAAGTCCGGCCGAACGAAGCACTTCTACTCTTCGGCCGGATGGCTGGCTTTCCACCTTTCACCTCGCCTGATTGATCAACCGCCTCACCCACCCAATCACCAGGAAGTGCCTCAGAGGGGGCTGCCAATTCCCCTCACAAGAACGCACGAGCGCGGAACAACGCCCCCCTTAAGCAAGGCGAGCCGATCTCGTACTCGGAGCGTGCACGTACCGGCCAAAATCATGCTTTATCCCACGCGCGATGCTTTGCGACACCGCCATAACCTTGGCGATCAGCATGGATGACGTGGTGATCGGAAGCTGGCTGAGGTCTGTTCGACATGGCTCACTGGTGCGAATAGGCCTCGCTGACGGCTGACGTCGGTTTTTGAGATTTCCAGGACGATCGTTCCAAGGAATGAGTGCCAGGAACGAACCACTCGCATAAACTAGGTTCAGTTCGACGTGGAACTTCTGGACCACGACTTCGCATGCACTTCAAAGGACGCACGCCGAGCCCGCACCCCCAACCCCGCCGACGGAGAGTCAGCCAAGATGATTCGGATCAAGGATCTCCGTATCGACTACGACACGGTCTGCGCGGTGAAGGACCTGTCACTCGAGGTGGGTCCAGGAGAAGTTTGCGGCCTGATCGGCCCGAACGGGGCGGGCAAGACCACCACCATGCGTGCCATGCTTGGCCTGATTGAGCCAACCTATGGCATGATTGAGCTGGCCGGCGTGGATATGCGTGAGCACCCGCGCGACGCGAACCGGGTCGTCGGGTTCATGCCCGACTTTCCGCCGATGTACGAAGACCTGATGTGCTGGGAGTTCCTCGACCTGTTCGCCTCCAGCTACTCCATCACGCGCCTCAACCGCCCCAGTGCGATCGATCGGGCTCTGGAGACCGTGGGCCTGAGCGAGAAACGCAAGGCGATGGTGGCCGAGCTCTCCCGAGGGATGCGCCAGCGGCTGATGCTGGCCAAGACCTTGATCCCCGACCCGAAGGTGCTGATGCTCGACGAACCGGCCAGCGGACTCGACCCGCAGGGCCGGATCGATCTCAAAAACGTCGTGAAAAGCCTCGGCGCCAGTGGAAAGACCATCCTGATCTCGTCTCACATCCTCGCGGAGATGACCGAGTTCTGCACGTCGGTCGCCATCATGGAGCGGGGCCGCATGGTCGTCAACGGGACGATCGCCGAGATCCAGCAGCGAATCATGGGCGAAGCGGTCCTCCTCGTCGAAGTTCTGGGAGACCCGGGCCCCC
>Ga0182745_1004058_pt1 | contig 12321 bp, 10 predicted proteins | sample eDN3rd30CKraftBY_FD_128523 | JGI IMG/M metagenome (GOLD analysis project Ga0182745, IMG submission 128523) | Enriched backyard soil microbial communities from Emeryville, California, USA - eDNA 3rd pass 30_C Kraft BY (version 2) (version 2) | ecosystem: Environmental > Terrestrial > Soil >... | reverse complement strand
TTCTCCCACGGCGTGCTGCAGGGGCTCAACGCGATCCCGGTTCCCGGAGATCGCCAGCGGCGCACCCTGCTCGATGCCGTCGATCTCGTTTCGGGTGTGTCGGGCGGGTCCGTCACGGCCGCCTATTTCGGGCTCAAGCAGCGCGATGCGCTCACCGACTTCCGCGAACGCTTCCTGATCCAAAATGCGGAAGCCGGCTTCTCGACCGCCATCAGCCTGACCAACATCCTCACCTTGCTCGACAGGGGCGGGGCCAACAGCAGCCGCAGCCTTGCCCACTGGCTGGACCGTGCGCTGTTCGAGGGCGCGACCTTCCGCGATTTCCGCCGCCGGCGAAATCACCCCAACGTGTGGATCTCCGCCAGCGACGTTTACAATCGGGTGCCGTTCCTGTTCTCGCAGGAGACCTTCGCGGCCCTGTGCAGCGACCTCGACTCGCTGCCGATCGCGCAGGCGGTTGCGGCTTCAGCGGCGTTCCCGGTCGCCTTCGCGTCGGTCAATGTCGAGACCTTCAACCGCAACCGCAACTGCGACGCGCCGCTGCCGGCCTGGATCGAGGCCGCGGCGAGCGACAGTTCCGGCTCGTCGGTCCGCCACGCGGTTGCGAGGGGCATGATGCGCTATCGCGATCCGGCGTTGATGCGCTACGTGAAACTGGCCGACGGTGGCGTCACGGATAACTTCGGCATTCAGGGTGTCGCGCTCGCGCGCAGCATTGGCGCCACCCCCTATGCACCATTCACGCCTGAAATCGCCGTGCAGCTTCGTCGCGCGCTCTTCCTGGTCGTGAACTCGGGGCGCGGCCCGGCAGGGACCTGGCCGATGTACCAGTCGGGGCCGGATGGCGTGACCACCATGTCGGCGCTTGCCGACGCTGCCATCGAGTCTGGCTCGCGTGCCGGCTTCGACTATGTCCGGCTGCTCATCGCCAACTGGCGGAACGACATCGTCCGCTGGCGGTGTTCATTATCGGCCGCGGAGGTCGCGCGGTTGCGCGGCCGCGTCTCCGCGTGGCGCTGCCGCGACCTTGAAATGTTCGTGGGCGAAGTGTCGTTCATCGATGCGGGCCCCGAGCGCAAGGCCATTCTCGACACCGTGCCGACGCGATTTTCATTGCCGACCGAGACCGTGGATTTCGTGATCGAGTCCGGGCGCATCGCCGTGCAGCATGAGCCCTCGATCCGCAAACTGCTCGACTCGCTGCGCAACCCTCGCATTCCGCTCGCGGCGCGATAGCGGACGCTCTGTGGCGGCAGCGCCTCCGGTCATCGTGCAAGTCCCGGATTTCCGATTGGAGGCTCGCATGACGGCTGACCGCCCGGTTCCCAACTCCGCCGGCACAGCGTCGCCGCAGACGGTCGCACCCGCGAATGCCTGCGACTGCCACATGCACATCTACGACGAGCGCTTTCCCGCGGCGCGGCCCGCCTCGCGCCATCAGACGCAGGCGACCGTCGCGGAATATCGCTTGCTGCAGGCGCGCATCGGCACATCGCGCACGGTGGTGGTGCAGCCTGCTTCCAACGTGACCGACAATGCTGTGACGCTCGACGCCATCGCCCAGCTTGGGGATCAGGCGCGCGGCGTCGCGGTCGTGCATCCGGACGTCACGGATGCGGAACTGGAGCGGCTTGCCGCCGGCGGCATTCGCGGCATCCGCTTTTCGGTGTTCGATCCGCGCACCGCCGCGGTGAGCATCGACATGATCGAGCCGCTTGCCGCCCGCGTGAACGAACGCGGCTGGCACATCCAGTTGCACATGCGTGGAGACCAGATCGCGGACAATGCCGCGCTGCTGGACCGCCTCGACTGTCCGCTCGTATTCGATCACATGGGCCGGCTGCCGCAGCCGGACGGGGCCGCCCACGCGGCATTCGCCGTCATCCGGCGCCTCATTGATCGCGGGCATACCTGGGTGAAACTGTCAGGCTCTTATCTCGACACGCGCGTGGGCCGCCCAACCTATGCCGATGCCACGCTGGTGGCGCGCGCCTATGTGGCGGCGGCGCCGGAGCGCGTCGTATGGGGCAGCGACTGGCCGCATCCGACCGAGAGCGAGAAGCCGGACGACGCTGTGCTGTTCGATCTTGTGTCCGCCTGGGCGCCGGACGAGGCTACGCGTCAGCGTATCCTGGTCGACAACCCGGCGGCGCTCTACGGCTTTCCGGCCGCGCCCTGATTCGGGGGGCGTAGCCAAGCGGCTCCGGCTGCATTACCTAATGGCGCATGCTTCCGCTCTCCGTCCTCGACCTTTCACCCATGATCGAAGGTGGCGCCGGCACGACGGCGCTGCGCAACACGCTCGATCTTGCGCGCCACGCCGACCGCCTCGGCTTCACACGCTACTGGCTCGCCGAGCACCATAATCTGCCGAACATCGCGAGCGCCGCGCCTGACATCATGATCGGGCAGGTGGCCGCCGTGACGGAACATATCCGCGTCGGCGCCGGCGGCGTGATGCTGCCGAACCATGCGCCGCTGATGGTGGCCGAACGCTTCAAGGTGCTGGAAGCACTCTATCCGGGCCGGATCGACCTCGGCCTCGGCCGCGCACCGGGGACCGACCAGGTGACGTCCTACGCCTTGCGCCGCCGGCAGGAAGTGAATTCCGACGACGATTTTCTCGAGCGCTTTCAGGAACTCATTTTCTTCGACAATGGCAACTTCCCGGAGGGGCATCCGTTCGGCAAGATCAAGGTGATGCCGACCGATGTGCGGCTGCCGCCGATCTGGCTGCTCGGTTCCAGCGATTACGGCGCGCAGCTTGCGGCGGCTGTCGGCAGCGGCTTTGCCTTCGCGCATCATTTTGCGCACTTTGACGGCGTCAGTGCGATGCGCGCCTATCGCGAACGCTTCCGGCCGTCGGACTGGCTCGCTTCGCCCTATTCGATCCTGGCGGTGCATGTGGTCTGCGCCGACACGGATGCGGAGGCCGAGCGGCTCGCCGCGACCGTCGACCTCAACTTCGTCCGCCGCAACAAGGGCGAGTACCTGCCGCTCGCAAGTCCGGAAGACGCTGCGGCCTATCCCTATGCGCCGATCGACCGCGAGCGCATCCGCGCGAACCGGGCGCGGCTGTTCGTGGGAACGCCGGATACTGTGAAGGCGCGGCTTGCACCGCTGATCGAAGCGGCGGGCGCGGACGAGGTGATGATCACGAGCATGATCTACGACCACGCGGCGCGAAAGCGTTCTTATGCGCTGATGGCGGAAGGGTTCGGCCTGGAACGTGCGGGGGCGTCGTGACACCCGCCATCGGCGCCTTGCTTGCCGATCTTCCCGGCGATCGCACGCGGGAACATATTGAGCGACTCGCCGGGTCCGAAACCGTCCGCATCGAGCGGATCGTCTCGTACGGGCAGGCGAGCCCTGCCGGGTTCTGGTACGATCAGGACTGGGCCGAATGGGTCGTTCTGCTTTCCGGTTCAGCCGGTCTGCTGTTCGAAGGCGATTCCGAAGCCTGCACGCTCAGGCCGGGGGACTGCATCGGCATTCCCGCACATCGCCGGCATCGGGTCGTCTGGACGGCGCCCGACATGCCGACCGTGTGGCTGGCGGTGCACTACAGCATCGTGCCAATTCGATGAATCGGCACGATGCTGTAGAATCTTGTTTGAGCATCGCTATTTCCGAAAACCGGCGTTCACCCCGGATCAAGTCCGGGGCAGGCTTTTTCGGAGCGATGCTCTGCCGCTGACGAATTGCGCGTGGCGCAGGAATAACCGCGGCGCACAGCGAGAGCCGCGCGCCGCGATCTATCCGAAATTCTTGCCGGGAAACGAACAGGCGCGAACTGGCGCGGGGGGACTTACTTTGCGGCGACGCAGGTCTTCAGAAACTCCTTGCGGGCGTCGCCCTTGAGTTTCTGGCTACGCGCCTGATCATTGCAGTCGGCACGCTTCTGCTTGCGCGCTTCCTGTCGCTCCGCTTTGCGGGCGGCCCGGCGCTCGTCACGGGATTGATCGGCGGGCCGTGTTTGCTTCGGTTCAGCCTGAGTGGCTGGCGCCGGCGCGGCAGCAGCCGGCGGCGGCGGTGCAGATGCTCCGGGCTGGGCAGGCTCTTGCGCGAAGCTCGCGCTGGCGACGGCGGCCAATGCGGCGGCGGCGAACGCTGTGGCGATACGATACATTCCGAACTCCATGACCTTTCTCGTGCGCAGGGGCTTCAGTGTGACCCGATGTGTGCGGCAAAGTCGTGACTGTCGAGCGTCCTGCAAGTCTCCCGTCGCATGAGACGTTGATGGTGTTCACGTTTTCCTCTTGCAGCACAGCCTCGTTTGCGATGATGTGGTGACGGTAACTCTCGCGCGCGTAGACATGCGACGTGGGTTCAATCGTGTGTTTCCGAGATCGACAGGGCCATGGCTGACGATCAGCGTATAGAGACTGTTGCAAGGGCGCTGGCGCGGCATCGCCTGGGGCATTCGTTGCTGACGCAAAGCCTGCCGTCCGACTTGGCTCGTTCCATTCTCGACAAGTCGGTTGAACGGCTCTGGCCTTCGCTGACCGAAGAGGCCGAAGTCGTGCTTGAGGCCCTCGACGGCCGGGGACCGCAGCAAGGCCCGCCGGAGCAACAGGGACCGCAGCAACAGCAGCCGAAGCCGCAACCTGCGACCGAGACGGTCGCGGAAACGACGCCCGCTACGGCCGGGCCGACCGCACCCCAAGTCGAGGTGGCCAATCCGGAACCGGCAGACGCGCAGGGGCCGAAGCCAGCGCAGGCTGCCGACACTCCAACCCCACGGTTGCGCCTGAGCAGTTTCGAAGGTCTGTGACGGGTTGAGAGCGCGGGATTGCGCGGAGGGACGCGTTACGCGACAGGGTTAGTGGGCCGCCGTCACCGCCCCGACCAATTCGCGGAGATGAGCGGAGGGGACGAACCTCTGCTCCCCCGATGGCGCGTGATGCGAAGCTATCGAGACGAAACCATGCGTCAGGCGCGATTCTTCCGCGCCGCTATCCTCACTTGCTTGCGGTAGGCCATTCGCTCCTCGCGTGAGAGGCTCTGCCAATTCTTGCCGTCGGCGCTCGCAGCCTGCTGGGCTTTCTGGCGAATCTCCTGACGCCGGGCTATCTGTTCCGGGGTGAGGTCTTCCTTCGGCATATGTCCATATCCTGTTTGACGGGTTCAGGCTGTGCCAACATCGAATAGACTATCGAAACGGCCATGGCCATTCGATCGGCGCTGGTCCGGTGGTTCGGCTTGACGTCCGGCCAGTATGCTGGCGATCGCCGGCAAAGAATTTCGACAAGAGACTTGATAATTCACAAATCCATGCCTTTGTAATGATAGAGAAAGCAGCATAGGTCGAATCGGGAGGAGTGGCGTTGTCGATCGGTGAAAAAGTTCAAGGTAAACAGCCGGACTCGCCCCTGGAGATCGAAGATCTCGTCGAACTGGTCTGCGGCATGAGCCGCTTCCTGCGCGTGCTGACACATGCGGACGCCTTCAGAAGCAGCGGCATAAGCCTCGCTGAATGGGCCGCTCTCAACCTGTTGGCCAGCGAAGGCTCCGGCAGCGTCCATCAGCTCGGAAGGACAGTTGGGCTCGGCGGCCCGATGGCTGAACAACTCGTGCAGACGCTTGCCGCGGGCGGATTCGTATCGGCGCCCGGGGAGGGACGCGAGCGGGAGGTGACGCTGACCGAACTGGGGCAATCCGAACTCGAGCGGATCAATGCCGCGCTTGAAGCGCAACTTACGCAAAAAATGGCCAATAAAGGGCTCATCGTGGCGGCCGCCAACCGTCTGGTCAGTCGGCATCTTATTCGCGGCCTCAGGGGCGCCCGAACGGGCAAGATGGGCAGGGAAGGCGAGAAATAAGGCGCCGCGATAAGAGCCGATCGCGACTGACCACCCGTGGCTGGGCGGGATCAACTTTCCGCCAATTTTGAAATCCGCCCGATCACGTTGAGCGCAAAGCACGGATCGTCGAGAAGGAACACCCGGGATTTCTTCTCGTTGCCGGAAACGCGAATGCCATCCGCAAAAGCATGCAGGAACTGGATGCGGTCGATCGGGATGCGGTGCCCGTCCTCGTGGCTGAGCAGGAAATAGATGTTCCGGCTGGTGACGACCAGGTCGCCCTCGGTTTGCTCTTCAGCTGCGTTCGCGGGCGCCTTGACTCCATTCAGCATGCGGGGGCTCCGATAGGCGCCGTCCATGCCATTGCCCAGTCCGCCTCCACGCCTTCCGTCGCGGCCAGCCGCGCCGCCTCGATAGGAGAGGACGTGATTGAAAATCCAGACGATCGATTCGTCGCGGCCAAGGTCAATCGGCATGGGACCGGTCACTGATACGGCGTCCGGCAGATGCCCCTCGTAAAGGCCGGCGACCACCACCGCTTTCGCGAGCTTTTCATTCAGTGACGGGTCGTCGGAAACGCCGTCCCCGAGTTGGTCGATCAGTTCGGCGACGCGTTTCACCTCGCCAGCCGCGGGCGGATGCTCGTCGAACAGCGAAGCGATGATGCTTCCGATCTCCGCTACCGACAGGGCGGCCAGATCCTTGGGGGGAACATAGGCCGCCTTGGCGGCGCCCAGCAGGAGTTCACTGAACCGTTCGGCAGGCACCTGGCTGTCAAGGAACTTGGCGAAAAAGGAAGGCATCATCGACATGGCGCGCTCGTAGCGGGCGCGACATTCGAGATGTTGCGTGCGCAGGAACCCCGCCGGCTGGCCGCAGTATGAGCACAGTCCCATAGTCTTCCTCTCGCCGCGACCGAATACAACGCGGGCGATGCCTTCGCCAGAGGCTGTGCAGGAATTTGCCCAACCGGGATGCCGCCTCTGGCCTTGCGACTCTAATCCCATTCCCGGATCGGGTGGGGCAATATCCTGAATTTGCGGCCCTGGTCAGTCCACCGGTCGCGCGCCCCGCCTGCCTTGCTGGGTTGGGGCGGGCAGCCTATGGTCCGCCGTGCCCCTGTCCTGCATGACGATCAGGTTTTGCCCATAGCATGAAGAAAGCGTTGGTCTCAGCCTCGCTGCCCATACTCCGCAAACTGGCCTTCGTGATCGTCAGGACTGCATATTATATCGAACATTCGGTCGTTCTTCTGTTCGAGGCTTTTCTGCGTATACGCGGGCTGCTCGACCCGCGCCTCCACAGCGAGGCCCGGCGGATACGCAAGATCACTGACGGGCGGGCGCGTAAGGACACCGGAAAATTCATCGTCTTCGTGGTCTATTCCGAGGCTACGCTGCCTGCCTTCACGACGAATTTTGTGGATGCGATAAGGCAAAGTCCCTTCAACCTGATCCTGGTGGCCAACAGCCGGCTCGCGCCGCAGGACCGCGAACGGCTGCTCGGCGGTTGCGCCCTGCTGATCGAACGCGAAAATGTCGGCCAGGACTTCGGGGGCTACAAGGACGGTATCAGTGTCGCCTTGAGCCGGTTTCCGGACCTCAATCGCCTGGCCATTGCGAACGACAGCGTCTACTACCTCGACTGCGGACTCGACCGTTTGCTGGCGGGCCTCGACGGCGACGCCGACTTCATCGGCGTGTCCGAGGTGCTGGACCATCATTATCACGTCGCATCGTTCCTCGTCTCGTTTGGGCCCCGGGTGCTGCAGAGCCCGGAATTCCAGGAATTCTGGCAGCGCTACCGCCCGTTCGGGACGCGGCGCTGGGCGATATTCCAGGGGGAGGGCGCGCTGACAGCGCACCTCGTCCGCGCCGGGTTCCGCCCGCACGTGCTGTTCCGGGCAGAGGCGCTGCGCCCGCATCTCGAAGCGCAGAGCGCCTCTCAACTCGCCGACACCATTATGCTGCTGCCGTCGACCGGCCGCAGGCTCATGGTCACGATCCTGCGCGAGGCCGGCCTGGACGCTCAGGCCGCAATGGTCAAAGCCATGGGCGCGGGCGTCCCCGGAGCGACCATCAGCGGCCCGACGCAGCCCTTTGTCGACGCCATCGTCGCAACGATCATGGCGCGCAACCAGATGCACATGGGCGGCTTCCTGTTCCACAGGTTTCTGGGGCTGCCGGCCATCAAGCGCGACATCTTCTTTCGCCAGATCCATGGGCCTGACGACACCGCGGACGCGCTCGCGGATGTCGGCGCGCCCTTGCGGCAAGAGATCATGCGTGATCTTGGCCGGCGGGGCACCACGGCCGACTTCGGGCTCTGGAAGAAGGTGCTGTCGCGCCACAGCGCAGCTTGACCCGCGACGCACCGGCCGTCGAGGTCGCCAAGGCCGGCCTCAGGAAAGGGTCGGCTTGAGCGCGAAGAGCGAGAATCCGGGGTGGAAGTAGGGGTCGTCGCGAATCGCCTCGGCCCATCGCTCGATGAAGTAGCTCCGCTCGTGGCGGTACTTCCCGAATGGATCGAGCGCCAGACCTCTCGACGCCGACTGAAGGTGGAGCGCCACAGCCTCGGGGGTCCAGATATTGGTCCAGCCGCGCTCGGCGATCCGCAGGCAGAGGTCGATATCATTGAGATCGACCGGCAGGTTCTGCTCGTCGAAGCCGTCTACCGCCTCGAACTTCGACCGTTCAACCGCGATACAGGCGGCCGTGACCGCCGTCACTTCGCGCGCGACCTCCAACTGATGCATGTAGCCGGAAGCGTCCTGCAGGCTGCGGCGATAGACGTGGCCAGCGATGCCGCCCAGGCCGAGAATGACGCCGGCGTGCTGGATCTTCCCGCTCGGGAAAAGCAGCTTCGCTCCGGCGATTCCGACTTCCGGCTTGATGGCCCAGCGCACCAGCGCTTTCAGCCAGCCGCCGTCCACCATCTCTGTGTCGTTGTTGAGGAACACCAGCATCTGCGCCTTCGACGCGCGCGCGCCGTCGTTGCTCAGACGCGCATAGTTGAAGGGGCCGGGGCGGTTCAAAATCGTGAACCGGTGGTCCTTCCGGAGCCTGGCAAGCAGGTTGAGCGCTTCCGGCTGCGTCGTTCCGTTATCCACGATGACGACATTGAACGATGGATAGTCGGTGCTCTCCGTCAGGCTGCGGGTGCAGGTCGCCAGCAGGTCGGCCCGGTCGCGGGTCGGAATGATGATCGAGACATCAGGCCAGTCCGAGACCGGCGCATGGGTATGCACCGCCGGTGCGCGCGCAATGGTCCGAGGGCGCTGCTCGCAGCGATGGTAGAGCACGCGGCGCACATGGCCGATGGCCTTGCCGTCGATGCTCGGCAGCACGTTATCGAGCGCTGCGTGTTCATCGAGCAGCAGGCCCGGCAAGGCAATGCCCTGCCGGCGCAGCACGCGGACGCGCAGCAGCAGCAGGCGTCCGAGGTAGCGCACGCTGCGGTGAAGCTGCGGACTCCAGTCCGGCTTGAGCAGTGGCGCACGAAAGAGGCCGTTAGCCCCGCGGATGTCTTCGTCCGAATAGATGGCGTCCAGCTTCGGCGACGCCGCGATGGTCTCCGCCGCTACGGCGAGTGCATAGTCAGGCAGCACGTCGCCAGCCTGAACGACGGCGGCCCAGTCCTTCTCATCCGGCGCGGCCGGATCCTGGTGCGCATCTGCCAGCGGCAATATGCGCGGGTCTTGGTGTATCGCCGCCCGCACCACCTCCTGCACGTCGGCCGGCGTGCGGGCGCACATGCGGACGTGCAGGGTCCAGCGCGAATAGGCCTGGGCGGCCAGCGATTGCAGTGTGGCGCGGAGCCCCGCAGCACTGCCGTCGCGTGCATCGAGCAGCAAATGGAAGACGGCGCCCGTCGCCCAGTTGGAGCGCGGCTTGTCGATGTTGTCGAGGTCGAGCGGCCGTGCCAGCCGCGACCGCCATTCCCAATAGCGTTCGATCGGCATGCCGCCGCGGGCCAGCTTGATGGCGTGCCACGTGGTCTCGGGCGAATTGATCAGGCGGGAGGTCAGCGACCACAGCAGCGAGGGCGCATCTCCAAGCATGCCCTCACGGAGAAGCTGGCCGCGTGAAACATTCTGAAACGCATCGATCCGGAATGAAAACGGGCCGAGTCTGCGGCCCGGGCTGATGAGAATCTCGGCGGTATTCTTCGGGATGCGTCCGATCCATTCCGCGCTGCCCAGGATCGATCCGTTCATCGCCTGGGTGGTGTGGCGGCCGTTCGGCATCACGAAGCGGATCAGGGGGCGGACCGGCTCGTCGAAGAAACTCGCAGAGTAACGTATCCGGACCCATCGGTGGCGCGTTACGACGGCACTCGGTTCCAGCCGCAGCCAATAGGGCAGGCTCTCTGCGTGCCACTCACCGTCAATGATCCGGACGCCCTCGGCCGGGACAAGCGTCACCGGCAGGTCGCCCGCGGCGATGGATTCGCGGGAGGTCCTGGCGACACCGCGGCCGCGGCCGTCTGCTGCCGTTTCTTGCTCGACGTCCGAGCGCGTCGTTTCCATGAGCCTTTACTAGCCCGCTACGCAAATCCCCTCCGCCCCACCACAATCCGGTGTGCTGGGTCGGTGCTGGCCCATTCAGCCAGTTTTGTTGCTTGGTTCAGGACCTGAGGCGCCGTCCCGCTTCCTGATGAGTCTGCAGTCCAACGAATCGACAGCTTCTCGGTGCATTGCCTGCCCACGCCGCTGCATAGCAGGCGGTTCGGTCAAGTTTCAAGACGATCACAATCTCAGTCCGTCTTCTGCGCTCGGTTTGGTGCGCCTTAAACCAGAGTTCGAGAAAAAGGGATCATGCTTCAATGGCGGGACGTCCCTATTACCCCCACCCAAGTCTCCAGCATTTGGCACAAAATTAACTCCGCGACGATCCACTAAACGTCGCAAAGTGCAATCAAATCCAAACCGGTCAGATCATCGACCGAATAGCAAGTAACAGACCACCAGACGGTCGCGTGCCTGTCAAGCGACAGCGGGACCCGGGAGCGGTATGAAAGTGCGGTCTTCCCAAGAAGTTCCTTGGTCGCGTCCAGAGAAAGCCCTTGGCTGGCTTGAGTTTGCGATGGCGCGTGTCCCTCCGCGGCCTAGGCTATTGTCATCGTGCAACACTCCGACTCAAATGTTGATGGCGCGTTTCTTGCGTCGCCCAAGCGAAACCACCGAAAGATCGTTTGTGATGCGCGACGCCACGACCGGCCACGAATTTGGCCGAAATCTCCCGCAAGGGAAGCGAAAGGTGTTTCGGTAGGCGGGGCAATACGGGCAATCTCGATCGTGCCGCCGAAGTCGCTTCTTTTTCGAGCGGCGGTCGCGGGGCTTGACCTCCAGTCACATGAATGTTCATGACACGTGGCAATCCCTCGATCGACTTCTCCAGGCTTTCCGCAAATGCAGCAGTCGAAACGACTGCCGTCACGCGCGCTCAACTGGATGTTCCTGTCGGTGCAATGGTCTGGTTCGCCGGATGCCGGGATGAACTCAGCGGCCGGTATGGGTCTCAATTGAGCCAAACAGGCTGCCGATGAAGGAACTTTGCCGCTCCGCTTGCGGGGCAAGAACTCGCCTCTGAGGGCGGAACAGAGATCGGGCCATCCCATCCATGAAAGAACAAGTCGTACGCGAAGCCACCCAGCGACTGAATCACCTTCAGCGGCTGGAGGCGGAGAGCATCCACATCATGCGTGAGGCGGTCGCCGAGTGCGAGCGCCCCGTGATGCTCTATTCGATCGGCAAGGATTCCTCGGCGATGCTGCATATCGCCCTGAAGGCCTTCCATCCCGGGCCGCTCCCGTTTCCCGTCCTGCACGTCGATACGACCTGGAAGTTCCGGGAGATGATCGAGTTCCGCGACCGGACGGCGCGCGAACTCGGGCTCCAGATGATCGTTCACACCAATCAGGAAGGTGTCGAGCGCGCGGTTTCGCCCTTCACGCACGGCTCGGCGATCTATACCGACATCATGAAGACGCAGGCGCTGCGCCAGGCGCTCGACGCGCACGGCTTCGATCTCGCCTTCGGCGGTGCGCGCCGCGACGAGGAAAAGTCGCGCGCGAAAGAGCGCATCTTTTCGTTCCGCAACGAGCATCACCGCTGGGATCCCCGTAACCAGCGCCCCGAGCCGTGGAACCTCTTCAACACCCGCAAGCGCAAGGGCCAGAGCTTCCGCGCGTTTCCGATTTCGAACTGGACCGAACTCGACGTCTGGCAATACGTCTATGTCGAAAACATCCCGGTAGTGCCGCTCTACTTCGCCAAGCCGCGACCGGTGGTCGAGCGCGACGGCACGCTGATCATGGTCGATGACGACCGCATCCCGCTTAATGCCGGCGAAGTCCCCGAGATGCGCTCGATCCGGTTCCGTACCCTCGGCTGCTATCCGCTGACAGGCGCCATCGAGAGCACGGCTGACACGCTGCCGGCCGTGCTTGCGGAGATGCTGCAGAGCCGTCAGTCCGAGCGTCAGGGGCGCGTCATCGACCGTGACAGCGAAGGGTC
>Ga0182745_1004057_pt1 | contig 12322 bp, 9 predicted proteins | sample eDN3rd30CKraftBY_FD_128523 | JGI IMG/M metagenome (GOLD analysis project Ga0182745, IMG submission 128523) | Enriched backyard soil microbial communities from Emeryville, California, USA - eDNA 3rd pass 30_C Kraft BY (version 2) (version 2) | ecosystem: Environmental > Terrestrial > Soil >... | reverse complement strand
TTCCTTATCCACGATAGAGCCCAAACCGATTCGTATAACGAAGTCTTTTGCTTTTAATTGTTTTATGGCTGAATCTAGTCTTTTGTCAATGTTATTTCCGCTAAGCGCCGTAATGAGAATGAAAACCCGATTCACACTCAGGAACCCAACAAGGGCATACTGGGAACCAAAAACAGTTTCAGTCATCTGAATCAGCTCATTCTTATTTAACGGATTTAATTTCATTTCCATTACCCCCACTTGATAGGGAGGTTCTAATTTCATTCCAATCAGTTCAAGTCTCTGATCAATCGAATGCTGATTGATATCTTCCTTTAATAAGTCTTCAAATACCAATTCTTTCAAGTGTTGTTTCCATTCGAGCTGTTCCGCCATAAAAGCTTGATGAAGCATCATTTCCGTTATCATTTTCACCAATTCGCCGAATTCCAAAAGTTCATTCGGATCTCCGGTGATCCCGATGACGCCTATAATTACATTTTGAAAATTAATCGGCAAATTAATTCCAGGAAGGACACCTACCCATTGATGACGATCATTTTCGGGAATGATTAACGGCTTTCCCGTTTTCAGTACTTCCATTGCTCCTAAATGCAATTGGTCGATGCGTTCATGATTTCCGGAAGCGATGATGATTCCTTTATCATCCATAATATTAATGTTTCTGTTAAGTCTATTGGTGGTTTGTTTGACAATTTCCATTGCAATTTCTTGGGTCAGCATTCAAGTCATCCTTCTAGAGTTTTTTTATTTGCTAACAGAATGGTGATCATATTTTATGCAAACAAGCTATGATTTTTCATGTAAAGGGGGATCGTCGATAGTTTAAGCCTTTAGCTATCTTATACTTTAGGAAAATAGGAAAATAACAGAAAACTTTTCAAACAGATTATTTTTTCTGTATAGTATAACCAAAAAAATCCATTATGTCATACTTATTTTCGTTTAGAATGAACGATGATTAAAATATTTCCGAAGATTATAATTAATTGATATAAAAATATATTCAAAGGGGAACTGAGCATGAAAATTGTTATTGCACCAGATTCCTATAAAGGAAGTTTATCAGCAACAGAAGCTTCAAAGGCTATTGAGAGAGGAATCAGGAAGGCACTGCCGGATGCGGAGACAGTACTGGTTCCTGCGGCGGATGGCGGGGAAGGCACGATGGATAGTCTTGTAGCAGCTACAAATGGTCGAAAAGTTGAAGTGACCGTTAAAGGACCTTTACTTGAAGATGTTCAGGCAGCATATGCAATCTTGGGCGATCAAAAAACTTGTGTGATTGAAATGGCTAGTGCATCTGGTCTTTGCCTTGTCGATCCAGCTGAGTTGAACCCATTGATCACTACTTCATACGGGACAGGGGAGCTTATTCAAAAGGCATTGAATGATGGCTGTCGAAAGTTCATTTTAGCGATTGGCGGAAGCGCTACCAACGATGGCGGTGTCGGTATGCTCCAGGCTTTGGGAATGAAGGTGTTTGATGAAGAAGGTAAAACTCTGGGATACGGAGGTGCCGAATTATCACGGATAACAAACATTAATACGGAGGATTTTGATTCCAGAATAGCGGATTCCGAATTTTTGATTGCCTCGGATGTCCAAAATCCGTTAGTCGGTCCTGATGGGGCATCAAGGGTATTCGGACCCCAAAAAGGGGCGACTTCTGACATGGTTGAAATGCTTGATAAGGCTTTATCATCATGGGCTGATTTGGTGGAAATCAAAACAGGCATACACTTGCATGATAAAGCAGGTGCTGGTGCTGCAGGAGGAATTGGAGGTGCATTTCAAGCCTTTTTCCGTGCAGAAACAAAAAGGGGCATCGATATTGTCATGGAGTATACGAAACTGGGTGAAAAATTGTCCGGTGCCGATTGTGTCTTTACCGGTGAGGGCCAAATCGATTACCAGACTGCTTCAGGCAAAACACCCATGGGAGTTGCACAAGAAGCCAAAAAGCATGGTATTCCGGTATTTGTTTTGGCTGGATCGATCGGAACAGGTATTGAAGTTTTATATGACCACGGAATAACGAGTGTTCATAGTTTGGTGAACGCTCCCATGCCTTTAAAGGAAGCAATGGAAAGAGGAGCTGAATTGTTGGAAGTTTCAGCCGAACAAGTAATGCGGGCTTTTTTGGCAGCGATCAAAAATAGGGGGTAATCTTATGTTATTTATTGTTTTGGCCATCGGCGTGTTCTTAATTGTTTTTTCGACAACTAAATTCAAGCTGCATCCGTTCTTATCGCTTCTATTAGGCACTTTATTTGTGGGTTTTGCTTCTGGAATGCCTCTGGATCAGATTGTTGAGAATATCAACGGCGGTTTTGGCGGATTGATGACAAGCATTGGACTTGTAATCGTTTTCGGTACAATAATCGGGACCATTTTGGAAAAGGCCGGTGCCGCATTAAGAATGGCCGAAGTTGTATTGAGGATTGTCGGCCCTAAAAGACCGCAGCTTGCCATGAGTATGATTGGCTTTATCGTATCCATACCCGTTTTTTGCGATTCAGGTTTCGTTATTTTATCGAGCTTAAGAAAAGCGTTGGCAAGACGCGCAAAAGTAGCGGTTGCTTCCATGTCAGTTGCACTTGCAACTGGTTTGTATGCAACACATACACTTGTACCTCCAACTCCAGGGCCAATTGCGGCAGCCGGAAATATCGGAGCGGACGGATACTTGGGGACTGTCATTTTGATAGGTCTTATTACGGCCATACCAGCTGCACTTGCTGGTTATATATGGTCAATGAAAGTAGCGACCAAGATAGAAGTTGAAGATGACCGAAGTGACCTGGATTACGATTATGATGAAATTGTCCGTTCATTCGGCAAGATGCCTTCTGCCTTACAATCATTTTTACCGATCGTTTTACCGATTGTCCTGATTGGAGCCAGTTCTGTATTAACGCTCTTGGGAACGGAAGGGGGGATTGCCGCATTTTTCGTATTTTTGGGCCAGCCGGTCATCGCATTGCTCGTAGGAGTAATTTCCGCTTTGACATTGCTGCCTAAGTATGATGAAGAAACATTAACAAACTGGATAGGAGCTGCCTTATTGGATGCTGCGCCAATTTTATTGATCACCGGGGCGGGCGGAGCATTTGGTACCGTCATTAAAAATACGGGGATTGCAGACATCATCCAAAGTTGGGATATGGGCAGCATCTTTAGCGGTTCCTTGTTCCTGTTGGTCCCGTTCCTAATTGCTGCTGGGTTGAAAACGGCTCAGGGTTCTTCGACAGCATCACTGGTCATCACTTCATCATTGATTGCCCCCATGCTTCCAACGTTGGGGATTGAAGGGGCTGTTCCTCTTGCATTGGTGGTCATGGCTGTTGGAGCAGGTGCGATGACAGTAAGTCATGTAAATGATAGCTTCTTCTGGGTAGTCACCCAATTTAGCGGGATGAAAGTGACGGATGCCTATAAAGCTCAAACAATGGCAACCTTAATACAAGGAGTGGTCACGATTATCACGACGATGATATTGTGGGTCATTCTTGTGTAATATTAATATTGGAAAAACGGAGAGGCGTGACCCGCTTCTCTTTTTTATGCTTTAAATAAAATATATTTTCATTTTTATGGTGTTGTAAGAACTAAAATAGTGTATGATGCATAGTATAAGGTATGGTGTACGTCACATAGTATAGAGAAGGGGTGATTGGATGAGCACTTTACTGAATTCATTAACCACTGAGCTGCGCAGAGGCACTTTGACTTTAGCTGTCTTAAGTCAGCTAAAAACTCCGCAGTATGGGTACTCGCTTGTCCAGCGTTTAGAGAAGTCTGGAATTACCATTGATCAAAGTACTTTATATCCTTTGCTTCGCCGCCTGGAAAAACAAGAATTGGTGACCAGCAGCTGGGATACTTCTGAAAGTAGACCGCGCAAGTACTATTCTTTAAGTGATTATGGGGGAGAAATCTTCACGCAGTTAAAGGAAGAATGGGAAAAAACTTCTCAAGAGCTTTATATATTATTAAAAGGAGAGGGAGAAGATGGAGCTGATTGAACTTTATATTCAGGAAGTGACCCGAAGGCTGCCAGAAAAAAACCGGGCGGATATTGCGCTTGAGCTTCAATCCACAATCGAAGATATGCTTCCGGAGGATCATACGGAGCAAGACGTGAAAGCGGTACTTTTAAAATTAGGAGATCCGGTTACACTGGCAAGCGGTTATCGTGATCGGCCAATGCATCTGATCGGACCTCGTTATTATGATGTTTATATCAGTCTGTTGAAGATGATTTTACCAATCGCTGCAGTCATTTCACTGATCGCATTAGTAGGGGACAATCCGTTTCGGGATACGGGGAATACGGTTATGGAAGCAATTTTAAAAATAATCGGGAAAGGAATTTCAAGTATCATCAGTACAGGTATCCAAGTGTTTTTCTGGTTAACGCTTTCATTTGCCATTTTAGAACGCTTGGACACTTCAAAAGACCAGTCGCCCCTAACAAAAGACTTGAAACCATGGACACCGGAAAACTTAAAAGATATTCCAAACATTTCAAAGATAAAAGCGGTCCCTATGATCGAGGTTTTTGCAAGTTTGTTAGGCCTTTCCGTATTCGCAGCCCTTTATTTCAATGCAGCAAACCTGTTAGGCGTCTATGAAAAAAGAAATGGCAGTCTCATTTTCGTGACACCTTCTTTTAATCAAGATGTATTGAATTCCTATTGGCTGCTGGTATCTTGCGTCATTATCATTGGGGTGCTCTTAGCGATATATAAATTATTTTTAGGTCGATGGACCCTGAAATTAGCTTTTTTTCATGCCATATACCAGCTGTTGTACACTCTGGCCTTCATCATCATCATTAGTAATCCTGATTTATTGAACCCGGAATTCCTTGCATACCAAAGAACACTATTCTCAATCGATGAATGGAAAAGCTCGATATACTGGGGTCTCATACTCATCTCCATCATTTTTGCCGCCTACGATACCTATCAAGGCTTCCGAAAGGCAAAAATCCGTTAAGGCACAGCATCCTAGCTGTGTTTTTTTTTGAATGTTTTGTGAAGTGAAAGGTGAGCTGATACAAGCCAGAAAGATTATTTCTCAAGATATAATGGTCAACAAAAAAACACCTCATATGTCATATAGTTTTTAACTAACTATACAGCATATGAGGCGTTACATTTAAACCAATGTTTTATTGAACTGCATCGAACTGATTGACTTTCCAAGTAGATCCGGACTTATAAAAGGTCACCGTTCTTTTTACTGACTCACCGTCGACTGTAGGTACTGTTAAATTGTATGACCTAACGTTTTGTTTTTGATAGACTAATTTAATTTTTGCTTTTTTCCACTCTAACATGCTAAAGCCGTCTCCGACTGGACGGGCTAATTTCCCTTTATGGGTAATGTAATTATATTTAGTCAGCCCTTTTTCAACTGCATTATTAGTAAATGTCTCTGCTAAGTAGGCAGTCAATTTATCTTTTGTATTAAACTCTTGGCAAAGGTATGAATACTCTGTCCCTTTATAATTGAAAGTTTTTTGTGAACATGAACGGGTTTTGTATCCATATAAAGCATTCCAAAAATGTTTGCTGGCATTATCGGCTATCTTTAATGCATTTGCGTCAGACAATGATGTCGTTTTTGCGGTAACCGGACCACTTAATGTGAAAAATAAAATGATAATGGATAATAACATACCTAAAAGTTTTTTCATATCATATCTCCCCAATCCCTAATAGGATACTTATGTAACGAAAGTTTAATAAATATTACAATTGTTACATTTATATTACAACATGTTTGGCATAAGTAAAAGAGAAATCTTGTAAATTTTTAAATAAATTTTAGGTTTTATTACATATTCATAGTTTGTTCACTATATTCTTTTTGAAAGGGCGTTCACGGATTTGCAATAGAATGAGGTTACATACTTCCTATTCCACCAAATGAACTTTTTAAAACCAAGAAGTGAATACTTTCAACGGACAAGTTCATTCATTATATTTTCATTAATATCAACATATGTTCAAAGAACTCGAATTACCCAGGCAGATCCGGAAAAAATAAAATATAATGGTTTGACAAACTTTCTAATTCTACCGTATTATAAATTATATACTTGAATACATTCTCCAAAGGGGAGTAGCTTTTACAACAATGTCGTCATTACGGAGCTCTTTGCTCTCGGTGTTGTTGGCAGCATATTGTTGTTAGCCAGACCTTACCTATTGGTAAAGGTCTATTTTGTTTTAGTAAACCTTTACCAAAGTGGTAAAGGTTTTTTTGTAGTCCCCTTAAGGAAATGTATAAACATGTAGGTTTTAATAGAAAAACAAATAAATATAAATGGAGTGTATTCTTTGATACTTAGAAAATCTTTGCTACTTTTAGGAATAGGTTCTGCACAAATAGATTTAATCCTTCCGAAAAATACGTATAAATCCGGTGAATGCATAAATGGATATTTTTTGATTAAGGGTGGTACCCTTGCGCAAAGAATAAGAAGGATTGAATGTGATTTGATCATGGATACTCATTCTACGGGAATGGAAGAGATCCTTAAAACGAGCACCATTTTGTCTACAAGGGAGATAAATTCAGGGGAAAGCAACGAAATTCCTTTCAACTTTTGTCTGCCTATATTGAAGGAGCCTTATAAGCGAGGGGTATCCTATCGCCTTAAAACGAGACTTATCCTTGATAAAGGGATAATCGGAAAGGATGATGACTGGATTTTAATCGAATCTGAATAAACGTGAAAATGGAGGTGAAAACATGAATATCTTGAAATTTTCTGAGCTTGCTGTGGATTACTGGGAAGAATTTTTATTATTGAGGCTTTTCATTTTGGCTATACTGTTATTGGCTGTTTATTATATTTTGAATAAACTGGTTGAATGGTTTTTTAGAAGGTCCAATTTTTTCGACGAAGAAGTCGAAAAAACAATACAGGGGGTTACTCGTTCTTCTCTTAGGTACGGGATATCCGGGCTTTTCCTTATATATTTGATTGGACAGTTTATAGACCTAAAAGGAATTTTAGCCGGAGCTGGTATTTTAGGGGTCGTGATCGGATTTGCCGCTCAGCAAATGCTTAAGGATATCTTATTGGGATTTGTAAGGCTTTCGGATAATGAATTCCGAGTCGGGAATTTCGTGACATTCAACGGGACAAGTTCCGGGACGATTGAGGAAATCGGTATCCGGTTCATGCAGATCAGGGAATGGTCAGGAAAATTGCTGACCATCCCACATAGTGAAATCAGGACGATTCAAAATTTTAATAAAGGGAGAATGCGAATCATTGAACGCATTACAGTAAGTTACCAGGAAAATCCTGAAAAGGTAAAACGGCTGTTGGAGGATATATGTATTATCTGTAATGATAAGTATGGTGAAAGCCTTCTAAGGCTGGAAGATGGTACACCCGAAGAGGACTTTAGATACATAGGCATTACGGATTTAAATCCGAATCTAAAATATGTTGGATATGAACTATGCATAGTGGGACTTGTGAAACCTGATGATTACTTTGAAACATCGAGAAGCGTGAGGTTTGAAATGATGACTGCTTTACATGAACATCAAATTCTAATGCCATCTTCCCATTTGCTTGTACAGGGCAATCCTAATCAAGAACGTTTATTGGAAAACTGAAAAGAAGAAACACATTTGCTTGAGATAATCCGGGAAAAGATCATGAAAAAATGATGGATAAGGTAACAAAGGGCAGAAGCCATATTCGGCGGCAGCCCTTTGAAGCTTAAGGATATTAAAGGGCTTTCTTTTAAAGGAAGTCCATTTTTTATATTAGATAAATAGAACAAACCCATCCCAAAAAATAGTTTTATTTTATTAATTTTTCCCTTGATTTATCAGATTAAATAAATTATTATAAAAATAACATAAAATGGAAGGGTGACCTTTAAACAATGATCATTTAATCCTATTTTTTAAGAAAAAATGCGTGCTTAAAACGAATTTTTTTCTGGATAGGATTAGTCTGTACATTAAAATACAAACAAAGATCATTGTGTCCTTCGATTAGGATATTTTTCCTTGTTATATTTGTATTGTACTGCCTCCTGTCCAGATATTTCACAGGGGGTTTTTATATTGGCGAATAACACACCTGAAACATTAAATAAAAAGGAACCTAACATTTTTAAAAATCGAGTATTCCAGGCCATTATCTTCTCAGGGTTGTTTTTACAAATAGGGATATGGGTACGGAATTTTGCTGTTTTGTTATTCGTCATGGAGAAGACAAATGGAGATGCCTTTGCCATTTCCATGATATCAGTAGCAGAATTCGCACCCATTTTTATTTTTTCATTTATTGGAGGCACATTTGCTGACCGCTGGAGTCCGAAAAAAACGATGGTTTGGTGTGATATTTTAAGTGCAATGTCTGTATTTGCAGTCCTTATCTCGCTAATCTTCGGCAGTTGGAAAATGGTTTTCTTCGCAACTTTAATTTCGGCGATACTTTCTCAATTTTCTCAGCCATCGGGCATGAAGCTATTTAAGATGCATTTGCCAGAAAGTCAAATCCAGACAGGGATGTCAGTTTATCAGACCGTTTTCGCAGTATTTATGGTTTTAGGTCCGATTCTTGGTACATTTGCCTTCCAATCTTTCGGGATCAACACCTCGATTGCGATTACTGGCCTGGCGTTTCTACTTTCAGCTGGCGCACTCGCCTTTCTTCCAAAAGATCGCAAACTGAATGAGGGGACAGCAAAAACAACATTATGGCAGGAAATGAAAAGCGGTGTGAGCTACGTATTACGAAAAAAAGAACTAAGTTTGCTTGGTTTATGTTTTCTGGCTGCCGGGCTCGGACTGGGTTTCATTCAGCCGCTCTCGATATTCCTTGTTACAGAACAACTGGAACTGCCTAAGGAAAATCTCCAATGGTTATTTATGGTGAATGGGTTTGGTATGATTTTAGGCGGAGCCGGTGTAATGATCTTTGCCAAAAAGGTGGCACCTCAAAGATTATTAGCTTTCGGAATGCTTGTGAATGCCATAGGGTTGGCGGTAATGGGGCTTTCGACAAATCTTTGGATTACACTTACTGCCGAGTTCTTTAATGGGCTAATGCTTCCTTGTATCCAAATCGGGATCAATACATTGATATTGCAGAGGACCGAGGGAGAGTTCATCGGAAGGGTCAATGGAATCTTAAGCCCATTATTCACTGGATCGATGGTGTTGACCATGAGCGCGGCAGGCGTGCTGAAAGAGCAATTTTCACTCGTCGCCATATTTGAAACCGCCGCTTTCTTTTTTATTCTAGGAATGTTTTTCATATTGCCATTGTATAATCAGAAGGCCGAAACGAAACCTCTGGAAGTTCAATCGTAAGCATCTTGCGGTGTGCCAGCACCTAAATACAGCTACACCCATTAGAAAAGCAGCCAATTTTGGCTGCTTTTCTTTCTTTTTTCTTCTTACTGTCATTGTATTTTAGGAGTACTGGTTAATACTAAAAATGGGCTTATTGTACTTATGCAAGTGAATAGCTTACAAAGGAGAAAAGTTAATGATCCTTAAAGACATATTGAAAGAAGCGATAAACGGGGATTTGCCGAAGGACGTTGAACATATATCCATAACAGGTGTAACCGATAACTCTAAAGAAATAAAAAAAGGATTCCTTTTTGTTGCCGTAACCGGATATAAGTCCGATGGCCATAATTACATCAATGATGCAATTCGCTTAGGGGCATCGGCTGTGATTGGCAATCGCGATATTAAGGGTTTGGAAGTTCCTTATTTAAGAGTGGAGAACAGCCGTAAAGCATTAGGGCAAATCGCCAAAAGGTTTTATGGAGATCCCAGCAATCAAAAAATAATGATAGGAATTACGGGCACAAATGGGAAAACTACAACTAGCTATATGCTTCAGCAAATATTAGAAGAGAATGGAGTAACCTGTTCAGTCATTGGTACGATACAGCATATTATCAATGGGAACAAAGTCGATTCCCATAATACGACTCCAGGTACCATGGAATTGAATTCCTTGCTGGTTGAAAGTAGGGACATGGTTGTCATAATGGAAGTGTCTTCACATGGATTAGCTCAATACCGTTTAGAAGGAATTGAATTTGATTTCTGTGTCTTCACGAATTTGTATCATGACCATCTTGACTTCCACGGTACGATGGAGGATTATTTCCTGGCAAAATTACTGCTTTTTGAAAAATTGAAACCTAGTGGTCTTGCGGTTATTAATGGAGATGCTTTCTGGGGGGGGAAACTGCAAGAATACTTATGGGAGAAGAATGTCAGTGCCTTTGTTTTTGGAAAATCCAATCGCTGCGATTTAGCCATAACCAATTATAATACCGCAACGAACCCCTTTATTTTATTGAATGAGAATCATGACTTTGTGAAAATTGAGTTACCTTTACCTGGACTTCATAATTTATATAACGCAACAGCTGCCTATTCCGTAGCGAAGATGTTTCCAATTTCAAAACAGGAAATTCTCACTTCATTGAAACGATTTTCCGGTGTACCAGGAAGGTTTGAAATATATAAGAAAGCATCTGGGCCGACTATAGTCATCGATTATGCACATACTGCAGATGCCATTCATCACATGCTTCAAACGGCCAAAGAATGTGGGGCTAAAAAGATTTATCATATCTTTGGTTTCCGGGGTGGACGAGATACAACCAAAAGGGCTGAAATGGTTAAAGTATCTTCGGAACATAGTGATGTTTTGATTTTGACAATGGATGATCTGAATTCGGACGGGATGGAATCCACACTAAATAAACTGCTTAGCGATTACTCAGCTGGAAATGGGAAGGTTATTCCTGATCGTACCTTTGCTATCCAGGAGGCGTTACAAGCAGGAAAAGAAGGGGATTGGATTATCATTACAGGTAAAGGAATTGAGAGGTATGATCAAAAATTCGGACTGCCAACCATTTCTGACAAAGAAACGGTATTATATCTGCAAAATGAGGACCAAGGGGATTTTATCGGTTATTTTGATCAATAGTTGATTATAACGAATCCAGCTTCCATCCATTCCACAGCCATTAGCGATTTTAAAATGGTGATTATTAACATTGTAACATGTGAGTAATTCAGGTATTATAACTATACAAGCTGCACTGTTCGTAATGATAATAAAGTTTTAACCTTTAAGCTGTAATAGGGAGTTTTATATTGAAACAGGAATGTTATGCCTCGTCACTGACTTGGACAACAGGATTTTTTCTGCAAACACCCACTTTGAGGAGTGGTGGTTTAAAACTTTCTTACTGAATACGGCATTGGCGGCTTATATCTTAAAATGTTAAAGCCGGTCTCGGTCTGAGGCCGGTTTTTTGCTTTATTTAAAATTGCGTACCGAAAAAAAGTATGTAACGCTTTGCCGTCTGAAAATTCCCAAACCATATTGTGCAATTACATATTTTTGTAAACATTCACTCTTGTTTTGTATAACGGTTGGCATAACTTGAAGCTACGAAAGCATCCGGTTTGATTTTTGGTTCCACCCCCATGGATTCCATCCTGGCTACCATTTCTTTTACAAACTCACTGGTTTTGTTTCGCTTTCCAACCCCGATATCAATGTGACCTTCCATTGTGAACGTCGCACCTTGATATACAGCAGGCAGGACAATATCGATTAATTGATTTTTTCTTTCTTCCGTAAACAGTGATACGATTTCCTCTGTTAACGACAACTCTTGAGAAATACGTTCATGTAAATGCAGCATCCTTCTAGGGATCATCACTTTTCTTATACAACCCCATACACCATTTCCGACCTGCCGTATTACGATGCCTGTAATGAAAACCGTATGTTTTTTATGTACTTGCGAATCTGTCCCGACCATTAATTGAAAGTTACCGGAAGGATTTAATTCCATAAACTCAACAATATGAACGAATACCTCTTCAAATGACATATCCTTTTTCTGAAGATTTTGAAATGGGATGTTCTGAAATGGATATTGCTTCATATTATTGCACCCAACCTTTCCCCGGATAGAATCAGATTATTAAATATCTCATGCCGTTCATAACACATCATATGAAGGAGGTCCTTGTTTCGTGCCGTGGGAAGAACCCGCGCGTTTAAAGAAGAGTCATCATTTCAAGTTGATCTCGCTGAATGGATATCACCTCAAGTTTTATTTCTTCTATTTTAAACAAAGGCTCTTTTCGTAAAGATTTGTTTTTAAAACGAAACTATTTAAGGTTGATTGGAGCGGAAGTGCGAGACTCCTGCGGGAGCAGCGGGACAGGTGAGACCCCACAGGCGTTTACGCCGAGGAGGCTCACCGCCCGCACCAAG
>Ga0182745_1004055_pt1 | contig 12326 bp, 9 predicted proteins | sample eDN3rd30CKraftBY_FD_128523 | JGI IMG/M metagenome (GOLD analysis project Ga0182745, IMG submission 128523) | Enriched backyard soil microbial communities from Emeryville, California, USA - eDNA 3rd pass 30_C Kraft BY (version 2) (version 2) | ecosystem: Environmental > Terrestrial > Soil >... | reverse complement strand
GCGTCTACGCACTGCGTTACAACGTCGAGCGGCTGGCCGATGACCACGCGAACGCCCGTCTGCTCGCCGAGGGGCTGGCCGACATCCCCGGCATCCGCTGCACACCCAGCGACATCGAGACGAACATCGTCCACTTCGATGTCGGCGAGACAGGCCGCACTGGTGGCGAAGTCAACGCCGCCATCACCGAGCGCGGCGTCCGGATGGGCGGTGGCCGTGGCACCCGCATGCGCGCCGTCACCCACCTCGACATCTCCCGCACCGACATCGACCGCGCCGTCGAGGTCATGCGTGAGGCGGTGTTGGCGGGGTAAGTCGTGTGAGAGGTGTCGCCCACTTGGCGCGTCGTCCTCCGCGAGCGTACTACTCACCGGTTCACCCCCACGCGCGTGGGGACGACGCTCCTATGTCACCTTGCAGGACGATGATGTGCGGTTCACCCCCACGCGCGTGGGGACGACTACCCCTTGTCGCCGGGATGCAAGTGGTAGCCCGGTTCACCCCCACGCGCGTGGGGACGACAGGCGGCTCAGGGAATCGCTGGATGAATCCTTCGGTTCACCCCCACGCGCGTGGGGACGACCCTTACGTACATGGGACGCGGGAAACACTCAGCGGTTCACCCCCACGCGCGTGGGGACGACTCCTGCTCTGCCGCCAGCTCAGCGGGTGTCTGCGGTTCACCCCCACGCGCGTGGGGACGACGCGTCCGTGAGCGCGTCGTAAAGGTCGCCGTCCGGTTCACCCCCACGCGCGTGGGGACGACAACTCGTCGTGGCTTACTCATGCGTCACCGTCCGGTTCACCCCCACGCGCGTGGGGACGACGGCCGGATCGATCGCAGGTAGACTCGATCGACCGGTTCACCCCCACGCGCGTGGGGACGACGGCAGGGTATCGGCTCTACCCGGCCAACGTGACGGTTCACCCCCACGCGCGTGGGGACGACGAGGGTATCGGTGATCATGATCCGGTCAGCGACGGTTCACCCCCACGCGCGTGGGGACGACGATCGCATCCGTGCCGATCTGATCAGCGTTGGCGGTTCACCCCCACGCGCGTGGGGACGACATCAGTTTCAACAACTCCATGTGCCGCCCTTTCGGTTCACCCCCACGCGCGTGGGGACGACGCCGGGCAGTACCAGCCACCGCGCCGACTCTCCGGTTCACCCCCACGCGCGTGGGGACGACGATCGCGGCCGACAGCTGCGCCAGACGCCGATCGGTTCACCCCCACGCGCGTGGGGACGACACGTGACCAGCCTATTTCAGTGTCATCCGCCGCGGTTCACCCCCACGCGCGTGGGGACGACACCCTTATCAGCCATGCGTCACCAGCCCTTCTCGGTTCACCCCCACGCGCGTGGGGACGACATGGTCAGCGCGTTCAGCACCGCACCCGCGACCGGTTCACCCCCACGCGCGTGGGGACGACCTGCTGCCGATCACGAAGCAGTATGGAACGAACGGTTCACCCCCACGCGCGTGGGGACGACCAGCCGAGTGTTTCGGCGATCTCGCGCAGCGCCGGTTCACCCCCACGCGCGTGGGGACGACCAGTTCTTGCCCACGTGATAGATCGCATCAGCCGGTTCACCCCCACGCGCGTGGGGACGACATCATCATTGGCGATGGCCTCCAGCGTCAGGTCGGTTCACCCCCACGCGCGTGGGGACGACGACGCGCACGACGGCGGCCAGACCGTCGCCCTCGGTTCACCCCCACGCGCGTGGGGACGACACCAGCCCAACTTGCCGTTCTTTGTCTTGTGGCGGTTCACCCCCACGCGCGTGGGGACGACGTCGGTGCTGGGATGGTTGAATCAGCCTCGTTCGGTTCACCCCCACGCGCGTGGGGACGACCGACTGATCTCTCCGCTCTTCGTCCTGCTGCTCGGTTCACCCCCACGCGCGTGGGGACGACGCGCCCCACTTGCCACGAGATCTCGCGCGCATCGGTTCACCCCCACGCGCGTGGGGACGACATGCCGCGCTCGGCACGGATTGCCTTGATCATCGGTTCACCCCCACGCGCGTGGGGACGACTTACGCGCTGGGTATTCTCCACGAAAATGTTCCGGTTCACCCCCACGCGCGTGGGGACGACCAGCGACGCCGACCTGCTGGGCGGCACTCCTGAGGTTCACCCCCACGCGCGTGGGGACGACCCCTCACGAACTGGCACGTACTCGGTCTTGATCGGTTCACCCCCACGCGCGTGGGGACGACTTATATGGATTAACATCGTTTGACGAATGTATAGGTTCACCCCCACGCGCGTGGGGACGACGCCCGTGTGCAGGGATGGTCGCGAGTGCGTGACGGTTCACCCCCACGCGCGTGGGGACGACACTTCCAGTTTCCTTGAGTTTACGGGATTCGGATCAGCGAAAGGCCGTCGAAGTCTTCGACCAGTCGCGAGGTGTCGCCGACCATCCGAATGGCGAATCCCTGTTCGGTATCGGTCGGGTAAATCAGCATCCCGGCACCTTTCCTCATCTGTTTGCAGACGTGCTCCCAGAGCTTCTCCCGGACCATCGCCGAGATTCGGCCGATGAACACTCCCGTCTTCGGCTCCAGCAACCAGCGCGTTAGCTCGCCTCGCAGGCTGGCCGGCACCCGCTCAAGCACCATCACCACCATCGTTGTCTCCTTCCGTTGCTACGGCATCTGCCCGGTTCACGCCGCCCTCGACAGTGCCCGTTGGATCCCAGAGACCGCCCGGCGCTGCCTCGTCCAGGTCGAAGTCGATCGGACCGAGGCTGTCCAGCTCGCCACCAGCCCCGAGCGCCGTATCAATTGCCGGGATGATCCGTGGCAGCAGCCGGGCCGACGCGAAGACCTCCCGACAGCGGTAGCGCACGCGTCGCTCAAGCTGCTCTGTCCCCTCGGCAACGGTGCGGAACGCGACCGGGATCGTCAGGTCGGCCTTGAACAGATCGGCGATGTCGTAGACGAATGAGAGCATCTTGCCGGTGTGGATGAAGCCGAGCGCGGTCGAGTAGCCGGCCGAGACGATTGCTGCCTGACAGATGCCGTACAGGCACGAGTTCGCTGACGAGAGCGCCCGGTTGATCGGGTCGGCATCCGCCCACGAGTCGCGCTTGTATGACCTGCCTTTCCACTCCACTCCTGTTTCGCGGCTGGCATGGGCATACGCGTCACGCACCCGCACTCCCTCCAGACCGCGCAACTGCTCAAGGGACAGTGCCGCTGATGGTGGTTCGGCGAAGCGCATCCGATACATCCGGTAGACGACGCCGAGCCTTTTGGCCGGATCGGCCCAGAGTGCTGCCTGCCGATACAGGTTCTGGGCCGAGCGCGTCTCGCCCATCCCCTGCGCGTAGTAGCGCACTCCTTCCTCGCCCGACCAGATGACGAGGCAGCCATTATCGGCCAGGCTGCGGATGGCGGCGTGGCTGATGCTTGTGCCGGGACCGAGCATGAGTGTTGTCAGTGACGCACATGGCACCGGTACCTTGCCATTCGCGTCGTGGATGGCGATCGTTTTCTGATCCTGATCGATCTTCGCGTGCTCGACGTAGAGATAGCTCCAGCTATCGCGAACCTTTGGCAGCAGATGCAGATCCTTCAGTGGACGGCTCATCCTGTTCTCCTTCCTGGTCGTGGTGGTGGAAGGGCTGACGGCGCGGACGAGTGCCACGCCGCCAGTGAAGGGGTCCTCGGTTGGAAAGGTGCGTGGTCGCTAGCGAGCGGGCGCGATCGAGAGCAGGCCGAAGCCGTAGGCCTTGGCTGGCCCGATCCCGCGTGCCAGTGCCTCTCGGAATCGGTCAGCTTCAGTTACCCGCAGTCGGCCCTCGAAGAGGACCGCACCGAAGGTCAGTCTGCCCGTCTCCCGCCGTCCGCCATGCACCTTCGTGCCGGGGTTGGCGCGAGTGTCGACAATGCGCTCGGTCTGCTCGCCGGCCGGGTCGAAGCCGAACATCTCCTCTATCCGCTCACGTTGCTCCGCGCCGTCGGCCAGCGCGCTGACGCTGAGCAGATCGAAGCCGGCGTCCTTCGCCTTCCGTTCCAGCCAGCTGAGCCATTCCGCCTCGGTCTGCAGCTCGACGCGCTTGCCTTTGAGCTTGTCGTCCGGGTTGGTCTTCTTGTTGATTCGCTTGGTGGGGTTGGCGCGCAGGCGGAAGGTAAGCGACATCCCGTCGCTAATCGCCATCCATGCGTGGTCAATCGCGCGGCAGGCCGGGTTTTCCGCCTCGCCGTACGTGTCGGCGAGGTAGTCGGCTGGCAGGCAAGACCAGTCCGGCTTGTGCGCCGACTGCACCAGGATCTGCGTGATCCCGGTGCGCGGGTGCGTCTCGGCGCGATAGAGCACGCCGAGCTGCTCGCGAGCCCGGCTGCCACCTTCAACGACCGGGAACGCTGTCATGATGCGGTGATGCAGCGCCTGACAGTCGGCCAAATCGCGGCGCGCGTCGCGACTGCGCTGGTTGAGGATCAGGCGTGAAAGGTAATAGCTCACGCTGGCACTCCTTCCAGTTCAGCGAGTGTGACGTTGTCTGGCCGAACCATGCGGGTGGCGAACCGGCGCTCGGCGAACGAGAGCGGGACGTCGGTGCGCAGATCGGCCCCACGCTCGTCCGGCAGGATCAGCCGCAGCGTCTTCGTTTCCGGCTCCCGTCTGGGCGGCAGGTGGCCGAGCCACGGGTAAGTCCGTAGGGTCGCCTCCAACGGTTCCTCGCGCAGCCCTCCGTCCCACGGGGCGGCGTCCGGCAGGTAGATCGGAGCGCTGGGGACGAACGACTTCCGGCCGAGGAAGAGCTGCCAGCGCGGTGCGCGAAGCGCAGCGCGGACATCCTCCAGCAGCGCACGGTCGCCCTCCAGCCCCACGAGGAACTCCGCGTCGGCCAGGTAGTGGCGATAGGAGACGACAGGATTCTTACTGACTGATCCGTCCACATTTGCGACGCCATAGGGGGATTCGCTCTGCAGATGCCTGCCGCCGACGGTATGAAAGTCGGAACGCATTTTCCCCTCACGGTCAACGCGCACGCCCATCGTAAGGCGGGTGAGGTCGTCAATCGCGCCTGTGCGCGGTCGACCTAGCGCGGCGCAGAGGATGCCGATCACGCCGGAGAAGGACGGCTCCAGCCCTGTGTCGCGGTGGGTGAATTGGCTCTGCGTCCCCCAAGCTTGCATCGGCCCTACGAGCCGCAGCAACAGCGTTGCAGTCCGGGCACTCATGCCGCGCCTCCGCCGTTGCCACGTGCCGCTGCGAGAACATTGTCGACCAGCTCGCGGAAGCTTGCGACCGTCGCGGCACTTAGGGTTGGCAACTCCGCTTCAGTGAGGTTGATGCACCATGCGCCAACGACTCCATCGTTGCCATAGAAGTCGGCAAGTTTGCCCCAGTAGTTGTCCAGCGCGCTGACCGAATTACTGATCAAATCGAGGTTGCGTTCCGCGTGCGGACTAGTGACTTCATCGCTTTCCACCTTCCTGCTCAGATCACGATTGCGTCCTGGTCGAACAGGATTCACGAAGGCGTTGGCCAGCGACCACATTCCCGCGTCGCGGACGACGGCCAGCACGAACGACGGCGGGTTCTGGGCGGCGAAGCTGTTTTGCTTGCCGGTCGGAATTGCCGCGACCGAGGCCCACAGGAACGCCTCTAAGGTCGGATCGACGAGGTCGTTGTCCTTCAGGTTTTCGGTTAGTTGGACAAGGTCGACATTGGCGTAGCGGTAAAAGCAGGAGGAGTTGAATCCTGTGACATCCATCATTCCTGCGCCCAGTTTCCCCTTTGGAAGTAGGTCATCGACCGCAGTGAAAAAGTCGAATTCCGCATTCACACGGTTTGTCGAGATCGCGTGAGCGACCTGGGATGCAGCGTCGATACCCAGCTGAAGTTTGCCGAAGGGCTTCCTTTGGTCGATCTCGATCATCCGCCCGAAGAGGGCAATGTCCGGCGCGGTTACCGCTTCGGCGACTATCGTGCCTAATACAGCGACTGCGGAAGACTTGCTATCGCTGCTGCCAGCTGTCAACTCCGTCCACCGTGAGCGAAATTCCCTCTCCATTGCATCAATGCCAGATGCATTCAGATGAATGAGGATCCTCGTCGTATCCTTTTCAATCTCATCGTCACCCTTCTTCTGGGATGGACGCTCAATCCCTCCTGCCGCGAACACTTCGGAGACGACTTTGATTGTCGCGGCTGATGCTGGTGACTGCTCATCAATACGCTCGGCGAGTTCCACGATCAGGCGTCGTGTCCGAACTGATGCCGAGTCATCGAGGTATCGCGCAAAGACACCGCTCTTTCGCATCGCGCGCTTAATCGCCTGGCTGGAGATGCGCGCCCGACGGTAGCCGCCGAAGTCGCAGTCCTTTGGTGCACCAGTGTCGTCCCGGTTCAGGTTCGATGGAGCGAAGTTCTGGAGCATGTGCAGTTCGACACGCATGGGTCGTGGTCCCTTCTCTCATGATGCCGTCGACGCTCGTCGACGAAATTACTCGGTGGTTGATGCTGCTGGCTCCACGCCGGCATCTTCGGTACGCGGGGCGCTCCCCCAGAATGACCGTGCCCACTTGCGCTGAATCCAGCGGCTATCGTGGTCCCAGCGGGCAAGATCGCGCAGCAGTTCGGCGAAGTTGACCCGGATGTCATGTGACCCGAGAAGGCTCACGGCGTGGCGCAGGTGCTGGGGCATGTCCTCACGGTCGGCGTTGAGCAAAGCGACAAAACGGCGCTCGACGCTGCCGCTATCAGTTTTCTGGCTAAGTTGGGCGAACGACGTGCCAAAGTTGGCAGCACGTCCATCGGCGACGGGCGGCCAGTTCCGTTGATGGACAGCGAATAGCGACGCGACCAGATACCAATCACGCTCCTGCCATGCTGTGGCTGTGGATGGTATCCAGCGGAGGACGAATGGGTGCATCTCGGCGACCGTCCCTGGCTCCTTGCCGAGGCCGCGCCGGAGCGCCGCGAGGGTCCCGCGGTCTTCCTTTTCGACGAGCTGCTGCAGCGCATTGACAAAGCGCTGCTCGCGATTGTCTTGTCCGCTCATGGCTTCTCCTCCTTTACGACGCCGCGTCAGCGGCGAGCTGGCGGACAGTATCTCGATATGGAGCGAGTGCATCGGCAAGCGCGCGACGGAAGCGCCGACTGGCCAATGCCTCGGCCTTGAGTGCGCGTGCCGACGTGTCAAAGCTGCGCATCGTCTCCTCGAATGCGACCCTCGCAGTTTCTTCGACCCGGTTGATCCAGGCTTCCAGCGCCCCCTCGCGGTCGGCCGGCAGCGCGACGATGAAGTCGCGAAACGGCGCTTCCAGCCGTGACCAGTAGCGCTCGTCGATGCCCAGCGATTTGAGGAATTCCGCTCCCTTGGTAGTTGGTCTTCTATCTCGCTGGATGGGTGTCTGGCTGGCAATACCAAGCAGGCTGTCGACAAAGAACTGGAGCGCTCGTTGCTGTTTTCGGGACTTGTCGTATCCCGGGCGCAATTGATTGGCTGCGTCCTCAGCGGCATCGAGCGCTTGGGCAATCAGCGGAGCGTATTCCGTGTCGCGAAGCAAATCGAGCGGCAACGGCAGACGCTCGTGCCGCCAGAGCATGGTCACCGCGCGAATAGGATGTATGGCGAGCCCCAGCGCGTCGATTGCATAGCGAGTGCCCTGTGGAAGAATCTCATCTGTTGCGAGATTCGCGATCCAGTCGGCCGTCTTCGGTCGAAGCGTCTGGGCTTCAGTAGACTGATACAGCGAAAGACTGTTGCGCCATAGCGCTCGGGCCGGATCGAAAGTCAACGGGATCCACGGCGATTCGCTTGGTTTTGCCGTTGGGCGTTTCCAGAATGCAACCATTGGATCATTGGTGACCTTCCAGGTACTGCTGAGCCCGAAGCCCTTCATCACAACAGCGCGGGCGACGAAGATGCGATCTCCGTCAGTCTCCGGGATCAGCCGAATCCGGCGAGACTGCCAAGTTAGGAGATCGAGGTAGCCGTCTGGATGTCGGTCTTCTGCGTCGGTAGGACTGTCTCGCTCCCATGCAGGAAGATCTTCTGCGGGGTCGAACGACCAAGGCTGGCCATCATCTCCGTCATATGCAACGAGATTCAGGCAAAGCGTCTCGAAAAGTGAAGAACCACGAATCAGCAACATCGCCTTCGTCGTCAACGATCCATCGCGTGCAGACTTATGGATCTTTTCGGTTTCTCCGTGGGAACTCCTGAACGCTCCTGTTCCACGCAACGCGAAACCATGTAGAGCGAGCGTGAGGCGCGCCGCCCTGCCAGGAGAAACAGACAAGTCGACCGGAGTTTGATGAAAGAGTGTTGGAGGAGTGCCGAGTAACAACTCATGCCCCATGTAAGCTACTGGCTTCGCGTATTCCGTTTCGACTTTTGCCGTCTGGTAGAACGGGTGCTCTGGATGGAATAAGTCGAATCGGTCGCGCTGCTCGTCGAGGTAAGTGTCGATACTTGCGGTATCGAATACCCCGGACTCCCAAACTGCCGCCCAGTCGGACGTCGTTGCCGACCCATGGGTACGATGCAAGATCGCTAGCAGCAGTCGGTGCAGTGTAGCCGTGACAAGTGGAGACGGGTCGCTGATCTCGCGCAGCGTCGGCGCGTCGGTCAGTGTCTGGCGGATCCCTAGCTCGACGACAGTGCCGTCGGCGCGGATGCAGGGGATCCAAGGTTCGTCGATCAGATCGAACGTGAATCGCTCGGTCATGCCTCCTCCTTTCGTGTGATCAGCAGCCCAAGGTTTGGATCCAATTCGAGCGTGTATTGCTTGGTGTGACATTGGTTGTCCGCGTCCAGCAGGACGAGTCGGTGACGCCGCAGCAGCGCGGACTCCCGCCATGCGGCAGGTGGCTCAATCGCAATGAGGTCGTGGAATACGCCGCGGTGGGAGATATTCAGCGAGCGCCCGAGTAGTCGCTTTGCCTCCTTTACGTTCGGTTTGGATGAGACGGAAGCCAAATGCCTGCCATTTGGTTCGTAACTCGTCCCTTGGGATGTCTCCCAGAGCATGACGATTGATACCGTCGGTAGTGCTAGTCGAGTCAGTGCCTGGAGTTGTGTATGTATTTCTGGGGCATCTTCCTGAGTTGGGTCGCAGGTCATCTCCCAGAGAGGTCGCCTCGTGGTTGGTCGTAACACCCACTTCGATGCGGCTTGCTGCTTCTCTGCTTTCTGCTCCTTCCGTCTGTCCTCGGCAGTCGCCTCCCACCGCTCGACCAGCGCTGGATCGCTGGCCGGACACTCGCGCGTCTCGTCGTAGACCGCCTCGATGTTCTCTTCGATGTCGTTCGGGAAGGCGACCGTCGCGCGATCTTTTAGCGCTAGCCACGAGCGTAGCAACACATGTTCGTCGTAGATCGCTTCGCTCCCAGCGTCGAAGCGTGGGACCGCGCCGTCCATGGCCTCAGGCTTGCCGATCCAGAGGACGGCAGCGTCGCCGAAACCGGGCGGCCGGTTGCGGACGTGCCGCTGGAGGCGGCCGGCGCGCTGGAGGACGTGATCGGCCGGCGCCAGGTCGGTCACCATCAGGTCGAAGTCGAGGTCGAGCGATTGCTCGATCACCTGAGTCGCGACGAGGACGCTGCGTTTAGGGCGCTGGCTGCTGTCCTTGCCAAATCGAGTCAGTGCGCGCTTCTCACGCTCGTCGCGCTCTTCGAACGGGAAGCGCGCGTGCAGCAGATCGAGCTCGCCCTCCGCGAAAAAGGGCTGGAGCCGCTGATACATCTGCTGGGCACGGCTGACGGTGTTGCAGATGACCGCCGCGCAGCCGCCATCACGGAGCGCTTCTCGCAGTTCCTCGCCGAGTGGGAACGGCTCTCCATCTTCCGGAAGGCGCACGTCGACCCAGCGCAGGCGGAGTTCGCGCCGGGATAGCGAAGAGAGTGTCGTCGCGTCGACCTCGCGAGAGCCGATTCCAGCTCGGCTGGCCCACGACAGGCGCGGATACGGTGCTGGCGCAGGGTCAGCTGCCGTTGAGTACCCAGCGCCCCGCGCCCACGCCTGCAGGAGTTGGTCGCGTCGTTCACGCGGGAGCGTTGCCGTCAGGATCACGACTGACGTGCCGATCGCGCCGAGCCATTCCAGAAGCCGCTCGAAGAGGGTGGTCATGTACGTGTCATAGGCGTGTACCTCGTCAAAGATGACCGTTTTGCCGGCCAGTCCGAACATGCGGACGAAGACGTGTGATACCTGCAGCGCTGCCATAAGCGACTGATCGACCGTACCGACGCCGTAGGGTGCCAGCAGCCCGCGCTTGCGGCGGCTGAACCACTCCTCGATGACGACTGACGCTGGTTCGTCGTCACTGGCGGCGATCCCGTCCGGGTCGATCGGTGGTGGCTCGTGCTGGAGCGCCTCCAATTCGGGAGCGATCGCCGCGTGGCTGTGGATAAGTTGGACGTTGACCCGGCCGGCCGGGAATCGATTCCCAAGGTAGGAGATCAGTCGTCCGAACATGCCGTTGCTGGTCGCCATCGTCGGCATCGCGACGTAGAGGCCGCGCTGAGCGGTCGTTTCCGCCCATCGATCGGCCAGATAGAGGGCAGCCTCGGTCTTCCCCTCTCCCATGGGCAGCTCGATGACGACCATCGCCGGACCGTCGGCGACCCCTGGCAGATCGACAACATCCTGCTGAACGGCTCGCGGTTCGAAGCCGAACAGGTCGGCGAACGCCTTCGTCTCGACTGGCGCAGTCCAGTCCAGCCAGCCGAGCTGGGCAAGCGCGCGTCCAGCCGTATCCGTCGCCGCGGTTTGGTACGCATTCAGCGCGGTCGGCTCGGCCAGCGTCAATGCGTCCACGAAGTGGAAGAAGCTCTCACTGTCTGAGCCGATCCAGTCCGCGACCGAGATCAGTCCAGCGAGCACCATGCTGATTGGGTGATCGGTGCGGCTTGGCGCGGCATCAGGAAGGTCGATCAGCTCGGCGAGCGTCGCCGCGAGCGAACGCCGCACGGCATTCCAGGCGGTATTCCCGCACCACAGAGGACGCTTCGGATTCCCGAAACAGTTCGAGGCGGGGAAGATGCCGTGGTGTCCACCGACCGCGGTCGCCAGCGCATTTGCGACGGGCTGCGGAATGCCGCGTTCTTCCAGCAGCGGTCCAATGGAAAGCATGCTGACGATTCCATGGCCTGGATCTTTGTCCGGATGGCTCGGCTCGAGGCCAGTTGCAGTCAGGCGTGGACGTGCCTGAGAATACTTGGACTGGAACGCCGGTGACGCCTTGCCGATATCGTGCAGGCTGGCGAGGTAGGTAACCCAAGCTTCAGCCGCCGCTTCGTTCGGCAGACCGAGCCCCATGGTGATCCGCTCACGTAGAGCAGGAGTCAGCACCTCCCTCCACATTGCCCGCGCGACGGCGGCAACGTCGATCATATGGCAGATCAGCGGATGCCAGGCATCCGGATGCGTCCCGCTTCGATCCGTCTTCGCCCACAAGGCGAGAAGTGCGTCACCAGGGGCGGTCATGGTTTGCTCCTTGTAATTCAAGAGACAAGTATCGCGAGGAACCATAAGCACGTCCAGAGTAAATCCAGCGCGGGAAGACACTGGTTCCCACTCAATGGCTCGCCTTCTCGAATATCGGGAAGTGACGCTGATGAACGGAGTGTCGACAGGATGATGAGGCCGCGTGCAACGCGCACGAATGACGGTCATAGACGATTGCCATCGGTTGGTTTGTTCTCGGCTTGTTGGCTATCCGCCTATCGCTCACCGATGCTGCGGACGCCAGCGCGTCGCGCAGGCGCCCGTCGGCGACGGCGTGGCTGGGGCAGCCGACGACAACAACCTGCAATTGCTGCCTGAGTAATACCACGATATCCACGCGAAATTGTCACCTGGGTTTGTGATCGAAATCCTACCGGAATTTGACGAGACCTGCGATACGACAATTCCGCCACAAGTTCGACGTGCTACTTGCCCGCCAAACTACTTGTGGGACGATAGATTGCTGTGGGATTCGAAGGGGAGTGTCTCGGTATGCCGGTATCGGACCGGCGCACCATACCATCGTGCATGCCCAATGGCACCCGACTCAGGTAGCGGCGGATAGAACATCCGGTGGCTGGTAAGACGCCCGAGCACAGGGATCCGTAGCTCCGCTGAGCCGTCACGACAACAGCGCGAGATGCTCCAATGGATGCGCAAGCGCCTGCTGCCGCAACTGCCGGATGCGCCCGGCGACGTGGTCGATCTGGCGAAGCACAGCCTCGGGCGGGCCGGCGAGGTCGAGCGCAATGACCTCCAGGTGCTTGCCGAGGTGGACGATGTCGTGCCGCGCTGGCTCGCGTTCGCCGGCTGCGTAGATCAGGAGCCCGCCGGGCAGGTCG
>Ga0182745_1004053_pt1 | contig 12327 bp, 10 predicted proteins | sample eDN3rd30CKraftBY_FD_128523 | JGI IMG/M metagenome (GOLD analysis project Ga0182745, IMG submission 128523) | Enriched backyard soil microbial communities from Emeryville, California, USA - eDNA 3rd pass 30_C Kraft BY (version 2) (version 2) | ecosystem: Environmental > Terrestrial > Soil >... | reverse complement strand
TTCTGGATTATCGCGATGATGAACAAATCAAGAGAGAAGCATTCTGTATCATTCTTCATAATAAAGAGGGAAAAACATATGAGGCTGTTGTTTCCATAACGGAAGGAAGCATAACGTCATGGAAACTGATTCCTGGAGTGCAGCCATCCATAATGGCCGATGAATTCATGGAGTGTCAGGAAGTCGTGAAAAGCCACCCTGAGATGATAAAAGCCTTTGCCAAAAGAGGGCTTACGAATATGGACAATATCATGGTCGATCCATGGTCAGCAGGGAATTTTGGAATTGAAGAGGAAGTGGATGTACGAATCGTCAGGGCTTTATGTTATTACCGTACATCATTATATGATAATGGGTATGCACGTCCCATTTCAGGATTATATGTCCTTGTCGATTTAAATAAGATGGAAGTCATCAAGATTGTGGATAAAGGTGTCATACCATTTCCGCCGCTTGATGGAAATTATACACCCGATCAAGTAGGTGACATGAGGCAGGATGTTAAGCCTTTGGAAATAGTTCAGCCAAAAGGACCAAGTTTCACGACGGAAGGACATGTGATCGATTGGCAAAAATGGAATATCCGCTTTGGTTTCAACTCCCGTGAGGGTCTTGTCCTTCATACGATCAGTTACAATGATGATGGAGTGCAGCGGCCAATCCTGTATAGAGCTTCTTTATCCGAGATGGTGGTGCCTTATGGTGATCCGACTGATCCGGTTAATAGGAACAATGCTTTTGATGCAGGGGAATACGGCATTGGCATGTTGGCGAATTCACTTGAACTTGGGTGTGACTGCCTAGGTGAGATCAAGTACTTTGACGCGAACCTGGTGGATAGTAAAGGGAATGTAATTCAAATTAAAAATGCAATTTGTCTGCACGAGGAAGATTTTGGAATTGGATGGAAACATACGGATTGGAGGACAGGTCATGTTGAAGTCCGCCGTTCAAGAAGATTGGTCTTATCGAGCATTTCGACAGTTGGAAATTACGAATACGGATTTTATTGGTATTTCTTTCAGGATGGGACGATACAGTTTGAAGTGAAATTGACAGGCATATTGCATACACAAGCCATCGAACCTAACCGGAAGCACCCGCATGGCAATCTGGTCGCACCTCAATTATTTGCTGCACATCACCAGCATTTCTTTAATATGAGGCTTGATATGATGGTTGATGGAATGAATAATTCAGTTTATGAAGTCAATACAAAAAGCATGGAAAAGGGTCCGGACAACCCATATGGAAATGGTTTCTATCCGGTTTCTACTTTGCTTAAAAATGAATCCGAGGCTGTCCGGGACGTTGATTTGCACACTGCGCGCTTCTGGAAAATCGTCAATCCCTCAAAAACGAATATATTGGGGGAACCGGTTGGTTATAAATTGTTTGCTGGGGAGAATTGTTTCCCGTTCGCCCATGATGATTCGCCTTTATTAAAACGGGCTGGATTTTTAAAACACCATTTTTGGGTGACGCCATTCAATCCTGAAGAACAGTTTGCTTCAGGGCGATACCCAAATCAACATGCAGGGGGAGAAGGGTTGGAAGATTGGGTTAAAGCCGATCGCTCCATTGAAAATGAAGATGTTGTGGTCTGGTATAACATGGGACACCATCATATAACACGACCTGAAGATTGGCCAGTCATGCCGACCGCTTATATTAACTTCATTTTAAAACCGACGGGCTTTTTCAATCGGAATCCAGCTCTTGACGTGCCTCCATCACAAACAAAGAATTCAGCTTGCCAGATGGACGGTCATTCTTCCTGTCATTAAAATCAGTCGTTTCACTAACTATTGCTCGAAAAGGGGGAAACGAATCGAATGCTGCTGCTGACCAGTTTTATGATAGTCGTGGCTTATACAATTTACTTTTCTAAAATAGCCCATCGGAAAAAAGAGGATATTGGTGTTGGCCTTGGTAAATGCATGGTCATGATGTTAAGCATGACGACAAGTTTAACCTTAAGTTTAATGCTGTCATTCCTGATGCCCGGCAAGCTGGCGGTTTTAACCGTTCTAGCCATCGCAATATGTGCAGTGGCAGGCTTCATCATCGGAAAACCATTCGGTCTAACAGCGGTTATGGAGTCTCTGTCAACAACCCTGATGGGGGCAATGATGGGAGCCATGCTTGGGGTCATGCTGCCTCTTGATTCACAAACTTTCATGCTCGTTTCGATGGATCTGATTTACCTAGGCAGTATGTTCTTTGTGACTTTTTATATAAAAAGAGAGGATGTAAAAGAGACAAAAAGTGGGAGGGGGGTTGCTCCTTTCTTTCTGACCCTCTTGTTCTCCATCATCATTATCGGAACGTCGGCTGTTTGGGAAGATGATTATTTCAAGGTTGGTGGAGATTCGGAAATGGACATGCAACATCATCAACATGGCGGGTAGCTGTTGCAAGTATATCAATATCGTCAAAAGGGCTGCTTCTGCAGCCCTTTTTGTGTTGAACAATTTTTAAGGGAAACACTTCATAAAATTACCAAGGGTCATTTCAAATAATGCGAACATATTAAAAGAATACAAAATGAAATATCCTGCTTAGTTTTGTACTTACATATATGGGGGTTGAAAATGGATATACTATTAGCTCTCTTGCCGGCATTATTCTGGGGAAGCATCGTTTTATTTAATGTGAAACTCGGGGGTGGACCCTATAGTCAAACACTAGGTACAACGATTGGAGCCTTGATTTTTTCAATTGGTGTTTATATTTTTGCCGATATTAAGCTGTCACTTTTGGTGTTTGGTGTCGGAGTCGTATCTGGATTGTTTTGGGCCGTTGGACAAGCTAATCAGCTTAAGAGCATTGATTTAATGGGAGTTTCTAAAACAATGCCGATTTCAACAGGATTGCAGCTCATTTCAACCACTTTATTCGGGGTCATAGTTTTTAACGAATGGTCTACAATGAAGGCGATTATTTTAGGCGTATTGGCATTGATCTTCATTATTATAGGAATCATCTTGACCTCCTTGGAAGATAAAGAATCGAAAGAGGGCAAGTCGGGAAACTTGAAGAAAGGAATTGTTATTCTCCTCATCTCGACATTCGGTTATTTGGTTTATGTGGTCGTGGCCCGTCTTTTTGATGTTGACGGGTGGTCAGCGTTGTTCCCTCAAGCGATTGGGATGGTGATAGGCGGTCTGTTATTGACTTTTAAGCATAAACCGTTTAACAAATATACGATTCGCAATATCATTCCGGGATTGATATGGGCTGCAGGGAACATGTTTTTATTCATTTCCCAGCCACGTGTGGGAGTGGCCACTAGTTTTTCACTTTCGCAGATGGGCATAGTCATCTCAACTCTTGGCGGGATTTTCATTTTACGTGAAAAGAAAACGAAGCGCCAACTAATTGGAATCGTAATTGGGATTATCTTGATCATCATAGCTGGGATTATGCTGGGATTGGCAAAAAGTTAATTGGAGGGTGATTACATGTATACAGATTTAGAAGGTAAGGTAGTTGTTATTACCGGATCATCAACTGGTTTAGGAAAAGCGATGGCCATTCGCTTTGCTAAGGAAAAGGCAAAGGTCGTGGTTAATTATCGCACTAAATCAGAGGAAGCGGATAGTGTAATGGAAGAAATCAAAACGAATGGCGGGGAAGCCATTGCAGTAAAAGGCGATGTCACCGTTGAAGAAGATGTTATTAACCTTGTTCAATCAGCGATAAAGAACTTCGGGAAACTCGATATATTCATCAATAATGCAGGGATTGAAAATCCGGTTCCATCTCACGAGATGCCGTTAAGCGACTGGAATAGGGTAATCGATACTAACTTAACGGGGAATTTCTTAGGCTGCCGCGAAGCTATCAAGTATTTTGTCGAGAACGATATTAAAGGGAATGTAATTAACATGTCCAGTGTACATGAGATGATTCCCTGGCCTTTATTCGTTCACTATGCAGCTAGCAAGGGCGGGGTGAAGCTGCTTACGGAAACCCTGGCTCTTGAATATGCACCAAAAGGGATCCGCGTGAACAGCATTGGTCCCGGAGCCATCGCCACGCCAATAAATGCCGACAAGCTTGAAGACCCCGAAAAGAAAAAGGACCTTGAAAGCATGATTCCGATGGGGTATATCGGAAAGCCTGAAGAAATTGCCGCGGTTGCTGCATGGCTGGCATCTTCAGAGTCCAGCTATGTAACGGGCATCACTCTATTCGCTGACGGAGGAATGACAAAATACCCTGCATTCCAAGCGGGTAGAGGATGAGTTTTGATTAATTCTTCTTTTATGAGGCAACAAGAATCCCAGCAGGATCAAGCCTGCTGGGATTCTTGTGTAAAGCATTAACGAGTATGATGATTATACCAGCTAATGAAATTATCGACGACCGTATCGATAAACTGGACAGTCGGCTCATGTATAAGGCTGCCTTCGTTATCGATTTTGTCATGCACTGCACCAACATATACTTCATTCCCAGGTAGGAGTGGGGAGGAGATGCCAATTGCGAATAAAATTTCACGCAAATGCAATTGAGCTTTTACCGTCCCTAATTGTCCCATTGACGCACCCATGATCCATGATGGTTTGCCGATCAAGACTTTATCGACACGTGATAACCAATCAATTGCATTGCCCAATACACCTGGAATCGTCCCGTTGTATTCAGGTGTTACCCGCAAGACTGCATCTGCTTCGGCCACTTTGCTTTTAAATTCTTTTACAACCAATGGAGGATCATTTTCAATATCTTGATCATAAAAAGGTAAATCCCGAATGTTCAAGATTTCGAGATCAAAACGATCTTGATATTTAGTTTGAATATATTTGGCTAGCTTAAGGTTGTATGACTCTTTACGGATACTTCCCACTATGGCAACAACTTTCATCTCCAATACCCCCAATGATTTTATAATGGATAATCATGTAAATGTGTTCCACTTACCTATTATAATTGGAATGTAATTGAAAGGGAAAAAGGATGCTTGGGAAATAATCATTCGGCGGATGGCCCTTCAATCACACCACGATGAAAATGTCTTTCCATGACATACCCAAAAAAGGAGGCAAGCATTTGTTGAAACAGCATGCCAAGTACAACGGGTACCGCAACGGCAGCAGGGAAATAGGTGGTTGCAAGAACGGCTCCAGCACTGATGTTTCGCATACCGCCTGTAAATGTCAAGGTGATGATATCCGCCTTTTCCCATCTTAAACATGCACCGATCATCCAAGAAAGGGCATAACCTGAAGCGGCTATGAACAAAACCAAGAAGGCCATGATCATTATTTTCTTATCGAAATGGGTTAAGAAAGGCGCTATTTTTGAACTGTTCAATATGACTACGATTCCAACGCTTATCTTGGAGAATGGAGCTAATCGGGGAGATAGTGAATATTGTATCTTTCCTTTTGTAGCCTGATTCAAGAACATGGCAAGCATGGAGGGCAGAACGACCATTCCGATTAATCCTTTCACTATCGACCCCAAATCCATTTCGATCGAACCGCCTCCGAAAAAGGAAATGCTGTAAGGGACGATGAATGGCGAGAGTAGGGTGTCGATTAAGATGATGGTTAGGGCAAGTATGGCATTACCCTTATAAATGGATACCCAGATCATACTGGTGACACCGGTTGGAATCACTACTGCGAGGACTAGGCCGGTAATTGTGAAAGCATCACCATGAAACACTAAATGACCGAGGCCAAAAGCCCAAATTGGCATAAGCATATGAAGGATGATCAATACGATGAAAACGGGTAAAGGGTGGGTGACTGCCTGTTGCAGAGATTTAAAGTTAGAGCCTAAACTCCCGGAAAATGTAATGAAGGCAAATATCCATGGAACAAGAAAGGTGTAATCCATTAGATGTTCGGACAATAATACCCCAATAATCACGCTTATCGGCGTGATGAGAGGCATGACTTTATCGAGTTGTTCATTTATTGTTTTCAGCATCATTCATCCACTTCCTCATCCATTCTATTAAGTAAGTTTACCATATTCCAAAACATATAATTTGTAAGACAAGAATTTTGTCAATTTATTTTTGAAGATGGTGAAATGCATTTAATGTAAGATTATAAAATAGGCCAAGTAGGATGCTAATATATCCATTCTTTTTGTGTTCTCCATTACTTTCGCTGCCATGAAACAAAAAGGGCTGCAAGCTTTCCCTGATGGATGGTTTTATAAGGAGGTTTTTAGGCAGGATTGTTCGATGTAACGTTGTATATTCAATGAAAAATAGTTTAAAGTAGAGGAGAGAGGTGAAAGAAATGGCAGAAAAGGTTTCCAGTATAATGTGGTTTAGTCTTGCAGTACAAGCCCTGCTTGTTCTTGCTGATCATGATGGATTATGCAATAGTAATAAATTGGCCGTTAAGCTTGATTCGGAGTCAGGTTTTCTTAGAAAAATATTAAGTAATTTAGTGAAGGCAGGGCTGATTCAAGCGAAGGAAGGAAGAGATGGGGGATATTCACTTGCCAAAAATCCCGAACAAATCATTCTTGCAGATATATACTCTGCAATTAAATCCGAACCTTTTTCAAAAGGCTTTCTTGATGTGAATGCTAAAAAATGCTTTCAACCATCTTCCCGCGAAGCTTTATGCGGCTTGAAAAACGAGATGGAGAGCTGGATTATACAAGGCTTGGAACAAAAGACGATTGCTGATTTACTTTCAAAATCTTGATGTGAAAAACGAAACTGCCAGGGTTTCGTTTTTCTTAAACTGTATTTGACAAAAGAACAGTATGCGTTATATACTGTTCCTGTAATAATTACAGTTAAATGGAGGTCATTATCAATGACAAAAAATATAATGAGTAAAGAAGAGTACCTGAATAAAGCGAAAGAATTGAATGTACCGCTTGAAAAGCCGAAAGTCCTTAATGACACGGATTTCATTACGGTAGCAAAAGAACGGAGATCTGTTCGCCAGTACGATGCTGAATACGTGATGACTGAAGAGGAAATTCGTGAAATCCTGGAGATTGCGATTCAAGCGCCGTCTTCTTCCAACTTACAGCCATGGAGATTCCTTGTGATTCAAGATAAGCAAACCCAACAAGAATTGCTACCCATCGCAAATAACCAACAACAAATCGTCGATGCATCTGCTGTCATTGCCGTTTTAGCTGATATAGAAGGTTACAAAAATGCAGAACGGATTTATGGTGAATTAGTCAATAAAGGGATCATGAAGAATGAAATCAAAGAGCCATATGTAGCCTCTATTCTGCATAATTACGGCAACTTTTCCGCTGAGAAGGCTTTAAGCGTAGCCATGATTGACGGTGGCTTGGTTTCCATGCAGATCATGTTGGCTGCAAAAGCAAAAGGATACGATACAGTCCCAATGGGAGGGTTCGATGAAGCCAAATTTGTGGATGCGTTCAATGTACCGGAAAACTTCAAACCTGTCATGTTGATTTCCCTTGGAAAAGGAACTAAAGCAGGCTTTGAAAAAGTCCGTTTGCCACTCGATACTATATTGACTTGGAATAAATTCTGAGGAACAAACTAAGAAAAAGGATAGCTAAAATCGCTATCCTTTTTCTCATGGTTTGAGATTGGCTCTGAAAAATCATTTATTCTCGCGAGCAATAAATGAATGTGTTACAATTTTTCCAGATATTTCTTTGGAATGTCTCCTCTAAAAATCACCGACCGGCAAATTAAGCTAATGAATTCTTTTTGGCGCTGCTAGCCAAAATACAGCAATTATCGTGGGTTTAGCCGTTGACAATGGATGGGAGGGAGTCCGTGTGAAGAATATTAAAAGTGAAGTGTTCTCGTGGTTGAAAGCTATCTTATTCGCTTTAATGATCGTGTTCATTTGCCAACAGTTTTTATTTACGCCAGTCACGGTAAAAGGTGAATCAATGGAGCCGACTTATGAAAATGATGACCGGATCGTGGTAGCTAAAATCGGAAAGCCGGAGCGTTTCGATATGGTCGTATTTTATGCTCCGGACGCGGAAGAGAATTATATAAAAAGGGTGATCGGTTTACCAGGGGACAGCGTCGAAATGAAAGATGATGTCTTATATATCAATGGGAAAAAGTATACAGAACCATATTTGAATACAAAAAAAGGAGAAATTCCACCTGAAGAGAATCTGACGGAGAATTTCACCCTAAGTGATTTACTCGGGAAATCCAAGGTACCTGTCGGTCATTTATTTGTCATGGGGGATAATCGAAGGAATAGTTGGGATGGAAGAAGATTTGGTTTTATTTCTGAAAAATCACTTGTGGGCAAAGTGAAATTTCGTATCTACCCTTTAAATGAAATGGGAGTGCCGAAGTGAAAGGATTACAGTGAATTCAAGTGAAAGCCTGGATGATAATTATATGGACTAAGTTGTATTTATAGCAGATGATGGATAAGAACCTTTTCCTATTGGTAAGGTTTTTATTTTGGATTGTGAGGGATTAATATGAAGAATGATTTATCTGCCATTTCCATCCCGATGCTGGATGAAGAAATGGGACGTCAGGTTAAAGGACATGTCGATTCGCTGACGGTTCCTCAGGGAAGCTTAGGACGGCTGGAAGAATGGATAATTGAACTGGCCAAGATGACAGGGGAGGCATTTCCGGACATTTCGAAACCGGGGGTGATCGTGTTTGCAGCCGACCATGGAATTACGGAAGAAGGGGTTTCCGCGTATCCAAAAGAAGTGACGGAACAAATGGCACTTAATTTCCTGAATGACGGTGCTGCCATCAATGTATTAAGCCGTGCGATAGATGCTTACTTGGACATTGTCGATATAGGGATCGATGCAGATATCGAAGCACCGGGGTTAACTTCCAGAAAAGTCCGTAATGGAACTAGAAACTTTTATAAGGAAGAGGCTATGACAAAGGAAGAAGTAAATCAAGCGCTTGACATTGGGTATGACCGTGCAGAGAAAATGATTGCCCATGGTGTGAACTGCCTGATTCTTGGTGAAATGGGAATCGGAAATACGACATCCAGTACCGCCATCATCTCCATCATAAGCGGGAAAAGCGTCGAATCACTAGTTGGGCAGGGAACAGGATTGAAGTCAGAAGGCATTTTACATAAGCGAAGAATAATTGAAGAAGCGATTTCATTAAGAAAACCTAATCCTGATGATCCAATCAACATTTTGATGAATATCGGTGGATTCGAAATTGCAGGTATGGCAGGGGCCATGCTTGCTGCAGCGAATAACCGTATACCGATTCTTGTTGATGGTTTCATTACAACCACGGCTGCTGTATTGGCAAACCTGATTTCCGGACGTGCAGCCGATTATATGTTTGTTGGACATCGATCTGCAGAACCTGGTCATAGAGCGGCCATAGAACTGCTTGGCAAGGAACCGATCCTCGACCTGGGAATGAGAATCGGGGAAGGAACAGGGGCTGCCCTGTCATACCCCATTCTCAAGGCGGCGACATTGGTCATTAAAGAAATGGCAACATTTGAATCTGCGGGCGTGTCAAATAAGTAAGAAAAAGGAGACCTCGATACGCGGGTCTCCTTTTTGTTCAGGTAAAAAAGTGGATACTGCATTGAAACATTCTTCTATTCCGCTGTTATTTAATGGGCAGATGATCTTTATATTTCTTCATTTTCCTGACGACGGAAGGCTGGCTGATACCTAAGAATTTAGCCATTTCATATGTGGACTTGCATTGTTTACTCGCTTTCATCAACATCCATTTTTCGACTTGTTCGAGGGCAGTATTGAGATCACTATCATCAACCATCATATTGTCGATCATTAGGGTATCATCTATTTTCTCCAAAGATTCTTGTCCATGGAAATGGGAGGGGAGAAAGCCTGGGAAAATGATGGAGTCTTCCGAGGTCAAAATGAGCCGTTCAATCAGGTTCTCCAATTCACGCACGTTTCCTGACCATTTATGCTGAATCAGTATTTCGTAAGTGGAAGGGTGCAATTTCTTATCCGACTTGTATTTCTTATTGATGATTTCGAGATTATGATTGATTAAGATGGCAATGTCTTCTTTTCTTTCGCGTAACGGCGGTATTTGGATGGGAATCACATTTAAGCGATAATACAAATCGAGCCTGAATGTTCCCTTCTCCACCATTTCCTCAAGGTTTTGATTGGTTGCCGTCACAAGCCGGAAATCAATCTTATGCTCTTTTTTTCCTCCCACTCTTTTAAAGGTCTTCTCTTGCAGGACATTTAATAACTTCACTTGCATATCGAGGGGAAGCTCCCCGATTTCATCCAGAAATAAGGTTCCGTTATCTGCTTGTTCGATCAGCCCTTGCTTCCCCTGCTTCTGCGCTCCGGTGAAGGATCCCGCTTCATATCCAAACATTTCGGATTCAAAGAGACTTTCTGGGATGGTACTGCAGTTGACTTCGATGAATGGCTCTTTGCTGCGGTAACTCTGATTGTGCAGCCGGCGGGCGAATACGCTCTTTCCCACACCGGATTCCCCAAGTAGCATGACTGTCGCATCCGTTTTGGAAACACGGTGTATCGTTTTGGCGATTTGCCGCATTTCCTTGCTGCGATAGATCAACTCCTCCTGTTCCCTTAGTTCCTCGACCTCCGATTGGTATTCTTGAATCTTTTTCTCCAATTGACCGTACTGATCCTGGAGGTTCCTGATTTCAGTTTGATCTTGGGCATAGCTGACGACACGAATCAATTCACCATCATCATCAAAGATGGGATAGGCAGTCGACATGACGATTTTTCCCGTCTTCGTTTGCTGCATGATCTGGATAGGCGTTTTCTCTTTCAATACCATGGCGGAAATCGAAGGTGAAAGGATTCCTTCCGTTTCGAGCTGGTAAACGGATTTTCCAAGGTAATGTTCTGGTTCGATTCCATATATCCACCAATGGTTAGGATTCGTGAATAAAATGAATCCTTTTTCATCGGTCACGGTAATATTATTATTGGATGTGTTGATAATGCATTCCAAAACTCTTTTGACGTTGTTATCACTCATCATTTTCCCCCTTATCCACTGTGCCGGTGATTCAAATATAAATCAAAAACAGAAGCGAAATCAAGAATTTTCAGATATTTCGATTTGGAATTGAATCATTTTTATATGAATCATGCCTGGGATAGTCTCACTCACTTCATTCATCAAAGCTAAAACTAGAGTAATAGAGACGCCACCCACATTAAAGCAAATGGATACTTATACGGTTAACCTACTTATGTTTGGGTATAAATAAAGTAGAGAGTAATCGATTGAAGGAGTGATTGACTTGGCTGAAAACACAACCTTGGGACAATATTTATACGACTGTTTAAAAGCAGAAGGCATTACAGAGATTTTTGGTGTGCCTGGAGACTATAATTTCTCATTGCTAGATACTTTGGAAGATTACGATGGGATTGAGTTTATTAATGGACGAAATGAACTCAATGCTGGATACGCAGCGGACGCATATGCCCGGGTGAAGGGCATGTCGGCACTGATAACCACCTTTGGTGTCGGTGAAATGAGCGCATGTAATGCAATCGCTGGAGCGTACAGTGAAAATGTGCCGCTCATCCATATTGTCGGCTCGCCAAAGACCATGATGCAGCAGGAAAAGGAGCTTGCCCACCATACGTTAATGGATGGAGATTTTGATGTTTTCCGTAAGGTTTATGAGCATATTACCGGTTATACAGCAATACTTACACCAGAAAACGCGGCTAGGGAGATACCGGCTGCAATCAAAATCGCGAAAGAAAAGAAAAAGCCCGTTTATTTGGTAGTGGCTATCGATCTCGTTGAAAAACCATTGCTTTCTCTCGGTAAGACATCAGAAAACATGACAAAAACGAATGTCGATGCTTTGCAGTCAGCAGTGAAGCATATAAAAGGCATGTTAGAACATGTAAATAAAGCCGTTCTGCTTGTCGACGTGAAAACACTTCGTTATAACTTGCAGAAACCCGTACTGCAGCTCGCTGAGAGGTTAAATGTTCCAGTTGCTTCATTGATGCAGGGGAAAAGCGGGTTTGATGAGAGTCATCCCCAGTATATTGGTGTATACGGCGGAGCTTTCGGAAGTAAGGATGTAACTGAGACTGTTGAAGAAGCGGATTTGATCATAGCCGTTGGTACTGTTTGGTCAGACGTCAATACTTCCAAAGGTACAGCAAAGCTTAACCCGTTGAAAATGGTGGAAATTCAACCTGACACATTAAAAGTGGGGGAAGCCAGCTATATGAATGTCAAGGCGGAGGAAATACTAAATGCGCTCCAGGACATTGGCTACCGTCAGAACGAATCTGTCGGAAACATCTCGTTTCCGTTTGACACCATGGTGGAAGACCCATCTGCACCACTGAAAGCGACTTCCTATT
>Ga0182745_1004047_pt1 | contig 12336 bp, 10 predicted proteins | sample eDN3rd30CKraftBY_FD_128523 | JGI IMG/M metagenome (GOLD analysis project Ga0182745, IMG submission 128523) | Enriched backyard soil microbial communities from Emeryville, California, USA - eDNA 3rd pass 30_C Kraft BY (version 2) (version 2) | ecosystem: Environmental > Terrestrial > Soil >... | reverse complement strand
TTTTGGAAGCTGGCGATGATGCCTTCATACAGTGGGTAATAGACGAAAACCGCGAAATACGCGATGACCGGGATGATCATCAAATAGAGCGCCCGGTGCATACTCATCTGTCGCAACGTGCTGCGCATTCTCTGGATGACCTTGTATTGAATCCGCGTGGCGCCCTGCAGACCCGAAAACCAGGGCCGGAGGGCACCGCGCGCTTCGCGGAACCCGGATGTGAACTTACCGGGATGGTGACGTGGCGCGCTATTTCCCAGCACCACGCACCGCCGTACTAATCGATCAGGCTCTTGCCGCGCAGCTGTTCCTGCATGCCGGTGACGGCGTCCTCGGGCGAGATGTCGCCCTGGATTGCCTGGACGATGAACTCGTCGAGAATCGGTTGGACATCGGTGCCCCAGGCCAGACCGTGCGTCGGAAGATAGGCGTATTGCTCGGACACCTGCTGGGCTTCTTCAAGGCCCGGCAATGTGCCGATCGGATTTGTCCAGTTCGTGTTGTAGGGTGTGGGATCCCCATGGTCCATTCCGTGCTCTTCGCCGGTCGGGGTGAGCTCATATTTCCCGTCAGTCACCGTGTAGTCATGGTCGAGAATGCCGAGCGTACCGAGCGTGATACCAGGAATGGTATTCCACCATTCGGTCCAGGCGAAGGCGGAATCGGGATTCTTGGCATTGACCGGAATCGACCACAGACCTGGCAGCCCACGCTCAAGGATGATGTTGCCATCAGGCCCGACCGCGCCCGGGATTCCCCTGGCCACGAATTCGGTGTCGGGATTCTCGGCCAGCACCAGGTTATTGAACAGCCCAACCCAGGTATCCCAATAAGTAACCATACCCACTCCGTTTGTGAGGAACAGGTTCCGCATATCCGAGGTGGCATTGGTGGCGAAGTTCGGGTCGTAGAGCCCTTCCGAATACAACTTCGCGAGCCATTCGTAGACCGGGATGGCGTCCTCAGTTGCCCACGGAATGGTGCGTGCGCCGTCGACATCAACGTAGCCGGGCTTGATGCCCTGCGCGCTCAGGAATGGCTGGATATCATAGGACTTGGACGTGGAAAGTCCGTAGGTATTGCCTTTCCCGTTGCCAGCCGGATCCTCGTCCCGGAAGGCAACCATCACATTGTAGAAGTCGTCAAGTGTCTTTGGATCTTCGAGACCCAGCTTCTCCATCCAGTCCTGGCGGACGATCGGCATACGGCCGCCCTCCTTCTTGTTGAAGACGCCATAGATCTCGTCGTTGTAGCGGATCGAATCCCATTCCTCGGGCGCAACCACGGTCGGGTTACTGAGCAGGGCGGAGCCTTCGATCTGGTCCGTCAGCGACGTGAGGACACCTTGATCGGCCAGGTCGAACATCGTGTCCAGGCCGATATAGATCAGGTCGTACTCGACGCCAGCGGCAAGATCGGCCAGAAGTCGCTGATCGTACTCCGCCGTTGGGTGCACGAGGTCGAGCTTGATGTTCGTCAAGCGGGCCACCTCGTCGGCGAAAAGCGCGTCTTCTTCCGGATTCTTGCCACCCGTTACCGCGCTCAGCATCTTGATCGTACCGCCGTCTGAACCTTGAAGCTCGGCGATCAATGCGTCCTGGGCGGCGAGGAAATCAGAATCCATTGCCGCGACCGGTGACGCTTCAGACGTCGCCGGGGTTTGCGCTCCCGCAAAAGCGAACCGGCTGATGGCGGCACCGGCACCCAGTGCCGTTCCTCGCTGTACCAGCGAACGGCGGGACAGGGACGAACGTGTTTGACGTTTCTCGGACATCGGGATGCACTCCTTTTGTAGATCATCCACAACATGAGGCAGAAGGCAGTCACCTTCTGGCCCCGGCGAAAGTTGGCCTTCTCTCGCGGCAGGGATCGTCACGGGCAGGGGCCACTGGAAATACTCCCGCGGTCGTCATGGAGTCGCAACATGGCGCGAAGCAGAACAAAATCGCCATGACTCCAGTGTAGCGTAATGAAATCGATGACGAAACCGGATGATGATAAGGCTGTATGAAAGAAGAATCATGTATATACGACATAAATGAAGAATGAATATTGACTATAATGATAATAGTCAAATGAGACACGTGACAGAGACGTTATGATGGGGTGGCAGCGCGTCAATAGTGAGTGTTCAAGGTATGGGGGTAGGTCGCATGAGCAATGTGGCGATCGTTCTCGATCACATGCGAGTCGTTCGTGGCGGTCACGAAATCGTGCCCGATCTGTCGCTGGTGGTGCCGAAGGGGAGCGTCTTCGGACTGGTGGGGCCCAGTGGATCCGGGAAGACAACGGTGATCCGCGCGATCCTTGGGCTCACGCGAGTGGCTGGCGGGCAGGCGACCGTTCTGGGTCACCCGGCAGGGAGTGCGGTGCTCCGACCGGACATCGGGTATATGCCACAGGGCGAGGGAATTTACACCGATCTTTCCGCCCGCGCCAATCTGGAATTCTTTGCCGCCATCAACCGTGTGCCAAAAGGCAGGGTGGATGTCTTGCTCGATTTGCTGGATATTGCATCCATCGCCGACCGGCGGGCCGATACGTACTCCGGTGGCCAGCGGCAGCGCGTGGGACTTGCTATTGCGCTGCTGCGGGAGCCGCCGTTGTTGGTCCTGGACGAGCCGACGGTGGGGCTGGATCCGCGGTTGCGGAATCATCTCTGGTCCCTGTTCCGGCAGTGGGCCGAGGGAGGAACTACGTTGCTGATTTCCACCCATGTCATGGATGAAGCGACGAAATGCGATGAGATCGCGTTTCTCTCAGATGGCCGGTTGGTAGCGCTTGGCTCCCCGGAGGCGTTGCAGCAGCAAACGGGGACGGATGACCTGGAAGATGCGGTGCTGGCCCTGAGCGAGCGATCGGAGGTCGGTCATGTCCATTGATCGCACGTTTGCCGTGGGTCTGCGGGTACTTCGTCAGTTGCGGAACGATCCGCGCTCCATCGCCATGATCCTGATCGTGCCATTGTTCCTGCTCTGGATATTGAAGGAGACGTTTCAGGCGTATCCAGGTGTGTTCGAGCGTCTCGGGCCGATGTTGCTGGGCCTGTTTCCCTATGTAGTGATGTTCCTGGTGACATCCATCGTGATGCTGCGGGAGCGTACCCAGGGCACACTGGACCGGATGATGGTGTCCCCGATTGGCCGGGGGGACATCATGTTTGGCTATGCGTTCGCATTTCTGGTGGTCGCCGCGATCCAGAGTTGTTTCACCCTGGCGGTTGCGGTTGGGGTGTTCGATATTCCGTCGAAGGGAGCCCTTTGGCAAGCGTTGTTGCTGGTCTTTGCGATGGGGATTTCCGGGATGGCCCTCGGACTGACGTCAAGCGCGTTCGCCCGCACCGAATTCCAGGCGGTGCAGTTCATGCCACTTCTGATTTTGCCCCAGATATTCCTGGCCGGACTAATGGTGCCGGTGGATTTGTTGCCGAGAAGTTTCGCGTGGCTCTCCAGGATCGTGCCGCTCAGCTACAGTTTTCGCGCTATTGGGGACGTGATGATTGATGGGCAGGGATGGCTCTCCGCCGACGTGCGATGGGACACCCTGGTGACCTTGCTTGTTCCTTGCGCCCTGCTGGGGTTGGGCACATTGACGATTCATCGTTCGGGTACGAATTGATTCCGCGAGGTCCAGGACAAGCGGAGAGAGCATGAAGCGACTAAACTGTGCATGACAAGGGCGTCCGGGCAATCGGACGTCAAGCGTTGGCTGCAGGTGACGCAGGCGGCGGGAATGGTTTTGGGGTGGCCCAAAACCGGATTTCCAGACCAGTACCGACGACCTGGTGAATACCAATCAGGCAGGATGTCCTGCCGCTGTTGAGCAGGTTCGGGTTGGTCCGTGACAGAGAGTTGACAGTGAAGGGCGCGCCTGGCGCGAGCGTTTCACGCGGAAAGACGGAGTCGTATTGTGGTTTCACTAGATACTCGGGAACTCGGTGTCCCGGCCGATCCCACGAGCAACGGACTGGCGGTCGACCAGTTCGTGTCGGTTGGCACCGCAATGTTGCCGTCACTGGACATTAAGGGACGCCCACATGTTGTCGTCATTGGTGGGGGCTTTGGTGGATTGTCCACCGTGCAGTCGCTGAAGAACGCTGACGTGGATATTACCCTGATCGACCGGCGAAATCATCACCTCTTCGTGCCGCTGCTCTATCAGGTGGCAACCGGTCAGCTTTCTGCCGATACGATCGCCCAGCCGATTCGCAGCATTCTGAAGAAGCAAAAGAATGTGCGCGTGATTTTCGATGAAGCCACTGATATCGATGTTGCCGGAAAGTCCGTCCAGTTGGCGGATGGGGAGTCATTGTCGTACGACTTTCTGGTGATTGCCGTTGGCGCGAAGGATTCCTACTTTGGGCATGATGAATGGGCGGAGCATGCCCCCGGCCTGAAGAGCCTGGAAGATGCCGAGCGATTGCGCCAGCAGGTGCTGCTCGCGTTCGAACGGGCGGAAAAAGAAACGGATGTGGAGAAGCGCCGGGCCCTGCTTACGTTCGTGATCGTGGGCGGTGGTCCGACTGGTGTGGAGATGGCCGGGGCCATCGCCGAGATTCGTAATCACACGTTGGCGCAGGAGTTCCGCAATTTCAAGACGCGTGACGCCCGGGTGATCCTGCTTGAGGGCTTGCCACGCGTATTCCCGATGTTCAAGGAAAAACTCTCGGCGCGGGCCCAGAAAGATCTCGAAAACCTTGGGGTTGAGGTTCGCACCGGATCCCTGGTCACCAGCATTGATGAGAATGGCGTCGTGGTTGGCGGCGATGATCGTATCGAAACGGATACGATCATCTGGGCTGCCGGCATCCAGGCATCTTCGCTGACTCCTTCGTTGAAAGATGTCACGGAGATCGATCGCTCCGGCCGCGTGCCCGTGTCCCGGGAATTGACGGTACCGGGGCATCCGGAGATATTCGTCATTGGTGATGCGTCCATCGTCAAATCGCCGGAGGACAAGCCGCTCGGCGCAGTTGCTCCGGTGGCTATCCAGGGCGGTCAACATGCTGCGATGAACATCCAGCGTGCTACCCGCAACGAAGCCTACGCGCCATTTGTTTACAAGGATCGCGGCAGCATGGCGACCATTGGTCGCAACCGGGCTGTTGCGGACATCAACAACATGCTGTTCACCGGCTTCCTGGCCTGGCTGCTTTGGGCCGGGGTGCACATCATGCAATTGGTGAATTTCCGGAACCGTGCCGTTGTCGGTATTCAGTGGGCTTTCGACTACTTCGGATATAACCGGAATTCCCGCGTCATTGTCGATCACACCGGCGACGACAAGTAGTCCGTAGCAATCGGTAGGGAAGGGGGCGGCCCTCCATGAAGGTATGGAGAGCATTTCCTTGCTTCCTCCCTCAAGATGGCCAGAATGCAATTAATATTGGCATTCTGGCCGTCTTGCCCGAATTCGTTGCCATAGCGGGGATTTCAAGGCTGCCAAAAGGCTGCCACTGGCGGGTGATATCTGGCAGCCTTGCCAGCCAGGTGATGGGCACGTTTGCCGCATCTGTAGTGCCCGCTACCCTCTATACGCATTCAGGATGCCGAAGTGCGCCATCTCATGCCGGAAGGCGTGGTGGCAATGGGTGATCATCGGCCGCAGCTGCGGGGCGATGACGGGCATCGCCCGTACGAGACAGGTGTGGGGGTGCCATGCGAAGCACTGACTCTGTGAGCATTCGGCTTCGCCGGGGGATGCTTCGGCCGCGGCCTCAGCATGACGGCGGATTTGGGTGGGGGTGGAGGATACGGACGGGGTGACATGGGACGCTTGCATGGTGAGCCGGTGGTCATCATGCACCAAACCACGCATCATCCCGAGACGCCGCCGTGTCGAGGGATCCTTGGATCTGCCCTCACCCCGTCCCGGCGTTGCATCTTATACGGGGTCCGGTCGCTAGTCCCGGGCACCGGCCGCAGTCGAGGGGCACCGAGATGACGGAAGACCCTCTCGACATATCGCTCGGTATTACCGATGCCCCGATGCAAAGTCGCCGACGAGGCCGATCTCCATCTCGAGTTGGTACCTTGTCTCCTGCCGAACCTTTTCCTGTGCCAAATGGGCCAGGTCCAGCACATCGCTGGCAGTGCCGCCCCCCAGGTTCACCAGGAAATTCGCGTGCTTCGGCGATATCTGGATCCCGCCGACCCGGTGTCCCTTGAGCCCCGCCTGATCGATCAGCCTGCCGGCACCCACGCCTTCAATCTTCTTGAAGACGGAACCGCATGACGGGAACTCGTCGATCTGCGGCTGCCGCGCGATGCGCCAGGCGAGGTTTGCCTCCGCCTGGGCACGGATATCCGCCTCCGGTTTCTCGCTCAACTCAAACGTCACATCCAGAACGACGATCTCTTCGTGATGGAGGATGCTGTCGTCGTAGCCAAACTGGAAGAATTCCCGGTCTACGGTGCGGCGATGCCCTGTACGGTCGAGGATTTCGGCTGACGTGACGATGTGTTCGATGAACAGGGTTTCCACCCGGTTCGGGGCGAGGAAGTGCAGGTTCTGCCAGATTGCGCCACCCACGCTGCTGGGTATCCCCGCAAAATGCTCGAGTCCCGAGAGTCCCTGGGAGGCGGTGAGCTCGATCAGATCTGCGATGGTGGCGCCACTCCCGGCGGTGACATGAGTCCCACTGAGCGACACATCTCGTGTCTGATTGTGGATCACCAGGCCACGGAAGCCGAGGTCCCCGATCAGGATGTTTGCCCCGGTGCCGAGGAGGAACCAAGGGATATCCAGGTCCCGTGCCACCGTAACGGCGTTCATCAGTTCCTCGGTGGAGGTGACGGTGACAAAGGCATCGGCCGGACCACCAATCTGGTAGGTCGTCAAGGGGGCCAGTGTCACACGATGCTGAAGATTGGGAAGATCGAGGCGGCTGGTCATACGGAGAGGGCGCTCCCTGGGCAGAAACGCGTCATAGTGACGGCGTATCGCGCGTCGTCACTATGACGCTGGCGGAACATCATGACTGGGTCTGGTTATCCAGCATCGGTGCTCTCTTCGATCTCGTTATTCGCTGGCGCCTCCGACTCAGGTGGGGCAGGCGGTGCGGCCTGCGGTGCCCGGAGAGGATTGGTTCCGTTTTGGACCTCGATTCCATCAATCACACCGTCTCCGTCGGTATCCGGATTCGTGGGATCGGTGAGGAAAACGTAGACCTCGTTACCGTCGCTCAGGTAGTCCCCGTCCGTATCCGGATTCAGGATGTCCGTGCCGTAAACGAGTTCGCCGCCGTCGTAGAGGAGATCGTCGTCGGTATCCATATTGAGGGGATCCGAGCCCCAGATGTCAATTTCATCGCCATCGGAAATGCCGTCGTCATCCGAATCCGGATTATCGGGATCCGTTCCCAGCAGGACCTCCTGCAGATCGGGAATGCCGTCCCCATCCGAATCGGTACTGAAGGTGACTTCTGGTTCTTCCGGCGTCGGGGATGCCGCCACGGGTACTGGCGTCGATGGCATGGGAGTGGCAGGAGCCGGGGTGGCGGGTGCGGGCGTTGCCGGGATCGGCGTGGCGGGTGTTTCTACCACGGGGACCGATGCCCCGACAAATCCGGCGTAGACAATGCTGCCATCCGCAATGGCGGTGATGTCGAGGCTGCCGGTGAATATCGCGGCATCGCCCGTAGCGAGACCCCGTTCGTCATTGGCGCTCTTCACGTTGACTTCGCCCCGCGCCACATAGATGCTGGTTGGCAGGGCTCCAGCGGGAATCGACGTCGTCTCATCCTCGGAAAGCACATCACGGAGCAGATCAGCATCGAAATCGCCACTTTTGACCGGGAAGCGGGCACTGGTCAGGATGCGCTCGGTCGCGTTGGCAAGTGGATCGGTGTCGTCCGGCACGAGGTGAATGAAGAGGAAGCTGTCGGGCGCACCGAACGTCTCAATGGTGATTGCGCTGCCCTGATGCGCCATCAGGGCTTCACCGCCCGCAAGCCGATACCGGTAGCCCGATGCCTGATCGGTCAGGAGCAGGGGAGTATTCCCGGCAAGGATGAATCCGGGGGAGGTAAAAACGATCGGCTCGGAGCCAGCTTCGGCGATATGGCGGGTGACATGCCAGCGGCTGTTGCCTTCCTCCAGAGATATGACGCCGTTGGCGACCACCGACGCATGCCCGGAGGCCGGGGAGGGACCAGCGGGACCGAATCCCTGAGCCAGGACCGTCGTCATCGACGCCGTCATGACCAGGAGCGCTACCAGGATGGAGGGCACGGTCCAGCGTGATCTGCCGGGGGAAATATGTGAGTGGGGCATGCTCATGTCCTTTTGCAGGTTGGCGGGCAATTCATATGTATGATAAAGAATCGGACATATTCACCTGTACCTGCAAATTGTATGGTACGAGCCAAATGCAGACAGGATCTCCACATCAGCACGTAATGCAACAACACCGCGATCGCAACTGCGATCGCGGTGTTGTCCAGTTTCAATCGGTCCGAAGGGAGGAGACCCGGTAATCCAGAGAAATTCTCCCGGTAAGGCTCGATCTACTTGGCGGCCTGGTAGTTCTTCTCAGCCTCGTCCCAGTTCACCACGTTCCAGAACGCCTTCAGGTAATCCGGACGTCGGTTCTGGTAGTTGAGGTAGTAGGCGTGCTCCCAGACATCGACACCGACAATCGGCGTCTGGCCGTTGGTGAGCGGGTTGTCCTGGTTCGGGGTGCTCACGATGGCGAGCTTGCCATTGTCCACCACCAGCCAGCCCCAGCCGGAACCGAACTGACCAGCTGCCTTGGCCTGGAACTCTTCCTTCATCTTGTCGAAGGAGCCAAAGGTCTCGTCAATGGCCTTGGCGAGGTCTCCGGTTGGTTCAGATGATCCACCCGGCGTCATCAAGGTCCAGAAGAAGCTGTGGTTGGCGTGGCCACCGCCATTATTGCGGACGGCTGTGCGCTTGGCCTCCGGCACCGTGTTCAGGTTCTTGATCAGGTCATTGATGTCCATATCCGCGAACTCGGTGCCTTCGACGGCAGCGTTCAGGTTTGTGACATACGCCTGATGGTGCTTGTCGTGATGGATCTCCATCGTCCTGGCGTCGATGGTCGGCTCCAGTGCGTCGTTCGCGTACGGAAGCGGGGGAAGTGTGAAAGCCATGGGGCGTTTCTCCTGTCTTATATGACGTGCGAATCCGGAAGATGGCACACCGGGAACCCGGCATCAACTCCATCTTCCGCCAACATCCTCATTGTCGCAAATTACAGGCCATCCTGCATGAAAATCAGCCGGTATGACACAGGGATGTGGTGAACGGCGGTCAGTGTCGGTGTAAACGGGCGGTGGCCGAACCGAGTACCGCACCCAAAGCGATATGCCGCAGGATGGACTGGGCGAACGCGGTTCCGTTCCAGTAGCGGCTGAGTTCGCCTCGGCGAATTGCGGGATGGTAATCCTCCAGTAGGGCGAGGGGATAGATTGCGGTCGTTTCGACGAGGGCAAAGGTCACGCCTCGAAGCACTGGCGGCCCCGGTAGTCGATCGTGGACGTAGCGGGCATAGACGATTCCCGCGATGGCCCCATTTGCCAGGTGCATTCCCAGGCCGATGGACCGGGCGCGATGACGTTGGCGGGTGAATAGGCCGCCAAGCAACACCAGGTCGTCGGCGTCGTGATCGAACATCCGGAGGTCGACTTCCTGTTCGACCACGTAGGCGACCGCGGCTGCGATCCCGGCAATCGCGCCAACCCGTGTTTGCGAGAGCTTCCCTTGCCTGGTTTTCTGCTGTCGTTTCATGAGTAGCGGCCCTGTCTTGTACCACTCGCGATGGTGATCTGTTCCCCGGTAAGCGATTTGCGTACCACCAGTCGATGCTGAGTGTTTCATCTCACCTCAATGGTCGGTCACGCCGTTTTCATTACGGGGTTGACAAAAGGAAATCCGGTCGATTACGATGCATCCATTATGAGCAATGATCCGGTGAACCCACCAGTCGAAAAGGTTGAGGTCAACAACATCGCCGCAAGCGCATGTTGTATGTCCCTTTCCTCTGTCTGGTCCTATTATTGGTTTACCAACCCCCCCAGCTGCGCTGGCGGGGCGTTTTGGGTGTACTGAGTAGGGACACACAAGCGCCACCGACCAACCGAACGCAGCACATGGGGGAAGCCGAGACATACGTCTCGGTTTTTTTGTTGCTCATAGATGACCAGATGTTTTGGACGAGCCGCCGGAAAAACGATCGAGAGAGGAACGAGCGCCATGTTGATTACCGTTGCCGCAGGAGCGGAAGAGACCAAACGCGAAATTATCGAGCAGGCCACCTTGCGAGGGTTGCTGACGCAGGCCATCAGTGACGGGCACAACCGTATGGTGATTGCCGTCGGTGGTCCCTTGCCGGATGAGCTGACGGTTCTGCCCGGGGTAGAGCGGGTACTCAAGGCCCACAAGCCGTACATGCTGGCCAGTCTCGAAGCCCGGGAGATCACGCGTGTGCAGGTGGGCGATGTGACGATTGGCGGCGGCAAGCCGATCATCATGGCTGGTCCATGCTCGGTGGAGGGTCGTGAAGCCCAGATCGACGTGGCCCGGCAGGTCAAGGCAGCGGGCGCGACGATGCTACGTGGCGGCGCGTTCAAACCCCGCACGTCCCCTTACTCGTTCCAGGGGCATGGCGAATTGGGGTTGCAACACCTGGCGGACGCTCGTGAGGCGACCGGGTTGCCCGTGGTGACCGAAGTGATGGAGCCGGGTCAGGTGGGGCTCGTTGCAGATTACGCGGATATGCTCCAGATCGGCTCCCGGAATATGGCCAATTTCCCGCTCCTGAAGAAGGTCGGCGGGGCAGGCCGTCCGGTGTTGCTCAAGCGGGGCTTCTCGGCAACGCTCGAAGAGTTCCTCATGAGCGCTGAATACATCATGGCGCATGGGAATCCGGATGTGGTGTTGTGTGAACGCGGCATTCGCACGGCAGACCCGGCCTTCCGGTTCAATCTCGATCTCAATATCGTGCCTGGTATCAAGGCGGTATCGCATTTGCCGGTTATCGTGGACCCAAGTCATGGTACGGGGCGGCGCGAGCTGGTGGAGCGGATGTCACTGGCAGGAATCGCGGCGGGGGCCGATGGCTTGGCAATCGAGGCGCATCCTGACCCGGACAATGCCTTGAGCGATGGGTACCAGACCATTACTCCCGACGCCCTTCGCCGGATCCACACCCGGATGATGGCGCTCTACCAGGTATTGGCGGACACCGAAGAGGACCTGGCGGAAATCACCCCTCTCCATGCCGAAGATAAAGTGGTTGCCATCATGGCGTAGTGCCTTGTCAATGCCCAAACCCGGCTGCTGAGAGGGAAACATCAATGGTGGGGATTTTCGACTCCCCATCAAGATGGTCAGGTGGCAATCTTGCCAGTTAGCTGAGGGGCGCTTACGCAGCAGCTGATCACGCTTTCACTCCTTTACGTATCCAGCAGGCAGACGTGCCCCACCTCCTGCCGGGTGGCGCGTTGCCGATGATCCAAAGATGCCTCGACGGTGCTCGGCATGACGGGTTTTTTGGGTGGAGGTGGGAGAGACGAACGGGGGTATTGGGTTATCGGCACCGCAGGTGCCGATGGGCGATGACCGGCCGTAGCTGCGGGGCGATGACGGGCATCGCCCGTACGGGACAGGGGTGGGCGCTCTATTTGAGGATGCCATGCCATCACCCTATTCCCTGTCACGGAGGACCCGGATGTGGGATGACGTAACGATGCCTCGACGTCGCTCGGCATGACGGTTTTTGGGGCGGAGGCGGTGAATATGCAGACTCCGAAGCCCCTGCTGCCCGTTATACGCATCCTGCAGACGAAAGTGCGCCCCCTGATACGAGTGTGCGATCGTATACCGAATTGCGATACACATGCGCTTGACAAGTCAGGATCGAAAGTGTACGGTGATGCGACTGAGGCATCGGACCAACTGCTGAAAATATCTGGCTATCGGACAATGTCTGATCCGCTCGAAACGTTCAGCGCTGTGGGTGGCTGGAACCTCGCAAACAAGCGATGTTCGTTCTGGTTTTCGTCAGGAACTCGGTCAGGAGCTATCTTCGGCAACTGATTGCCTGAATGGTTAGTCGCTGCAAGCACCACCACCGTGGCTGGCCAAACAGGTCCTCGCTCTCAGCGGGGGATTCGTCGAGGTTCCGGCGGGACTTCACATGTGATGTCCTTTCGGCCTGGCGCGCTGTCTTACCCAGGACAGCGACTCTGAATGATGCTTCGGAATAGATTGAAACGCCGGCTCTCACGAGCCGGCGTTTGATTTTGCAGATTCCCGACAGATTCAGCAGCTTGTTCTGAATACGGAATCCGGCCTGCGGTCCTGGAGTGAACGG
>Ga0182745_1004046_pt1 | contig 12338 bp, 6 predicted proteins | sample eDN3rd30CKraftBY_FD_128523 | JGI IMG/M metagenome (GOLD analysis project Ga0182745, IMG submission 128523) | Enriched backyard soil microbial communities from Emeryville, California, USA - eDNA 3rd pass 30_C Kraft BY (version 2) (version 2) | ecosystem: Environmental > Terrestrial > Soil >... | reverse complement strand
GCCCACCTGGCGGCTGAGCAGGATGTGCTCGCGCGTCTGCGGCATCGGGCCGTCGGCAGCCGACACCACCAGGATCGCGCCATCCATCTGCGCAGCGCCGGTGATCATGTTCTTCACGTAGTCGGCGTGGCCCGGGCAGTCCACGTGCGCATAGTGGCGCTCGTCCGAGGTGTATTCCACGTGCGCGGTGGAGATCGTGATGCCACGCGCCTTCTCCTCCGGGGCCTTGTCGATCTGGTCGTAGGCCTTGAACTCGCCGCCGTGCTTCTCAGCCATCACCTTCGTCAGCGCCGCCGTCAGCGTCGTCTTGCCATGGTCAACGTGACCAATGGTCCCCACGTTCACGTGCGGCTTGCTGCGTTCGAACTTTTCCTTGGACATGTGAGATGCCTCCGGCGGGTTAAGCGGAAAAAATTATCTGCCGATGATGGTCGCGGCGACGTTCGCCGGGACCTCCATGTACTTCGAGAATTCCATCGTGAACGTGGCGCGGCCCTGGCTCATCGAACGCACCGTGGTGGCATAGCCGAACATCTCTGCCAGCGGCACCTCGGCCGACACCGTGCGGCCCGCGGGCGAGTCGTCCATGCCCTGGATCTGGCCACGGCGGCGGTTCAGGTCACCGATCACATCGCCCATGTATTCTTCGGGCGTGACGACCTCGACCTTCATGATGGGCTCCAGGATCACCGGATCCGCCTCGCGGATGCCGTCCTTGAAGCCGAAGATGGCCGCGATGCGGAACGACATTTCGTCCGAATCCACATCGTGCGCGGAACCGTCGAACAGCGTGACCTTCACGTCGACCACGGGATAACCGGCGATCACGCCGGTCTCGGCGGCCTCGCGCACGCCCTTCTCCACGGCCGGCACGAACTGGCGCGGCACTGCCTCGCCCTTCAGGCCATTGATGAATTCGATGCCCTTGCCGGCGCCGTTCGGCTCGACCTTGAACCAGACGTGGCCGTACTGGCCGCGTCCGCCGGACTGCTTGACGTGCTTGCCCTCGACCTCGACGCTCTTGCGCACGGTTTCGCGATACGCCACCTGGGGCTTGCCCACGTTGGCGTCCACCTTGAACTCGCGCTTCATGCGGTCGACGATGATCTCGAGGTGCAGCTCGCCCATGCCCGAGATGATGGTCTGCCCCGACTCCTCGTTCGTGCTCACGCGGAACGACGGGTCTTCGCGGGCCAGGCGGCCCAGCGCCGTGCCCATCTTCTCCTGGTCGGCCTTGGTCTTCGGCTCGACGGCCACGGAGATCACCGGGATGGGGATCACCATCTTCTCGAGGATGATGGGCTTGTGCTCGTCACACAGCGTGTCGCCGGTGATCACGTCCTTCAGGCCCACCGCGGCGGCGATGTCGCCGGCGTGCACTTCCTTGATCTCCGAGCGCTCGCTGGCGTGCATCTGCAGCAGCCGGCCGATGCGCTCGCGCTTGTCCTTGGTCGACACGTACATCATGTCGCCGGTCTTCATCACGCCGGAATACACGCGCAGGAAGGTCAGCGTGCCGACGAACGGGTCGTTGAGGATCTTGAACGCCAGCGCCGAGAATGGCGCATCGTCGCTGGCCGTGCGGGTGATCTCCGCGCCCTTCGGGTCGTGGCCGCGCGTGGGTGGCACTTCCATCGGCGAGGGCATGAACTCGACGACGGCGTCGAGCAGCGCCTGCACGCCCTTGTTCTTGAACGCCGTGCCGCACATCGCGATCACGACCTCGTTCTTCAGCGACCGGGCCTTCAGGCCGCGCTTGATCTCCTCGTCGGTGAGCTCGGTACCCTCGAGGTATTTCTCGGTGAGCTCATCGTCGCCCTCGGCGGCGGCCTCGATCATCTTCGCGCGATATTCCTTCGCCTGCGCGAGCAGGTAGGCGGGAATCTCGCGGAACTCGAACTTCATCCCCTGGGTTTCCATGTCCCAGTAGATGGCCTTCATCTTGATGAGGTCGATGACCCCCTCGAAATTGTCCTCGGCGCCGATGGGCAGCTGGATCGGCACCGGGTTCGCGCGCAGGCGCTGGCGGATCATCTCGACGACGCGCAGGAAGTTGGCGCCCGCGCGATCCATCTTGTTCACGAAGGCAATGCGCGGCACGCTGTAGCGGTTCATCTGCCGCCACACCGTCTCGGACTGTGGCTGCACGCCGGCCACCGAGTCGAACAGCGCCACGGCCGAATCGAGCACGCGCAGCGAGCGTTCCACCTCGATGGTGAAGTCCACGTGGCCCGGGGTGTCGATGATGTTGATGCGGTGCTGGGGGAAGTTGTTGTCCATCCCCTTCCAGAAGCAGGTGGTTGCGGCCGAGGTGATCGTGATGCCGCGTTCCTGTTCCTGCTCCATGTAGTCCATCACGGCCGCGCCGTCATGGACTTCGCCGATCTTGTGCGAGACGCCCGTATAGAAAAGGATGCGCTCGGTCGTCGTCGTCTTGCCCGCGTCTATGTGGGCAGAGATGCCGATGTTCCGGTAACGCTCCAGGGGCGTGCCGCGTGCCAAGTCAGTAGATCCTCGTTGTACCGGATCGGGAACGTAGGACCACCGTTACCAGCGGTAGTGGGCGAAGGCGCGGTTGGCCTCGGCCATGCGATGCGTGTCCTCACGCTTGCGCACGGCGCCGCCGCGGTTCTCGGCGGCATCCATCAGCTCGTGGGCGATGCGGTAGGCCATCGACTTCTCGGTGCGGCCGCGCGCGGCCTCGATCACCCAGCGCATGGCCAGCGTCTGGCGGCGCGAGGAACGCACTTCGACGGGCACCTGGTAGGTGGCGCCACCGACACGGCGGGACTTCACCTCCACCGCGGGCTTCACGTTGTCGAGCGCCGTGGACAGCAGCTCGATGGCATCGTTGCCCTGCTTGCCGGTCTTCTCGGCGATGCGGTCGATGGCACCGTAGAGGATCTGCTCGGCGGCGGACTTCTTGCCGTCCTGCATGACCACGTTCATGAACTTGGCCAGCATTTCGCTGTTGAACTTCGGATCGGGAAGGATGGTGCGGTTGGGAGCTGCTGCACGACGCGACATGACGTACTACCTCGGAAAGACCAGTTATTTCTTCGGGCGCTTGGCGCCGTACTTGGAGCGGCTCTGGCGGCGGTCATTCACGCCGGAGCAGTCGAGCGAACCGCGCACCGTGTGGTAGCGCACGCCGGGGAGATCCTTCACGCGGCCACCGCGGATGAGCACCACCGAGTGCTCCTGCAGGTTGTGGCCTTCGCCGCCGATGTAGCTGGTGACCTCGTAGCCATTGACCAGGCGCACGCGGCACACCTTGCGCAGTGCCGAGTTCGGCTTCTTGGGCGTGGTGGTGTACACGCGGGTGCATACGCCGCGCTTCTGCGGGGCGGCGCCCAGGGCGGGCACCTTGGTCTTTTCAGCGCGGGTCCGGCGCGGGGCGCGGATCAGCTGGGCGGTCGTTGCCATGCAATCTCCGTTCGAAACACATACGTTTTCGCCAGAGGCACGGCGGCGGTCGCTGCTCCCTGAAAAACATCCCGCATCTCGATGGATGCGGGAGAACCCAGGGCCACGACCCCAACCTGAGCAGCTGGCGGGTGGTCTGCCGCCCGACACTTGCGCGCCGGCGACGGTTTATCCTGAGGCCTTGAGGCCCCCGGAAGAGGCGCGGAAGTTTAGGGAGGCGTGGGGGTCCTGTCAAAGCCTGTCGGCGGTCCCGGATGGGCCCAATCCTCAGGCAACCATGCGATTTCTCATAGCGAAACTGTAGGACGGCGCCCGACGGCGCAGGCCTTGATCCCATGGGATCATTTTTTCCGTGACTGTCCCCAAGAAGAAGCGGACGACACCGGTCCCCCGCAAGCCCCGTCGCCCCGCCGCAGCACTGGCTGCGGCCCCCGCCAGTTCCGCCACTCCGCGTCCCCGGTACGTGGTCGGCATCGGCGCCTCGGCGGGAGGCCTGGAGGCCCTGCGAGCGCTGTTCTCGGAGCTGAAGCCCATCCGGCACCTGGCCTTCGTGATCGTGCAGCACCTGGCTCCCCAGCATCGCAGCCGCATGGTGGAGCTGATCGGCCATGCCACGCCGCTGAAGGTGAAGGAACTGGAGGACGGCGAGCGCCTGCAGCCCGGCGTGGTCTATGTGACGCCCCCCAACAGGGACGCGGTCGCCGAGGACGGCACGGTGCGGCTGCTGGAGCCCGAGTCGCGCATCGGCCCCAAGCCCAGTGTCGACCGGTTCTTCCGTTCGCTGGCGGAGGAGTACCGCGAGGCCGGCATTGCCATCGTGCTGTCGGGCACGGGTTCTGATGGCTCCCGCGGCATCCGGGATGTGAAGGCAGCGGGCGGCAGCACCTTCAGCCAGAGCGTGGAGTCCTCGAAGTACGACGGCATGCCGCGGGCGGCCAAGCAGACCGGCAGCGTCGACCGCGACCTGACCCCGGGGGAGATCGCCGCGCGGCTGCAGCAGCTGGACGAACTCGCCGACAGCGCGCCGGAGACCTTCCCCGGCAACATCGAGGACATCGGCGAGGCCGGCGATCCCCTGCGGGCCATCCTGGACACGCTGCGCCGGGTGACACGGGTGGATTTCTCCCGCTACAAACCCTCGACGCTGCGCCGCCGGATCGAGCGGCGCGTGGTGGCGACGCGCTGCCGGAACCTGCCCGAGTACGCGCAACGCCTCGCGGAGAGCAGCGAGGAGGCGCGCCTGCTGTTCCAGGACATCCTGATCTCCGTGACCGCGTTCTTCCGCGACCCAGCTTCCTTCACGGTGCTGGGAGAGCAGCTGTTGGACCGCCTCAGGCACCGTGCCCCGGACCGCAATCCCCTCAGGATCTGGGTCGTCGGCTGCGCCACCGGCGAGGAGGCCTACTCCATTGCCATCCTCGCCAGCGAGGCCCTGGAGGCATCCGGCAAGGGGCTGCAACTGCAGATCTTCGCCACCGACCTCGACGAGCAGGCCATGGCCATCGCGCGCAAGGGCGTCTACCCCCGCAGCAGCGTGGCCGAGGTGGACCCGGCCCTGCACGCGAAGTATTTCGATGCCGTCGACGCCCAGAACGTGCGCGTGAAGGATTTCCTGCGTGAATGGATCGTGTTCGCACGCCACGACGTGGCGCTGGATCCACCCTTCCTGAAGCTCGACCTCGTCTCCTGCCGCAATGTGCTGATCTACTTCAACTCGCGGCTGCAGGAGCAGGTGCTGCGCACCTTTCATTACGCGCTGGACTCCGCCGGCATCCTGTTCCTGGGCAAGTCGGAAACCACGGGTGCCACCGACAGCCACTTCGAGGCCGCGGACAAGAATGCCCGGTTGTTCCTGCGCGCGGGGCGGCGCGGCGACCTGCCCGGCCCGCACTCCCGCACGGAAATCTCGCGCGAGGCCAGGCTGCAGAGTCACGACCGCGAAAGCACGCCCGGGATCGACCTGTACCACAGCATGGTGGCCGCGTTCGCCCCCGATTCGGTGCTGGTGGACGAAGGGGGCCGCGTGCGCCACATCCATGGTGAGGCCAGCCGCTTCCTGAACCTGCCCGCCGGGGCCGCCACCGTGGCACTGGCCAGGCTGCTGCCCGAGTCGATGGGCATGGACCTCTCGGCCGCGCTGGTGCGCGCGCGCAAGTCACAGCGCATGACGCACGGCAGCCACAAGCACCTCATCGGAACCGAGACCGTGCAGCTGTGCATTGCACCGCTTTCGCATGACGGGCGGCGCGATTTCCTCGTGAGCTTCCAGGCGGTGGCTCCCGAGGCGCGGCGACGGGCCGCGACCGACCGCCGGTTCGCGCAGCTTTCCGATCCCGCCAAGGTGAGGCGGCTGCAGGAGGAGCTGGCCGCCACCCGCGATCACCTGCAGACCGTCATCGAGGAGCACGAAACCACCAACGAGGAGCTGCAGGCACTCAACGAGGAGATGCAGTCCGCCAACGAGGAGTTGCAGTCCACCAACGAGGAGCTGGAGACCACCAACGAGGAGCTGCAGTCGGCCAACGAGGAGCTCACCACGCTCAACCAGGAAGTCAATGTGAAGGCGCAGGAGCTGCAGGCGCTCAACCAGCGCCTGCAGGCCATCCAGGCCGCCCTGTTCTATCCGCTGATCGTGGTCGACCGGCAGCTGCACCTCGTGGAATACAACCCGGCGGCCCGGTTCCTGTTCCGCCTCACCGAAGTGGATCGCGGCCAGGCCATCGGCCGCGTGATCGAGCAGCCGGAAATGCGTCCGGCGCTCAGGCTCACGGAGGAGTCCCTGGCGAAGGGACGCGACGGCAAGCTGCAGTTCCTCTCCCAGGGGCATCACTACGAGACGCGCGTGCAGATCGTCCGCGGGCCACGCGACGAGATCGACGGCGCGGTGATGATGCTGGTGGACAACACCGAACTGACGCAGGCGCTGCAGCAGAGCCGGCTGCACCAGCAGCGGCTGGATGCCATCCTCGACAACACGCCGGCCATCGTCACGATGAAGGACACGCAGGGCACCTACCTGTATGCCAACCGGCGCTTCGGCGAATACCTGGGTGCCAATGGCTCCGGCGTGGCGGGCAAGACCGACGAGGACCTGCTGCCGGCCGCCGTCGCCGAACGGATGCGGGAGCAGGACTACGAAGTGGTGAAGAAGCGCCGGCCGATGCGCTTCGATGATTCGCTGGAAATCGGCGGCCGCACCGTGCACTGGACATCTTCCAAGTTCGCGCTGCTGGACGAGCGGCGCAAGGTGCAGTCGGTGTGCACCATCGCGCTGGACATCACCGAACGCGTGAACTTCGAGCGACAGCTGATGATCTTCCGCCAGGTGGTTTCGGCGGCCACCAGGGGCATCGTGCTGTTCGAGGAGCGCGCGGGTGAACTCTTCGCCACCCACGTTTCGGCCGGCATCACCTGCCCTCCCGGGTCGACCGCAGCGACCCTGGAAGGGCTGCCCGCGCGAGCAGTAGTCGCGGCCCTGCTGCGCAGTACCGGCGAAGGTCATGTCGACCGGCTCGTCCGCAGCCTCAGGCACATGGAGCCGCAATCCATCGAGATCAGTGATGGCGGCGCCGGCGCGGAACACTGGACCGAGGTACGCACAGCGGGGCTCGACCTGGGGGCGGGACATGGTCGTTTCGCGGTGCTCACCCTCTTTGACATCACCGAGCAGCATCGCCTGCGCCAGGAGATCGAGACACAGGAAGAGGAATTCACCCGCCTCAGCAAACTCGCGGCACTGGGAGAGGTGGCGGCCGGGCTATCGCATGAACTCAACACCCCGCTGAATGTCATCTCGGCGAAGACCGGGCTGCTGGAGCGGCTCGCCGACCGCGAACGCCTGGATGCCGCGCGGCTGCGCAAGGCCTGCGACGACATCGAGCGCACGGTGCGGGGCATCTCCGAAATCATCTCCGGACTGAAGGCGCTGTCAGGACTCGGCAGCGCCGACCGGCATCCCAACGATCTGGTCCCGCTCATCCGGGAGGCCTGCCGGACCTGCGAATTCAAGCTGCGGCGGTACGGGGTGGCGCTGCACCTGGACCTGCCGGCCGCCCCGGTGGTCGTCGAGTGCATCGGCGTGCAGGTGGTGCAGGTACTGATCAACCTCATCACCAACTCGATCGAAGCCGTCTCGGGCCTCAGCGACAGGTGGATCCGCGTGAGCCTCACCCCTGTCGACGACCAGGCGAGGATCCTGGTCACCGACAGTGGCCCGGGCATCGACCCGCATCTCGCCGAGAAGATCATGACCCCGTTCTTCACCACCCGGAAGGACCAGAAGGGAACGGGACTGGGCCTCAGCCTCTCGCGCACCATCGCGCGTCGGCATGGGGGAGACCTGCGGCTGGTGCCGGGGCTCCGCAACACACGCTTCCAGTTCGATCTGCCGCTGCGGGCCGCGGAGCCGGCCCTTCGTGCACAAGGAGCCAGTTGAGCATGCCGCTGCGTCCAATGAAGATCGTCCTCGTCGAGGACAACCGGGACCTGTGCGAAAGCTGGGTGGAGCTTCTCGAACTGGAGGGCCACGCCGTCAGGACATTCCTCGACGGCACCTCGCTGCTGCGGGAACCGGCGGCGCTGGAGTGGTGCGACGCACTGGTCACGGACTATTACCTGCCGGACCTGAATGGCATCGAGCTGATCGGGCGGAGCCGCGAGCTGCGCCAGGACTTGCCGGCCATCCTTCTGTCGGGGGTGCGCGACCGCTCGGTGATCGACCTGCTCACCAGGCTGCCCAATTGCATCTATCTGCCCAAGCCCGCGGACCCGGACGACCTGTTTGCCGCGCTCGGCAGCCTGGATGCGACCCACTCCGGGACCGAACCCCAGCTCACCGGCAGCTGATCCGCCCCGGGGTTCGCGACGGCCCGCGCGGGTGCGGCCATAATCCCGCCTCATGGACTACTGGCACGAACTGCTCGCCTACTCCTTTCTCGGCAATCCGCTGGCTGACTGGTTCCTGGCCGGCCTGGTCTTCCTGGTCACATTCCTGCTGATTCCGCTGGTCCGCAGCCGCATACGGGCCCACCGCGCCCGCTGGCCGAACATGGACCGGCTGCCGGGGCTCGACCTGCTGTCGCTGCTGGTGGCCCGCACCAGCCGGCTGGTGCTGCTGGTCCTCGCGCTGTACCTGGCCGGCACCATCCTGGAACTGCCGGAGCGCGTGGAACGGGCCTTCGACGTCATCATCATCATCGGGGTGTGGATCCAGGCCGGCATCTGGGCGACCGCGGCGGTCCGCTTCCTGATCCAGCGGCGCGGCGGCGCGGAGCCGGCGGCACAGACCTCCATCTCGATACTGATGCTCGGCGCCCAGCTGCTGCTGTGGACGGTGTTCGTGCTGCTGGCGCTGGACAACCTGGGCGTGAACATCACGGCCCTGGTGGCCGGCCTCGGCGTGGGCGGCGTGGCCGTCGCGCTGGCGGTGCAGACGCTGCTGGGAGACCTGTTCGGTTCGCTGTCGATCGCGTTCGACAAGCCCTTCGTGGTGGGTGATCAACTGCGCATCGACGATATCGAGGGCACGGTGGAGCAGATCGGGCTGAAGAGCACGCGCCTGCGCAGCGTGACCGGCGAGCAGGTCATCCTCGCCAATGCCGACGTGCTGCGCAGCCGCGTGCGCAACCTCGGCCGCATGAGCGAACGCCGCGTGCTGCTGCGCCTGATGGTGGACTATGGCACGCCACCGGAGCAGCTGGACCTCGTGCCGCAACTGGTGGAAAAGGTGGTGCGCGCCCAGCGCGGCACGCGATTCCTGCAGTGCCTGCTGAACACACTGGGCAGCTATGCGCTGGAGTTCGAGGCCGTCTACTACATCGAGAACCAGGTGCAGTATTCACCCGCGCAGATCAACGATGCCATCAATCGCGGCGTGTTCCGCGAGCTGCGCACGGCGGGAATCCGGCTGGCCTACCCGACACAGCAGCTGGTGATGAACGGGACGGCGCCGGCAGCCGCCAGCGCAGAATGAAAAAGGGCGCGCCGGTTTTCACCGGCGCGCCCCCTGCTTCAGGCCCGGGCCCGGACGGGAGGTGCAGGCAGCCTTCTCAGGCCCCCTCTTCCTCGCCCACCGGGCTGTCCTCGGCATCCACCGCGGCGCCACCGACGTCGACGTAGCCACGCCGCGTCGACTCGCTGAGCTTCTTGCGGCGATGCTCGTGGGCGGCGAAGCCCGTGCCAGCCGGGATCAGGCGCCCGACGATCACGTTCTCCTTCAGGCCGCGCAGGTCGTCCTTCAGGCCCCGCACCGCAGCTTCGGTCAGCACGCGGGTGGTTTCCTGGAACGACGCGGCGGAGATGAAGGACTCCGTGGCCAGCGAGGCCTTGGTGATGCCCAGCAGCACCGGCTGCAGGGTGGCCGCGCCCTTGTTCTCCGAACGCGCATGGTCGTTGATGTCCAGCGCGCGGGAACGGTCGAGCTGCTCGCCGCGCAGCAGCGCGGTCTCGCCCGTGGCCATCACCTCGGTCTTGCGCAGCATCTGGCGGATGATCACCTCGATGTGCTTGTCGTTGATCTTCACGCCCTGCAGGCGGTAGACCTCCTGGATCTCGCGCACGAGGTAGTTGGCCAGCGCCTCGACGCCCTGCAGGCGCAGGATGTCGTGCGGGTTCGGCTCGCCGTCGGCGATCACCTCGCCGCGGGTCACCTGCTCACCCTCGAAGACGTTGAGCTGGCGCCACTTGGGGATCAGCTCCTCGTACTTCTCCCCGTCGGGGCTGGTGATCACCAGGCGGCGCTTGCCCTTGGTCTCCTTGCCGAAGCTGACGGTCCCGGACTTCTCCGCGAGGATGGCCGGATCCTTGGGCTTCCTGGCCTCGAAGAGGTCGGCGACGCGCGGCAGACCGCCGGTGATGTCGCGGGTCTTGGAGGATTCCTGCGGGATGCGCGCGATCACGTCGCCCACCGACACCTTGGCGCCGTCGGTGAGGTTCACCAGTGCTCCAGGCGGCAGGTTGTACACCGCCGGGATCTCGGTGTTGGCGAAGGTGACTTCCTTGCCCTTGGCATTGGTCAGCTTGATGGTGGGCTTGAGTTCCTTGCCACCGCGCTGCTGCTTGGAGTCGAGCACCACGATGGAGGACAGGCCCGTGACCTCGTCCACCTGGCTCGTGACGGTGAGGCCGTCGACGAAGTCCTGGAAGCGGATCATGCCGGCCACCTCGGAGATAACCGGGTGGGTGTGCGGATCCCAGGTGGCCACGATCTGGCCTCCCTTCACCTTGTCGCTTTCCTTGGCGTTGATCACGGCGCCGTAGGGAATCTTGTAGCGCTCGCGCTCGCGGCCGAAGGCATCGACCACGCCGATCTCGCCCGAGCGCGAGACCGCCACCAGGTGGCCCTTCTCGTGCTGCACGGACTTGATGTTGTGGAAGCGCAGCGTGCCCTCGTTGCGGATCTCCACGCTGGAGGCCGCCGCGGCTCGCGACGCGGCACCACCGATGTGGAAGGTACGCATGGTCAGCTGCGTACCGGGCTCGCCGATCGACTGCGCGGCCATCACGCCCACGGCCTCGCCGATGTTGATCAGGCGGCCACGGGCCAGGTCACGGCCGTAGCAGTTGGCGCACACGCCGTAGCGGGTTGAGCAGGTGATGGGCGAACGCACCAGCACCTCGTCCACGCTCTCCTGCTCCAGCAACCGGACGCGATCCTCATCGATCAGCGTGCCGCGCGGGAACAGCACCTCCTCGGTGCCCGGCTTGCAGACGTCGGCGGCCAGGGTACGGCCCAGCACGCGCTCGCCGAGGCCCTCGACCACGTCGCCGCCTTCGACCAGCGGCGCCATCGTGAGGCCTTCCTCGGTGCCGCAGTCAGGCTCGGTGACCACCAGGTCCTGCGCCACGTCGACCAGGCGGCGGGTCAGGTAGCCGGAGTTGGCGGTCTTCAGCGCCGTGTCGGCGAGGCCCTTGCGGGCGCCGTGCGTCGAGATGAAGTACTGCTGTACGTTCAGGCCTTCGCGGAAGTTGGTGGTGATCGGCGTCTCGATGATCGAGCCGTCGGGCTTGGCCATCAGGCCGCGCATGCCGGCCAGCTGGCGGATCTGCGCGGCGGAACCGCGCGCGCCCGAGTCGGCCATCATGAAGATGGAGTTGAAGGACTTCTGGCGGTGCTTCTTGCCCCAGGTGTCGGCCACCTCGTCGGTGCCGAGCTTCTCCATCATCGCCTTGGCGACCTGGTCGTTGGCGCGCGACCAGATGTCCACCACCTTGTTGTAACGCTCGCCGTTGGTGACGAGGCCGGACGCGTACTGGTCCTGGATCTCCTTCACCTCCGCCGTGGCGCTCGACACGATGCGGACCTTCTGTTCCGGGATCACGATGTCGTCGATGCCGAAGGACATGCCCGAGCGCGTGGCGTACTGGAAGCCCGTGTACATCAGCTGGTCGGCGAAGACCACGGTCTCCTTCAGGCCCAGGATGCGGTAGCAGGTGTTGATGAGGCCTGAGATCGCCTTCTTGGTCATGTCGGCGTTGACCAGGTCGAAGGACAGGCCCTTCGGCAGGATCTCCGACAGCAGCGCGCGGCCCACGGTGGTGTCCACCGTGCGCATCTTCTTTGCGCCTGCCTTGCCGTCAACCGCGGCGTATTCGGCCACGCGCACCTTCACCTTGGCCTGCAGGTCAACCTGCCGGCCTTCATAGGCGCGATGCGCCTCGTGCACGTCGGTGAACAGCATGCCCTCGCCCTTGGCGCCGATCTTCTCGCGGGTGAGGTAATAGAGGCCCAGCACCACGTCCTGCGAGGGAACGATGATGGGATCGCCGTTGGCGGGCGAGAGGATGTTGTTCGACGACATCATCAGCGCGCGCGCTTCCAGCTGGGCTTCCAGCGACAGCGGCACGTGCACGGCCATCTGGTCGCCGTCGAAGTCGGCGTTGAAGGCGGTGCAGACCAGCGGGTGCAGCTGGAT
>Ga0182745_1004040_pt1 | contig 12349 bp, 8 predicted proteins | sample eDN3rd30CKraftBY_FD_128523 | JGI IMG/M metagenome (GOLD analysis project Ga0182745, IMG submission 128523) | Enriched backyard soil microbial communities from Emeryville, California, USA - eDNA 3rd pass 30_C Kraft BY (version 2) (version 2) | ecosystem: Environmental > Terrestrial > Soil >... | reverse complement strand
GCTCGGGCAAGACGGCGCTGGTCGATCGCCTTTGCAAGGCGCTGCGCGACCGCTTCCAGCTCGCGGTCGTCACCAACGACATCTACACGCGCGAGGACGCCGATTTCCTGATCCGCAGCGAGGCGCTCACGCCCGACCGCATCCGCGGCGTGGAGACCGGCGGCTGTCCGCACACCGCGATCCGCGAGGACGCGTCGATGAACCTCTCGGCCATCGACGGCCTCATGGCGCAGTTCACCGATCTCGACCTCATCATCGTCGAGAGCGGCGGCGACAACCTGGCCGCGACGTTCAGCCCCGAGCTCTCCGATCTCACGCTCTACGTCATCGACGTCTCGGCCGGCGACAAGATCCCGCGCAAGGGCGGGCCGGGCATCATGCGATCCGACCTGCTCATCATCAACAAGATCGACCTCGCGCCGCACGTGGGCGCCTCGCTCGAGGTGATGGATCGCGATGCGCGCAAGATGCGCGGCGAGCGCCCCTTCGTGTTCACGAACCTGAAGACGGGCCAGGGACTCGACGCCGTCATCGACTTCATCGTCATGCAGGGCATGCTGACGGCGCGCGCCGCCTGAATGGTGAGTGTCCTGTCCCGTAAATATCTCGCCTGCCTGAGCCGCCTGGGCGGTGCGCCGCAAGGCGCGCCGACGAGTCGTATCGGGAATACGGCGAGGAGGCGCAACGCCGTCGGCGCGCCGCCCAGGCGGCTCCCTTCGGGCCGTGCGCAGAAGGCGCCGCGCGGCGTTGCCGCCGCTCGCCGTACCCCGGTATGGCTTCGCGACGGCGCCTTGCTCGACGCCTTCTGCGCACGGCAGGCAGACGAGATATTTACGGGACAGGACACTACCGCGCCAGCAGCCGCACCGCGCGCGCCGCGGCCGACGCGCGGTTCTCCACGCCGAGCTTCACGAACACCTGCTCGAGGTGCTTGTTGACCGTCCGCGGGCTGATCCCGAGGATCTCGCCCATCTCGCGGTTGGATTTGCCGCGCGAGAGCCACAGCAGCACGTCGGATTCCCGCGCGGTGAGGCCGAGGAGGGTCTGGAGCTGCTGCTGCTCGCTGCCGACGCTCGTCTCGTTCAGCCGGAACAGGAGCTCGTCGGGCCCGATGGGACTCAGCATCGTGCACTCCAGGCGCCGGGCGCCGGCGACCACGGTGCAGCGAGACTGCGTCCCCGCGCTGTCCTGACGCAGCTGCAGCAGCTGCGCGACCACGTCGGGCGGCAGGTCCACATCCTCTCCGGCCGCCATCGGAAACAGTTCCGCCAGCAGCCGGCGGGCCTTCGGCGTGCACCACAGCAGCCGTCCGCGACGGTCGGTGGCCATGAGGAAGCGGCCGGTCGCATCCAGCGCCGCCCGCGAGGCCTGCGCGATGCGCGCGTTCGCCAGGTGCACGCGGATGCGCGCGAGCAGCTCGTCGACGACCAGCGGCTTCGTCACGTAGTCGACGCCGCCGGCCGCGAGGCCCTGCACCACGTGCTCGGTCTCGGAGAGGCCGGTCATGAAGATCACCGGAAGCGCCGCGTGCAAGCCGTCGCGCTTGAGCCGCCTGCAGGTCTCGAAGCCGTCGAGGCCCGGCATCACCGCGTCCAGCAGCACCAGATCGGGCGTGATCTGCTCCACCAGGTGCAACGCGCTCTCGCCGTCGGTCGCGATGAGCACGGTGAAGCCCGCGTTGTCGAGCATGTCGGTGAGGAACCCCAGCGTCTCCGGGGTGTCGTCCACCACGAGCACGGTATCCCGACGGGACGTCTTCTCAACCATTCGCACGCAGGCCCTCGATCGTCGCCATGTAACGTTTCATCTCGAACCGGGTCACCATCGAACGCAGGTGCTTGACGAGCGCCCGGTTGTCGCCGTCCTCCGTCTCGACTTCGCGCAGCTTCGCCTGGATGCCCCGCACGTGGCCGATGAGCCCGAGCTGGTAGAGATCCTCCAGGTGGCGGCGCGACTGCGGCGCGAGCGGAAGATCGGGCAGCGCGTCGGCGGGCGCGGCATGCATCGCCTCGTGCCGCCACGAAAGCCGCAGCTGCACGCGGATCGTCTCCAGCAGGTGCGCGAGGTCCACCGGCTTGACGACGAAGGCGTCGTGCGGCGACTCGCTGCCGCCGGCGGAGTATTCGTGCGCGTTCGCCGAGACCATGATGATCCGCACGCCGTCGAGCTCCGGCTGGGCACGCAGCGCCCGCGCCACCTGCCATCCGGTGAGATCGGGCATCGAGATGTCGATCATCGCGAGATCGGGCCGCACGGAGGCCGCGAGATCGAGGCCGGCGCCGCCGCTGCCGGCGACGAACACCTCGAAGCCGATCGAGCGCAGGAGGTTCGCGATGAGGTCGGTGTGCACCACGTCGTCGTCGATGAGCAGGACGCGACGCCGCCGGCCCTCGTACCCGCCGACGTGGCGGGGCCGCCCTTCCAGCGCGGGATCGTGCAGCGCTTCGGACAGCAGCAGCTTCACCGTGAAGGTGGTGCCGATGCCCACCGTGCTGCGCACGCTGATCTCGCCGCCCATGATCTGCACGAGCAGCTTCGTGATCGTGAGCCCGAGCCCCGTGCCGGGCACGGCGCGCGCCTTCGCCGAGGCGCCGCGCTGGAACGGCTCGAATACGCGCTCGAGCTCCTCTGCCGCGATGCCGAAGCCGGTGTCGGCGACCTCGAACTCCGCGACCTGGTTGCGGTAACGCACGGTGAGCGCCACCTCGCCCGCTTCGGTGAACTTCACCGCGTTCGACAGGAGGTTGATGAGCACCTGCCGCAGCCGCTTCTGGTCGGCGTGCACCCACATCGGCAGGTGCGGCGCGCGCTCGCAGCGGAACGCGATCCCCTTGCCCGCGGCCTGGAGCCGGAACATGTCCTCGAGCTGGTCGAGCACCTCGATGAGCGGCACGCGGTCGCGGTTCAGCCGCAGCACGCCGCCCTCGATGCGCGAGATGTCGAGGAGCCCGTCGATCAGGCTCGTCAGGTGCTCGGCGCTGCGGCGGATGACGCGCACCGCGTTCTCGCTGGGCTGCCCCCGCGCGCGCTCGAGCAGCTGCGCGTAGCCGTAGATGGCGTTGAGCGGCGCGCGGATCTCGTGGCTCAAACCCACGATGTAGCGGCTCTTCGCGACGTTGGCCGATTCCGCCGCTTCCTTGGCCTTCTGCAGCGCGGCGTCGGTGCGCTTGTGGGCTTCGATCTCGTCGAACAGCATGCTGGTCTGCCGGTCGGTGTCGGCTTCGGCGTTGCGTCGGTTCTCGAACGCCAGCACGATCATCCACGAGACGACGCCCGAGAGAACCAGAAGGCTCAGGAAAACGAGCCACAGCGTCGTGCTGACCGCCGCGCGCTCGATCGGCAGCTGGTCGCGGGACTGGCTGTAGATGAACAGCATCAGCAGCCCGAAGGCGAGGTTCATCGCGACGAGCAGGCCGAAGAAGCGGCCGGCCCGCGTGTTGAGCGCCGCTGAAAGCGGCGCGGGCAGGCGGTCGCGCAGGAACCCCTCGAGCTGAGCGCCCACCCGCGCGTGGGGCTTGCACACGTCGTGGCAGCGCGCCTCGAGCGAGCAGCACAGCGAGCAGATGGGACCGGAGTACGCCGGGCACATCGCCATGTCGTTCCCGTCGAAGGGGTTCTCGCAGATGCTGCAGCGGACCGGGCCGGCAGCCTCGCTCACGACCGGATCGGGCTGGCGCGCGATGTAGTACTTCCCGCGCGTCCGCCAGGCGATCAGCGGCGCGACGAGGAAGGCGGTGAAGAGAGCGATGAACGGCGAGAGGATCTGCGCCACGTCGCCGAAGGCGCCGAGGTAGGCGAGGCTCGAAGCCACGATCGACGCGCCCAGCGCGCCCACGCCCACCGGGTTCACGTCGTAGAGATGCGCACGGCGGAACTCGATCCGCGGCGGCGAGAACCCGAGCGGCTTGTTGACGACGAGGTCCGCCGTCACCGCGCCGATCCATCCGGCGGCGAAGTTCGCGTAGACGCCGAGGATGTTCTCGATGGCGCGGAAAATGCCGATCTCCATCAGCAGCAGCGCCAGCAGCACGTTGAAGACCAGCCACACGACGCGACCCGGATGGCTGTGCGTCACGCGCGAGAAGAAGTTCGACCAGGCGATGGAGCCCGCGTAGGCGTTCGTCACGTTGATCTTCAGCTGGCAGACGATGACGAAGAGCCCCGTGAGCACCAGCGCCACGGTCGGGGAGCTGAACGTGCGCTCGAACGCGAGCAGGTACATCGTCGTCGGCTCGTCCGCCGCCGCGGGGGCGAGCCCCTGCCGCACCAGCAGGAATGCGAGGAACGAGCCCGCCAGCAGCTTGAAGCCGCCGATGCCGACCCAGCCCGGCCCACTGACGATCAGCGCCGTCCACCAGCGGCGACGGTTCTCCGGCGTGCGCACCGGCAGGAAGCGCAGGTAGTCCACCTGCTCGCCGATCTGCGGCAGCAGCGACAGCAGCACGGATGCCGCGGTACCGAGGAGGATCCAGTTGACCGTGCCGTCCGCGTTGCCTTGCGCGCCGGTGAAGCCCGTCCACCCCGCGATGTCCTGCGGATTGCGCCACGCGATGTAGACGAGCGGCAGGAACTGCAGCAGCAGCCACAACGGCTGCGTCGCGAGCTGAATGCGGCTGATGAGGCTGATGCCGTAGATCGCGATCGGGATCACCACCAGCGCGCTCAGGAGGTGCGCGACGGCCAGGGGAATGTGGAACAGCAGCGCCAGCGCCGAGCTCAGGATGCTGGCCTCGATGGCGAAGAGCAGGAACGTGAACGAGGCGTAGATGAGCGAAGTGAGCGTGGAGCCGATGTAGCCGAAGCCCGCGCCGCGCGTCAGGAGGTCGATGTCCACGCCGTCGCGCGCGGCGTAGTAGCAGATCGGCAGACCGACCAGGAACATCAGCGCGCAGAACGAGAGGATCGCCCACGCGGCGTTGTCGAAGCCGTAGGCCAGGGTGATGGTGCCGCCGATCGCCTCGCAGGCGAGGAAAGCGATGGGCCCGAAGGCCGTGTTGCCGACGCGGAAGGCGGACTTGCGCGCCTTCGTCGCGGTGTAGCGCAGGGCGTAATCCTCGAGCGTCTCGCTCGCCACCCACTGGTTGTACTGCCGCCGCTCGCGAACGACGCGTTGCCGGGTGCGCATGGAAATGGTTGGTGGTGCCTACTGTTGCCCAGGATCTACGTCAAACGACGCGTACCCAATGTGAAGAGTGTCACATAGGTTCGAGAGCGTCGGCGAACGAAACGACGATGGGCCGTCGCGCCGTCCCCCACACACAACAGAAGGACGCTCTCCATGGGTCACGAATCGGTCTCTTCCCTCACGCACGAACCCAGATCGCTCTCCGGCACGGCGACGCGACGCATTGTCGCCGGCGTCACCGCGGCGCTCGCGATCGGCGCCGTGCCGGCCGCTCGCGCCGACATCGAGCTCGGCAACGGGTTCAGCATCACCGGCTTTGCCGACCAGTCGTTCCAGTACATCGACACGGACGGCGCCCCCAGCATCTCCAAATTCGGCATCGACCAGTTCGAGACCGATTTCAAGTTCGCCGGATTCAACGGCATCTCCGCGCAGGTGGACATCGAGTACGGCTCGCACTCGACCGAGAGCGGCCCGGAACACACCTTCGTCGAGCAGGCGTTCGTCACGAAGGCGTTCACCGAGCAGTTCAGCATGAAGCTCGGCCGCTTCCTGAGCTACAGCGGCTGGGAAACGGAGGAGCCCACCGGCCTCTTCCAGTACAGCGGCACGGGCTACGCGCCCTACTTCTACGGCTACTACCAGCAGGGCGTCTCCGCGTACTACGACGGCGGCAAGGTCGATTTCATGGCCTCGGTCGTCAACAACGCGTTCAACCCGATCGACTACGACTCGAAGAAGGTGGGCTACGAGCTCGGCGTCGCCGTGCAGCCCATCGAGGGCGTGACGGCGAAGGCTTTCTACATCAAGGACAACGACACGAAGTCGGACCTCTTCAACTTCTGGGTGTCGTACGCGGTCGCCGGCTGGACGTTCGCGGGCGAGTACAACGTCGCCGAGAAACCCGGCCCGGGCTCGGACGACGGCTTCCTGCTGATGGCGAACTACGCGACGGGCCCTTTCGGCTTCACCGTGCGCTACCACGATTTCAAGATCGAGGACTCCGTCGGCCTCACCGACATCGACACCCGCGGCTTCACGTTCTCGCCCAGCTACAAGGCGAGCGACAACCTCCTGATCGTCGCCGAGTTCCGGACCGACGACTACAAGGCTGGCGGCGCCGACACGAACTCGTTCGCGCTGGAAGCGCTGTTCACGTTCTGACCCCGGTCGATCAACCCCCTACCAGGAACCCCCTCAATGAACGCAAGACGCACATTCATGAAGACCGTGGCGGGCGCCGCGGCCGCCGTCGCCGTGTCGCTCTCCCTCTCCGCCAACGCGGCGCAAGGCACGATCAAGGTCGGCGTGCTTCACTCCCTGTCGGGCACGATGGCCATCAGCGAGACCACGCTGAAGGACACCGTGCTGATGATGATCGACGAGCAGAACAAGAAGGGCGGCGTCATGGGCATGAAGCTCGAGCCCGTGGTCGTCGATCCCGCCTCCGACTGGCCGCTGTTCGCCGAGAAGGCCGAGCAGCTGCTGGTGAAGGACAAGGTCGCCGTCGTGTTCGGCTGCTGGACCAGCGTGTCGCGCAAGTCCGTGCTGCCGGTGTTCGAGAAGAACAACGGCCTGCTCTTCTACCCGGTGCAGTACGAAGGCGAGGAATCGTCGAAGAACGTGTTTTACACGGGCGCGGCCCCGAACCAGCAGGCGATTCCCGCCGTCGACTATCTGATGAAAGACGTGGGCGTGAAGCGCTGGGTGCTCGCCGGCACCGACTACGTGTACCCGCGCACGACGAACAAGATCCTCGAGGCGTACCTGAAGTCCAAGGGCGTCGCCGCCGCGGACATCATGATCAACTACACGCCGTTCGGGCACTCCGACTGGCAGTCGATCGTCTCGGACATCAAGAAGTTCGGCTCGGCGGGCAAGAAGACGGCGGTCGTCTCCACGATCAACGGCGACGCGAACGTGCCTTTCTACAAGGAGCTCGGCAACCAGAAGATCTCGGCCGAGGACATCCCGGTCGTCGCCTTCTCGGTCGGTGAGGAGGAGCTCGCGGGCCTCGACACCAAGCCGCTGGTCGGGCACCTCGCCGCCTGGAACTACTTCCAGAGCGTGAAGAGCCCGGTCAACTCCGAGTGGATCGCCAAATGGCACGCGTTCACGAAGAACCCGAAGCGCACGTTCAACGACCCGATGGAAGCGACGGTGCTCGGGTTCCAGCTGTGGGTGAAGGCGGTGGAGAAGGCCAAGTCCACGGACACCGACAAGGTGGGCGCGGCGATCATTGGCCTCGAGACGCCGAATCTCACCGGCATCGGCACCGCGAAGATGCTGCCGAACCACCACCTGACGAAGCCGGTGCTGATCGGTGAAGTGCGCGCCGACGGCCAGTTCGACACGGTGTGGAAGACCCCGAACGCCGTGCCGGGTGACGCGTGGTCCGACTTCCTGCCGGGCAGCAAGGACATCGAGGCGGACTGGGTGACGCTCAAGTGCGGCAACTACAACACCAAGACCAAGGTGTGCAGCGGCCAGAACTACGAGTGATCGGGACGGCGCTCCGGTCGCGGGACCGGAGCGCCCTCCCCCGGAGAACGTCATCCGTATGCGACTTCCGAACTTCGCCGCGATCCTGTGGCTCGCTCTGTGCGGCGCCGGCATCGCCTCGCCCGCCGCAACGGCGGCGCAGCCCGACACCGGCGCGGGCGACGCGCTCGCGCCTCTCGTCGCGCAGCTGCCCGAGGCCGACTTCGCGACCAAACGCGAGATCGTGACGTCGCTCGCGCAGATCCCTATGCCGCAGGTGCGCACCCTGCTGGCCGCCTTCCTGGACGGCCGCCTCCAGTCCCGCGATGCGGACCACCACGTCTTCATCGCCGAAGAAGCCGGCGGCCTGCTCGCGCTCACCGATGCGGTGACCGGCGCAGCCGCCGGCCGCGAGAGCGCCGAGGGCTTCAGCCGTATCGGCACCAACAACCAGCTCCGCAAGCAGCTCCGCGGCGCGATCGCGCGCTTCGACCTCTCGAGCCCCGACGCGGCGCAGCGCCTGGCCGCCGTCAACGAGGTGCTGCGCGCGATGGATCCCGAGATCGCCGCGGTGCTGCGCGAACGCTTCGATGCCGAGAAGGACGACGACGTGCGTGAACGCATGCGCGTCGCCATCGGCCTCGCCGACCTCTCCAGCGAGGACGCCGATACTCGCCTCGCCGCCATCGGCGCGCTGCAGGGCAGCCTGAACGCCGACGTCTTCAATCGCCTGACGGAGCTGACCGCGAGCGCCGGGGACGGCACGCCTGCCGAAACCGACGAGCGCGTGCGCGCCGCCGCCGCCGAGGCCCTGCGGTCCATCGGCCAGTGGCGCAGCGTCTACGGCATGATCGAGACGCTGTTCTTCGGCCTTTCGCTCGGCTCGGTGCTGGTGCTCGCGGGCGTCGGCCTCGCCATCACCTTCGGCGTGATGGGCGTGATCAACATGGCGCACGGCGAGCTGATGATGATCGGCGCCTACACCGTCTACGTCGTGCAGCAGCTGATGCCTCAGTCGATCGGCGCCTCCATCCTCGTGGCCATTCCGGTGGCCTTCATCGTCGCCGGTCTCGTCGGTGTCGCGATCGAACGCGGCATCGTCCGGTTCCTCTATGGCCGCCCGCTCGAGACGCTGCTCGCGACCTTCGGCGTCAGCCTGATCCTGCAGCAGCTGGCGCGCGACGTGTTCAGCCCCAACAACCGCCCGGTGGAGACGCCCGCGTGGCTCGCCGGCTCGCTGCGCCTGAACGACGTGCTCTCCATCACCTACACGCGGCTCTACATCGTGATCTTCACGCTGGTCGTCTTCGCGGGCCTGCTGATGGTGCTGAAGCGTACGCGGCTCGGCCTCGAGGTCCGGGCGGTGTCGCAGAACCGCGCGATGGCGCGCGCGATGGGCATCCGCACCGAGTGGGTCGATGCGCTCACCTTCGGCCTGGGCTCCGGAATCGCGGGCGTGGCGGGCGTGGCGCTCAGCCAGCTCACCAACGTCGGCCCGAACCTCGGGCAGTCGTACATCATCGACTCCTTCATGGTCGTGGTGTTCGGCGGCGTCGGCAATCTCTGGGGCACGCAGATCGGCGGTACCTCGCTCGGCGTCATCAACAAGCTGCTCGAGCCCTTCGCGGGCGCGGTGCTCGCGAAGATCCTGGTGCTGGTGTTCCTGATCCTGTTCATCCAGCGGCGACCGCGCGGGCTCTTCCCGCAGCGCGGCCGGGCGGCGGAAGCGTGAGCGCGCCCATGACCGCCTCCCCCACCTCGCGCTCTCCCTTCGCGTTCCTCGTCGGCGATCGCGGCGGCGCGATCTTCCTCGCGGTGCTGCTGGTGGTCGGCGTCGTCGTCCCGGTGCTGCATCTCGCGGTGCCGGAGGGCTCCGCGCTGCACCTGTCGTCGTACTCGGTGACGCTTGCCGGCAAGTACATGGCATACGCGCTGCTCGCGCTCGCCGTGGATCTCGTGTGGGGCTTCTGCGGCATCCTGAGCCTGGGCCACGCGGCGTTCTTCGCCCTGGGCGGGTACGCGATGGGCATGTACCTCATGCGCCAGATCGGCACCCGCGGGGTCTACGGCGATCCGGTGCTGCCGGACTTCATGGTCTTCCTGAACTGGAAGGCGCTGCCCTGGTTCTGGCACGGCTTCGACATGTTCTGCTTCGCGATGCTGATGGTGCTGCTCGCGCCGGGCCTGCTCGCGCTGGTGTTCGGCTGGTTCGCCTTCCGCTCGCGCGTCACCGGCGTCTACCTCTCGATCATCACGCAGGCCCTCACCTACGCGCTGATGCTCGCGTTCTTCCGCAACGACATGGGCTTCGGCGGCAACAACGGCTTCACCGACTTCAAGGACCTGCTCGGCTTCGACCTGCATCGTCCCGGCGTTCAGGTCGCCCTCTTCGTCGCCACCGCGCTCGCGCTCGCGCTCGGGTACGTCGCGTGCCGGCTCATCGTCGGCTCCCGCGCCGGGCGCGTCGTCACCGCGATCCGCGATGCGGAGAGCCGGACGCGCTTCATCGGCTATCGCGTCGAGAACTACAAGCTCTGGGTGTTCACGTTCTCCGCGGTGCTCGCGGGCATCGCCGGCGCGCTCTACGTGCCGCAGGTCGGCATCATCAACCCGAGCGAGTTCGCGCCGATCAACTCCATCGAGGTCGTCATCTGGGTGGCCATCGGCGGGCGCGGCACGCTCTATGGCGCGATCGCCGGCGCCGTCCTCGTGAACTACCTGAAGACGACGTTCACCACGGTGCTGCCGAGCGCGTGGCTGTACTTCCTCGGCGCGCTGTTCATCGTGACGACGCTGTTCCTGCCGCGCGGCTTCATCGGCATCCTCGGGCACCGGCCGCGGCGCCGGCGCGCGCCGCTCGCGCCGCCTGCGGCGGAGCCCGCGCCATGAACGCCCGCCAGGCCCTGATGAGGCTCTCCGGCCGCTCGCAGAGCGCGAAGCCGCCGCCGCGTCACGGCGCGCTGATGGCCGGCGACCCGGTTGCGCTCGGCCCCGATGCCTCGCACGGCGTGATGCTCTATCTCGAGGACGTCACGGTGAGCTTCGACGGCTTCCGCGCGCTCGATGCGCTGACGCTGTACGTCGGCACCGGCGAGCTGCTCTGCATCATCGGCCCGAACGGTGCCGGCAAGACCACGATGATGGACGTCATCACCGGCAAGACGCGCCCCGACCACGGCTCCGCCTGGTTCGGGCAGACCATCGACCTGCTCGGCCTGCACGAGCCCGAGATCGCCCAGGCCGGCATCGGGCGCAAGTTCCAGAAGCCCACGGTGTTCGAGAACCACACCGTGTTCGAGAACCTCGAGCTCGCGCTCGCCGGCGACCGCCGCGTCTGGGCGACGCTCACGGCGCGGCTCTCGGCGGCGGAGTGCGACCGCATCGACGAAGTGATGCACATCGTCGGCCTGTCCGCGCACCGCGATTCGCGCGCCGGTGCGCTCTCGCACGGCCAGAAGCAGTGGCTCGAGATCGGCATGCTGCTGATGCAGAACCCGCGCCTGCTGCTGGTGGACGAGCCGGTGGCCGGGATGACGCCGCAGGAGGTGGAGCGCACCGCCGAGCTGCTGACGATGCTGGCCGGCGAGCACTCGGTGGTCGTCGTCGAGCACGACATGGAGTTCGTGCGGTCCATCGCGCGACGCGTGATCGTCCTGCACCAGGGCAGCGTGCTCGCCGAAGGGACGATGGACGAGGTGCAGGCCGACCCGAAGGTCGTCGAAGTGTATCTGGGAGAATGACGGGTGATCGAGATCCGGGGCCTCAACCAGTTCTACGGCGGCAGCCACATCCTGTGGGACGTGGACCTCTCCATCCCCCGCGGCGAATGCACGGTGCTGATGGGCCGCAACGGCATGGGCAAGACGACGCTGCTGCGTTGCCTGATGGGTCTCGTACCGACGCGCTCGGGGCAGGTGCTGTTCGAAGGGCAGGATCTGCTGAAGCTTCCGACGTCGCAGCGCGCCCGACTCGGCATCGGCTACGTCCCGCAGGGCCGCGAGATCTTCTCGCAGCTCACCGTGGAGGAGAACCTGCGCACCGGCCTCGCCGTCCGCGCCGACGGTCGCTGTACCGTGCCCGAGCACATCTACGAGATGTTCCCGGTGCTGAAGCAGATGGCGCGCCGGCGCGGCGGGGATCTCTCCGGCGGCCAGCAGCAACAGCTCGCGATCGGCCGGGCGCTGGTCTTCGATCCGAAGGTGCTGATCCTCGACGAGCCCGCGGAGGGCATCCAGCCGAACATCGTGCGCGAGATCGGCGACGTCATCATGCGGCTGAACCGCGAGGTCGGCCTCACGGTGCTGCTGGTCGAGCAGAAGCTGCCGTTCGCGCGCCGCGTCGCGACGGAGCTGCGCATCCTCGACAAGGGACGCCTCGTGGTGTCCGGCAAGATCGCCGAGCTGACGGACCAGGTGGTCCGCCAGCACCTGACGGTCTGAAGGCGCATGTGGGAAGCCGACCTGCGACTCGCGTTACGCCACGACGGCGCGCGCACGGTGCTCGCCTCGCGCGCGCATCGCGGTCCGCTGGTCGTGCAGCGGCCCTTCTACCCCGAGGACGACGTCTGCCACCTGATCCTCGTGCATCCTCCCGGCGGGATCGTGAGCGGGGATCACCTGAACCTTTCAGTCGATGCGCGCGGCGGCGCCCATGCGCTCGTCACGACGCCGGCCGCGACGAAGTTCTACCGCGCGCGGGCCGGCGGCGCCGCGCACCTGGTTCAGCGCCTCGACCTGGACGATG
>Ga0182745_1004039_pt1 | contig 12350 bp, 13 predicted proteins | sample eDN3rd30CKraftBY_FD_128523 | JGI IMG/M metagenome (GOLD analysis project Ga0182745, IMG submission 128523) | Enriched backyard soil microbial communities from Emeryville, California, USA - eDNA 3rd pass 30_C Kraft BY (version 2) (version 2) | ecosystem: Environmental > Terrestrial > Soil >... | reverse complement strand
GCAGTTGTGCCCAGAATCCCGCTTCCAATGCTCGATCCAACGGTCTGAAGCCAATGGCGTCTTCGGCCAAGGCGGTGGCCGTTTGCGCTAAGGCCTGGCGTACGCTTTCTGCCGCGTCGTCATAGATCAACAGCGTGGCGTGATGGTCTCCCAGCCCCAAGCGGGCTGAGGTTAGATCATCCATGGCATCGTTGAGTTGGGCCACCTGGCTGGTGGAGTCATCGCCGGAATCGACCAGCAATTTGTGGTGCTTCTTGACCAGCTTCTTGGCCGCAGCGCCCGTATGGCTACCCCACGACTGCGTGAGCACGAATTCGTGGGGCAAGGCCAGCAAGCGATTCATGTGCCCCGGTTTTGTCGCTTCCGGGTAATCGCGTAACTCCATCATGCCGAAGACACGGGCGTTGGCGACGGTACGCAGTTCGCCGAGTTCGCCGTGTCGGCCAAAGATTGGTCTGGCCTGTGGCAGAGTATCTCGCAGCCGTTCTCGGCTGATCGGTACCTGTTGTGGCATGCCGGATAGTAGAAAGCCCAGAAACTCAGCCGCTTCGCTGAAGGCGAAGCCGTTGCGATCTACGATGCCGAGCGTTTCGGGATCGTAGCGGTATAGGCCTGCCATCAAGGCACGAACAATACCGTTGAGTCGTTCGATTGATTCGGCCTGCCAGAGCGCAAGGCGTTTGGCGTCGGCTTTCTCCAGGCTGGCAAATGTACCCAAGATGGGATCTTGGACTGGGTGAACCAGGACGGTCAGGTATAGGTCATTGACCATCAGGCCTGACGTATCGAACGTGGCACGGTACGCCGCATCGAATTGGACGGCAAAGGGTTGCTCGAATGTACTGTCGGGATATTCGGTGACGCGGCGGCGAACGATATGGGAGTAGAGCCCAAACGTGCCCATCGGCAGGCCACGCAACACGTTATGCAGGGCTTCGATCCAGTCCTTTAGTTCGTCTTGCGCATACGCATCCGGCGCACGCCCCGTGACTTTGATGACCGTCATGTACTCATGGTTGTCGCAGGCAATGACTTGGTCCGTGACATGATGGGAGTAGGGCAAGTAGCGCGCGATGCGCCGCTCGTCTATCGCCAAGGAGGCTGCAGCAGTCATGGAGACATCCTTTACTTGATGAGAGATCGCCACGGGCGGCGTCGGTGATAGCAGTGCACGGCATAGCTGGAACCTTGCCAAAAGCGCTGATTGGGATTGCTACGCCGGGTTTTGATTTCTAACCAGAGTACGTCCAGCGCCTTGTCGTCGTCCCGCGTGAGAATGGCCAAGGTGGGCATGACCACAAAGAGCAGCCCCCACCAGGCTAGGCCTGCCGTCATGGCGATGATGGCGACCCCGGCAAATGCGCCCAGCAGTAACGTGGTGGGAATTCCCATGAATGTGGCCTTGCGGCCCAGGCCCTTGAAGACCGGATAGGTATTGGGCGTCATGGCTTACTTCCAGAGTAGAACGACCAATTCTGCCGCCGAACCCGCCAGCAGCACGCCGATCCCCCAACGGATGGCATCGTCTTTGCGCATAACCTCTGCTGCATACAGCACAAAAATGATCACGCCGATGATGACGGCGGCAATGGGCAAGATGATGTCCAGGTTGTCACTGAGCGTTTGCAACGTGGTTCTGGCGCGGGAGAGTCCGCCGATGGACTGTGCAAATGCTGCGTGGTGGCCGCTAAATAGCAGTGACGTTGCTATCAGCTTGTACAAAATGCGCAGGGGCGATGTTGCGTTCATGATGTGCTTGAGTACAGACATGAAAAGACTCCTGTCCCACACGCTTGGTGGCGTCGGGGTGGTGGGGATGAAAAGTGGAGGAAGACGCTAGGTCTAGTGAGACGGCGCAGCGTCAGGTGTCGGTAGCGGGATCCGCTGTGGGCTGGTGCTGGGCTTTTTCAGAGAAGCCATCAATAGCCGGATTGGTCGTGAAGCCATCCTGGGTGCCCGGGGTATGAGGCTCGGTAGCGGGCGACTCTTGTTCTGGTGCTGCATTGCTGTCGGGCGTCGATGTGGCCTCGTCGCTGGCTTGAGGCGTTAACGCTGGCACTTTGATATTGGCCTGGGCCAATACCTTGCCGACATAGCCGTTGCGAAGCCCGCCAGTGAAGTTGCCCGTGTTGTAGCAAGACAGGGCGGCACGTAACGCCTGTTGCGGATCTTGATGCTGGGGCAACGCTCGGGCATAGCAATCGGCTAGAACCGTTTGGGCTGCGGCCAAGTTACGGCAAGGATCAAAGACCGTCTTGCTGTTCAGGTTCAGAGCGGTCCAATTGCGCACATTGATTTGTCCCAGCCCAGCATCGAAGTCGATTCCCTGTTTGATCAGGCGATCGGCTGCGGCCGTGGCGGTAGCCAATGTTTGCGGTTGCTGCGGTAGATGCCGGCGCTTTTGGTTGACACCAATCGCATATGGGCTACCTCGGGACTCATGGCGGATCAAGGCCGACAGCGTATCGGGGTGGATATTTGGCGCGCAGGTCAGGGCCAGCGCAGCAAATGCAGCAATCATGGTGCATCCTCATCGGCTATTGGCGCCTGGTCTTGGGGTTTTTGAGGGAGAAATTCCAGCCGCTGGCCCAGCGTCCTCGATGGTCAGCATCCCATTTGGCTTGCGCGGCGGTGTACGCCTGCGCATTGACCCAGTGTCCGCCCATCGCGGGCACGCCGACATAGCGCACCGATAGGTCATAGGTCCAGGCATGATCGTTGTACGTCACGCAGTAGGCAGGCAGTTTGTCCAGCGATACGGTGGGGATCTCATGTACGTCGTAGATGATGTCACCGCTGTCGCCGCCCAGGCTGCGTTTGCGCCATCGGTATGCCGTTGCTGCATACGTGCGATTGAGATAGTCAGGATCGCATTTGCCTGCGCCGCGTGAGATGGCGTCAATGCGCTCCGGCATGCCCTGATCGCTTGAGGCTGGACACTGGGACAGGAAGGCACGTCGCGCCGAGACGGTGGCCGACCAGTCCAGGCTGCCGTGGCTGTATTTCTTGATGTGGAAGTAGTGGTTCAGGGAGGGACTGCACTCACTGGGTTGTGCGCCGGTGGACAGGCACAGTGTTGCTTCGCAGGCCAAGCGGGTATTGCCAGTGAGCAGATCCGTGCTGGCCGCATGGGCGGCGGGCACCAGCGCGCAGACGAGCGCCATCGCTCCTGCCCGCATTGCAGGGAAGGATTGCATGAAGGTCTCCAGGGAATAGGTACAGCAGACAGTCGAAGAATCGACCGGAGGCGGGTCAGCGCGAACGCTGCAGGTGTTGTTGGGCGATGGCGATTTGTTCGGGCTTGGCCATGGCACGTACGAGATAGGCAGTTTCAATCGCTACCAGTCGAGTGTCCTGCAAATTGCCCAGGCTGGCCACGATCTGGCGTAGCAGGGTGAGTTCTTCCTGCAGCGTGTCATCGGCAGACAAACGGCGTCGGATGTAGTTGGACAGAGAAAGTCCTGAGAGGGCGGCGGCTTCGCCCAGACGCGCAGCATGAGACGGGGTCATCCGAACGCGGACGACCTCGGAGAGAGGTTCATTCATGGATATTGCCTGTATGGAAGCGGCGCAGCCAGTGTGAACGTGCTGGCCGAGTTGGCGAGCCCAGGCCGCCGATGCAGGCCTGGTCGTGATGGATACGGTGTGGGCTTAGGCGTGAGTCAGCAGCAAATGGCCGATGGGCTCCGGCGTTTTGCGCACACAAATTTCAATGTCGTAGCCCAGACGGTTGAGGCAATCCATGAGCTTGCGCTCGGAGAAGTTCGAGAACTCTCCACGTAGCAGACTCGATACCTTGGGTTGCGTCAGGCCCATGCGTTTGCCGGCTTCGGCCTGTGTCAGGCCACGTTCGCGAATCGCCTTGGCAATTTCGACCGTTAGCCCCGATTTGATTTGCAGTTTGTCGGCATCGGGCAATTCAAGGTCGGCAAAGACGTTGCCTGAGCTGGCTTCGACTTCGATTCCTTCAATGATGCGTTTATTCATTTTTCAACTCCTGCGCGACAATCGCGGCCATCTTCAAGCGCTGACGGATGATATCCATGTCAGGTTTGGGCGTTTCAATACCGCGTTTGCTCTTCTTCTGAAAGACATGCAAGACAAAAATGGCTTGAGCGAAACGTACGGTGTAGACGGTTCGGTAAGTCCCGCCAGAGTCATCCTCGACAATTTCCAAGACGCCTGCGCTGCCAAATCCTTTCATGACTTTGGCGGCTTCGTGCTGCTCGCCGCGCTGGGCGGTGTCCAGCGCATGGCCGAAGAATTTTCGTACGTCTACCGGTAGCGCCAGCAGGTCTTTCTTACTGCTGCCGAGCCAAAAAAGGGGTTTCAGATCGGAAGGTTTCACGTAAATATACCATTTCTGGGATGAATGGGGCTGTTGTTGCCGCCCGCATGTGTTTTCGCGGGATCAGGTCGTTCGCCTGCCCATTGGAATTTGGACCGGATGTGTGAGCTATTGGTCCAACTGATCCAGCTTATTGACCAGATCCTCAGCGCGTAAATGGGTATACCGCTTGAGCATCTGCATGGATTTGTGGCCGCTGATCGCCGACACTTCCTGATCAGACAAACCTGCTTCGACCAGTCGGCTCACGGCTTCATGGCGCAGGTCGTGGAATCGGAAATCGGTCAGGTTGGCGGCTTTCTTGGCGTCATTCCAGGCCTTATCGAACAGATATGGCCGTCGGACACCATCGCGACCAGGTTCACCAAAGAACACGAGATCCGTCTCCGGTGGTCGCAGTGGGTTATCGATAGCTGCCTGAAATGCGGAGGTAGCCTTCTTCGTCAGCGGTACAGTGCGTGGCGACGAGTTCTTGGTGATATCCAGTCGTACGACCCGCCTCGGTAAATCCACCTGGCCGAGACGCAATCCGCTGATTTCCGACAGCCGCATCCCGGTTTCCAGGGCAATCCGCACAATCCAACTGAACATGGGGTTGGAGTAGGCATCTACCTCGGTCAGCAGTCGCTGCGTCTCTGCCGGGGTGAGCCGACGATTTCGCCCGGCGCCGGGAGAGGGGCGACGGATCTGAGCGACTGGGTTAAACGGCAATCCGAGGCCCCATTCTTTTATCGCGAGGGTGAACAGATGGCTCAGTAGTGCCAATTCCAGCCGAACTGTATTGTTGGTCCGTGGCACCGGCTTGCCATTTTCATCAGGGTCGCCCGCCAAGCGCATGTCTCGGTATTGTGCGACGACATCGGCGCTGAGGGCGGCCAATGAATATTTGCCAAGATGCTGGCAATGGCCGCGCTTTCTTGTATTCAGAGATGCGAGTGGACTCCCGCTTGGTGGGGGTGACTTCCTGTAGATACCGTTTCAGCGCCGCCTCAACCGTCATCCTCTCGCTGAGCGTGCGCTGGATGTAAACACCTCGTACCATTTCATCTTCGGTACGTCTGGCCCAGTCTTCGGCGTCCCGTTTGGTACGAAAGGTTTTGGACGACGTGGGCCAACCCGTCTTTCGAATGACGGCTTTCCAGGTCCCAGAGGGTGTCTTAACGATAGTAGCCATGCGAGTAAGAGCTCCGAAAGTACACTCGGCGCTTCACCACTGTACCGAAACTGTACCTGGCTCACAAACTTGGAAAATCCCCCAGAGGCGGGGTTAGGCTTTGAATCCAGCTAAATACCTGTAAATACGAGGGAATTTAGTCTGGTGCCCGGGGCCGGAATCGAACCGGCACGCCTTGCGGCGGGGGATTTTGAGTCCCCTGCGTCTACCAATTTCACCACCCGGGCTAGGAGGTCGCGAGCCCGTCTGGTGACGTGCTGCGGGAGATGCGAAGACAGCGATTGTATGCTTTTTTTTAAAAAAAGTCAGCCCACTTAAAAATCTTGTGTTGGTGCAACGTGAGAATGTCCGGTCTGGGGGGCGGACATTTCTATTTAGCGTTGACACCCACTTAAAAATCTAATCAATGCGTGGCGCGAATCGCCATCATGCCAAGAAAAACATTCGCACCCGACAATGTCAAATATCCATAACCATCGCAAAAGAACATTGCCCGACGCGTTATAAAGCGCATTGGGCGGTCAGAGCTTGTGGTACATGTCTGAGGTCGGTCGCGCAGCTCAAGAGGGTGCCTAGAATATGAAGCGCAGCAATTCCCCTTCTATTTCGTCGCCGCGTCGGTTTCTGGCGGTGTTTGCGGTGAGCATGCTGGGGGCTTGCTCCTCACCGCCGCCGGCACCAAAGACCTCAGGAATCATGGGGCCTATTGCCTATCTGAGCCCAAACAAGGGCGGCGATAACGCGGGGGTTACAGGCAGGCCGAGATTTGTGTTGGAACTGCATGTGATCGACGGCCGCCACGCGATTCAGCCGGTTGCACAGTGCGAGCAGGTGTATACCGGCACGGCACTGGGGGGCGGGACGGCGCGCGAATTGCAAGTCGCGTTATGCGATGGGGATTGGAGTAACGACGGCGAATATTGGCTGATCAGTGAGGCGGGGATTGTCAGCGTGCGCCGTGTCGCGGATGGCGGCTACCGGCAGACGGTGTTGGAATACCGTCTGCGCGATCCACAGGCGCGCGCCGTTGCCAAGAGCGATCAGTGATTCGTCGGCCTTGGCGTGCCAACGCCTGTGTTCAGACTGTTGTCCTGGCGCTGGCCTGAGGCGTGGCCAGGACGGGGGCGAGCTTTAGGCGCGCTTGCTCTCGGGTAAGAACCAGTTCATCACCAGGGCGCAAATGCCGCCAGTTGCCACGCCGGATTCCAGTACGCTGCTCAGCGCATGTGGCAGGTGCGACAGGATTTCCGGAACTTGCGATACCCCCAGTCCCAGGGCCAGGGACACCGAGATGATCAACAGTGCCCGGCGATCCAATTGAATGCTGGCCAGAATGTTGATCCCGGCCGCGGCTACGGCGCCGAACATCACCATGGCGGCGCCACCCAGCACGGGCTCGGGCACGGCTTGCAATGCGCCGGCCACGCTGGGAAAGAGCCCCAGCACGACCAGCATGCCTGCAATCCAGATGCCGACGTGGCGGCTGGCGATGCCGGTCAATTGGATCACGCCGTTGTTCTGCGCAAAGACCGAGCTGGGAAAGGTGTTGAACACGCCGGCCAGCAGGGAGTTCACGCCGTTGACCAGCACGCCGCCCTTGATTCGCTGCATCCAGAGCGGCCCTTCGACGGGCTCTTTGGATACTTTGCTGGTGGCGGTGACGTCGCCGATGGCTTCGAGCGAGGTGACCAGGTAGATGATCAGCATGGGCACGAACAGCGACCACGAAAAGCCCAGGCCGAAATGCAGTGGCGTCGGCACCTGAAACAGGGCGGCTTCGCGCGCGCCGGTGAAGTCCAGGCGGCCCATGTAGGCGGCGGCGAGGTAGCCGACGAGCAGGGCAATGACGAGCGCGGTGCTGCGGATCCAGACGATGGGCAGGCGGTTCAACAGGATGATGGTGCCGAGCACCAGGCCGGACAGGGTCAGGTTTTCTGCGCTGGCGAATGTGCCGTCTTTCATGGCGTTGTAGCCGCCGCCCATGCTGATCAGGCCGACTTTGATGAGTGTCAGGCCGATCAGTAACACGACGATGCCGGTGACCAGCGGGGTGATCAGGCGCTTGACGAACGGCAGGATGCGGCTGATGCCGATCTCGATGAACGAGCCGGCGATGACGACGCCGAACATGGTGGCCAGGACGGTTTCGACCGGCGTGCCGGATTTGACCATGGCCGAGCCGGCGGTGATCAGAGGCACGACGAAGTTAAAGCTGGTGCCCTGCACGATGAGCAGGCCTGCTCCCAACGGGCCGAATCGGCGGCATTGGATAAAGGTGGCGATGCCGGAGACGACCAGCGACATGGAGACGATCAGGGTGGTGTCGCGGACGCTGACGCCCAGGGCCTGGCAGATCAGCAGGCCGGGAGTGACGATGGGGACCAGAATGGCCAACAGGTGCTGCAAGGCGGCGACAAAGGCCACGGCGGGAGCCGGGCGGTCGTCGGGGCCGTAGACCAGGTCGTGCGAGCGGGAATCGATGTCGGGGGCGCTATGAGGGGCGCTTTGGGTGAGGGAGGCGGGGTGCATGAACGGGTGCCGGCCGGCGGAGGAATAATAAGAATGGGCTGGATTTTAACGAGGCCGCAGGGAATTTGTCTGGGGGGAGGTTTTTTGCCGCCGGGCCGCCCCAAGGCAAAAGAGCCCCTGGGGGCAGCAAGCCGCAGGTGCAGCGTGGGGGGACGTTCCTGCCGCCGGGCCGCCCCAAGGCAAAAGAGCCCCTGGGGGCAGCAAGCCGTAGGCGCAGCGTGGGGGGACGTTCCTGCCGCCGGGCCGCCCCAAGGCAAAAACGCCCCTGGGGGCAGCAAGCCGTAGGCGCAGCGTGGGGGGGGACGTTCCTGCCGCCGGCCGGCCCAAGGCACAAGCATCCCTTGAGAGATTCCTTACCGGATCGCCACCAAGCACCGAATCGCCCTTGAAAGCCCGCCGATTAGCCCCATATCTTTGAGATATCTCGGATTCCGCGCGGTGTCTGGCGAGTCTTTACTCGCCTCTCCAATACGCGGGATTCATCAATTTTCCTCTTGTTTTCCGACACTTAAAACGATGAGCCAAACCGCCACGTCTTCCACTTCTGAAACCCTGGGGTTCCAGGCCGAGGTAAAGCAACTGCTGCACCTGATGATCCACTCGCTCTATAGCAACAAGGAAATTTTCCTGCGCGAGTTGGTGTCCAACGCGTCCGACGCCTGCGACAAGCTGCGTTTTGAGGCGATTGACCAGCCGGGTCTGTTGGACGGCGACAGCGAGCTGGCGATTCGGGTGGATTACGACAAGGCGGCGCGCACGATCACGATTTCGGATAACGGGATCGGCCTGTCGCGTGACGAGGCGATCGCCAATCTGGGGACGATCGCGCGCTCGGGTACGCGTGAGTTTTTCTCGCAACTGACGGGCGACAAGCAGAAAGACGCGCAATTGATTGGTCAGTTTGGCGTGGGCTTTTATTCGTCGTTCATCGTGGCGGACAAGGTCACGGTGGTCAGCCGTCGTGCTGGCGGCACCGATGCTATCCGTTGGGAATCCGACGGGCAGGGCGAGTTCAGCATTGACGCGGCAGAGAAAGCCACGCGCGGCACGGATGTGACGCTGCATCTGCGCGAGGACGAAGACGAGTTGCTCAATGGCTGGAAACTGCGCGAGATCCTGCGTCGCTATTCCGACCATATTTCGCTGCCGATCCGTATGTTCAAGGAAGACTGGGACGCGGAAAAGAGCGAACAGGTCAAGACCGAGGAACTGGAAACGGTTAACCAGGCCAATGCGCTGTGGACGCGCAGCAAGGCCGATGTCACCGACGAACAGTATCGCGAGTTCTACAAGACGGTCTCGCATGATTTTGATGACCCATTGGCCTGGACGCACAATCGCGTCGAGGGCCGCAGCGAGTACACGCAGTTGTTGTATGTGCCCAAGCACGCGCCGTTCGATCTGTGGGATCGCGATGGACGTCGTGGCGTGAAGCTCTACGTCAAGCGTGTGTTCATCATGGATGATGCCGAGCAACTGCTGCCGTCGTACTTGCGTTTTGTGCGTGGCGTGATTGATTCGGCGGATTTGCCGTTGAACGTGTCGCGCGAGATTTTGCAAGAAAGCCGCGATGTGCGCGCGATCCGCGAGGGTTCGGCCAAGCGCATTCTGTCGTTGCTCGAGGATATGGCCGAGAACAAGGCCGAGGACTACGCGACGTTCTGGTCGGAATTCGGTCAGGTGTTGAAAGAGGGCACGGGCGAGGACGCGGGCAATATCGAGCGTATCGCCAAGCTGTTGCGCTTTGCGTCGACGCACACGAGCGATGCGATTCAGAATGTGTCGTTCGCCGACTATGTGTCGCGCATGAAAGAAGGTCAGGACAAGATCTACTACGTGACGGCGGATACGTTTGCCGCGGCGAGCAATAGCCCGCATCTGGAGATCTTCCGTAAAAAGGGCATCGAGGTGTTGTTGCTGTCGGATCGCGTCGACGAGTGGATGTTGTCGTATCTGCGCGAGTTTGACGGCAAGTCGTTGGTGTCGGTGGCCAAGGGCGGGCTGGATCTGGCCGAGTTGGCGGACGAGGACGAGAAAAAGCGTCAGACCGAGGTTGAGGAAACCTTCAAACCCTTGGTCGAGCGTTTGCAGACGACGTTGGCCGATCAGGTCAAAGAGGTGCGCGTGACGCTGCGCCTGGTGGATTCGCCGGCGTGCGTGGTGGTGGGGCAGAACGAACTCAGCCCGCATTTGCTGCGTATGTTAAAGGCCGCGGGCCAAGAGGCGCCGGATGTGAAACCGGTGTTGGAGATCAACCCGGAACACGCGTTGATCGCGCGCGTGCGTGATGCCGATGATGCCGAGTTCGATCAATGGGCACGGTTGCTGCTGGATCAGGCGTTGTTGGCCGAGGGCGCGCAGATCGCTGACCCGGCGGCGTTTGTGAAGCGCTTGAACGCGTTGTTGTTGAAGTAAGCCGACAGTCTCGGTGTTGACACCGAGGTGCGTTGGTTATGACGCCCTCTGTGGTTGGATGAAGGTCCAATCGCAGAGGGCGTTTTGTTTGCGGCGCGGTGTGATGCGGGGCGATGGCAGTGTGGATGTTGTGCCGATGTGGATGTTGATTTTGATGTCTATGTCTATGTCGATGCCTATACCTATACCTATGTAGATGTAGATGTAGATGCCAGATGTAGATTCAGATCTGACGCCGCATCAACCACGCCGCACGGCGCCCGTGAATTCGGGGGCGTCGTCAATCCCGTAGTCGTAATCCAAAGACATTCTTGAACGTCGCCAAGCCACGCGGCGTGACGGCCACCGCGCGTGTGCCATCGAGCCGCCTTACCCAATCTTGTTTCACGTAGTGCGTCAACAGAGCTGCGCCGAGCGTGCCCGCGAGGTGGTGACGGCGTTCGCTCCAATCGAGGCAGGCGCGGCAGAAGACGCGGCGCGACGGTCGTGTGGTGGTGGCGTGCAATGCGGCGATGTCCAGCCCCATGGCTTCGAGAGCATCGATGCCTTTTGGGGTGAGGGCGCCGGCTTCGGCGCTCAATTCGATATGCCCCGCGTCGATCATGCCGTCGGTGATGGCGACAGCGATTTCGCCGGCGAGGTGGTCATAGCAAGTACGGGCATAACGCATGGCCTTGTCGCGAGGGCCGGTGACGACACGTGGGCTTCGCGTGGCTGATCCTTGTTCGCGCTCGATGGATACGGACATGATCTGTTCCAGCAGGCGCGCGATGCTGGGGGTGGCGAGGCGATGGTAGTGATGACGGCCTTGTTTTTCCCGAGCCAATAATCCGGCGTCGGTGAGCTTTGCTAAATGCCCGCTGGCGGTCTGCGGCGAGATGCCCGCGATCTGGGCGAGTTCGGAAGCGGTCAGTGCGCGGCCGTCCATGAGGGCGGCGAGCATGTTGGCGCGCGCCAGGTCACCAATGAGCGCGGCGGTTGCGGCGAGAGAGGCGGTGCTGACCATGGCGGCTCCTGTGGGGATTCCCGTTGGTGATGGGTGTTGCGGCCAGCTTAGCAATTTTTTGGTGGGCGATACTACGGCCTGAGCCGTAGCATAGGTGTGCCGGCATGAGGCACAGTGTGGCCAACGATACTTGGGAAAACCGTGTGATGGTTAGCGAATATGCGTTGCCACGATCTCGTTTTTTTGGGCCCTGGGTAGTACGGGCGGCCTTTGTTATGGCCATGTTTGGCTGGGGCGTCGGTTTTTATGGGCCGTCGATTTATCTGGCCGAGGTCATTGCGCGTACGGGGTGGTCACTGCAATGGGTGTCGATCGCCGTGACGGTGCATTTTTTGTTTGGCGCATTGGTGGTGGCGAGTCTGCCGTGGCTGCATGTCCGGTTGGGCTTGGCGCCCAGCATCGTGCTGGGCGCGGTGTGTACGGCGCTGGGCGTGTTCGGTTGGGCGACGGTGGTGCAGCCGTGGCAATTGTTGGTGGCGGCGTTGGTCAGCGGCGCGGGGTGGGCGATGACGGGGGCGGTGGCGGTCAACGCGGTGGTGGCGCGTTGGTATGCGGCGCAGCGTCCGTCCGCGTTGGCCAAGGCGTATAACGGCGCGAGTATCGGCGGCGCGGTATTTTCGCCGTTGTGGGTGGCGTTGATACACGGGTTGGGGTTTCCGGGCGCGGCGGCGTTGGTGGGGGTGGTGATGATCACCGTCATCGCCGGGTTGTGCGTCACGGTCTTTGCCAAGACGCCGGAGAGCTTGGGGCAATCGTTGGATGGCCCGGCGATTGCGCGCGAGGCGGCGAACAAGGCCTCGCCGTCAGCGCGTGGCGTGCTGTTGGGCAAGGCGCTATGGCGGGATCGCGCCTTTGTCACGTTGTCGTTGGGGATGGCG
>Ga0182745_1004037_pt1 | contig 12355 bp, 11 predicted proteins | sample eDN3rd30CKraftBY_FD_128523 | JGI IMG/M metagenome (GOLD analysis project Ga0182745, IMG submission 128523) | Enriched backyard soil microbial communities from Emeryville, California, USA - eDNA 3rd pass 30_C Kraft BY (version 2) (version 2) | ecosystem: Environmental > Terrestrial > Soil >... | reverse complement strand
TTCATTTTATTCCATGAAAAAAGCCCGGTCATGATGAACCGGGCTTTTTTCATGGAATACTTTATACGGGATAGACCCCATGCTTACGATCGGTAAATGTCAATTGCTTACTGCTATACGCTTCAAAGCGCGCGCTCAATTCATCACGCAGGTCATTCGGCTGGATGATGCCATCAACGATCATTTCAGAGGCTAAGCGGTAAATATCGATATCTTCATTATACTCATTGCGCTTCTGTTCAATGAATTCAGGGCGCTCTTCTGGTTCCATCGCATTGATTTTATTGGCATAGACTGCATTGACCGCAGCTTCAGCTCCCATGACCGCTATCAATGCCGTCGGTAAGGCAAGAACGCAGTCCGGTTCAAAAGCGGGACCGGCCATCGCGTATAGTCCGGCACCATAAGCTTTACGGACGATGACGGAAATCTTGGGAACAGTGGCTTCACTCATGGCCGAGATCATTTTCGCACCATGGCGAATGATTCCTGCCCGTTCGACCTTCGTCCCAATCATGAATCCTGGAATATCCACCAGGAATAACAGCGGTATATGGAAAGCATCACATAAGTTGATGAACTTGGCAGCCTTATCAGCTGAATCATGGAACAGGACGCCGCCCTTGACCCGCGGCTGATTGGCTATGATCCCTATCGTTTGTCCATTTAGCCTTGCAAGCCCAGTGATTAATTCAGGGGCAAATAGCTTCTTGATTTCACAAAATGATTGCCTGTCTATAACCCTATCGATCAGGTCATACATATTGAAGGCTGCATTCTGATTTTTAGGAATCAGTTCTTCCAAAGTTTTTTCGAAATCCGCAGGCAGCTCAGGTTTTACGCTTTTAGGTCTTTCTTGATAATTTCCTGGAAAATAGCTTAAGTACCTTCGCGCAAACGCGATCGATTCTTCTTCCGACTTGACAAGTACATCGCCGCATCCTGAAACGGAACAATGCATTTTCGCCCCGCCCATTTCCTCTTCGCTCACCTTTTCGCCAATGACCATTTCTGCCATTCTCGGTGAACCTAAATACATGGATGCATTGCCATCAACCATTACGACAATATCACAAAAAGCTGGAATATAGGCCCCGCCGGCGGCAGACGGACCGAACAATAGACAAATTTGCGGGACTTTTCCTGATAGCTTCACTTGGTTGTAGAAGATGCGGCCAGCTCCGCGGCGGCCCGGAAACATTTCTACTTGATCCGTAATTCGTGCCCCGGCAGAATCGACTAAATAAAGAAGGGGCAGCTGTAACTTTTCGGCTGTTTCCTGAATGCGAATGATTTTCTCGACGGTCCTTGCTCCCCAGGATCCAGCTTTCACAGTCGAATCATTGGCCATGACACAGACCCTTTGACCATTGATTTTTCCGATGCCCGTAACCACACCATCAGCAGGCAGACCAACACTTGCACAATTGGCAAAGAAAGCGTCCTCTATTTCTACCCCTTCATCGAAAAGCAGCTCTAGACGTTCACGTACGAAAAGCTTTCCTTTTTCAGCGTTTTTTTGATGATACTTTTCTAAACCGCCTTTTTTAATCGTTTCAACCGTTTCGGTTAGTTTATCCGTCGTTACCATCCCTGTTCCTCCTTCAATAGAAATCATTGGCCCCTATATACCGGTTTGCGTTTTTCCTTGAATGCTGACAGACCCTCCAGTCGGTCAAGGGTTTTTAAAGTTGTCTGATAGCAGTCATTTTCAATTTGCAATCCTGTTTTCAAGTCGGTCTCAGCCCCTTGATTGATCGCCGCTTTTGCAGCCCTGAGTGCTAATGGGGCATTGACCGCAATCTCCTTAGCCAATTTTTTCGCTTCCTCAAGTAAATGATGGGGTGAATATACATGACTGATGATTTTCAAGGCATGTGCCGTTTTTGCATCCAATCTCCTTGCCGTAAAAATCAGTTCTTTCGCTGTCGGCATTCCGACTATCCGGGGCAGTCGCTGTGTACCGCCTGCACCAGGGATGATGCCTAATGACGTTTCAGTCAGCCCCACCTTTGCCGTTTCCGATGCGATGCGTATGTCACAAGCGAGTGCCAATTCCAGCCCACCGCCAAAAGCCGAACCGTTGATTGCAGCGATGACCGGTACTGGAAGGTTTTCTACAGCCGTAATCGTGTCTCCGATCAACTTGACTGTCTCCTTGACTTTATCATCATTCATACCCGCTCTTTCCTTAAGATCCGCACCTGCACAAAACGCCTTTTCACCTGCTCCCGTTATAATGACTGTTCGTAAATTGGAATCTCTCTTCAATTCATCCAGCCCTTCGACTAAGCAATGAAGCAATTCTGTGGATAAAGCATTAGCAGCATCCGGCCGATTCAAGGTCACGAGGGCAATTCCCTTTTCTTCATACCTTATATCAACTAATGAAGTCATACATTCACCTCGATTTCACTTATTGTGCGTTGTTTACAGCCATCTGATGGCTAGGCAATGGTTTTTCCAAAAAGCTTTGCACCATGGCCGCAGCCTTCAATAGCTTTTCGGGATTGATTCCTGTGTGAATCCCCATTTTATGTAGCATATGAACCAGGTCATCCGTAGCCACATTTCCGCTCGCTCCGGGTGCATACGGGCAGCCCCCTAAACCTCCGAGCGAAGAGTCGAAAGTGTCAATACCATAATTTAGTGATTCAAGGATATTTGCGAGTGCCATTCCCCTTGTATCATGAAAATGGAGGGCAATTTGGCTCATATCATATCTTTTTACAGCCTGTTCAAGGAACAGTGCAACCTGTCTTGGAGACGCGACCCCAATGGTATCACCCAACGAGACTTCATCGATGCCATATTCAAAAAGTTGATCACAAACACGGAAAACCTGATCAGTCGAAACCTCCCCTTCATACGGACAGCCGAAAACGGTTGAAACATAGCCCCTGACCGTTTTCCCGCTATTTGCTGCTGTCCTGATGACATCCTTCAATATTGGAAAGGTATCGGAAATCGACTTATTGATATTTTTTAGATTATGCGTTTCACTGGATGACATGAACACGGAAATATCATCGATATTGGCGTCAAGGGCCGACTCCAGTCCCCTTTGATTCGGTACAAGGGCCCCATAAGTGATACCAGGCTTGCGCTTTATTCCCTTAGCCACCAGGACGGCATCACTCAATTGGGGAATCCACTTTGGGTGTACGAATGAAGTCACTTCTATATAAGATAATCCTGTATCAGAGAGCTGATCGATCCACTCCATTTTGCTTTGTGCAGGTATTATGACCTTTTCATTTTGCAGCCCATCACGGGGTCCAACTTCCTTAATTGTCACTTTTTCAGGCCAATTCATCATACCCCTCCGTCCCTTTATTCAATGACGGCCAAAACGTCGCCTTCATTTACGAAATCCCCTTCATTCACTTTTAGTTCTTTAATGGTGCCAGCTTCCTCGGCTACAATGGGGATTTCCATTTTCATCGATTCCAAGATAATGATATCCTGTCCGTCGGTTACACTTTGCCCCTCATTTGCTACGATTTTCCAAACGCTTCCTGCCATGCTTGCCTTTAATTCTGCCATTTTATTTTCCTCCCGATCATTATGTTTTAAGTTATACAGTCAATTTTTGAATATATTTGGCAATGAAATCAGTAGTCGTATCTCCTATGGAAAAAGCCTCATGAGAAATTATTTCCATCAGCAAAGGAAGGTTTGTTTTAATTCCTTCTATTTTATAGCTTGCCAGCGCTTCTCTTAATCTCTCAATCGCATTATCCCTCGAGTCGCCGCTCACCACCAATTTGGCGATCATCGGATCATAAAAGTGGGATACGACCGAAGTTCCATGAACGGCCAATTCATGACGGATCCCTTCACCTTCCGGAAGTTCCATGGTGGTGATCCTCCCCGGTGCTGGATAAAAGGTTTTCGGATCTTCAGCATAAATGCGGACTTCAATGGAATGTCCGTCCTGTTTAATCTCACTTTGGGTGAAATCCAATTTGTTGCCCGATGCAATTTTAATTTGCTGTTCGACTAAGTCCAGTCCCGTAATTTCTTCAGTGACAGGATGCTCTACCTGAAGGCGTGTATTCATTTCCAGGAAATAAAAATTTTTATCTGCATCAACTAAAAATTCGAGTGTGCCCGCATTGCTATAACCGATGGATTTTACCGCTTTCACTGCAGCCATTCCCATCCTGTTTCTTGTTTCTTCGTCAAGGAAAGAAGATGGAGCCTCTTCCACGACCTTCTGGTGGCGCCTTTGAACGGAGCATTCCCTTTCCCATAAGTAAACAGCATTCCCAAAGGAATCCGCCAATACCTGAATTTCGATATGACGAGGCTTCTCAATCAATTTTTCTATGAACATATCTCCATTGCCAAAAAATAATTGGGCACGTTTTTGATTCCCTTCGAAGGCTTTGGTTAGTTCATCTTCATTAGCAACGGCCTGCATGCCGATTCCCCCGCCGCCTGCTGCTGCTTTTAACATGACTGGATAGCCAATCTTTTCGGCAACAGCTGCCGCTTCTGCACTATCAATTAACGGTCGTGAAAATCCAGGCACCAATGGAAGTCCGGCTTGCTCCATCTTTTTCCTCGCCTCGACTTTATTGCCCATTTGCTGAATGATCTCTGGTTTGGGACCAATGAATATCAAGCCGGCTTCTTCGCATGAACGTGCGAAATCTGCATTTTCACTAAGAAAACCATATCCAGGATGAATGGCCTCCGCTCCGGTTTCCTTGGCTATTTCCAAAATCTTATTGACGTTTAAATAGCTTTCCTGTACTCTCGGGCCACCCAATAAATATGCCTCATCCGCCAATCCCACAAAAGGCGAATCCGAATCTGCTTCCGAATGGACAGCGACAGTAAGTATTCCCAGCTTCTTGCATGTACGAATAATGCGTGATGCTATTTCTCCCCTGTTTGCGATAAGAATTTTTCGAATCATTCGATATCCTCCTTATTTAGTGCGTTCCGTTAGTAGGTCAAGAGTTTGCTGCCGAAGCTTATACTTTTGGATTTTTCCGGATGCAGTCATTGGATAAGCATCGGTAAATTGAATGTAACGCGGAATTTTATGAAAAGATATTTTCCCTTTGCAATACTCTATCAATTCTTTCTCCGTAAGGGTTTCTCCTGCTTTCAAAATGATCCATGCGGCTACCTCTTCCCCATATTTCTGATCTGGAACGCCGAGTACCTGGACATCGACAATTGCAGGGTGTTGGTAGAGGAATTCTTCAATCTCACGGGGATAAATATTTTCCCCTCCGCGAATGATCATATCTTTCAGCCGGCCAGTAATCTTGCAATAACCCCTCTCATCCATCACTGCCAAATCTCCCGTATGAAGCCAGCCTTCCGTGTCAATCGCCTGCTCAGTGGCTTCCGGGTTATTATAATAACCCTTCATTACATGGTATCCCCTCGAACAGAGTTCACCCTGCATGCCCCGCGGGACTTCCTCCCCTGTAGCCGGATCGACAATTTTCACTTCCACTTTCGGCAAAGCCCTTCCCACTGAAGAAACACGAAGTTCGATCGGATCGTCCGTTCTTGTCATCGTAATTCCTGGAGAAGATTCCGTTTGACCATAAGTAATCGTGATTTCCGTGATGCCCATCTTATTCACCACGCTTTTCATGACTTCAATCGGACATGTCGAGCCTGCCATGATACCAGTCAGTAACGAGCTTAAATCATACTCGTCAAAGTCATCGAGATTAAGTTCAGCAATGAACATCGTCGGTACACCATGGAGCCCAGTACATTTTTCGGCTTCAACTGTCTGAAGGACAACGCGTGGATTAAATTCCACAATCGGCACCATTGTTGCCCCAACTGAAACAGATGCCATCGTACCAAGGGAACAGCCGAAACAATGAAAAAACGGAACCGGGATGCATAGCCGGTCGGCTTCGGTCAGCTTCATGCACTCTGCGACATTCAATCCGTTATTGACCAAGTTGGAATGCGTCAGCATCACTCCTTTTGGAAATCCAGTCGTCCCTGATGTATATTGCATGTTAATCACATCACCTGGAGCCAATTCCTCCATCCTCATGTCGAGCGATTCCTCCGAAACGGATTCGCCTCCGCTAATGACTTCATCCCATGAAAACGTTCCGGGATAACGTTTTTCACCTAAAACGATGATATTTTTTAATTTTGGCAGTTTCTCAGATTGTAATTTTCCTGGTTCTGCATTTTTCAATTCAGGTACGATTTCGTACAGCGTATCTATATATGAATGATCCTTATATTGTTCCATAAGGATGATTGTCGTCGAATCGGATTGCTTAAGCAGGTATTCCAGTTCACTTGAGCGGTAATTAGTATTGACCGTCACCAGCACCCCGCCCATTTTCGCGGTGGAAAATTGGGATATAAGCCATTCCGGTTTATTGGATGCCCAAATGGCGATATGTTCCCCTTTTTTAATATCCAGTGACATGAACCCCCTGGCAGCCTTTCGGCAAATCTTTTCAAATTCGCGATAAGAATGGCGCAGGCCTAGTTCATGGTACACAACTGCTTCATTACCACCGTATTGTTCAGCTGTCCTTTCAAGCAATTTCCCGATCGTAACATCTAGCAAATCAGACATCAAACTCCTCCTAATCAAATAAAGGTAAGAATGAACGCTTTTTGCTGTATAGATAACATCTGCTTTTCACCCAAATGAACCCCAAGCATCAAGTTCATTTTACGTTCCGTAAAGATTAACAGCCTAATTGCCTGGCGATAACGAGTCTTTGAATTTCGGAAGTGCCTTCACCAATTTCCAATAACTTAGCATCTCTTAAATAGCGTTCCACTTCATATTCACGCATGTAACCAGAGCCGCCGTGTATTTGAATCGCTTGATTGCTGGCGCGGAACGAGGTCTCACTAGCAAAGAGCTTGGCGTATGCCGCTTCCTTTGCAAAAGGTTTTTTATTGTCTTTTAACCATGCAGCCTTATATACCATATTCCTCGCCAATTCGATCTCCATCGCCATGTCTGCAAGCTTGAATTGAATGGCCTGGAAATTTGATATGGTTTTACCGAATTGGATGCGCTCTTTTGAAAAAGCTAAAGCTCTGTCAAAGGCAGCCTGAGCGATACCGACGGCCAAAGCTGCAATGGAAATCCGTCCTCCATCAAGCGTGAATAGGAATTGTTTGAACCCTTTGTCCGGATCTCCCAATAAATTTTCCTTTGGCACCCGAACATTATCCAGAATGATTTCACAAGTATTGGAAGCCCGGACTCCCATTTTTTCATAATTGCTATTGATCGTCAGCCCTTGGGTATCGGTTGGCACGATGAATGCCGAGATGATGTTTTTGCCCTTTGAATCTTTTCCCGATACAGCAGTGACAGTAACCGTTCTTGAATAGCTGGCATTTGTTATCCATGTTTTTTCGCCATTAATCACATATTCATCACCATCCAACACGGCAGTCGTTCTCGTACCGCCAGCATCGGAACCCGCATTAGGCTCTGTCAACCCGAAAGCTGCCAGGGTTTCACCGGTCGTGATTGGAACCAGATATTTTTGCTTCTGTTCTTCGGTTCCAAAATAGTAAATTGGACTTGCCCCGAGCGAAACGGCTGCGGCATAACTTAAGCCGGTTCCCCCGCACGCCTTGCCAATCTCTTCAACGGCAATGGCATACGAAATCGTATCTCCGCCCGAACCGCCATATTCTTCAGGAAACGGAATTCCAAGCAGCCCGAGTTTCCCCATTTTTTTGAATACATCCTCCGCAAACATGGACTTTGCGTCCAACTCTATCGCAATCGGTTTAATTTCCTTTTCAGCAAATTCCCTTACCATTTCCTTAATCATTTGCTGTTCTTTTGTAAGTGAAAAATCCATATGTTCATTCCCCTTTCTATTGAGACCGACTAGTTGGTCTGTACAAATCAAGTTGATTGTTCAATCCACAACAACTTGGTTCTTCAGTAAAAATGGCTGGGTGATTTCCGCTTCTTTTTGTTTATCTATCAATAGGGCATTCAGAATTAAATCCACGTAAATATCACCGATTTCGTCGATCGTTTTTCCGCCGTCCCTTTTGTACCATTTGTAGGACCAGTTCACCATGCCCAGAATTGACATTCCGGTAATTTCCACTGGCAATTCGCTGCGGAATACTCCCTTGTCAATACCTTCTTTGATAACGGAAAAAATGATTTCTTTATACGTTTGACGCTTTTTTTTGATTGCTTCAACATAAGGTGGTTTTAAGTAAATGCTTTCTTGATAGAAAACTGAGATGTGTGGTTTATAGAGGTCAAAAACTTTAACAAATGATTGAATGATCTTTTGCATTTTTTCTGTTGGATGGGTACTTTCTGAAATGGCTTCCTGTGCTTTTATTAAAACATATGAAATAAAGTAATCATGGATGACAAATAAGAGTTCATCTTTGGAAGAGAAATGGTGATAAAAACCACCTTTGCTAGTTCCGCATGCCTTAACGATTTCGTTGACGGAGACACCATGAAAACCATGCTGATCGAAGAGCGTCAACGATGTTTCAATTATTTTTTCTTTTAACTCCGTAAGACTGCACCCCCTTTGTATCCGCTTACATTCCATCCAGAATAAAGAGCTTGATTATGTATAAACTGGATTTATTTAGATTTTACCAAATAATTAAAAATTGTCAATTTTTAATTATCAACAAAAAAACAGCCCTCAAAACCAAGAGCCGTCAATCCAGTTTATTTAAGAAGCAGTCGATACCATGTCATTTACTACCCTTGACCGGTTTAACTTGGGCTTTTACAAGCTGCCATCCATTATTATATTTCCACACTGATTGGATCTCCAGTATCGGATCACGCTCATCGGACCCTTTTACATTTTGGATTCCGATAAGCGCTTTTCCTTTTCCAAAAACGGTCTTGAAATCCAGTGAAGAGTATGGATCAACCAAAAGCTCTGTCGGTTCATTTAGTTTTCCATTTTGATAAATGCCCAATTTATCATAAGCTTGTTTTCTGGAACTGACATCCATCACCACAGGTTTTTGACCTTCAATAATGATTTCCGCTTTGTATCCGTCAAGAAATTGTGCCATTACAGGAACGGATGGCGGTACTTCAAGCTCCTTCACTTTTCCATCCTTGAAAGTATAGGCGTAACTGGATATCAACCGCTCTCTACCTTCAATCAAAACCGTAACCAATACATCCTGGACCCCATCATCATTCAAGTCGGCAACCTTTAGATCTGGATTATACCCAGCTTCAAGCGGGACGTCGATTGTACGGCGATTGCTTTCCACACTTAACTCAATTTTTTTCAGAAACTTACTACCTTCCTCATAAGGCAGTCCCTGAACCTGGATGATGTCTATTTTCTGGTCACCTGTTACATCTCTTTTAGTTGAAATATATGTGCCATCCACCTGAAAATTTTTATCATGCGCTTCAACCGCTTGATAGCTCAAAAATAGTGAGATGACTAAAACCGCATATTTTAGCAGATCTAACTTTTTTTTCATAGTGATAACCTCTCTTTTCAAAGATGAACTAATTTGACATTTGTCGCCGTTTGAACTTTCGACGCTGATCTTTCATGAAGATGGACCAGAAATAATAGAACCCTGGGACTAATATTGCAAAGCCCACGATATACGTGGCAAACACGGCCCGGAATGAGGTTGGATCGGTAAATCCTGATAGAATCGTGACATTTGGATAGATGATATAAGGTAAATGAGCGATACCATAAACATAACTGCCGATTAAATACTGTATGATAATCGCAATGACAGCGAGACGTGGCATCCCTTTAACCTCCTGCTTAGAAAAATAGGGTAGGTACAGTGCTATCCCGCTAATGATGAAAAAAATGAGCGAGATGAATAACAATGCAGAGTTTTTCATCATTCCTTGGTAAATCCAATTCGCTTCGTTTCTTAACGTGAGCATGACCAACAGAGCCATGACCAACATAAGCGGTCCCGTTATCATCGCATCCCTGCGATATATTTTGTATGCTTTCATTTCATCGGCCTGTTTTGAGTAATCGGACAGGAGCAAAGAAGATAAAAAAAGCGTGCTCATAATGCCGAATCCCACAAATGCATACTCATTCGGACTCGTGAAAAGTTTAGATAAATTCAATTCTTCATTTCCTCTCACGCCTTCGACAAACCCAAGATGAGTGATTGGCAATACGCTGATTAATAGCCCCGGTATGATCAATCCCGTCAATCCTGAGATATACGTTAACGCTTTTTCATATTTGTCAACGCTATGCGAGAAAACCAAGAAAGCACTCCTAATACATAGCAGAACCAATATCAGGCTCGCGGGAACGATCAAGGCTACCCCAATCGGGAATACCGCACCTGGGAATAAACTGTAAATCGCAATGACAAGACCAACCACAAAAGTATTCGTCACTTCCCAAGTTGGTGATAAATAGCTATTCGCTATCTTGGTAGCATTCGTCTCTTCCTTTTTAATGTAAGTCATTGCCCAGAAGCCCGCGCCAAAATCCATAGAGGCCATGATGGCATAAAGAAAAATAAAGCCCCAGACCAGTGTTATTGCAAGAAGAGCATCACTCATTCGCCTTCCCCCCTTTTATGAATTCGAATCGAAAAGTCTTACACCTTTCTGTTCGGCTTTATATATATCATCCATTACGGAATGACGTTTGAAATAATACAAAAGTGTAAACACGACAGAAACGCATAAAATGATATATACAATAATGAACATCGTGAATAAGAATCCAAGGTTTTCGTACGAAGTGACTGAATCCTCCGTTGTCAGCATCCTGTATATCGTCCAAGGCTGTCTGCCGGTACAGGCAAAAATCCAACCGCATTCTATCGAAATCACCGAAAGCGGCCCTGATGCAACAAACAGCCAAAGAATCCATTTCGGATATGTCTCCTTTTTCAGCCATTTATTCCATACCAATGCAAACAGAGCCAACGCGATTAAGCCTGAACCAATCATGACCATGGCATTGAATAAGATATGGACATAAAGCGGCGGCCAATACTCTTCCGGAAAATCGTTCAAACCGGTCACAACCGTATCAAAGCTATTACCAGATAAAAAGCTTAATAACCATGGAAATTCAATCCCATACTTCACTTCCTGAGCTTCCCTATCGGTATAACCGAACAAGGTAAGTCCGGCATGGTCCTGTGTTTCAAACAACCCTTCTGCCGCTGCCAGTTTTTCCGGCTGTTCCCTATATAAATGCTGCGTAGTCGCATGACCGTTCAATGCCGTCAAAAACGAAAAAACCAAGCCCAAGACAATACTGAGCCTCAGTGCTTTTTGGTGAAAATTAAATTCAGCAGTGCCATATTTATTTTTCAGCATCTTGTAGGCTGCGACGGACGCCACGACAAAAGCGCCTGTAGTATATGCAGTCAGGGCCGTATGACCTGCCGTCACCAAGAAACTTGGGTTAAAAAATGCCGCCCAAGGATCGACATCGACGATTTCCCCATTTTCAAACCGGAACCCAGCAGGTGTCCCTTCAAAAGCATGGACATTCGAAATCAAAACAGCCGAAGCCAATGCTCCGAATGCAACAAAGAATAAACTCACGATTCGGGCCCATGGCCTGATTTTTTCAGCAGCATACACATAGATTGACATGAACAGTGCTTCAACCATGAATGCATAAATCTCGATTTGGAATGGAAGCGCCATGACACGTCCTATCACTTCCATGAACCCAGGCCATAATAGTGACAGCTGCACACCCGCAATCGTACCAGTCGGAATCCCGACCCCAAGTAAAACCCCTAATGTTTTGGTCCAGCGTTTAGCCATGACGACATACTGTAAATCCTTTGTCCTTTGATACATCAATTCCGCTGCCAACATCATCATTGGCAACCCGACGCCAATCGTTGCAAATATGATATGTACAGCCATATTCGTCCCGAACATTGCGCGGGCCATTTGTATATGATCCATACTGTCTTCCTTTCTAGCCTTTGTCTCTTGGTAGTATCTCCTCTGTAAAGGAAAATATTTAATAATATTCCACAAACTAATTTTTCATAGGTTTTGCAGAAGCTCGGTATTCACTTAATGATGTTTTTGGATGATTGTTTAGAATATATTCTATCGAGGTTATTTTTGGTATATATATTACGTGGTGGATTTCAGCAATGCGCTAATAAAATTTCACTAAGCATTTAGATGACAAATTATTGAAGATTCTTCATAAAAGGTGACCCTATAGGAATAAGATAGCGTAAATCCCATATAGAAAGTGTAACAAGAGAGGAGAAAAACATTTTGTCCTTTTCCAAAGATCCGTTATCACCCGAACAAATGCTGGCTGTGATCAAAAATGGCCTGGGGCCTACCCCAATCCCCAAAAAAATCATTATC
>Ga0182745_1004034_pt1 | contig 12360 bp, 11 predicted proteins | sample eDN3rd30CKraftBY_FD_128523 | JGI IMG/M metagenome (GOLD analysis project Ga0182745, IMG submission 128523) | Enriched backyard soil microbial communities from Emeryville, California, USA - eDNA 3rd pass 30_C Kraft BY (version 2) (version 2) | ecosystem: Environmental > Terrestrial > Soil >... | reverse complement strand
GTAGGAGATGACCAAAAACAACATATCGAGTTAACGCGAGATTTGGCAGAACGTTTTAATAAACGCTTCGGTGATGTATTTGTTATTCCAGAAATTCAATTACCAAAGGCAGGGGCACGCATTAAGTCTCTACAAGAGCCTACGAAGAAAATGAGTAAATCGGATCCAAATACAAAAGCTACAATCCGTTTCCTAGATACACCGAAACAAATCGAAAAGAAAATCAAGTCCGCTGTAACGGACTCTGATGGTTATGTAGCATTTGATGAGGTGAACAAACCAGGCGTTTCCAACCTGCTAACAATTGAATCTGCTGTTACTGGAATCGATATTCCTTCTTTAGTGAAAAAATATGAAGGCTTAGGCTATGGTGCCTTTAAAGAAGGTGTTGCTGTTAGCTTAGTCGAGCATTTAGCGCCTGTCCAACAACGCTATAATGAATTAATCGATTCAGCTGAGCTAGATAAAATCCTAGACGAAGGTGCAGAGAAAGCAAATGCTATTGCTTCGAAAACGATTAAGAGAATGGAAAACGCGATGGGATTAGGTCGAAAATCAAGATAAACAGGACGATCAAGGATCCACAAGCTAAGTAAAGTTCATGTGTGCTAGCGATAAATGCCCACACGGCTGACCAAGAATACCCTAAAGTACGATAATTTAAATAAAGCAGTAAATTACCTACTGACATTACACAAATGCCATAGGAAAATAAAAACAGCATAAATCGAAACAAGACATGTCCACCATCCTTTTTTCAACAGTATCGGGTAGTCTATGATGGACTACTCGATATTGCCCGTTTGGTTCAACTAGTTAGTGAGGTTTTGGCCGACTAGAATGCCACGTCTTCTAGCAGAAGTCAGCTCGCTTATTTTCTGATTGTACATTTAAATATAGAGTGCAGAAATTTCGCTTTATAACTAAATATTCATTTACCAACACAAAAATGCCTTTAGCTTTTCGCTAAAGGCATTTTTTTATATAAAGCAGAAGGTCGATATAGAAATTAATTAGTCAACCTTTTTTAAAACTAAACTTGCATTATGGCCACCAAAACCTAGTGAATTGCTCATCGCATATTCAACAGATTGTTTGCGCGCTGTATTAGGAACATAATCTAAATCACACTCTGGATCTGGTGTTGAAAGATTAATTGTAGGTGGTAAGATTCCTTCTTTTAAAGCTAGTGCTGTAAAGATTGCCTCTACTCCACCAGCAGCGCCAAGTAAATGTCCAGTCATTGATTTTGTCGAGCTCATCGCTAATTTATAAGCGTGCTCGCCAAATACTGTTTTCACTGCTTTTGTTTCAAATAGATCATTATACGGTGTACTTGTACCATGTGCATTAATATAACCTACTTGTGATGGGTCTACTCCACCGTCTTCTAATGCTTGTGCAATCGCACGTGCCGCCCCTTCACCTTCTGGAGCTGGTGCTGTAATATGATGAGCATCGCCTGTTGAACCATAGCCAACAACTTCTGCATAAATTTTAGCCCCACGCGCTTTAGCAAATTCATATTCTTCTAATACTAAAATTCCAGCTCCTTCACCAATAACAAATCCATCACGTTTTGCATCAAAAGGACGAGAAGCAATTTCAGCATCCGGATTTAACGAAAGTGCAGTACTTGAACAGAACCCCGCAACTGCCATGTTAACGATTGGAGCCTCTGCACCACCTGTAATCATTGCATCTGCATCTCCACGCTGGATTACTTTAAATGCGTCGCCAATCGAGTTTGTACCCGAAGCACAAGCAGTAACAGAACAAGAGTTAATCCCTTTAGCGCCAAAGTGGATTGAAACTTGGCCTGAAGCCATGTTTGGAATCATCATTGGTACAAAGAATGGACTTACTCGACGAACACCACGTTCTTGGAAAGTGATATATTGGTTTTCATATGTTTCCATACCGCCAATACCCGAACCAATCCAAACTCCTACACGCGGAGCAATTTCTTCAGTAATCGTTAGCTCTGAATCCTTCATCGCCATAATAGAAGCCGCTAAAGCATAATGCGTAAAACGGTCCATTTTTCTTGCTTCTTTTTTCTCAATATATTGTTCAATGTCAAAATCTTTGACTTCTGCCGCTATTTTTACAGGGAATTTCTCTACATCTAATCGTGTTAAAGCGCCAACCCCTGATTTTCCAGCGACTAGGTTTTCCCATGTTTCTTCGATTGAATTTCCTAAAGGTGTCACAGCACCAATACCGGTAATTACGACTCTTTTATTCATAGTTTTTCAAATCCCCCTTAAGTTTTAAATACCAGTTCAATTTTAAAAAGCTATTATTTTCCCCATTTGATTACAGCTGCGCCCCAAGTTAGACCGCCGCCAAAACCAACTAATACAATAATATCATCATCATTTATTTTACCATCTTCTAATTCGTCTGCTAGTGCAAGTCCGATTGATGCAGAAGATGTGTTTCCGTATTTATGAATATGCTTAGATAGTTTCGCTTCTGGCAACTCAAGTCTTTCACGAGATGCTTCCATGATGCGAATATTTGCCTGATGCGGAATCAGTAAATCTACATCTTCTTTTGAAAGCTGTGCTTTTTCAAGTACCGAAACGGCCGATTCTCCCATTTGTCTAACTGCAAATTTGAAAACCTCACGACCATTCATAGAAATAGTATGTTCATCATTTAAATAGAGATGCTTTCCGCCAGTTCCGTCAGCACCTAATTCAAATGCTAAAATTCCTCTTCCATCACTAACCTGACTCATAACGGCTGCACAAGCACCGTCTCCAAATAATACAGCTGTATTTCGATCATTCCAGTCTGTCACTTTGGATAATTTTTCAACACCTACTACTAAGACATATTTATAACTATTGCTTTCAATAAATTGCTTTGCAGTGGCTAATGCATATATAAAGCCTGAACATGCTGCTGAAACATCCATTGCAGCTGCATTCACAGCTCCTAATTTTTCTTGTATTTGACAAGCGACACTTGGAAATGCACGATCTGGTGTGACTGTTGCAACTAAGATTAAGCCGATTTGATCAGCCGATATGTTCGCATTTTCAATCGCTTTTTTTGCTGCTTCTATCGCTAAATCAGAAGTATCTTGCTCATCCCCTGCAATTCTTCTTTCTTCAATACCAGTTCTTGTACGAATCCATTCATCATTTGTATCGATCGTTTTTTCTAAATCAAAGTTTGTTACAACCTTCTCTGGAACGTATTTCCCTAATCCAATGATCCCTGCATTCATTTTAATCCCCCCGTTTGATACTAACATTTAGTACTTGGTCATAATTATAGCTCATAAAAAAAAGAACCTCAACCTTTTATTCACGATTTGTTCTCAAGTTTATGGTTCTTTTTTAGATATCTATATGTTATGATAAATAAGATGAAAATTGGAATACTATTTAAAATGTTTTTATAGAGGTGAAATGTATGCAATATGTAATGACTTTAGTTTGGTCTGTACTATTAATGTTAATGTTAAATTACGTTGTTAGCTCAGTTTTAGCAGTTGATTTCCATCTTTCAACTAGTTTAATCCTTGGAGTTATTTTTACAGTTCTAATATTTGTTGTTAGCGCAATTATTCCAAACGAACCAACTCCAGAAGCAGATCATCACTAATTTTAAGTCAGAGCACTTCTTTAAAGAAGTGCTTTTTTCATTCAAAAGTGGGTAACTCTTAATTATAAAGAGTTGCCCATTTTTTATGCAGTTTTAAGCAAGATAAAATTGCGAACAATATAAACAATTAAAAGGAGGTGTAATTCACAATGGCCATTAATCTAAGCGATTATTATAGTCCGTTTTTCTCAACCTTGTCTTCAATACCCAATTCAAACAACATTAATAACTCAGGAGATATTACTACTACAGAAAATTTAAATAGTCCTTCGATTGGCAACTTTTCAAGTACCTTGCAGGACTACTTAAATGCAAATGAAGGTAATGAAGAAAACCTGGAAGGAACGACCAACGAGTTATTTAATACAGCAGATGAGGGGGATTTTTCTTTATACGGCGATTTTTTTAATTCATATTCGCCTTCATTGAATACCGACATCACTGGTGACACCACCACTACTTTAGATTCTTTTACAAACAACTTTCAAATAGGTTTTCAAATTCAACAAATCAACACATTATCTTCTGCAATCGCCAATCTTCAATCGAATTTAGACGCGTTCGAAGAATCTGCTGATATAGTCAATTCCGAAATTGCCCAGCAACACGTGGAGAGCCTGACAAATAATATTGCCTTACTCGACCATTATTTAACTTCAACAGTAACCGAGCTTACCACTGAACAAAGCCTGTTATCCTCCATGAATGCATCTTCGGCCCTTACCCAGTTTTTGCTGACTAGGGAATCAAATATGGATTCAGAATAGGTCCGGGTTTCAAATTTAGCAGTTTCTTTAGTGGTTTAGGTACACAAGCTGTAGAGCCACCTTTGAAGTTGGTTCTACAACTTTACGAAACCAAACTACTGAAAGTTCGGCTATAGGACAAAATTGGGCTGCCTTCACGAAGTATGGTTGTATAGAACGTGGACTTAATTGGGCTTCTTTAATTTTCTCAAATTAAAAACAAGCAGAGAAAATTCTTTGATTTTCTCTGCTTGTTTTAGAAAAGCCGATCCAATTTATTTCGTCACATATAATTGATCGTCTTGCATTGTTACATGTAATGTCTCGCCTGGCAGTACTTCCCCTTTTAATAATTCCTTAGCTACGGCTGTTTCTACATTTCGTTGGATGAAGCGTTTTAATGGTCTTGCTCCAAATTGCGGGTCAATACCGTGCCGGACAATCCAATCTACAACCTCATCGCTAACTTTTAACTGGATCTCTTGTTGTGCGACACGCGCCTGTAATTGACCAACATATTTCTGCGTAATGGCATGGAAATGTTCAGAGCTTAGCGCATGGAACATGATGATGTCATCTACTCGATTTAGCAGTTCCGGTTTAAAGTGCGTACGTAGTTCCCTCATGACTAGGTCTTCTACAGATTGTTGCTGTTCTGGTTTTGCTTCCAGTAAATAATGTGAGCCAATATTAGAAGTCATGATTACCACTGTATTTGTAAAATTCACTAGGCGTCCCTGACTATCGGTGATGCGTCCATCATCTAAAATCTGCAGCAGAATATTCGCTACATCCGGATGTGCTTTTTCAATTTCATCAAGTAGCACTACTGAATATGGATTGCGTCGTACCGCTTCAGTTAGCTGGCCTCCCTCTTCATAGCCAATATAACCTGGAGGGGCACCAACAAGTCGAGATACACTATGCTTTTCCATATATTCACTCATATCAATGCGAATAAAATGGTCTTCCGAATCAAATAGCTGGGCAGCCAAAGCTTTCGCTAGCTCAGTTTTCCCTACCCCTGTAGGCCCTAAGAAGATAAAGGAACCAATTGGCCGATTCGGATCTTTAATGCCAGAACGAGCACGCCAAACCGCTTCAGTCACAAGTTTTACTGCCATCTCTTGACCTACGACACGTTCATGTAAAGTATCCTTTAAGCGCAAAAGCTTTTCTCTTTCGCCCTCTACAAGCTTCGTAACAGGAATGCCTGTCCATCTCGAAATGATGGAGGCAATTTCGTCTGCTGTTACTTCCTCGCGCAGAATTCTTGAATCTGAGCCTATTTTCAACTCTTCTTCTAGAGCCGACAGTTCCTTCTCAAGGGTAGGTATTTTACCATGACGGAGTTCTGCTGCTTTATTCAAATCATATTTACTTTCTGCATCCTCTAAATCGCGGCGATAGCTGTCTAATTGCTCTCGTTTTTTCTGAATAGTTTCAAGGCCTTGCTTTTCTTCTTCCCATTGTTTACGTATTTTGCCTGTGGATTCTTTTAATGAAACCAATTCTACTCGCAATGCTTCAAGACGCTTTTTGCTAGCCTCATCCTTTTCTTTAGTTAAAGCCTGTTCTTCAATTTCCAGCTGCATAACACGACGAGTAACCATATCTAGCTCCTGTGGCATGGAGTCAATTTCAGTTCGAATCATCGCACATGCCTCATCGATTAAATCAATGGCCTTATCTGGCAAGAAACGTTCCGTAATATATCGATTTGAAAGCTCTGCTGCTGCAATAATTGCCCTGTCGTGAATGCGTACACCGTGGTGCAATTCAAAGCGTTCCTTTAACCCGCGCAAAATCGAAACAGTGTCTTCAATGGAAGGCTCCCTCACGGTTACTTGCTGAAATCTACGCTCAAGTGCTGGATCTTTTTCGATATACATCCGATACTCATCTAAAGTCGTCGCACCAATACAGTGGAGCTCCCCGCGCGCTAGCATTGGCTTCAACATGTTGCCTGCATCCATCGTCCCTTCTGTTTTACCAGCTCCCACAATAGTATGGATTTCATCGATAAATAAAATGATTTGACCTTCCGAATCTTTTACTTCTTTTAAAACACCCTTTAAGCGTTCCTCAAATTGCCCGCGATAGCTTGCTCCTGCAATTAACGCACTCATATCTAGCTCATATAAAATACAATTTTTTAACCCTTCTGGAACGTCTTTACGAACAATTCGCTGAGCCAATCCTTCAACAATGGCTGTTTTCCCTACACCAGGCTCTCCGATAAGAATCGGATTGTTTTTCGTTTTTCGAGAGAGGATTCGAATGACATTTCGAATTTCTTCATCACGTCCAATAACTGGGTCCATCTTGCCGTTTTTCACTTCTTCGATTAAGTTGCGGCCAAATTGCTCTAATGGACTTCGATTGTCTTGCTGTTGTTTAAATTGCATTCTTGAAACACCCTTTCTAAGATTTTATTTTTATGAGTAACCATTACGCTTTAGCTCTAAAGGAATCTTTTATAATTAGTCTGACCTTTTTTGACTAATTTAATTATAAGCTCCCTAAAAAAGAAAAGCAAAAAATGGCACTAAACTTTTAAGTTTTATTTTGAGCTCTTGTGCTATCATATAGTTGAATTAGCTAAATGCATTTTTAGTTTATATAAAGGATGTGAAGTCATGCTAATAACTGATACATTATCGATGGATATCAATCGTTTGTTTGAAGAGCATGGTTTACCTATAAAAATAGAAAAAGGCAATCATATTTTCCACGAGGGCGAAAGTGCTGGTGAACTATATTTCGTCAAAAACGGTTCCATTCAAATAAGCAAAGAAACCGAAAATGGAAAAGAACTTACTTTTCGCGTGTGCGGGAAAAAGTCGATTATCGGAGAATGTGCGTTATTTAGTCCTTCAACACCTCATTCAACAACAGCAAAGGCGATTACCAATTGCGATTTGCTTATACTAAGTAAACAGTCATTAGAAATGATTTTAACTGAGCAGCCTTCTCTTATGATTGAATACTTAAAATGGCTGCAAAATGAAAATCTGAAAAATCAAAGCTTAATCCGTGATTTAGTTATACATGGCAAAAAGGGTGCACTCTTTTCTACTTTAATTCGCTTAACGAATACTTATGGAAAGAAAGTGGATGACGCTCATATTTTGATCGATCTTCAGTTAACAAATACGGAAATTGCGAATCTTTGCTCTACTAGTCGTGAAATGATTAATCGCATGTTAAATGATTTGAAAAAGCAAAGAGTTATTTCATTCGAAAAAGGCTATATCACGGTTTTGGATTTAGAATATTTAAAACAAGAAATTGCTTGTGAAAATTGCCCAACAACAATCTGCCGAATCGATTAAATTTGGTGGGCTTGCATTATAAAAGGTACGCAGTTTACATTCTGCGTACCTTTTTGTTTTATGAAACTAATCTTAAGGTTTTAAGATAACTTTGATGCACTCATCTTCATGCTCGTAAAATGTCTTGTATGCTTCACTTGCACTTTCAAGTGGAAGCTTATGCGTGATGATTTCTGTTGGATCAATTTTGCCATCTTTAATCATATCAAAGAGCATTGGCATATAGTGAATGACAGGAGCTTGACCCATTTTCACAGTAATATTGCGTTCAAACAGATTCCCTAATGGGAAGTGGTTGTACATCGAACCGTACACACCCGTGATTTGCAAAGTGCCAAATTTTTTGATGGCTTTCATACCGATTCGAATGGCACTCGTTGTACCACCAGATAGTTTTAGTTTTTGCTCAACGACTTCAAGAGGATTCTTTTTCCCATCCATCCCTACACAATCTATGACGACATCTGCTCCACCCTTTGTTAGTTCAGCAATATATGCCCCAGTATCATCATGTTCGTCAAAGTTAATGAGTTCCACATTATTCATTTTCTTCGCATGATTTAAGCGATATTTGAGATTATCTACAGCAATAACGCGTTTTGCCCCTTTCATCCAGGCAAATTTCTGCGTCATTAACCCGATTGGACCACAGCCTAATACAACAACTGTATCCCCCTTTTTAACGCCTGCACTTTCTACACTCCAGTAGGCTGTTGGCAGAACGTCCGACATGAAAAGTAGGGATTCGTCCTCCAATTCTACCGATTCCGGTATAACGAACGGCACAAAGTTTCCATATGGAACACGAAGCAATTCGGCTTGTCCTCCTTGGTACCCGCCATAACGTTCAGTGAATCCGAAATACCCGCCTGTATCGACATGAGGGTTTGGGTTGGAATTGTCACATTGGCTTTCCATTTCGTTTTCGCAATAATGACAGTGACCACAAGAAATATTAAATGGGAGTACGACACGGTCCCCTTTTTTTACTTTTTCTACTTCAGGACCCACATCTTCCACAATTCCCATCGGTTCATGGCCAATTACATAATCCTTCTCAGCTGGGAGTGCACCTTGATAGATGTGAAGGTCAGAACCACAAATAGCAGTTGACGTCACACGAATAATAATATCGTCCTTTTTCTCAATCTTCGGATCGGCTACTTCTTTAACTTGCATGTCTTTAGCGCCTTGGAAAGTAACAGCTTTCATGTTAGAAAAACCTCCTGATTGTTGAGTAATTTAAAAAACTAGACCTGATATATTACTTCCCATTTTTGAGCAGTATAATCCTTTTTGCAGTTTCCAAACAAACTAACTAATTTTTTGATGAAAATTTCTGGCTTCATGTGTATTGAGCCAAATCACTTACCCATAAAAAAAAACGAGCAACTCCTCAATCTCGAGTTGCTCGTTTTGCTATTAGCGGATGCCTAGTGCCATTTTTGCGTAGCGGGACATCATGTCTTTTGACCATGCTGGCTGCCAGACGATGTTAACATCGACTTTTTTCACTTCTGGCAGTTCACCTAAAGCCGTATTTACTTGATCTACAATGACTGGACCAAGTGGGCAGCCCATAGAAGTTAGCGTCATCGTTACTGTCGCTAAACCTTCCTCATCTAAATCTACTTCATATACTAAACCTAAGTTGACGATGTCTATGCCAAGCTCAGGATCGATTACATTTTCTAAAGCACCTAACATGCTTTCTTTCATATCTTCACTGATTGCCATTTTGTTTATTTCCCCTTTCTCTGTAGTGCTAACTCTATCATAGCAAATGAATTTCTTTATGCCAAATGTTGTGATAGAAACGATGTGACAGCCAGTACGCCGCTGCGCGAAACATTATGCCCCGCTTTTTCAACGTCAATAAAGACTAATCGTTCTGGTGTTTCTTCATAGTCTGAACACAACTCTTTATAAAAATGATATGTATTTTTGAATGGTACAGTCCCATCTTTATGTCCATGCCAGAATATTACTGGCCGCTGATTAAATCGATTACGTTCCTTTGTAATATCATAGGTTGATAAAAGAGCGAGTATTTCCTCTTTTTCCTTTTCATCGATTGGCAATTCGATTCCCATCGCCTCAAATTGCTCAAGCTGCCAATGTAAAAACTCGACATAACCAGGAGCTCCCATACATATGCCTGCAGCATCGATCCAATCATATGCCTTTAAACAGCCTGAGGAAACAATACCGCCCATGGATGTTCCAGCTACGCCAATTTTACTCTCTTGTGCTAAACCTCTTACTTTTAACTCTTCGTAAATCGTGTTTACTTCATGTATTGATTTTAGGACGACTTCCCAGAAATACATATTCATTTTCATTTCAGAAAAATTTTCGGAACGAACTCCGTGCAAGTGCGCATCTGGCAGAATCACTCGCACACCATTTTGCACTAATTGATAGGCATAATGCAGGTTATGCTCCTTCGCACTTTGGAAGCCATGAAGAAAAATAACAACTGGTGTTTGTTCATTCATCGATTCGTCGTAAACGTGTAATAAAGGGATTCCTTTCCACATATCATCTTGAACATACATTTTCTTTCACTCCTCAACCCAAGCTTGTAAAAAAACGATTGAAAATTCCTAAATAGTCTTTCAAAGGCTAATATTTTCATCAATTGTAGAAAAAACTATTCTATAATTATAATATCATTGGTGGAAAATTTTTGCTCAATATTAAGAATCCCAGATTTCAAAATTTTGACTAACTATATGACTAACGATAAAATCGAGAGATAAGAAAGGAGAATTCCTTCATGAAACAACATTTAATTGTGTTAGATTTAGACGGTACTTTATTAACGGATGAAAAAAAAATCTCCGAAAAAACAAAAATGACTCTCTTCAAAGCAAAGGAAGCTGGGCATCAGGTGATGATTGCTACAGGCCGACCATTCCGAGCTAGCCAGTTATATTACAATGAGCTATTTCTTACAACACCTATTGTAAACTTTAATGGTGCACTTATTCACCATCCTAAAAATACAGGCTGGAATACGATTCACTCGCCAATCGATATTAGCGTCGTGCATGACGTTGTTGACTCGGTAGATAAATACCAATATGAAAATTTAATTGCCGAAGTAATGGATGATGGTTTTATCCACAATGAAGATCATCGCATGATGGATATTTTCAATATGGGTGAACCTAACGTGACGATTGGAAACTTAAGAGGCAGTCTAAATACAGACCCAACAAGTTTACTAATCCATGCAGAAGAAGCGAATGTACAAATTATTCGCGACCATTTAGCAAGTGTACACGCGGAATTGATTGACCATCGTCGCTGGGGAGCGCCTTTCCATATTATCGAAATCGTACGAAAAGGCTTAAATAAGGCTGTAGGGATTTCGCATATTGCCAAAGAAATGAATATCCCGCGCGACCGTATTATTGCATTTGGCGACGAGGATAACGATTTAGAGATGCTTGAATATGCCGGAGTAGGTGTAGCCATGTCGAATGGTATCGATCAGTTAAAAAATATTGCCAATGAAATTACTTTAAGCAATAACGAAGATGGCATTGCCAAATTACTGATTGAACGGCTAAAATTGTAAGTATAGACATTAGGAAATAATATTATTTCCTGGAATAGTAGAGTGATTGTTCTTTCATTTAAAGATCATTCAAAGGAGGTACAAATATGAAAATTTTCGCAGATAGCGGCTGTGATTTACCTAAACAGTTTTTTACAGATAAAAACGTAGAACTCTTTACACTAAGAGTAGATTTAAATAATAAACAATACAATGATATTTTGGATATTGACTCGCAAGTTGTTTACGAAGCGATGAAACAAGGCGCGGTTCCTAAAACGTCTCAGGTTTCTCCAGAAGCGTTCTTAAATAAGTTTGAAGACTTGGCCAAAAACGATGAAGAAGGACTTTATATTGCCTTTTCGTCAAATTTATCGGGTACATACAGCACTGCTGTAATGATTGCTGCACAAGTACGCGAAAATTATCCAAATCTAAAGCTAAAAATTATCGATTCTAAATGTGCCTCATTAGGACAGGGCTTACTTATTCTTGAAGCAGTCCGTTTACGTGAAGAAGGGCTTTCTTTTGACGACATTGCTCAGAAAATTTCACATATGGCCCAGCATATGACTCAACTATTTACAGTGGAAGATTTAAGCTACTTAGCTGCTGGTGGACGACTTTCCAAATCTAGTGCCTTTATTGGCGGCTTATTAAGTATCAAGCCAATTTTACACGTAGAAGACGGAAAACTTATTCCTCTTGAAAAAATTCGTGGCCGTAAAAAGGCCATTAATCGAATGATCGATATCATGGCAGAGCGTGGCGGCGATTTTTCAGATAAGATTGTCGGCATTAGCCATGGGGATGATTTGGACTTTGCCAAAGAGGTTCAAGCATTAATCGAAGACAAATTACATCCTCAATCCTTCGAAATTACACTGATTGGTTCAAGTATCGGAGCTCATGCAGGTCCAGGTACCATCGCCATTTTCTTTACAGATAAAGACTATTAATAAGTTGAAGCGAGGCTGGGACAAAACCCAAAAACACCATTTTTCTCGAGTAGAAAAATGGTGTTTTTTCGTTATAGTGAAAATTGATTTCCGTTACGGGTACGCTTTCCGCGGGCACGGCCTGAGCCTGTAGT
>Ga0182745_1004031_pt1 | contig 12366 bp, 9 predicted proteins | sample eDN3rd30CKraftBY_FD_128523 | JGI IMG/M metagenome (GOLD analysis project Ga0182745, IMG submission 128523) | Enriched backyard soil microbial communities from Emeryville, California, USA - eDNA 3rd pass 30_C Kraft BY (version 2) (version 2) | ecosystem: Environmental > Terrestrial > Soil >... | reverse complement strand
GATAATAATGATAATAGGTTTTTAAGAATCTTTTCGCTTCGGCTGCTCCACCTCTGTTTTCAAACAATTTCCACAGCATGCTGAGGGCTTTTCCATACGTATAAGAACTGCTGGCACCCTTGTGGTCGAGCGGTAAATTAATGGGAAGAGGCAATTCTTTTGCTGTTTGATGATAAATTTCATAGGGAATCTTTTCCTTTATTTTAGCGGAAAAGTATAGGCTGGTGGCAAATTCGGCAAATCCTTCATCTAGCCAAGCGTTTTGATATGGATCATTGCTGATGACGCCATAAAACCATTGATGTGCTATTTCATGGACAACCATGCTTTTAAGCCGATCCTCATCTACTGGACCAGCATAGGCCAGTGTTTTTGCCGTAACAATTCCTGGATACTCCATGCCTGATTGGTCCAAAATAATATCCAGCTGTTTAAATGGGTATGGACCAATTGTTTTTTGAAAATACTTTAGGGCATCTGTGGCTACTGTACTGATGCTAGCTGCTAAATTTTCATTATCCTCCACATCGAACACCCGTATTTCTACATTGTTCACTACCTTCCGCACAATTTCAGGATGGTGAAGGATGGCGATGAACATTTCTTTTACTTTATTTGCCTGAAGATCATCACTTATTTTGCTCGGAAGCATGTCCTGATCGCTTGAGGATGCGAGCGTAAATCCAACTGGCAAATGATAGGATACTTGAAAATCGCTAAATGCAGTATGATAGGTTTCTCCTTTCAAACGATAGTCTTTTTTATTCCATTGATGATTTTGATAGGTTGCAAGCATTGGATAAAATTGCGCCAAATAATAATTCTGATTGTTTTTGGTAAAGCGAAATCCCTTTTCAGGAAGCGTCAAATGGTAGGAAAAGGTTATTTGTACATCTTTTTCTGGCTTGAGTTCTTTTTTTAAGGGGATGCTTAGCGTATCTTTATGTAAATCATAATGCGCGGCATCTCCATTAAGTGTAATGTTTGTTATCTCTACTTTAGAAGGAGAGGCTAGAGGATTATTGAGCTCTTCTGCTATTTTTTGTGTGAACATATTTGGGATAAAATAAAAGACGATCTGATTCCATGAATCATTAGAGGCATTTTTAATGTGCACGGTGGATTCTACCTGGAATGTTCCTTCTTTATCCATCGTCAATTTAATATCATACTGACTTTTATGGCCGGATGGAACTGTTTTTGGAGAAAAGTCCGTTAAAATGACTGCTTCTTTTGTGCTTATGGTACTGCTTTTATTTTCCAATGCCAGGTGAAAAAGTAATATCACACTGACCAAAGCGAAGGAATAGAAGAGAATTTTAATGGTTAACACCTCTTTTGAATTTTTAATACATATTCTGGATAAATAATGGATATTCCTTCGTTTGGCTCGGAAAAACAAATAAAGGCATTTCATTTTTTTGATTATCAACTGCTCTTTAAAAAAGTCATGCTGCTGGAATTGACGGACAGTTTTTTCTCCAACACTATATAGATAAGTCAATATATCTATATAATATCGGGAAGAAAAGACGAATAGGGCGAATGTGATGGAAGGGGAAGAGTGTAGGAGAAATAAAAAATGCTAGTCTTTTTGTTAAACGGACTAGCATTTTTTAGCTTTATTTGCAGAACGAATGCCCCTCATATAGAAATGAAAAAGAGTGCTCGCATTTTTTATATGCAGGGCGTTAGCTAAAAACCGGCTTTTTTTTATCTAGACCGAGCGTCTGCGCTGTGGAAGTGCGGATTTCATGGAGCAATTTCGTGTTTTCCATTAGTGAAATGCCATAAGAAGGAATCATTTTTTTGATTTTTGGCTCCCATTCTTTTATCTGATCTGGGAAGCATTTGTTCAGCACTTCTAGCATTACATAAACAGCGGTGGAAGCGCCTGGAGAAGCGCCAAGCAATGCGGCGATGGAGCCATCTGCAGCACTGATGACTTCTGTGCCGAATTGAAGTGTTCCTTTGCCGCCATCTTCCGTATCTTTAATGACTTGGACCCGTTGGCCTGCCACGACTAAATCCCAATCCTCAGATTTTGCATCTGGGATAAACTCGCGCAATTCCTCCATGCGTTTTTCTTTTGAAAGCATTACTTGCTGAATCAAATATTTCGTCAAGGACATGTTTTTGGCCCCTGCAGACAGCATCGTAAACAGATTATCCGCTTTGACGGAAGTGATCAAATCCAGCATAGAGCCTGTTTTTAAAAACTTTGGCGAAAAACCGGCAAATGGTCCAAACAGCAGCGACTTTTTATTGTCGATGAATCTCGTGTCAAGATGCGGAACAGACATTGGCGGCGCACCAACCTTAGCTTTTCCGTAGACTTTTGCATGATGCTGTTCGATAATATCGGGATTATTGCACACCATAAATATGCCGCTTACTGGGAATCCGCCAATATGTTTTCCTTCTGGAATGCCGGATTTTTGCAGCAAATGCAAGCTTCCGCCGCCGCCGCCGATAAAGACGAATTTGGCCGTATGGCGCTCCACAGCGCCGCTTGCAAGATTGCGCACGGTTAATTGCCATAAGCCATCACGAGTGCGTTTAATATCATTGACACTATGATGGTAATGGATATCCACATGTTTTTTTTGCAAATGCTCAAAAAGCATGCGTGTTAATGCACCAAAGTTGACATCTGTTCCAGCATCGATTTTTGTGGCTGCAATTGGTTCATTTGCAGGGCGGTTTTGCATAATAAGGGGAATCCATTCTTTCAGTTTTTCCGAATCATCGGAAAATTCCATCCCTTGGAAAAGCGGATTTTTTGATAGCGCTTTAAAACGCTTCTTTAAAAATGAGATATTTTCTTCTCCCTGCACTAAACTCATATGAGGAAGCGACTGGATAAAATCTAGCGGATTATGTATCAATTTGCTTGAGACAAGATAAGACCAAAACTGCATGGAAAGCTGAAATTGTTCATTGATTTTGATGGCTTTGCTGATATCGACAGTTCCATCCGGCTTTTCAACAGTGTAGTTAAGTTCGCACAGTGCAGCATGTCCTGTTCCGGCGTTATTCCACTCATTAGAGCTTTCTTCTCCAGCACTTTGAAGCTTTTCAAATACTGTGATGTTCCACTCTGGCACTAATTCTTTCAGCAGTGTTCCTAAAGTTGCACTCATGATTCCAGCGCCAATTAAGATAACGTCTGTTTTCGTTTCTTTGTTGCTCATTTTGACCTCCCCCAAATCCTAAAATTCGCAGAAAGATGTAGGCAATCCCTCTTTAGGCGTCACACCTTTTCTATCTTAATTATAACTATATCACCATCTACTATTATATGATAATTATAAACTATTTGAAAGCTTGTAAAAAGGGAGAAGCCTCAAAAGTGTGCCGCTTTAGAAACAATAGCTGATGCAAACGGAACTTTTTCGAAATAACGGGGGAATATGCTTGGATTTCTCAATTATTTAGCTCTTTCAGCAATAATGGATAATTTGAAAACAAAAAAATCCCCTTTGCATGTTGGATAAGGGGATTTGTGCTGGAAAATTAAACAGACCGGCGCTCTTCAAAGGGAAAATCATCGTCTAGACTGCGTTTTTTCAGCAATCCAAAGAAATTTTCTATCTCTCGCTCTGCACTTAACAGAGAATCGGAGCCATGGATGACGTTTTCCTCTTTTTTGAATGCGAAATCGCCGCGAATCGTGCCTGGCGTAGCTTCTGCTGGATTTGTTTTGCCAATCATCAGGCGGGAAACTTCAATAATATTGTCTCCTTCCCAAACCATTGCAAAAACAGATCCAGATGTAATAAAGTCCACTAGTTCGCCAAAAAATGGCTTGTTCTGATGCTCCATATAATGATATTCCGCTTTTTGGCGGTCGATAGATGTGAGCTCTGCATGCAATAAGGTAAATCCTTTTGCTTCAAAACGCTTCATAATCTCTCCGATTAATCCGCGCTTTACTCCATCTGGCTTCACCATAATAAATGTACGCTGTAAAGTCATCTTATCACCTCTTTATAAAATCAATGCTCTCACAAGAATCCAAAACAGCAAGAATAATGTCTGAAAGGGGATTCTTCTTAATTTTCATTATGGGGAAAAAATGCAAATTTCAAACATGCGACAACGAGAAAATTCAAAAAATGTAAAAGGGGAACAGCATTTAAAAAAGGTTCTATTGCTGCAACAGCAAAAAAATATCCAGGAGCCAGATGAAAAAGTATCTGGCTCCTGGATGGCAGTCTGTATGCTATATGGTCAATTCAATTAATGGGCGTGTATATTTTTTGATAAAATAGCTTCCTAATAGGATACATAAACCGAATGAAAAAGAGATAAGGATAAGATACTGATTAGAAATAGTAATCAATGCATCATCTGAGATAAATGTTTGCATCGTTTTGATAATAAATCCGTGCAGCAGATAAATATATAAGGTGCGTCTGCCAATCACCGTAAATGTAAAGCCTTTAGAAGGAACAATGGCCATAAAGCCCAAAATGACAATGGCCGTCAATCCATATTGGACCAGACGCTTTAGTCCATCGATTGCTTCTAGTGTTCCCATACTGGCATAAGAAGTATCTCCAAGAAGCCAATCCATTGCATCCTTTGGAAAGAAAAGCCCAAATAGGAGCATGGTAATTAATAATACTGCCGTTCCGATGAGGGAGGAATGCTTTATTTTTTTTATAAATGTTAAATGCTTTGCTTCCAAAAGATAGCCTAAAAGGAAATAAGGAAAGAAGACAAATGTTCTGGATAACGATAAAAAGCTTCCAATCTGATCCAGATATCCAATCGTGATGCCGAGTATTATTGCAATCACGAGTCCTGTCCATTTTAATTTGGCAAAAAGATAAAGAAGCAGATTCCAGCAAAACAAACTCAGCAAGAACCATAGTGTCCAATGCGGCTGGAAAAGATTAAAATGAAGATTTGCCGACTGCCCATTCCAATAATAGAAAATCGAATAAATGATTTGAAAAATAAAATAGGGCAAAAGAATCTTTTTGGTTATTTTTAAGAGATAGCCTTTTTTATTGTATCCTTTTGAAAAATATCCGGAAATAAAAATAAAAGCTGGCATATGAAAAAGAAAGATGGCCGAATAGAGAGAAAGAAGCACGGTATCATTTTCTTTTAACGGGCTAATCACATGTCCTAATACGACGAGAAAAATCAATATGAATTTTGCATTATCAAAGTAAAAAATCCTTTTTGCTGATGAGGGATTCACTTTCATACCTCCTAATTTTTTGTTATATCCAATACATAGGATGTATTTATTTTTGCTTGCTCTTTTTACCAAACAAAGGATCAAGCAAATGGATTTGTTCTTTTGTAGTCTACCCAAATAATATTACGAAATTATTAAAATTCATTTAAGGGAATTTTAATTGTTTATATCAATTGGTGAACAAAAGAAAAAATAATCGGGAGCATTGCATAGGAAAAACTGTCTATTCTTTTGTTTGGCGTGATTGTATCTTGTGTCATTCTAGGCTAGAGTAGAATAATAGAATATTGGTTTATCATTATTTAACGGACTTTTGGCCCGCAACCTAAGGGAGTAAACCTAAGGGAGTAGGTCAAAAAGCATGATTGAAGTTTTATTTTATGGGAGGAAAGAGTAGATGCATTATGATGTAATAATAGTGGGCGCAGGCTCGATGGGAATGGCTGCTGGCTATTTTTTGGCGAAAAGCGGAAAAAAAACGCTATTGCTGGATGCCTTTAATCCGCCCCATGACAAGGGAAGCCATCATGGCGATACAAGAATCATCAGACACGCCTATGGTGAGGGAGAAGAATATGTTCCACTCGCACTTAAAGCACAGCAATTATGGTATGAGTTAGAAGAAAAAAGCGGCAAACAGCTGTTTCTGCAAACGGGTGTGCTGAATGTTGGAACAGAAGCCTCCGAATTTATTAAAACTATTATTTCGAGCGCAAAGACGTATTCGCTGCCCCTTGAAGTGCTTGATGCAAATGAAGTGAACCAGCGCTGGCCTGGTTTGGCTTTATCTTCTGAATATATTGGCTGCTTTGAACCAGCATCAGGTGTGCTGAAATGCGAAGACTGTATAGAAGCATATCGCCGTCTTGCCGAACAGCATGGAGCGGACATTTTGCCAAATAGTAGAGTAAAAGAATTGTCAGCAGATGGGAAAAGGGCCACAGTCAAATTAGAAGGCCAAACCTTTACCTCTGATTCATTAATCATCTCTGCAGGGGCGCGGACGCAGTCGCTTCTTGCCATGCTTGATCTGCATTTGCCGCTTCGTCCAGTAAGAAAAACATTTGCTTGGTTTGATGCGAATGAACAGCTGTATCACCACAAATCTTTTCCTGCTTTTTCATTTGAGACGTCGAATGGACAGTATTATGGTTTTCCAAGCATTGATGGAGCAGGGCTGAAAGTGGGCCGTCATGATGGCGGAGAAACAATGCATCCAGCGGAAGATATGGCTAAATTTGGCGAGTTTCAAAATGATGAAGAAGATGTCGCACAATTTTTGGCGAAATTTATGCCAGACACTAAGCAATTGAAATATGGGAAAACATGCATGTATACACTTACTCCAGATGAAGATTTTATTATCGATCTGCATCCTAAGCATCCCAATGTGGCGATTGCTGCAGGCTTTTCAGGCCACGGCTTTAAATTCAGCAGTGCAATCGGACAAATTTTAAGTGATTTGATTATTTCAGGAAAAACGGAACAAAATATTTCTACATTTTCGATCAAGCGTTTTAATGAAATATGCGAATAGGCAAATGCATTGCTAGTAGATGCGTACATTTTTATCTTAAAACAATAAAAGTCCACTTTCCGTCTGCATCTAGACAAAAAGTGGGCCTGTTGTTGTGCATTTAACCTTAATGAAGGAGGCTGTACATTCATCATAATAAGTGGTCTGCATCAATTGTTTTAAGAAGCAAGCTCGCTAATTAATTTACTGCATTTTTTATCTCGGTAAACTCGATATCAGCAATTTTTTTTCAATGGGAAAACTTGGCTCAATTCTTCAGGAGATCTGAGCGCATAAGAAAATAAACAGCGTTTCATATGAATCAAAATAGAACTCGATAATGAATGGGTGAAAGAAAGGGAATTTTTAGTTTAATTATTAGAAAATTCACTAAAAGTGGTTGATGATCCAGTTTTTATCCACTAGTCTTAAGGGATCAGCGGATTTAAAGGAGGAGAAAGGATGCTAAAAGAAAAGGTGCATATTGCAGTGCCAACAGCATTTCACGAAGATGAATCATTAAATATAAAAGGGACAATTGCGCATATTCAATCATTGTATCGCAAAGGGATACGATCAGTTCTTGTTTGCGGATCGACAGGGGAGCAGCATAGTTTAACATTAACCGAGAAAATGGAAATGCTAAACGCTCTTTTAATGGAAGAAGAACTTATGCAGGAGATGGAAATCATTTTTGGCGTTTCTGCAATTAGGCAAAAAGAAGCGGTTGAACTTGCCAAACGAATCCAGCCAACGAAAATAGCCGCAATTTTGCTTGGATATTCTCCTTACATACTGCCGACACAGGAAGAAGCATTGCTTTATGCGAAAAAGATTATTGATGCCAGCAAAAAGCCAACTATTCTATATAATAATCCGAAAAGAACAGGATTTGATTTATCATTAGAAAGCATTATTCAGTTAAGCGGTTTGGATTTGGTGATTGGGCTAAAAGAAGCTGGCAGCATAAATAGAGTCCCATCACTGAAAAAAGAGATTTGCGATAAACCTTTTTATTTTTATGCAGGAGGGGAAATGCAGCTAGAAGAAAAAATCTCATTAGGATTTAATCGCCTATCTTCCATTGCCGGCAATGTATATCCGCTACAAGTGAAGCAATGGTTTTTAAACCTTCTTTCTCATGAGCCGATCACAGCACAAGAAAAACAGGAAATAGACATAATTTTGGAGGAGCTGTATACGGAATCTCCTTTAGTGAATATCAAAAATTCCATAAATGATAAAGGAATTCCTATGGGGGTGTGCAGAAGTCCGTTAGGGAACAGGTAAACGGGCTGCTATTTTTCCTGAAAAAAGTTTATAAGATAAAAAACATTGCAGTTTGTCGATAGGAGGAAGCTTGGTTTCATTAATGAAACCAAGCTTTTTTAAAGCATCTGTCCATTTGATTGAAGGAAAAATTGTGATTGCTGATAATTATAGATCACTTTCGAAAAGTCAAATGGCTGGCCGTTTGTTAAATGGAAAATGCTTTCTACAGAAAGCTTTGGATCACCTTTGTTCAACCCTAAATAGTTTGCTTCTTCCCAATTGAGCTTATCGGCATGGAGGTAAGAATCGGTAAAGCCCACCTTTAGTCCCAACCCTTCTCTAATATAGTGAAAGATCGATTCTGAGACAATTTCTTTATTTAAATAGGAAATGATGGCTTTATTATAGTAGGATTCTTCTACACATAATGTTTGGCCATTAATATAGCGGATTCTTTTTACATAATAGACATCAGCGTTTAAGGGCATATTTAAATTATGGGCTGCTTCTTCTGTCGGTGTTCTTACATCGAGCTCCAATATCGTGGAAGTAATCTGAAAGTCTTCCAAATCTTTTTTAAATCCTTGATTGGAAAGCAGGCTAATATAGCCTTTTCGTTTATGTCTTCTCACAAAAATCCCGCTGCCTCTGACTTGAAAAACGATTCCTTTTTTCTCCAATAAATCGAGCGCTTTTGTAATAGTGCTTTTGCTTACGGCAAATTGAGCCACGAGCGTCTCAAGCACGGGCAGTTTATCTCCTTGCTGCAGAGCGTGTTCTTCTATATATTTTTCGATTTCAATCGCAATTTCCTGGTATTTTAACATATGCATTCCTCATTAGTTTATTGATGTTTTTTATTATGTGAATTATAGCATAATTTTAGTAAATCCTCATTCTTTAATTATTAATATATAAATATTTTATTTGTGTATTGATAAATTATACCGGTACAATTATAATGTGATTGTACAATGTAGTAATGCAAAAAAAGAGGGATTAAATGGTTTGGCTAGGAAAAAATTCCAAAAATTTTTAGCCCAGCGACTTTACAGAATGCAAGCAGCTTAAGGTCAGCATGGATTGCTGATAAGGAAATAGGGAGGAAATGAACATGACAAAAATGCCAAAAGATTTTTTATGGGGCGGCGCACTTGCTGCACATCAATTTGAAGGCGGCTGGAATCAAGGCGGAAAAGGACCAAGTGTTGTGGATGTTATGACGGCAGGAGCACATGGGGTACCGAGGGAAATCACAGAAACGATCGAAGCAGATAAATTTTATCCTAACCATGAAGCGATTGACTTTTATCATAAATATAAAGAAGATATTGCACTATTTGCACAAATGGGCTTAAAATGTTTGCGAACTTCCATTGGCTGGAGCAGAATTTTTCCAAAAGGGGATGAAGCAGAGCCAAATGAAGAGGGGCTGCAATTCTATGATAATGTTTTTGATGAGTTATTAAAGCATGGCATTGAACCTGTCATCACATTATCTCATTTTGAAATGCCGCTGCATCTGGCAAGAGAATATGGCGGTTTTAAAAACAGACAAGTAGTCGATTTCTTCGCCAAGTTTGCGGAAGTGTGCTTTACACGCTATAAAGACAAAGTAAAATACTGGATGACATTTAATGAAATCAATAACCAAATGGATGTCCACAATCCGCTTTTCTTATGGACCAACTCAGGTGTTGTGGTTGAAGAAGGGGAAAATGCCAAAGAAGTGATGTATCAAGCAGGCCACCATGAATTGGTTGCAAGTGCACTTGCTGTCGCAAAAGGAAAGGAAATCAATCCAGAATTCCAAATTGGCGCAATGGTTTCCCATGTGCCGATTTATCCATACTCTTCCAACCCAGAAGATATTATGCTGGCAGAAGAAATGATGAGACAGCGCTTTTTCTTCCCAGATGTGCATGTCCGCGGCGTGTACCCGCAGTATGCTTTAAAAGAGTTTGAGAGAGAAGGATATAACATCAAGTTTGCAGAAGGCGACAAGGAAATCCTGAAAAATGGAACAGTTGATTATTTAGGATTCAGCTACTATATGTCCACAACGGTAAAAAGTGATGTCGTCCAAGACAACAAAGGGGATATTGTAAATGGCGGCTTGCCTAATGGGGTAGAAAATCCATATATCAAGTCAAGTGATTGGGGTTGGGCAATTGACCCAACTGGTTTAAGATATACTTTAAACCGCCTGTACGACCGCTATCAAATTCCGTTGTTTATTGTAGAAAATGGTTTTGGAGCGATAGATACGGTTGAAGAAGACGGCTCTATCCATGACCCAGAAAGAATCGAATATTTAAAAGTGCATATTGAGGCATTAGAAAAAGCAGTAGCATATGATGGCGTCGATTTAATTGGCTACACACCATGGGGAATCATTGATATTGTTTCCTTTACAACAGGGGAAATGAAAAAGCGCTATGGCATGATTTATGTCGATCGCGACAACGAAGGAAACGGATCGATGAAGCGTTTCAAAAAGGATTCATTTAATTGGTATAAAAATGTAATTGAAACAAATGGAGAAGAATTATAATAGATAAATCAAGAACTTTATGAAGTATAGTATGAAAACGGGAAGAAGGCTGCTTTGGGAAAAGTGCCTTCTTCCCGTTTTTTATAAAAGGAATGGAAGAGTAATGAAACTCAGCCCCTAAAGGCATTAATGCAACGAAACAGCAAATGAATAAGGAGATAAATATTTTTAAAGAAATTGCTGGAGTTCTAAAATAATCCTGAATTTCTTCAGCAACCGTAGAGCCATTCGTTTATTTTAATAAGGGTTTGCGTGTTAGCGAAGTTTATTAAAATGAAAAGCAGATGCTGCAAAACGGATTCAGCAATTGAAAATGATGACAGTAAAAGTGAAAAGGTAGAGATAAAAACACTTCTAAATGGTGCAGAATTGAATATAAAAGATAGGAAGAACAATTTGTCCGTGAGAAGAGAAACATCCTGGATTATGTTTGGTGTTAAATCAAAAGGGGGGATTTATTATGTGTAAAGCAAGTCTAACACGTTTTGCCTTGTTGATTTTAGCGGTAGTCAATTCTGTATTAACAATGCTAGGCTATGAAACCATTTCAGAGGATTTAGTAAATGATGCAATTGCAGTTGGATCAGGTGCTTATTTCTTGTATGCCGGATGGAAAAATAACTATTTAAGCAAAAAAGGATTAAAACAAAAGGAAATTCTGCAAGCGAATAAACTAACAAAATAAAGAATGCCTAAATAGGTGCTATTTACTTTGTTAAAGGAAATGGCACCATCTTATCCTTTACATGCGGGGTGAGAAAAAATAAATAAGACCAAAACAATTCCTTAATGAATAAAGGACCTGGTGGGACTTTAACCCACAAACTACTCGACAGTTTACGAATAAAACTGCCGGTTGCTCTATTCTTTGAGCTACAGGTCCTGTTTCTATTATGTGGTGTCCTTTATGTTTTATGCATGGCAGCAAAAAAATTATTTCTAATTGCAAGTTAAAGACTATACATGGATTTAAGCTGCTTTTAGCTTATGCCAATTATAGCAACAGGACAAACCAAATGATTAATTGATGAAGATTGTCGATCCTAGTCTTGAATGTCTCTTGCTTGAATATCTTTATATGGAGCGCTTTTATAATATTTTTGCTAATAGGCTAAATATAGGCCAAGTCAGAGGAACGCAGGAGGCATGCTTATGAAGGCAGCTGTTTCTAACAAATATGGTCCCCCAGATATTTTAGAATTAAAAGAGGTAGAAAAACCTGTTCCTCGGGACAATCAAGTACTGGTGAAAATTTACGCATCATCTGTGAATTATGGAAACCTGGTACTTTTAAAAGGGAAGCCATTTTTAGCCCGTTTTGCTTTCGGACTTTTCAAACCAAAATACACCATACCAGGAGGTGACATAGCAGGCCGAGTGGAAGCGGTTGGAAAAGAGGTGAAGCAGTTTCAGCCAGGGGATGAGGTATTTGGGGACTTATCTGGTTATGGCTGGGGAGCTTTTGCTGAATATGCATGTGTTCCTGAAAATGCTTTAGCGCCTAAACCGTACAATCTGTCCTTTGAGGAAGCTGCAGCAATCCCCATGGCTGGGGTCACTGCTTTACAGAGTCTGCGCAATAAGGGAAACATTCAGTCTGGGCAGAAGGTATTAATTAATGGTGCCTCTGGAGGTGTTGGAACTTTTGCAGTACAGATTGCCAAATCATTTGGGGCTGAGGTAACGGGTGTATGCAGTACGAGAAATTTAGACATTTTGCGCTCACTTGGAGCAGATTACGCAATTGATTATACAAAGGAAGCTTTCACTAAAAGTCTGCAGCTTTATGACTTGATCCTTGGTGTGAAT
>Ga0182745_1004030_pt1 | contig 12366 bp, 10 predicted proteins | sample eDN3rd30CKraftBY_FD_128523 | JGI IMG/M metagenome (GOLD analysis project Ga0182745, IMG submission 128523) | Enriched backyard soil microbial communities from Emeryville, California, USA - eDNA 3rd pass 30_C Kraft BY (version 2) (version 2) | ecosystem: Environmental > Terrestrial > Soil >... | reverse complement strand
GCCGATGGCCGAGCTCACCACGATGGCATTCGGGAAGGCCTCGCGCGTCAGGATGTCGGAGGGCTTGAGGTCGCTCGCCACCATCTCGACGATGCGCCGGCCCGTGCGGTACGCCGCTTCCTGCCGGTCGCGATGCGGCGCCGGGATGACCGCCGTGCCGGGCAGCATCATTCCCATCGCCTCGGCCAGCGAGTTCATCGTCGTGGCCGTGCCCATCGTGTTGCAGAAGCCGGTGGACGGCGCCGCGGAGGCGACGAGGCGGATGAACTGCTCGTTGTCGATCTCGCCGGTGGCGAGGAGCTCGCGCGCCTTCCACACGATCGTGCCCGAGCCGGTACGCGCCCCCTTGAAGTAGCCGTTCAGCATCGGGCCGACCGACAGCGCGATGGCCGGCAGGTTGACGGTCGCCGCGGCCATGAGGCACGCGGGCGTGGTCTTGTCGCACCCGGTGGTGAGCACGACGCCGTCGATGGGATAGCCGTGCAGGATTTCGACGAGACCGAGATACGCGAGGTTGCGGTCGATGCCGGCGGTAGGACGCCGGCCGGTCTCCTGGATCGGATGGATCGGGAATTCGAGCGGGATGCCGCCCGCCTCGCGGATGCCCTCGCGGATGCGCTCGGCGAGCACCACGTGGTGACGGTTGCAGGGCGAGAGGTCCGAGCCGGTCTGCGCGATGCCGATGATGGGTCGACCGGAACGCAGCTCGTCGAGACTCCAGCCGAAGTTGAGGTAGCGCTCCAGGTAGAGCGCCGTCATCGCGATGTTGTCCGGGTTGTCGAACCACGCGCGGCTGCGCAGCCGCCGTTCGGGAGTGCCGGTCATCGCGGGCGCTGCACCGAGGGGAACCGCAGGCTCATCAGGTGCACGTAGGTCTGCCCCGGATCGAGCCGCGCCGATTCGAAGCGGGACTCGTTCGGCGCGTTCGGGAATTTCTGCGGCTCGAGCGCGATGCCGTCGCCCATGCGGTAGAGGTGCTTGCCCTTGCCGGTCACGGTGCCGGCGAGGAAGTTGCCGGTGTAGACCTGCAGGCCCGGCTCCGTCGACCACACTTCCATGACGCGGCCGGACGCCGGATCCTCCAGGCGCGCGGCGAGCTTGGGCGCCGGCGTGCGACCCGCGTCGATCGCGTAGTTGTGGTCGATGCCGCGGCCGATGACGATCTGCGCATCGCGGCCATCGCGAAGGCCGTCGGCGATGCGCCGCGCGGTGCGGAAATCGAACGGCGTGCCCTCGACGGCGCGCAGCTCACCGGTGGGGATCAGCGCGTCGCTCACCGGCGTGTAGCGCGCGGCGGGGATCGTCAGGCGATGCTGTCCCACGTCGTCCGGTCCGCCCTCGCCCGCGAGATTGAACAGTGCGTGGTTCGTGAGATTCACGATGGTCGGCGCGTCGGTGGTGGCGCGGTGCTCGATGTCGAGCGTGCCCGCATCGTCGAGGGTGTACGTGACCTCGGCCGTGAGCTGGCCGGGGTAGCCCTGGTCGCCGTCCGGGCTGACGAGACCGAGCTTCACCTGCGCCTTCGCACCCTGGTTCACGGCCAGGATGCGCCATACCCGCTTGTCGAAGCCGCTGGCGCCGCCGTGCAGGGAGTTCGCCCCATCGTTCGCGGAGAGCGCGTAGCGCTTGCCGTTCAGGGTGAAGGCCGCGCCACCGATGCGGTTGGCGAAACGGCCGATGGTCGCGCCGAAGTAGTTCGGATGCGCCTCGTATTCCGCGGCGGTGTCGTATCCGAGCGTCACATCGCGCAGCGTGCCGTTGCGATCCGGCACCTCCAGCGCCTGGAGGGTGGCGCCGTAGGTCATCACCCGGGCGCGCACGCCGCTCGCGGACGTGAGCGTCACCGCCTCGACGGCCGTGCCGTCCTTCAGCCGCCCGAAGTCGGTGCGCACGGCCTGCGCCGCGAGCACCCCCGAACACGACAGCGACATCGTCATGACGGCACCGCCCACCCATCCGGCTTTTGGCATCGAATCCCCCTCTCTGGGGCGATTCTAGGGGCGGGCCGTATTGTCCGACAACTGAATTGTCGGACCTTTCGCCTGCGCGCTACTTCTGGGCGACGATGTTGTGCCGCTGCTCGCCGATGCCTTCCACGACGCACACGCCGACGTCCCCGGCGCGCATCCACCGCGGGGTGTCCCGCTCGATGTTGGTGCCCGACGGGCTGCCGAGCGCGATCATGTCGCCCGGCGACAGCGTCAGCATGTTCGAGCCGAACGACAGCATCTCGTGGTGGTTGTATTCCATCCGCGAGGTGTTGGAGTCCTGCTTGATCTCGCCGTTCAGCGTGAAGTAGTGGCGCGTGTTCATGGGCTGCGCGACGAACTCCTTCGGCACGATGTAGGGCCCGATCGGCCCGAACGTGTCGTGGTTCTTCTGCACGAGCCAGTCCGGTCCGCCGCCCATCTTGCGGTCGCCGCGGCCACCGCGATCCGAGACGTCCATCTGGATCGAGTAGCCGAACACGTACTTTTCGGCGTCGGCGACGCTGACGTTCTTCGCGGTGCGGCCGACGATGACCGCGAACTCGCACTCCCAGTCGATCTGCTCGCGACCGCGCGGGATGACGACGTCGTCGTTCGCGCCGACGACGGTCGTCGGCGACTTCAGGAACAGGTAGGGATTGTCGGGCCGCTTGTCGTCAGCCGCGCGTTCCCAGTAGCCCGGCGCGGACTGCGCGGGCTGCCGCGTGAAGCCGGGGGGCGGACCCGCCGGCGGGCCTGCGGCCGCGCCGCCCGGAGGGCCGGCTGGCGCCGGACCACCCGGGCCCGAGCCCGCGCCGCGTCCGCCCTGCGCGATGATGCCTGCCGCGTGCTCGGGATAGTTCGCCCCGGCATTGAGGATGACGGCCGGCCGCACCGGCGGCAGGATCTTCACCGTGCTCACCGGGCGGAGGTAGTCCGCAGAGCCTGCGGCCGACGCGACCCGCGCCAGCTCCCGCAGGCGGGGACCGAGCTCGCCGTCGTAGCGGGCGATGAGATCCTTCATGTCCGACGGCACGCGCAGCTTCGGCGCGCTGCCGTTGCGGCGCTCCCATGCGGCGTTGGCGGCGGCGATGTCGACCACCTGCGAATCCTTGATCACGAGACCGAGGTAGTCGCGGGAGCCGTCGCGGAACGTGCCGAGCTTGAACGCGACCGACTGCGGTTCCGCCGCCATGGCGGTGGCGACCGCCACCACGCCCGCCACTGCGAGGGTGACGGCCCGGGTGCTGCTCATCTTGCGTCGCATGGGAGTTGTCCTTGTGCGTTTACTTCGCGGTGGGAACGACCAGCGCACCGGGGATCGCATCGCCGGTGCCGAGCTTGCTGCCATCGGCCAGGATCAGGTGCTCGACGCTGCCGCCGGGCCGGCCGTCCTTGTAGGGATGCCCGACCACGGTGACGACGTCGCCCGCCTTCACCGAGTCCTTCGTCCAGCCGACGCGCTTCAGCACGGCGATCGCCGCGCCCTCGTAGCTGTAGGTCACGTCCTTGCCGTCGTCCTTCACGGTCAGGTGCACCCACACGTGCGGATTGGTCCACTGCACTTCCTTCACCACGCCCTTCTGCGACACCGATTTCGTCGCGTCGAACATCGCGAAGGAATGATGGGCCAGCGCGGCGCCCGCGAAGGTCGCGGCGACGACGAACCCGAGCAGACGGCGGGGGAACGACATGTCAGATGTCCTGGTTGTTTTCACAGATGTACTCCTCGAAGCGGCTGCCCGGCGGCATCGGCACGTAGGCGCGCTTGATCGTGTAGGGCTCGAGGAACGCTTCGGGATCGGTGAGCGTCGTCTCGATCTCCAGCCGCGTCGGGCTCACGCGCCGGATCTTCTCCACCGCCGTCAGCTTGTCCGAGTAGGGAATGCCGTTGCGGTCGAGCGTGCCGGCGCGAAGGTTGTTCGTCTCGACGATCAGCGTGTCGCCTTCCCAGCGGCCGACCGAGTCGCCGCTGAAGCTCGGGTCCGCGCCGACCGTGTGGCCGATGCCGTCGAGGTAGATGCGGCGGATGTCGTGCAGCACGCCGAGGTTCATCGTGATCTGCCCCGGCGTCTGGATGATCTCCACCGGCATCGTGCCGAAACGCGGCATGCCGAACGCGAGGCAGCGCGTCACCGTGTCAGGCTCCTGGCTGCCGTCGGTGTCGAACTTGTGCTTCCACTCCGCGAAGCGCTTCGCGTACTCGGGCTTGAGCTTCGGAATCGGCGGGAACGCCCCGGGCGGCGGACCGGCCGGACGCGCGCCGCCACCGGCGCCGGCGCCGGGCGGCGGTCCCGGCGGGCGAGCCGGAGGCGTACCGCCGACGGGCGGGCCCAGGTAGGCGAACTCCGGATTCCACATGCCGGAGATGTTCGGATGCGCCGGATCCCCATACAGCGGATCCTTCATCGGTTCGGCCGCCATGGCGATCGCCCCCGACATCGCGGCGACGCCCGCGATCACCCACCTCCGCACACGTTCGCTGTTCATCCCGAGCCCCCGTATATTCCTGAGTGTGGGAATTTACCGCAACTCCCGCTTCCTGCCCAGAACATTCGCGCCACACCCACAGGTTAGAATGTCGCCGATGAAGAACAAGACCCCCGCCAGGTCCAGGAAGACCGGCACCCCCGTCCGGAAGCGCAGTCGAGGCCGGCCCCGGACGCACGAGCGCGCCGTCGGACGCGAGGCGATCATCCAGGCCGCCGCCCAATTGCTCGAGACGCTGCCCCCGCACAAGGTTCCCAACGTCCTGATCGCCCGGAAGGCGGGCGTGGACCCGGCCCTGGTCCGCTATTACTTCGGCAATCGCGAGGAGCTGCTCATCGCGGTGGTCGAGCACATCCTGACTTCCTGGGCAGCGACCCACCCGCCGCCCCATGCCCCGCTGGCCGAGCGGCTCTCGTACCACGTGGGCGACATGTTCGATTTCTCCTGCCGCGTGCGATCGATGCAGCGCCTCATGATCGAAGGCTGCGCGGAAGCGAAGACCCCCGCCGTGCGGGCACGCGTGCACGAGCTGACGGCCGCGACGCTGCGCAACTACGCGAAGTACCTGCACCTGGAAGGCGACGACGCGGATCGGTCGCCCGATCCCCTGTTCATGCACGTCGCGATCATCGGCCTGTGCGAGTTCTTCGCCGCGGCGCAGGCGATGATCGTCCCGCTCGCGCCGAAGGACATCGACGCGACCGAGCTCGCCCGGCGGTACCGCACCTTCATCCGCAAGCTGGTGCTCGACGGCCTGCGCGCGCGCGTCGAGGCGCCGGCGGTCAAGGGCGACGCTTGAGCTCGTTGTATTCCGCGATCGCCTGACGGGTCGCCTCGCGGTCCATCGGCTGGCCGAGCGTGCCCTTGAACTCGGCATACAGCCGGATCATGTTGTTCACGATGCGATCGGGATCCGTCCAGCTCGCGTACTTGCCGAGATCGATTTCCGCGGCCGCGCGACCCGGGCCCACGCCCGCGTCGTAGCGACGACGGCCCTCGGTCATCAGCAGCGCGAGGTAACCCTTCATCTCCTCGAGGTCGGCCTTGCCGCCCACCGGGCCGTGGCCCGGCACGATCACGTCGACGCCCGGATCCTTCAGGATGTCGTCGCACACCCGGATCCAGTCCGCGATGAACCCCGAGCCGTTCAGCGGGGTGACGCCGAAGAAGCCGATGTCGCCCATGAACAGGATGCGCTCCTTCGGCAGCCGCACCAGCGCGTCGCCTTCGGTGTGCGCGCGGCCGGGCCACTCGAAGTCCACCTGCGTGTCGCCGTAGTACACCGACATGCGGTCGCGGAACGTCACCGTCGGCAGCACGATGCGGTTGACGTCGTCCTTGCGTCCCCACGCCGGGTTCGTCGCCCAGTAGGCGGGCGTCGCCGGCTGCCCCATCCGCACCATCGTCGCGCGAGTGAGCTCCTGCGCGACGATCTCGATCCCGTCCGGGAACTGCGTGAGACCGACGATGTGGTCCGGATGCTCGTGCGTGATGACGACGCGGTCGAACGGCTTGCCGAGCGGCTTCGCCGCCGCGATGAAGTTGCGGGCGTGCTGCGGTCCGCCGCCCGCGTCGATCGCGAGCAGCGACTTCGGGCCGGCGACGATGCCGAAGTTCGACACCGACAGGTTGCTCTGGCCCGGCGCCTCACGCTGGATGAACGCGTAGACGTTCGGCGTGAGCTGCTTGAGCTCAGTGCGGATGTCGGTGGCGAACGCACCGAAGGCGCCGCCACCACCGGCAGGAGCGCCGCGTGGCGCCGCCGCCGGCGTCGCGGGCGCGGCGCCACGCGCCGCGGCGGCCAGGGCCAGTGCGCCGAAGCCACCGATCAGCCGGCGACGGGTCGGGTCGTTGCGCTCGCGGTCCATACGCTTTCCCCTGCCCTTACTTGACCGTGACGTACATGCCCATGGAGTCTTCCCACTTGCTGTCGGTCACCTGCCGGACGTTGCTGCCGTCGCGATTCATCAGGAAGACCTGGGCATAGGGCTGCGGCGAGGTGTCGTAGAGCGCGGCTTCGTCCTTGAACCCGGTGCGCGAGCTCTCGAACCAGATTTCCTTGTCGCCCGCCCACGTGGCATGCGCGTCGGCACCGCTGGTCGTCGTCACGCGCTTCACGTCCGTGCCGTCGGGCTTCATCGTGAAGACCTCGAAGTCGAAGTCCGGCATGCGGCGCGTGAAGACCACGCGGTCGCCCGACGGGGAGATGAACGGGAAGTTGTCCCATTCGGTCGTCAGCACCTTCGTCTCGCCGGATTCCAGATCGAGCGAACGCAGGCCGCGCGTCTCGGGCGATTCCTTGGTGCCCCACACGCGGTAGATGAGCGTCTTGCCGTCCGGATGCCACGCGGGGAATCCGGCGTTGACGGTGCTCTTCGTGACCTGCTTGTTCTCCGAGCCATCGGCCTTGACCATGAACACGTTCGCGGGCGCGAAGCCGCGGCCGCCGAAGAAGGTGCCGAAGCCGAACGCGATCCACTGGCAGTCGGGCGACCAGGTGGGCACGAGCGCCGCGCCGTCCTGGCGCTGGAAGATCTTCTGGCGGTTCGAGCCGTCGATGTCCATGACGCTCAACGATGCCGTCGGATTGCCGAACGGAAAGTCGAGGTCGGTGATCGCGAGGCGGTTCGACTTCTCGCACAGCGTCGGGAAGACGTCGGTGTAGCGGTACTCGCGCTTCTTGTCCCAGCTGTGCAGGCGCGTGTACTGCGCGCGGTTCGTGACGTCGAAGCGGTAGTAGACGACGCTCTTGCCGTCCGGCGACCAGGACGGATTACGCACGCCGCCCTCGGGGCCGCGCTTGCCGTCGGCGTAGACGATGCCCGCGGGCGGGCCGTCCTTCGGCGACGCCTTCAGCAGGTATCCGACGACGCCGCCCGGCAGGTAGTGCGGATTCGTCTTGAGGCCGGGGCCCTGCGTCACTTCCTTGCGTTCGCCGGTCGCGACGTCGATCTCGACGATCTGCGACGTCGCGCTCAGCTGCGCGATGCCGAAGCCGCCCATGCGCGCGCCGAACGTCTCGCGGCTCGCGAGTTCGTAGACCAGCAGCTTCTTGCCATCGGCGGACCAACGCGGCGAGCCGGTCGCCTTGTCCGGCGCCGTCGTCGTGAGGCGGCGCATCTGCGTACCGTCGGCGCGCATGACGTAGATGCTGGTCGGATGCGAATGGCCGGCGCCGGCGCCCTGCTCCGCACCGATCCACTTCTCGCCGCGATCGGAGCTGAAGGCGATCCACTGGCCATCCGGCGACCATGACGGACGGAAGTAGCCGTTCATCGTCGCGGGCGGATTCTTGTCGCCGCTGCCGGTGAGGTTCTTCGCCTTCTTCGTCTTGAGGTCCATGACCCAGATGTTCGCGGTGCGCGCGCCGCCCTGCGTCGAGACGTAGGCGAGCTTGGTGCCGTCGGGCGAGATCACGCCCGCATCTTCCATCGCGGGATCTTTCGTCAGCCGCTCGAGGCCCGTGCCGTCCGGGCGCACGCGGTAGAGGTCGGCCTGACCGCTGCCGTCGGCGTCCCGCTCGGACGTGAAGACGATCCACTGGCCGTCCGGCGAGAAGCTCGCGTCGTAGTCGAAGCCGGTCGAGTCGGGCAGCAGGCGCCGCTCGCCGCTGCCGTCGGCGTTCGCGACGAAGAGCGTCATCTTCGAGGGGCTGATGCGGTTCATCAGCATGACTTCGCGCGCCGTGGCCGCGCCCGCGAAGGCGCACAACGAGGCGACGATGGCAGCTTTGATCATTCGATTCGGCATGATGCGCTCCGCGCTTTTATTCCTACTGGCAGGAATTTTATCCCGCCACCGTCGAAACGACAACGAAATTACACGAGCTCCCTGAGCCGCGCCGCGACATTGCCGCGGTAGAGGGCCTGGAGCTCGCGGGCGTCGAAGACCTTTCCGGCCTCCAGGGCCTTCACGTGGTCCAGCGACGTGCGGAACGGGTAGTCGGTTCCGAAGACGATGCGTTCCATCGGCACCACCGACCGCAGCGCGGTGGTCGCCACCGGGTTCGACGCCTGCGCGATGTCGTACCAGAACTGCGCGATCGCGGCGCGGAATCCATCCGGCATCTGCGCCTTGGCGGCCGGGCTGCGTTCCGCCCCTTCGAAACGCTCGATGAGGTACGGCATGGTGCCGGCCGAGTGGCTCCAGATCATCCGCACGTTGGGATAGCGCTTGGCCGCCCCGCGGAAGACGTAGCTCGCGATCGCGCGGGTGGTGTCGGTGCCGTACTCGATCAGCGTGTCCGCGACCTCCGGGATCAGGCGCGTGCAGCAGGCGGCGGTGTTCGGGTGCACGTAGACGACGGCCTTGCGGCGGTCGAGCTCGGCGAACAGCGGGTCGAACCAGGCGTCGCCGAGCCAGCGGTTGCCGTAGCTCGTGAAGAGCCCGACGCCCTGCGCCTTCAGCACGTCGAGGCCGTGGGCCACCTCCTTCAGCGCCGCATCCATGTCGTCCATCGGGACGGCGATGAACGAGCCGAAACGCTTGCCGTGGTCGCTGCCGAGCTTCGCCGCGTACTCGTTCGACTCGCGCGCGACGCGACGCCCCGTCTCGCCCGTGGCCGGCACGCCCGGCGTCGTGATCGAGAGCATCGCGCGCGTGACGCCGGCGGCGTCCATGTCGTCGATCTGCTTCTGCAGGTCCCACGCGTTCATGGGACCGGGGATGTTCAGCGAACGGATCGCGGGCGGCTGGAAATGAGCGTGGACATCGACGATGTTCCGGGAGCCGGCCGCCTGGGCGGAATGAGCGCGCAGCATCGGCAGCGCGAGGCCGGCGCCCAGCGCCGCGAGGGTGTCACGCCGCGTCCACAGTTTCTGGCTCGTCATGTCGTTCTCCTGTCATTTGCAGCGGTCGGCCCGCGGTTTCCGGGAGCCACAGCCAGCAGCATACGAAGCTGATGGCGGTGAACACCAACGGATAGAACAGGCCCGAGTAGATGTCGCCGGTGGCCGCGACCAGCGCGAAAGCCGACACCGGCAGCAGCCCGCCCACCCAGCCGGTGCCGATGTTGTACGGGACGGACAGCGCGGTATAGCGGATGGAGGTCGGGAAGAGCTCGACCAGCGCTGCGGCCTGGGGGCCGTAGAGCGCCGTCGAGGCGATCATGAAGTACAGCAGGATGCCGAGGACCGCCAGCAGGTTGACCGACCCGGGATCGGCCTGCGCCGGATACCCCGCGCGCGCCAGTGCCGAATTCAGCATCTGCGCGAGCTCGGCGGCGTCGCTGTCGGCGCTGCCCTGCACGATCTCGCTGCCGCCGATGCGCGCGGCGGCGCGGCCCGCCTCCGTCCCGCGCTCGAGCGTATACGGCACGCCGGCGTCGGCGAGCGTCGTGCGCAGCACGTCGCAGGCGGAGGCCGGCGCCTTGCGCCCGAGCAGGTCGAACTGCAGGCGGCACGTGGCCGGATCGGCGGTGACGATCACCGGCGAGGTCTGCGCCGCCTCGTTGAGGGCCGGGTTAGCGGTCGCCGTCAGCGCGTGGAAGCCGGGGAAGTAGCCCAGCAGCACGAGCCCCATGCCTGCGAGCATCACGGGCTTGCGACCCACGCGGTCGGACAGCCATCCGAAGAACACGTAGCCGGCGGAGGACACGACGACGCCCGCCATGATCAGGAAGTTCACCGTCCGTGCGTCGACCTTCAGCACCCGCTCGAGGAAGAACTGCGCATAGAAGTGGCCGGTGTACCAGACCGCGCCCTGCGCGAGCAGGATCGCGAACAGCGCGAGCAGGATGCGCCGCAGGTGCTCGCCGCGGAACGCCTCGACCAGCGGCGCACGCGCCGCGGCGACGTGCTTGCGCATGCGCTGGTATTCAGGGCTCTCGCCGAGCTCCAGCCGGATCCATAGCGACAGCACGAGCAGCACCGCGGAGAAAAGGAACGGCAGTCGCCAGCCCCAGCTGCGGAAGGCCTCCTCGCCGAGGCCCGTGCGCACCGCGAGCACCGCGCCCACGGCCAGCAGCAGGCCGATCGCCGCGGTGGACTGGATCCACCCGGTGAGGAAGCCGCGGCGCTCCGGTCGCGCGTGCTCCGCGACGTAGACGGCTGCGCCTCCGTATTCGCCGCCCATCGCGAAGCCCTGGATCACGCGCGTCAGGACGAGCAAAACGGGGGCCGCGACGCCGACGGTCTGGATCCCGGGGAGTAATCCGATCGCCGTCGTCGAGGCCCCCATCAAAAGGATGGTGAGCAGGAAGGCCTTCTTGCGCCCGTGACGGTCCCCCATGTGACCGAAGAACATCGCGCCGAAAGGCCGGACGAAGAACCCTGCCGCGAACGCACCGAGGGTGAAGATGAACCCGGCGGATTCGCTACCGCCGGTGAATTCGGTGGCAATCGTGGACGCGAGCGTGCCGAACAGGAAGAAGTCGTACCACTCGAACGCCGTCCCGGCCGACGAAGCAACGACGACCAGCGCCGTGCTGCGGTTCGACCCGCTCACTGCTTCTGCAATTCTTTCGGGAACAGCTTCAGCTTGATGATCCGCCAGTTGTTCATGTCGGCGACGAAGATCGTCTCCTCCGACGGACAGGCGATCGCGTGGGCCCAGTTGAACTGGCCCTTGCGACGGCCCGAGGAACCCAGCATGCCGACGATCTTGCCGTCGAGCGTCATCTTGTAGAGCCGGCCCGGTTCGACGTCGATCGCCCAGAGGTACTGCGGCGTCGTCGGCGAGATGCAGATCGTCCACGGCTCCGTCTGGTCCGGGCGCGCATCGGGATTCTTCACCGGCCCGCCCATCGCGGGCTGGTGCGTCTTGTCGTACGGCGCGTTGAGGAACAGGAAGCGCTTGAAGTTCCCGTCGCGGTCGAACACCTGGATGCGGCGGTTGCCGCGATCGGCGACGTAGATGTTGCCTTCGCGGTCCGCCTGCAGGTTGTGCGGGTTGTCGATGCTGAACGGATTCTCGTCGGCGTTCTTGCCGCTCTTGCCGTACTTGCCCCAGGAGGTGATCCAGTCGCCATCCTTGTTGAGCTTGGCCACGCGCGAATTCACGTAACCGTCGCTCACGTAGATGTTGTCGTCCTGGTCCCAGGTGACGTCGGTCGGCGAGCCGAACCAGCCGTCGCGCGGCCGCGCGTCGGCCTGTCTCGGCGGCTCGTAGTGACCCGAATCGTAGCCTTCCGCCCGACGGCCGAGGTTCATCACCACCTTGCCCGTCGGGTCGAACTTGATCACCGAGTCGGTGCCCTTGTCGACGTACCACAGGTTGTCGTAGCGGTCGTAACGAATCGAGTGTCCGTAGCCCATCGCGTAGACCTTGTGGCCGATCTCGCGGATGAACTTCCCGTTGCGGTCGAACAGCAGGATCTCCGACGTCGCGTTGCCGAAGAGCGGGCCCGTCGTCGCGGAGCCGGGGTGGTTCAGCACCGCCACCTGCCCCTTGGAGTTCACCGCGACGCCGAGCACCTCGCCGAGGTTCTCACCCGGCTTGAGCTTCACGAAGTCTTCCCACTCGTACCGCATCATCGGCACGTTGCTGTTGTCGACCGCACCGGTGCCCTGGCCATGCAGCGCGAAAGGCATTGCCGCAAGGGTGCAGACCGTCAGCAGGACACTCGTCGTTCTCTTCATGACACGCCCCTCTAGCGACGATACGCGACCTGCACGCCGACCTGCCGCGGCAGCGGCGCCGCCACCGTCCGGCCGTAGGTGTAGCTGTTGTAGCTGCTGCAGTCCGCGTTCGTGCACTGCGAGCGCCCGCCGCCATAGCGGCCCTTGTCCTCGTCGGTGACGTTCAGGGCGAACACGCTCACGTCGAAGCCGCGGAACTCGAGGCCGAAGCGCAGGTTGATGTTGCGCTGCGCCGGCACGTCGCTCGAGTCGGGCGAGTAGCCCGCCGTGTCGCGCGCGACGGTCGGGTAGCCGTCGAACCAGCGATAGTCGATGCGCGCGTACGCGTTGAT
>Ga0182745_1004027_pt1 | contig 12371 bp, 10 predicted proteins | sample eDN3rd30CKraftBY_FD_128523 | JGI IMG/M metagenome (GOLD analysis project Ga0182745, IMG submission 128523) | Enriched backyard soil microbial communities from Emeryville, California, USA - eDNA 3rd pass 30_C Kraft BY (version 2) (version 2) | ecosystem: Environmental > Terrestrial > Soil >... | reverse complement strand
CTTCTTGCTATAGGATCTATAAATGACCATGGAGGAAAATATGAATAAAGTCTTTTTCATTTTTATGATTATTGGTGTACCTCTTTCAATTATTGGCAGCATTTTTAATTGGAATTATATTTTAATGTTTTTTATTTATTGCGTGACGTTAATTAGTTTGGCTAATTACATTAGGCGTTCCACTGAAAGCCTTAGTGTTGTAGTAGGTCCAACAGCAGGCGGATTACTTAATGCTACGTTTGGCAACGCTGCGGAAATTATTATTTCATTTTTTGCATTAAGTAAAGGATTAAATACAATCGTCATTTCCTCAATTACGGGAGCGGTTCTTGTTAATCTTCTTTTTGCCAGTGGAATATCCATGATTGTTGGAGGAATTCGGTTTAAAAAGCAAAAATTTAGTGTGTTTAAAACACGACATAATACCTCCCTCTTAATGTTTGCTATTATCGTAACTTTTGTATTGCCATTTATCTTTGCAAAACGCTTGGATGATAAAGATATGCAGGTTCTATCCACTTCTTTTGCTATTGTGATGCTGACCATTTACCTGCTTGCTCTTCTTTTTAAACTTGTCACACATAAAGGGATTTTCACTGGAAACGCAGAAGAAAATGGAGAAGAACCAGAATGGGGAAAAAAGAAAGCAATCGTTGTGCTTGGGCTGGCCACAATTGTACTAGCTTATATTAGTGAAAAACTTGTTGGCACCATTGAGCCAGTAGGTGATGCTTTAGGCTGGAGTCACGTTTTTATTGGAATTATTGTTGTGGCCATAGTGGGAAGTGCTGCAGAGTACGTGTCAGCAATTGCAATGGCCTATAATAATAGAATGGACGTAATGGTGGAGATTTCCATTGGTTCAACGGTCCAAACGGCCATGTTTGTTGCTCCTATACTCGTTCTGTTCTCATACTTGTACGATTTCTTGCCCCTTGTGTTTAATACAGCGGAAATGATTGCGATGATCCTTGCCGCTCTCATGACGGTGACCGTTGTGAACGATGGTGATTCCAACTGGTTCGAAGGTGTTTTGCTTGTTGGTACTTACATTGCAATAGGCTTCAGTTTTTACCTTTTATAGAATTACTATCGCAACAAAGCGGAAATTTTCAAACATAATCAAAGTCTTGCTACCTCAATGATGTATAAACGAGCCCTTCATAAACAAGGGCTCGTTTTTTACGTATGTTTTATCTACATAGAAGTATTTAAAGTATATTAAACACTTCTATTTATTAAATTGTTTTTAACTTTTTCGTCCAAGATCCTTCCGTATTAATATTTTTTATCTAGAAAATTTTCTATCTTTTCCTCTTCCCTTCCATTTGCGGTTTTATTTTTATTTATAAATTCGTCACTGCTACTTTTCGTTTTATGCTTCTCTTGACCTGCTAATCACGAGCAAACAAAAGACGCAACTAAACCTAAACAACACCTACATATTTTGAAGCAAATGACATATTAATAGCTCAAGAGACAGTGTTTGCTAATAAAAGTTAGAGGAGATGAAAGTGAGAATGAATAATTTAAATTCACAATCATCCACTGATCATTCAAACTCGCAAGTATGGAATTTTGTTTCGGCTCCTAGTTTACATCCCATGAAGGTTACCATTAATGTTAATAAGCCTGGAACAGCTCCCGGCCTATTATTTGTGGCACCCTATACGGTATATGGAGCAACGATGATTGGGCAAACTGGGGCACTAATCATGGATCAGACGGGTAATCCAGTGTGGTTTAGACCGCTGGCTAGTAGATATATCCAAAACACAGACTTTCGAGTACAAATGTACTGCGGGAACCCTGTTCTTACGATGTGGCAAGGAACCATTTCAGGAACTCAAACTGAAAACCCTAACCTTCCAGTAGGTGAACCTGAGCCTGGCGCTTATTTTCAAATTATCAATCAGCATTATGAGGTCATTAAAAAGTTATTTGCTAAAAAAGGGTTTACCTCTGATTTGCACGAGTTCACAATCACCAAACGGAATACAGCTTTATTTACGGCGGTAAAACAAGTACCTGCAGATTTATCTAAGTATGGAGGTCCATCACACGGGTATTTTAGTAATTACTCTATTCAAGAAGTAGACATTGAGACGGGAGAGCTTCTTTTCTTTTGGGATGTACTTAAACATATTAATCCAGCTGATTCGATGGTACCTGCTTCATCCGCAACAAGCTCTAATAATATATGGGATTGTTACCACGTAAATTCAGTCGAAGAAGGCCCAAACAATACACTTTTAGTGAGCATGCGTGGTATGTGGGCTATTTATAATATTGACAAAGAAACGGGAAAGGTGATTTGGCAACTTGGTGGAAAGCAAAGTGATTTTAGGCTTGGACCGAACGCCCAATTTTCTTGGCAGCATGATGCGCGCTACAGGTCCGAAAACAGGATAAGCTTGTTTGACAATGCCTGCTGTGCTTCTCCTGCTTCTCCACCTCAAGGGCAAGCGCGTGGTTTAATTCTTCACTTAGATTATAACCACAAAGTTGCAAATGTAGATCGAACGTATTATCATGACCCAGCTTTATATGTTCCAAGTCAAGGAAATGCGCAAAAGCTTTCCAATGGAAATCAACTCATTGGGTGGGGACAAGAGCCGTACCTTTCGGAATTTAGGAACGCTGGCAATACACGGAAAAACCCTTCATTTAATTTGTTATATGATATGCGGTATCCAAATCAGAATCTTTCGTATCGAGCATTTAAAAATAAGTGGGTAGGTCTACCACTTTATCCGCCTAGCATAACGGTAGACTTATTGCATGACGGTCAAGCTACAGTTTACGCATCATGGAATGGTTCAACCGAAACGGTTGCTTGGCAGGTACTGGCGGGACCAACACCTTTTAAATTAGCAGTAGTGATATTTAGTACCCCTCGTACTGGATTCGAAACAGATATTCATGCTGAGACAGTTGGTCCCTATTTTCAAGTGAAAGCATTAGACTCCTGCGGGAACGTCATTGGTACATCACCGACTACTTACGTGAAAATAAGACGAAATAGACGAAAATGAGCATTAATAATCCTCTATTCGATTTTTAAAAATGTTCTTATACTGGATTCCCCCTACTTAGCAAGCCTAAGGTGGGGGAATCTTTAATTCTTGAAGAATATATTTAAAGCATATTGTAAATTGTATTCATAATTAGTACCAGAATCCCCTTTTTCAAATAATAAGCTTCTGATGAAAAAGGCAATAAAATTTACAATTCAGCGTTCTTAAGCATTTTTTGAGGTTAGATAAGATAATTCACTAAGTAACTTTTGATTTATAGTTTCATAATAATTAAGTGGACTTCCTCATAAAATCAATTCAAACTTTTCCTTTAACTATGTATCAATATCATTAATTTACATAAAGAAATTCACTATCTACACCCCTATAAAACTATACATCTAGAGGTGTATATTACAAAAACATCCTCACCTAATTGAATATAGCAAAAAATGTTAAGAACAAAGATTTGTTTGCTGTTATAGTGAACGTAAGGTAGGTGAATGTAAATGAATTATGTAACTTGTATACAGAGAACGCTAGATTACATTGAGGAAAATTTGGAGACACAAATTACTTTAGAGAAATTAGCAGAAATCGCTTGTTTTTCTCCTTTTCATTATCACCGTGTCTTCCAAGCCATGGTTGGAGAATCAGTGATGGATTATGTAAGGAAACGAAGACTTACACGCGCAGCAGAACGCTTATTTTTCACAGATGAAAAAGTGATTGATATTGCCCTTGATGTTGGTTTCCACTATCAAGAATCATTTAACAGAGCGTTCAAAAAATTTTATGATGTTTCACCGAAACAATACCGGAATGCAAGGAGAATATCCGGTCCGCTGCGGGGAAAAGCCTACCTAAATACCACACTTTTGTCAGGAGGAAATAAAATGGAACCAAAGCTAGTCACTAAGCCTGCTTTTTATGTCATTGGATATGAGCTAAAAACGAAGAACGAGGGTGGCCAGAATAACAAAGACATTCCTGAATTTTGGCAACAGTACATGCAAAATAGATTAGGCTCTAAAATCCCCAATCCCCTAAACGAAAACGCGGAGCTTGGCATTTGCACTGATTTTAATCCTGAAACGGGTGAATTTGTTTATGTAATTGGCATGGAAGTAGAGGAAGGCACTCCAGCGCCTGAAGGAACAGTTTACAGAAGCTTCCCTGAACTAGAATACGCGGTATTTACCACGCCAAAATCAAATGAAGAATCCTTCACTTCTTCTATTCAGTCCACGTGGAATTATGTTTTTACAGAATGGTTCCCTGAATCAGGTTATGAGCACTACGGGTCAATGGAATTTGAACTGTATGACAAAAGATGCTACGGTTCAGAAAATAAAGAGATCGATATCTACATTCCTGTGAAAAAACAGGCCGTTAAGGCATAAAAGAGAAAAGCATTCCAAGTAGAAATTCACTTATAATGTTGAAAATATTCCTATACAAAAGCCCAATCTCTAAGCAATTAAATTTAAGAGCGGGCTTTTTATTCTTTTGCATTAGGAATTTTGAAATCAACCAATTTGAATATTCACTTCATTTTTAGCTATCATAATGTAAGATATCGGCAATAAAAACATCTTATGTATTTTCCTTACGTACATATTTTTTACATTTTATAGGAATGATAACGTTACTCGTTGTATAACAAATATTCACTCATATAAAAGGTGGTAAAACGTGCGACAAAGATATCTTCTGAAAAGCCCTAACAAAGAAAAGACAACAGCTTGTTCAGCAACTCCCTTATATGATGATGTAAATAAAAATATAGAGAGACTATTAAACGAATTAGGAAATAGTTCTGATGTGTCGTTTCGAATGGTTGAGTCTCCGTATCAAAATACGTTAAAAGCAGCCGTTATTCACCTTGACGGATTAGCAGATGAAAACATTATAAATGAGAATATCATGACTCCTCTTATTCAGTGGCTTAAAGAAAGTAATCAAGTAGTAACCGTCGAAAAGACGGAAGAACAAATACCTCAAATATTGACTGTATCTCAATTGACTATAAAAGAAAATTGGCATGAATTTGTGTCGGCAGTTTTAACTGGTGATACGGTCGTACTAATGAATGGAAGTTCTAAAATTTTCATTGGCAATACAAAAAAACTTCAGTCCCGCGCAGTAACAGAACCAACCAGTCAAACTGTTGTTAGAGGACCTAAAGATAGTTTCACAGAGAATTTAAGGACTAATACTTCTTTAATACGAGCTAGAATTCAGGATTCTAATTTACGGTTAGACAGCATGAAAATTGGAAGCGTAACTCACACAGATATAGGGATCATGTATATTCAAGGAAATGCAGATGAACGTATTGTAGAGGAAATCAAAGAACGTTTAAAAGAGATTAAGGTAGATGGAGTCCTTGAGTCGAACTATATTGAGGAATTTATCCGGGATGATAGGACCACTATTTTTCCACTTCTATTAAATACAGAACGACCTGATGCCGTTGTAGGAAATTTATTAGAGGGCCGAATTGCTATTATTGTACAAGGAACACCTTTTGTATTAATTGCGCCCGCTATTTTTTCTCAATTTTTTCAGTCTCCCGAAGATTATTATCAAAATTATTATATTGCTTCCTTTTTAAGGATCTTGAGATTTGGTTCTTTTTTTCTTTCTATGTATGCGTCTGCTATCTATTTAGCATTGATTACGCATCATCAGGGACTTATTCCAAACACATTGATGGTCAGCTTAATGGCTCAAAGAGAAAGAGTTCCTTTTCCAGCAATTGTAGAAATGTTAGTGATGGAACTAGCTTTTGAGATGTTGCGGGAGGCAGGAATCCGAATGCCTAGAGCAATCGGACCAGCAGTCTCCATTGTAGGAGCACTGATTTTAGGACAAGCAGCTGTAGAAGCAGGTTTTGTGTCAGCTGCTGTTGTGATCATTGTTGCTATTTCTGCCATCAGCAATTTTACACTGCCATCTACTAGCATTGTCAATGCGGCCCGTGGTTTTCGATTTATCTTGATTATAGTTTCAGCATTTATTGGCTTATATGGAATTTTGCTTATGACCTTATGTATATGCCTTCATATAAGCAGTCTAAGGTCTTTCGGTGTCCCCTACTTTTCACCTTTTGCCCCCTTTGATTTTAAAGAGCAAAAGGATACGTTAGTTCGATTCTCTTTACCATCTCTGTTGAAAAAACATCAAAATAAATAGACGTCGTATAAAGATGAATGAGGAGAGAAAATGAAAACTTATCTTTTGCTTATATGGATTGCTGCCATTTGTTTATGCGTTTCAGGGTGTTCGAATTATCGAGAATTGAACCAAATAGGAGTCATTATAGGATTGGGAATTGATGAGAATAAAAATTCGGAAGAACCCTATAAAGTAACCTATCAGATTATTAACCCAAGTGGTTTGTCACAAGGCAGTTCGTCGGGAGGACAGGGTCTTCCTGTCATTAACTACACAGTAACTGCCAAATCGTTAGTGGAAGCATTAAAAAAAGCCTCTGTCGTCATTCCAAGAGAACATATTACTTCTCATCTTTCGCTTATCGTCGTAGGTGAAAAGTTAGCAAGAAATGGTCTTAGCTTATTATTTGATGCCTTGGATCGAGGCAAACAAGCTCGTACAAGTATTCCAGTTTTTATTGCGCGTGATGGAACTGCTGAGAAATTGCTTGGTGTGATTGAACCTTTTGAGGTTACTCCAGTCAAAAGTATCCTAAGTACAACCCAGAACAATCAAAAAATGTATGGAATAGTTAGTAATGTACAAGCATATGAAGTTATTTCTATGCTTTTGAGTGAGGGAAAAGATCTATCTCTTCCTGGAATCAATATTAACAAACCCTCTCAGCAGTCAGAAGAAGCAGGCAATTTAGAGAATACCAGCCCAAGTGCTATGCAGGTAAAAGGATTAGCTATGTTTAGAAAAGGAAAATTAGTTCGATGGCTGGATGGGGATGAAGCTCGATCTGTTCAACTTGTTACGTCTGAAGTGAAGAGCACAGCTCTTGTTTTCCCTTGTAATATAAATGAGAATATCACAGTTACAGCGACTGGAATAAAAAGTGAAATAAACACAAAAATCCGCCGTGGACAACCTTTTATTCATACAGATCTGAATGTGATGGGAGAAATTACGGAAACATCATGCCAAAAAGATTTAAGCAACCCTAAGGTATTAAAAGAGTTGGAAAAAGAAGTCCAAAATGAACTACAAAAGGAAATTACAAAAACTATTAGCATCGCACAAAAAGAAAAGGCAGATATATTTGGCTTTGGTGATAGCTTATCCCGAACCAACCCTAGTTATTGGCGTCAGCATAAACAGAATTGGGAGAGTCTATTTTCAAGTGCTAAGGTATCGATGAATGTGAACGTCACTATCGTAAATACCGGAATGCGTACAAATCCTTATGAGGTAAATTAGATGAGGAGCTGAAAAAGCATTGACTAAAATAAAAATCGATGGGTTTCAATTATTTTGTATGATGTTTATCTTTATATTAGGCAGCACGTTGCTTTTAGATATAGGAAAGGCTGCTAAGCAAGATGCATGGATCGTTCCCTTTTTGGCTACTATCTTTGGATGTGCACTGTATTTAGTCTATATCTCCTTATATAAGAGATACCCTAATATGCCTTTAACCGGCTATCTCATTAAAATCTGGGGTAAATACGTAGGCAGTGCTATCAGCTTTTGTTATATTATATATTTTGTTTATATTGCTTCTAGAGTACTACGTGATTTTGAAGAATTACTAATTAGCTCTTCTTACTATGTTACATCGATTATTACGCTCGGCATATGCATGACCTTTGTGTTAATTTATAGTATTCACTTGGGAATAGAAGCATTCGCACGAGTTACATGCTTATGTTTTGTTGTTATTTTACTGACTCTTTTTATATTAAATGTTTTGTATGTAGTAGGAGGTTATATCAAAGTGGAAAACCTTCAACCCGTATTAGCAAATGGATGGGGAAACATAGGGAAAGAGTTAGTCCCTCTTGGCATTACTGTCCCTTTCGGAGAATTGATTACCTTTACTATGCTTCTTCCTTATTTGAATAAAAAAAGTCAGGCTGCAACAATTGGACTATCCGCCATTATAATAGGAGGGATTGTCTTAACCATTAATTCAATTATTCTTTTATGTGTACTCGGACCAGAGACTGTTTTAAGATCTTCTTTCCCAGCTCTTACAGCTGTGAGTTACATTAACATAGCCAGTTTTATTCAAAGGCTGGATACCTTTATTCTTATTCTCATGGTCATTTTAGGTTTTGTTAAAATATCCATCTATTTCTTTTGTGCCGTGATTGGGGCAACTGATTTGTTTCGTATGAAACCTTCTGTTACAAACATTTATCTAATTGGTGGTGTTATTTTTTTCTCCTCACTGATGATTGCTCCTAGCTACCAAGCTCATATAAATGAAGGGCTCAAAGTTGTTCCTTATTTATTACACCTCCCTTTTCATATAGCAATTCCTATCCTATTGCTGATTACAGCATATATTAAACAAAAAATAAAGCCTACCCTTTCATGACAAGGGAGGCTATTGTTTTTTTAAAACAGGAAAAATGCTAACAGTAACGAACAACAAAGCAAATAAAACAATCAAAAAATAATCTTCTCCACGTGCAATTATAAAATATTGTTTTATATTATAAAGCGATTGAAACATATAGTTTCCCTGAAAAGCGTCAATGAACACAATAAGAATATAAGCACCCAACGTAATACATAAGGGTGGAATTATTTTAGCCATTATATCAGCCTCACCTTTTTCTTTTAAATTGCGGTAAATAATATAAAAATATACAAGGCGTCCATGAGATTTAATACTATTTATTAAATAATGAAAAATAATTGATCTTCTGCAAAGCAATCTGTTATAAAAAATTTAACGTAACAAGAATTTTAAAAATTCACCTACAAGGAGCTTTATTTATTTTAATGTACGGCTCTATTTTTATAGATTCTCACGAAGTAGTACAAGCCAAGCAGAAGTAATCCTACATTTGTATAAACATAAAAAATAGACCCATACCAAAAGTTCTTTTGAGCCAATGAATCAAAAAAATAATGCAAAAAGTGGTATAGCGCTACATAGATTAAACAAAGACTCCAGAAAATATTTTCTTCTCTAGAATAAATCTCTCTTAGTAATAAAAGAATGATCCACCAAAACACAAGTATGGATAATGTACTGAGTAAGTTAATTGGATAAGTCTTATAGTAAAAAGAATACGCGCTGCTATAAAATAAAAGCATCGATAGTAACAACATGAATAGTGGCTTTCTAGAGTGCTTATTGGTGATAAAAAAGTACAAGCCAATTAAAATGGCCATAAAAAAATAAATGTAATTCAACAAATTCCCCATCTCAAACCTCAACATTTTTATAATTTAATACTATGATATTTACGTTTCTCATAAAATCTTTTATGTAGTAGGTCAAAAACACAGCATCTTATGCTTCCTTGCCTCTTTTATGTGTACAATACCCAAAGATAGCAATTCCAAAAGAAACTCCAAAAGCGGTTGAAAATGCTGTTAAAAGATCAAAATTAGAGGTAAACAGCATATTAATTATTACGTTTCCTCCAAAGAAAATTAAAAAATATACCAAGAATTTTAAAATAACTTTTTTCAAGAACTACCCGACTTTCATAGATGTCGTTTAGATTGACTGCTGATTCAACACAGAATTTAAAAATCACGAAATTATAAATATATCCAATATATGATTATATTACCATATATTTTTACTGACCATAAAAAAGAACCTCTTTAAAATAGAGGTTCTTTTTATAACAGAGAAGATATTTAGTTAGGGTAATGACAAGAATTAAAATGTCATTTGTGAGCTTTAATAAATATAGTTCTCGTACTACTTATAGCTTCTCTACCAATTCATCAACACGGACACAAGTGAATCCTTTTGTTTTCACTGTTTTTAACACATCTCTTAACGCATTAATTGTATTTCTTGGAGCTTCAGATTCCGCCCCTAGCGTATCACCGCAGTCGTGCAGCAAAATCACGTCCCCGCCTTTTATATTTGCTAGGCGCTGTTTAATCTTTTCGCTTCCGCCAGAGGTTCGCCAATCTTCCGCCATGATTGACCATAGAATAATCTTATATTTACCTCTTTTGATAAAATCGAAAAGATTAAGCATTCCCCAAGGCGGGCGATAATATATAGGCTCGACTCCCGTGATAGCTTCAATCACCTTGGCTGTATCCTTCAGTCCTTTTTGAACTTTCCAAGGCGACATAAACCAGTTGGAGTGATGTACGTAGTTATGAATTCCGATTAAGTGGCCTTCATTATGCATTCGCTGAATCAGTTCAGGGTACTTTTCTGCTTTGGTACCGACCACAAAAAAGGTTGCCTTCACCTCATTTTTTTTCAATAAATCAAGAATTATCGGCGTATAAATAGGGTTCGGACCATCATCAAACGTAAAAGCAATTTTCGATAAATCCCTTCCCCTTTTAACTACGTTTACTCCTAGACTACGTGATAGGAAATACGGAATAACGGTGTATAATAAAATTAAAAAAATAATAGCAGAAATCATGAACTCCATATTATATACTCACCTCTATCTCCTTTTGCTTTTGTATTGTTCTATCATTTACGTTGAGTAATGGACTACGTCTTGCTGCTTCGACAATGACATGGAGAGCGTCTATGGATGACGTTTTAGTTTGGTATTTTTTTATTCTTTGTTTCATCCATTTTAAAGGTGCTGAATCATGAACCAGATTTTCGACCCGCGCAACCAACTCTTCTTCTGTTTTTACAGAAAGTGCGAATCCTGAACGACATAAATACTCTGCATTGTCTTCTTCTTGTCCCGGTAACGAATGGTAAATTAATATGGGTAAATCCATCGCCATTGCCTCAGACGTTGTCACTCCCCCCGGCTTGCTGATCATTAAATCTGAAATAGCCATTAATTCTTCAACCTTTTCACAATATCCCAAAATTCTCACGTCATGCTTCGAGTCTTCTAATTCCGACTCTAATTGTGTTTTTAACTTCTTGTTTTTACCGCATACTATAAAAAGTTGCATCGGTGTAGAAATGGATTCTAAGGCCTTAAAGGTTGAAAGTCCTTTCCCAAAAAATCCGTCGCCCCCTCCCATGATGAGCAGGGTGAATATATTGGGATTAATCATATATTTTTCTAAGAGAAGATCCTTTGGAAGAACATCCATAAATCTTTTCCGTACAGGTATTCCAGTGTTTTTAATTTTATCTGCCTCTACCCCTAACGCAATTAATTGATCACGCAATCGAGCAGACCCTACCACATATTGATCTGTAGAGGAATGAATCCAATAAGAATGATCCGTATAATCTGTGATGATGGTTACCGCTGGAATATCAATTAACCTTTGCTCTTTTAATTTTGATATAATTCCCGCGGCAAATGGGTAGGTACTAACCACTACTTTCGGCTTTATTTCCTGTATGATTTTAAGCACGGTTTCCATACCCGATAAAAAGATCGAATTTAACTTAACGGAAAAAGAATTTTTCACACGAGTTTTTTCATACAAAAAGCTATACACTTGTGGAAACTTCTTAATTCCTTTTTTATAAATATAATGGCTGATTGGATAGAGGTTGGGATGAATCCACTCCATGATATCCATGGTAATAGGCTCAGCATCGGCGGTCATCTCATTTACTGCCTGGCTTATCGCATTGGCCACTTGTTTATGCCCCTCTCCAAATGTAGCAGAAAGAATGAGGTATTTATCTTTTTCACGATTGTTCATGACTTTTCCCTCCTTATAGTTTTTATTCTTTTGTCATATGATGAAATTTGAACTGTTCACCACGTCTTTTTGTTCTTTTGTTTATGCGAGTAAAGAATTACTCTACTGATAAAAGAGTAAACATGATAAAAATTTAATACCGGGTATTTAGCCTTTTTAATCAATTTGTGTGGTGTATCTTTTCTTCTTTTTAATTACATAGATTGTTTAGGAATTTCTTACACTATTTATTAGAAAAACATACAGTCTTAAATTGAGCTTTCAAATAACACATTTTCAGTCTACGTTTTGTAATTAAAAATAGGCTAAAAATAACATTAAAAATCAATGAAAAAGCCAGTTTTTTTTATAAATAGTGCTACATTTAAAAAAACAAAGGTGAAATTAATCTTTTCACTTCTCCTATTTTCAATAAAATTTAAGTTACTAAATGTACTTTAGGTAAATACATACTATGAAAGAAGGACAAACCATGGATTTTATCACATCTTATATAAATCAATACGGATATATCGTGCTGTTTCTAGCATTGATGCTGGAACTTCTTGCTCTTCCTCT
>Ga0182745_1004025_pt1 | contig 12374 bp, 15 predicted proteins | sample eDN3rd30CKraftBY_FD_128523 | JGI IMG/M metagenome (GOLD analysis project Ga0182745, IMG submission 128523) | Enriched backyard soil microbial communities from Emeryville, California, USA - eDNA 3rd pass 30_C Kraft BY (version 2) (version 2) | ecosystem: Environmental > Terrestrial > Soil >... | reverse complement strand
GCGGGACGCGTGGCGGTCTGTGGCTGACCCAGCCGCTCGACCGCGCCGACCTCGAAAGCATCCGCCGCTTTCAGAACTGACCGCTTAGGCGGCGCCCTTCACGATCTTGGCCCAGGGGTTGAGATCGGGTTCGGCGATCTTGCTCAGCCGGTTGTGGTCGCGGTGCCGGAACAGCCCCTGATCCTTCACCATCAGCATCGTGTCGGAGACATAGCTCCACGACCCGTCGTCGTGGAAGTCGACGGTCAGTTCATAGCTGTCGGTGCGAAAGGCCTGTTCGAGGAAGGTGGTCGAGCAGATGCCATATTCGGTTTGTCCGCGTGTCGCCTTGACGATCAACTGCTTCGCATCGGGCTTGGCGTGCCCCGCCGCGATAGCGATCTGGCCGCGCGGGATGGCGAGCGTCTGGATGATCAGCCCCGTCGCGACCTCGTAGAGCCAATAGCCGACCTGGTCGTGGAAGGCGATATCCTCCTCGGGCGTGTTGATATGGACGTGATAGCGCAGGCCATAGAAAAGCTGCGGCCCGTTCGCCTGCGGGTCGATCGGATGCATTTCGATCCGCTCGTAATATTTGCGCGTCTCGGGGCCGTCGGCCTTGGGATTCACGTCGACGCCGCGCGTCCCCTCCCATGTGCCGGCGAGCCGCCGTAGCGGACCAAGATTGGCGAGCGTATCGGGATCGACGTCCTCGGGCTCGGTGAAGATGTCCTTGGGTATGTCCATGCTGCCCCCTTGGGTCTGTCAGATATCTTCGACCAACCGTGCATAGAGCTGCGGCCGGCGGTCGCGGAAAAAGCCCATGCCGGCGCGATGCTTCGCCGCGCGATCGAGGTCGATCGTCTCGACGAGCACGCCGGTCTCGCCTGCGCCGAATGATTGCGTCAGGTCGCCCCATTCGTCGGTGATGAAGCTGTGCCCATAGAAGTTCGCTTCGCCCTCGGCGCCGATGCGGTTCGCGGCGATCACCGGCATACAGTTCGACACCGCATGGCCCTGCATTGCGCGCCGCCACATGCGGCTGGTGTCGAGATCGGCGTCATAGGGTTCCGATCCGATTGCGGTCGGATAGAAAAGCAGTTCGGCCCCCATCAGCGCCATCGCGCGCGCGCATTCGGGATACCATTGGTCCCAGCAGACGCCGACACCGACCCGCGTCCCGAACACGTCCCAGACCTTGAATCCCGTATTGCCGGGGCGGAAATAATATTTTTCCTCATAGCCGGGGCCATCGGGAATGTGGCTCTTGCGATAGGTGCCCATGATCGCGCCGTCGGGGCCGATCATCGCCAGCGTATTGTAATAATGCGGGCCGTCTTTTTCGAAAAAGCTCGTCGGGATCGAGACCTTCAGCTTTTCCGCCAGCGCCCGCATGGCGATGACGCTCGGATGCTCGGCGGTCGGCCGCGCATTGGCGAAGAGCTCTTCCTCCTCGACCTGGCAGAAATAGGGGCCTTCGAAGAGTTCGGGCGGCAGAACGATCTGCGCGCCCTTCGCGGCCGCCTCCTCGACGAGCGCGGCGACCGCGTCGATATTCGGCTGGACGGGGCCGGGCAGGGCAAGCTGCAGCGCGGCGACGGAGATGGTGCGGGTCATGGAGCGGATATAGGCGAGGCGGCGCATCTTGCCAGCGCGAATCTGCCTTGGATCTACCGGGGAAGCTGCTGGCTCGAACAGTGGAAGCTGCCGCCGCCGACGAGGATCCCGCGTGCGGGAACGCCCACGGTGCGGCGGTCGGGGAAGAGCGCCGCAAGTGCATCGACCGCCGTTTCATCGTTCGGCACGCCATAGGTCGGCACGACGACCGTGCTGTTGCCGATGTAGAAGTTCATATAACTCGCCGCCGCGAGTTCGCCGTCCACTTCGACGCGGCCGGGCGAGGGGAGGTCGACGATTTCGATATCCCCGAACGCCGCCGCGCGGGTGCGCGCATCGGCGTAGATTTCGGCATTGGGGTCGTCATCGCCTACCGCGACGGGGATCGCGAGCCGGCCTTCGCCGACGAAGCGCGCCAGATTGTCGACATGGCCGTCGGTATGATCGCCGATCAGCCCGTTGCCGAGCCAAAGCAGCCGCTCGATCCCGAGCGACTGGTGCAGCCTGACGGCGATATCCTCGCGCGTCAGCGTCGGGTTGCGGTTGCTGTTGAGCAGGCATTCTTCGGTCGTCACGCAGAGCCCGGTGCCGTCGACGTCGATCGCTCCGCCTTCGAGCACCCAATCCTGATCGTCGACCGGAAGCCCGCTCGTCGCCGCGAGCGCCGCGCCGACTTCCCGGTCACCGGGCATGACGAATTTCTCGCCCCACCAGTTGAACTCGAAATTGCGCGCGCGCCGCGCTGCGCCCGTGCCCGCGACGATCGGCCCGGTATCGCGCAGCCAGATGTCGCCGAGCGGCTGGACGAGAATGCGCACGCCCGGCTCGACAAGCCCGGCGGCGATGTCCGCCTGGCGCGCGTCGTTGACGACCAGCCGCACCTCCTCGCCGCGACCGCCGTCGTGAATGGCGTTCGCGAAAGCGGCGACATCGGCGCGCGCCGCATCGATCTGCCCCGCCCACTCCTCGTCAAGGTGGGGAAAGCCGATCCATACCGCTTCGTGCGGCGCCCATTCGGCAAGCATGCGCAGCGTCATGGGCGCCGTCCGATTATTTCGCGGGGCGCGACTTGTCGCGCGCGGCGCGGAACTCGTCGCCCTTCACCCAGTTCGGCCAGGCGTCGGTCGAGGCGAGCATCCGCCCGGCGGCATAGAAGAGCTTGAGATCGGCGATCATGCCGTCCCAATTCTTGATCGCCGCATATTCGTCGCCGGGGGCGTGATAGCGGTTCTTCTCATAATCCTCGGCCGCCTTCTTGCCGGCTTCCTTGCCGCCATCGACCAGGTCTTCGCCGGCGCCGAAGTTGAAGAAGGGCACGCCGCGCTTCGCAAAGCTGAAATGGTCGGAGCGGTAATAGAAGCCCTTTTCCGGGGTCGGCTCATCGACGATCGTGACCTTCGCCGCCTGGGCGATCTTTTCGAGGTAAGTGTCGAGATCGGACTTGCCGCGGCCGACGACGACGATGTCCTTCGCCGGACCGTTCGGGTTGAGCGCGTCCATATTGACCCCGCCGACCGTCTGCGCGAGCGGGAAGATCGGATTGGCGGCATAATATTCGGAGCCGAGCAGGCCCGATTCCTCGGCCGTCACGGCCAAGAAGACGACGCTGCGATCGGGCGCCCCGGCCTTTTGATAGGCTTGCGCCAGCGTCACGAGCGCGGCGGTTCCGGTCGCATTGTCGACCGCGCCGTTGCAGATATCGTCGCCGTTCACCGGCGTGCAGCGGCCGAGATGATCCCAGTGTGCGGTATAGAGCACATATTCGTCGGGGCGCTTAGCCCCCGGCAGCACGCCGACGACGTTATGCGACATCTTCTTCGCGATCTGGTTGTCGAAGCCGAACGAGGCCTTCACGCCGGTCAGCGGCACCGCCTTGAAGCCCTTCTTGCCCGCCGCGGCGCGCAACTTGTCGAAATCCTGTCCGGCGCTCGCGAGCAGTTCCTTCGCCTTCGCAAGCTGGATCCAGCCGTTCGCCACGGTCTGGTCGGCGCCGCCATTCTTGGTCTCGGCCAGATATTGCGTGCCGGTGTTGCTGCTTTCCACGACGTTCCAGCCATAGGCGGCGGGTTCGGTGTCGTGGACGATCAAGGCCGCGGCCGCGCCCTGGCGCGCCGCTTCCTCATATTTATAGGTCCAGCGGCCGTAATAGGTCATCGCGCGGCCGCCGAACTCGCCCTTGGCTTCGGGGGTCTGCCAGTCGGGATCGTTGACGAGAATGATGACGGTCTTGCCCTTGACGTCGAGTCCAGCATAATCGTTCCAGCCCTTTTCGGGGGCGTTGATGCCGTAACCGACGAAGACGACGTCGCTATCCTTGACTTCGGTCTTCGGCTGGACGCGATAGCTGAAGGCGACATAGTCGTTGCCATAGTTCAGCGTGACCGGCGCCTTGCCGCCGGTGAAGCTCAGCGGTGTCGCACTCTTTGCGGTGATTTCGACCAGCGGCACGTCCTGCGTCCACTTGCCGTTGTTGCCGGGCTTCAGTCCCGCTTCCTCGAACTGCTTGATCAGATAGGCGAGGGTTTTTTCCTCGCCCGCGGTGCCCGGCGCGCGGCCCTCATAGGCGTCCGACGACAGCTCCTTGGTCACGTCCTGCAGCGTTTGCAGCGACAGCTCGGGAAATTGGACGTCGGGAAGCGAGGCCGCATCGGGGCCGGCCGCCTTGTCGGAGCCGCTGCACGCGGCAACGGACAAAAGAACCGCGAAAGCCGCGGCGGTACGGGGGAAGCGAAGCATGGAAATTCCTCAGGCTTGGTATTCGATCGCGGACTTGTGCCAGCCCGGCGCTGAAGGCGCAAGGGCCGCTTGCGCCCTTCCCGGCGCTTGGAAAAGCGGACGCCGGGCTTTAGGGAAGAGAAAGGGAATTGAATAACAGGGGGATAGAGATGCGGGGGCACCGACTATATTTGCTGGGTTTGGGGATCGTGGCGGGGGCTGCGCAGGCGCAGGAAGGCGACATCGCGCGTCGCTTCGGCACGCTCGACGGCGTCACGCAGGTCAGCTTGTCCCCCGATGGGCAGCGTCTGGCCTTTCTCGCGCCGAACAAGGGGCAGGCAAACGACCTGTTCGTGGTCGATATCGCCGATGGCGCCTCCCCCCGCCGCATCCTGCGCGCCAGCGGCGATCCCGAAATCCTGCGATGGTGTAGATGGGCGACCGACGCACGACTGATCTGTCAGATCGGCGGCCGGCAAAAGGTAGGCGAGTTCATTTATGGCTTTTCTTCCCTGCTGGCCGTCGATGCGGCGGGCGGCAACGTCAAGACGCTGAGCACGCGGCGGGGCGAAAACGCGCTGGGCTTCGATTTTCGCGGAGGCAGTATCATCGACTGGCAGCCGGGACCGCCCGCCAGCGTGTTGATGATGCGCAGCCACGTTCCCGAAGCGAACCGCCATACCGCCTCGCTGATCACCAAGGACGAGGAGGGAATGGGCGTCGATCTCGTGAATGTGGTCGAAGGGTCGGTGAAGATCGTCGAGAAACCCAGACGCGACACCATCGAATATATTACCGACGGCAAGGGCAAGGTGCGTATCATGGGCACCCAGCCGATGACAGGGCGGACGGACAACCTCAGTCCTGTCGTGCGTTACTTCTATAAGTCCGCGGATGGTGGCGACTGGCAGCAATTGTCGTCGCTCGACACGCTGTCGCGTGAAGGATTCGAGCCTTGGGCGGTCGATGCCGCAACCAACCGTGCGATCGGTTTCGGCAAGATCGACGGGCGTCTCGCCGTCATGGCGGTCAAGCTCGATGGAACAGGGAGGGGCGAAACGCTCTATCGCCATCCCGAAGTCGATGTCGACGGACTGGTTCGCGTCGGCCGCGATCAGCGCGTCGTGGGCGCGACCTATGCCACCGACCGCCGCCAGATGGTGACGACCGACACGCATGTCGCGGCAATGGCCAGTTCGCTGTCGCACGCGCTCGGCGGTCGGCAAGTCTATTTCATCGATGCGTCGGCCGACGAGTCCCAGTGGCTGCTATGGGCCGGATCGGACGTCGATCCGGGGCGCTATTATCGCTATACGCCCGCGGCGAAGCAACTCCGGCCGTTGCTCGAGGATCGGCCCTTGCTGTCGGAACTGACGCTCTCGCCAGTCAAGGCGATACGCTATCCCGCATCCGACGGTACAATGATCCCCGGTTATCTGACCCTTCCGCCCGGGCGCAGCGATGCCAAGGGTTTGCCGGCGATCGTGATGCCGCATGGCGGACCCTCGTCGCGCGACGAATGGGGGTTCGATTGGCTCGCGCAATATTTCGCCCAAGCGGGTTTTGCGGTCGTCCAGCCCAATTACCGCGGTTCGTCGGGCTATGGCGATCAATGGTATCAGAACAACGGTTTCCAGTCGTGGAAGGTCGCGATCGGCGACGTGAACGACGCGGGTCGCTGGATCTTAGCGCAAGGGGCCGACCCCGCCAAATTGTCGATCGTGGGCTGGTCCTATGGCGGCTATGCCGCGTTGCAGTCGGGCGTCGTCGCGCCCGACTTGTTTCGCGCCATCGTTGCAATCGCGCCGGTAACCGATCTCGGCAGGCTGAAGACCGAAAGTGCGCGCTATACCAGCGGCGCGATCATTCGCGATTTCATCGGTTCGGGTCCGCATATCCTCGAGGGATCGCCGGCGCGAAATGCCGGCCGCATAGCGGCGCCTGTGCTGATGTTCCACGGCACGCTCGACCAGAATGTCGATATCGACCAGGCGCGGATCATGCGCGGGGCGCTGCTCTCGGCAGGAAAGAAGGTCGAACTGATCGAATATCCCGGGCTGGCGCACAATCTGGGCGACAGCGACACGCGGACTGCGATGCTTGCGCGGATCACCGGATTCCTGCCGCACTGAACGAAAAAGGGGCGGTCCGTTTCCGGGCCGCCCCTCGTGATTTCGCAATCGAACCGATCAGCGCGAATAGAATTCGACGACCAGATTGGGTTCCATCTTCACCGGATAGGGCACTTCGTCGAGCGTCGGAACGCGGACGTAGGTCGTCTTGGTGCCGTCGATCGATAGATATTCGGGCAGGTCGCGCTCGGGCAGGCTCTGCGCTTCGGCGACCAGCGCCATTTCCTGCGCCTTCTTGCCGAGGGTGATTTCGTCGCCCGGCTTCACGAGACGGCTCGCGACGTTGCACTTCACGCCGTTCACATAGACGTGGCCATGGCTGACGAGCTGGCGCGCCGAGAAGATGGTCGGCGTGAATTTCGAGCGATAGACGACCGCATCGAGGCGGCGCTCGAGCAGGCCGATCAGGTTCTGGCCGGTGTCGCCCTTCATGCGCGATGCCTCGAAATAGTTCTTCTTGAACTGCTTTTCGGTGATGTCGCCGTAATAGCCCTTCAGCTTCTGCTTCGCGCGGAGCTGGATGCCGAAGTCCGACATCTTGCCCTTGCGGCGCTGGCCGTGCTGGCCGGGGCCATATTCGCGGCGGTTGACCGGGCTCTTGGGGCGACCCCAGATATTCTCGCCCATGCGGCGGTCGAGTTTATACTTGGCGCTCTGGCGCTTCGACATTGTCGTCTCCAATATGCTGTGTGCCGAAGGATTTCGGCGGTTCCCGGGTCGCACCATATGGAGATTTCCATATGCGACCGCCGCTTCACCGGGGTGCGGGGTCCATTGCGAAGGCGCGCGACTAGACGGGGAAGCGCGGAAAGTCAAGCGCGGCGCGTGCATCGGCGCGATGCCTCGACAGCGCGGAAAAAGCCGCTAAAGGCAGCGCCTATGACCTCCGCCAAACTTCCCGAGCAGTGCGAAACGATGACCGAAGTCCGCATCGGAGTCGACGAGGTCGACCGCGCGCTGGTCGCGCTGCTCGTCCGCCGCTTCGGCTACATGGACGCCGCCGCGCGGATCAAGAGCGACCGCGGCACCGTTCGCGACGAAGCGCGCAAGGCGCAGGTGCTCGACAATGTCGCCGCCGCCGCCGCCGCCGGCGGCCTCGATCCCGAGCGGCTTCGCGCGGTGTGGAACGAACTGGTCGAACAGTCGATCGCTTATGAAGCGGTCAAATGGGATCGGCTGCGCGCCGACGATTGATCGCCGGTACGGGCCCCGATCCTAATTGGTTTCGGTGGTCGCCGTCTTTTCGGGGCTGGTCTGCGCTGCTTCATCCTTCGGTTTCGGCGCTTCGACCGTCCGGCATATGCGTTTCGGTACCTGGCTGCCGGTAACCTCTACCTTCTCGCAAACCTTCCTGGGCTTGGCGGGTTTCGCAGGAGCGTCTCCGGCGGCGTTCGCGGAGGTTGCGGCCAGGACCAGGGACAATATCGTGGAGATCATATATTACTCGCTTTTGAAAGAATGCGAGTCCCTAGGACGGTTTCTTCGTCCGGCCAAGCGCCGTTATGATGCCATGCATCATCCGGATATCATTATGGGACCATCCAGCCTTGGTGAGCGCGGTGCGCAGGGTGCGCAGCGTTGCCTCGGTCCGCTCGGGCGGAAAGAAATAGCCGGCGGCGTCGAGGTCGCGGCTCAGATGCTCGATCAATTGTTCGAGTTCGCCCTGCGGCGCGGGCGGATCGAGCGGAACGTCGGGCGGACTCGCCAGCGCGACACCTTTCGACCATTCATAAGCGAGCAGAATCACCGCTTGCGCCAGATTGAGCGACCCGAACTCCGGGTTGATCGGCACGGTGACGATGGCGTGCGCCAGCGCGACATCGTCGGTTTCCAGCCCCGACCGCTCGGGCCCGAAGACATAGGCCGAGCGGCCCGCGCTCGCGTGAACCTGCTTCGCCGCCGCTTCGGGCGTCAGCACCGGTTTGGTCACCCCGCGCTTGCGCACGGTGGTGGCGTAGATGGTCGTGCAGTCGGCAACCGCTTCGGCGAGACTGTCGTAGACTTTGGCCTCGGCAAGCACGACGTCGGCGCCCGACGCCGCCGGACCCGCATCGGGATTCGGCCAGCCGTCGCGCGGGGTGACGAGACGCAGTTCGGTGAGCCCGAAATTGAGCATCGCCCGCGCCGCCTTGCCGATATTTTCGCCAAGTTGCGGACGGACGAGAACGATGACGGGGGGCGGGGCGGCCGCGGTCATTTGCTGGGCCGTGCCGCCTCGGTGATCGACGAGGCGAATTCCTCGAAATCCTTGGCTTCGGTGAAGTCGCGATAGACGCTGGCGAAGCGGATATAGGCGACATTGTCGAAGCCCTTCAGCGCCTCCATCACCATTGCGCCGATCTGCGCCGCCTGCACTTCGATATCACCCGAGGTTTCGAGTTGGCGCTGAATGCCCGAGACGAGCCGTTCGATCCGCGCGCCGTCGATCGGGCGCTTGCGGCAGGCGATCTGGACGCTGCGCATCAATTTCTCGCGATCGAAGGGTTCGCGGGTGCCGCCGGCCTTGAGCACCGCGACGTCGCGAAGCTGGATGCGCTCGAACGTCGTGAAGCGCGCGCCGCAGTCCTCGCACTGGCGGCGGCGGCGGATCGCGGCGCCGTCCTCGGTCGGACGGCTGTCCTTCACCTGGCTGTCTTCATGTCCGCAATAGGGGCAGCGCATCGGTCAGCGTTTCACCCGCGAATAGAGTGCGATGGCGGCGCCCGCGAACAGGCCGACCGGCCAGGTCAGGACGGGCAGCACCGCGCCCGCGACCGCGCCGAGCCCGCCGCCGATCAGCACCGGGCGCGTCGAGGGATGGTCGATCCCTTGCTTGCCCATTGCCTTGATCTCTTCGATCGTCAGCTCGACCAGCGTCGGCTCCTCGGGGTGCTGCCGCGCCATTGCACTCACCCCTGATAGATGGGGAAGCGCTCGCAGAGCGCGCGGACGCGGCCGCGAACGTCGGCCTCGACATCGGCGTCGCCATGCTCGCCCTTGTCGCGAAGTGCTTCAAGCACGTCCGCGACCATGTCGCCGATCGCCTCGAACTCGGCGATGCCGAAGCCGCGCGTCGTGCCCGCGGGCGAGCCGACGCGGATGCCGCTGGTCTTGACCGGCGGCAGCGGATCGAAGGGGACGCCATTCTTGTTGCAGGTGATCGCGCTGCGTTCGAGCGCTTCGTCGGCGTCGCGGCCGGTGATGCCGAGCGGGCGGAGATCGATCAGCGCGAGGTGCGTGTCGGTGCCGCCTGCGACGACGTCGGCGCCGCGCGCCTTGAGCCGGTTCGCGAGCGCCTGCGCATTGGCGATCGTCGCCCTGGCATAGGCCTTGAACTCGGGGCGCAGCGCTTCGCCGAAGGCGACCGCCTTCGCGGCGATGACGTGGACCAGCGGGCCGCCCTGAAGGCCGGGGAAGACCGCCGAGTTGATGCGTTTCGCGATTGCTTCGTCATTGGTCAGGATCATGCCGCCGCGCGGGCCGCGCAGCGTCTTGTGCGTCGTCGTGGTGACGACATGCGCATGTTCCATCGGCGAGGGATGCGCGCCGCCGGCGACGAGCCCCGCGAAATGCGCCATGTCGACCATCAGCAGCGCGCCGACGTCGTCGGCGATGGCGCGGAAGCGCGCGAAGTCGAGGGTGCGCGGATAGGCCGAGCCGCCCGCGATGATCAGCGAGGGGCGATGCTCCTTCGCCAGTGCCTCGACCTGGTCGAAATCGACGAGATGGTCGTCGGCGCGCACGCCATATTGCACCGCATTATACCATTTTCCCGACATCGCGGGCGCCGCGCCGTGCGTCAGATGGCCGCCCGCATCGAGGCTCATGCCCATGATCGTCGCGCCGGGCTTGGTCAGCGCGAGCATGACCGCGCCGTTCGCCTGCGCGCCCGAATGCGGCTGAACATTGGCGAAATTGCAGTCGAACAGTTGTTTCGCGCGGTCGATCGCCAGCGTCTCGACCTCGTCCGACGGGCCGCAACCCTGATAATAGCGCTTGCCCGGATAGCCTTCGGCATATTTGTTGGTGAAGACGCTGCCCTGCGCCTCGAGAACCGCCTTGGAGACGATATTCTCCGACGCGATCAGTTCGATCTGATGCTGCTCGCGGTCGAGTTCATGCTTCATCGCCGCCGCGACGGCGGGGTCGGTCGCCGCGACGCCGTCGGTGAAATAGCCGGCCGATTTGATGGGCTTGTCGAGCGTTTCGGTGGTCATCGGCTGGTCTCCAGTTGGGGCGGGTGGGAAAGCTTGTCGACGCGCGGGCCGTGGCGGCCGCCGGCGAACGCGCCGACGAGGAAGGATGTGACGCAGGCCTTGGCCATATCCTCGCCGATCAGCCGCGCGCCCATTGCGAGCACATTGGCGTCATTATGCTCCCGGGAGAGCGTCGCCGAATAGGGGTCGCTCACCAATGCGCAGCGCGCGGCGGGATGGCGGTTGACCGCGATCGAAATGCCGATCCCCGAACCGCAGAGCGCGATACCGCGTTCGGCGCGGCCATCGGCGATGGCCGCGGCGAGCTTGTAGCCGAAGTCGGGATAATCCACCCGGTCCGCCGTCGCTGGACCGAGGTCCAGCACTTCGTGATCGAGGTCTCGCAGCCAGGCCGCGAGCACGGCCTTGAGCTCGTAAGCGGCGTGGTCAGAGGCTATCGCGATGCGCATCGGGGCGGCTCCCGCAGGGGTGACAGGGAATCGATGAGCGCGCTTTAGGCGAAGCGGCCCGGATTGACCATAAGCCAGGTGGCAAATTTGTGACGCGGGCGATAAAGCCGCCCTATGTCCGACACCATCCTGTCCCTGCTGATGCTCGCCGGGGTCGCGCTGACCGGCGGCGCAGTCTATATTTTCCGCACCGGCGACCGCAAGCGCGCGCTGCTGATGTTCGTCGCGGCGCTGGTGATGTTCGCGAATATCGCGATCTGGCTGGTGCCGACGACCTGACCGTCGCCCCCGCGCAGGCGGGGGCCGCCAGCAGCCTTACGCCGCCCTCCAGCGGCCCCCGCCTGCGCGGGGGCGACGAGTTGCTAACGAATCGGCGAGTCGGGGGCGAGGCGCATATCCAGATAATTATCGAGCGACTTCATGAGCTGATCGAGCTCATGCTCAAAGAAATGGTTCGCGCGCGGGATCTCGTCGTGGTGGATGGTGATCCCCTTCTGCGTGCGCAGCTTGTCGACCAGTTTCTGGATCGCGGCGGGCGGAACGATCTCGTCCTGTCCGCCCGCGACGATGATCCCCGACGAAGGGCAGGGGGCGAGGAAGCTGAAGTCGTACATGTTCGCGGGCGGCGCGACCGACAGGAAGCCGCGGATCTCGGGACGGCGCATCAGAAGCTGCATCCCGATCCACGCGCCGAAGCTGAAGCCCGCGACCCAGGTCGTCTGCGCCTCGGGATGGATCGACTGCACCCAGTCGAGCGCCGAGGCGGCGTCGCTGAGTTCGCCGATGCCGTTGTCGAAGGTGCCCTGGCTGCGACCGACGCCGCGGAAGTTGAAGCGCAGCACCGCGAAACCGCGCGCGACGAAGCTCTTGTACATCGCCTGGGTGATGCGGTCGTTCATCGTGCCGCCGCCCTGCGGGTGCGGGTGGAGGATCAGCGCGACCGGCGCGCGCGGGCGCGGCGGGGGCGAGAAGCGGCCTTCGATGCGGCCCTCGGGGCCGGGGAAAATAACGTCGGGCATGGGCGCACCTTCTATGGTTCTTGGGCTTGCCAGTGATTCGCCGGGAGACGGGGTGGCGGAGCGAAAGCGGCGCCTATATAGAAAATAGGTGGCAAGTTGCAACTTTTGCGAATCGTTCGCAATAAGGGGCTTGCCATCCTTCGTTTCGTCACCCCGGACTTGATCCGGGGTCCCGCTCAGCGGCGGTGATAAGCGGGACCCCGGATCAAGTCCGGGGTGACGAGGATTTCATGCGTTACTCGACACGAACGGGATTAGGGGGCAGAG
>Ga0182745_1004024_pt1 | contig 12375 bp, 9 predicted proteins | sample eDN3rd30CKraftBY_FD_128523 | JGI IMG/M metagenome (GOLD analysis project Ga0182745, IMG submission 128523) | Enriched backyard soil microbial communities from Emeryville, California, USA - eDNA 3rd pass 30_C Kraft BY (version 2) (version 2) | ecosystem: Environmental > Terrestrial > Soil >... | reverse complement strand
GCCCTTGGACATGATCCGCGCGGCGGTGCGATGCGCGACCGAAAGCCCGTCGCCGACGATGAAGATGACGTTCCGGGCCTTCGGCGCCTCGCCGGTGCCATAGACGTCCCAGGTCACGGATTTCGTCTGGTTCCCGGCCTTCACCTCGACGGTATAGGCGCCCGGCTCGGCCAGGGCGAGGTCGCGCAGGATTAGGGAGGAGCCCATCATCGCGTCATCTTCGCCCTTCTCCTCGGCGACGAACGCGGCGGGTTTTCCGAAAACCTCGGCATAGGGCTTGCCGTTCACGGTGACGGCGATGTCGCCCTCGGCCACCGTTCCGTCAAGCTCGACCTTGAAGTCGAAGGGCGAGTTCACCAGAATCGTCGCCCGGTCGAGCGGATAGATCGTGGCGGCTTGCACTGTGCCCGACAGCACCGTGCTGGCCGCAAGGGCGGCGAGAAGGGTCCGCATGTTCACCTCGTATTGGACGGCATCGCTCAGAAAGATGTCCCGCCCCCCTTAGTGGCCTTCCATTTCATTTTCTTGACAACCTCGGATGGCAGGCACCGCTTTTCGGCTGCGCGAACGGGCGAGGCGAAAGCTTTCGCGTGTCCTGCGAGATTTCTTGCACGATTGCGTGACCTTCGGCACTGTTCAGGCACGACACCCCTTCCCAGAGGCCATGATGCGTAGCGAATATCTGCCTGAAATTCGACGACTGCCCTTGGTGATGATGCTGGCGGCGACCCTGCTGACCGGCTGCTCGCGCCCGCCCGAGCTGATCGGGGTGGAAAATCCCGAAATCCCCTCGGAATCCCTCTCCCAGCTGCATCGGCACAAGATGTTCATCGCCACGACCCGGCAGGCCACGGAGGTCGTCGGCACCTTCTTCTCGGCCCAGCGGGCGCCCGAACTCGGGCTGGCCTCGGTCGTGACCACGGTGCCGCCAACGCACAAGCTGGGCGAGCTTGAGCGCCCGAAATCGCTGCCGCCCGATCCCCGGACCGAGTTCACCGTTGTCGAGCCGGTCGTCTATCGCAACGACGCCTCCTTCATCGCCGAGATCAACCGCGAGTTGGAGCGTCGGCCGCCGGGGCAGCGCCGTATCCTGCTGTTCATCCATGGCTACAACAACACCGCCAGTGACGCGATCCTGCGCCTGACCCAGTTTGTCGAGGATACCGGCTATGAGGGCGTGCCCGTCCTGATGACCTGGGCATCGGCTGCAAATGCGGTTCGCTATGTCTATGACCTGAACAGCGCGCTGATCGCACGCGGCAAGCTGAAGGAGATTTCCGACATTCTGGTTCGGACCAAGGCAGAAAGCGCCGATGTCTTTGCGCATTCCATGGGCACCTTCCTCGCGATGGAGGGGCTGGTCGATGCCCAGAAGGCCGGGACGCTGGGCAAGCGGCGCAATATCAACAACATCATCCTTGCGTCGCCCGATATCGACATCGACCTGTTCCGCACCCAGATCGAGCAGCTCTCGCCCGAGATCCGCAGCAAGATCTATCTGCTGGTGTCACAGGACGACCGCGCGCTGCTGGCCTCGCGCCGGATCGCGGGCGGGGTGCCGCGGGTGGGCGCGACCCAGGCCGCAAAGCTGGAGGGGCTGGGCGTGACGGTGATCGACCTGTCGCAGATCCACGATTCAAGCTCGGGCAGCCACTCGAAATTCGCCGGCTCGCCCGAGGTCGTTCAGCTGATCGGCGCGGGTTTGAACCGGCAGGGTGGCTTCTCGGCGGCACGGACACCGGGACTGAACGAGATCCTGTCGGGCGTGCCGATCATGATTACGGGGCGCTGACCCTGGGGCCGGGGCGCGTATTTCGCGCGCCCGGCCTTTCCTATTCCACCGGAGACCATTCGTCGGTCGGGTCGAACGCCTCGATCTTGGCGGCCTTTTCCAGCGTATCCTCGCCCAGATCGGCCTGATAGACGATACCCGGCTCGGCGACCATGAAGCTCATGATGCCGCTGTCACCATAGGCGGCGGGGTAGGCGACAAGCGCATGTCCCGCGACCATGTTCTCGCCGATCATATAGCTATAGGCCCCGCCCGGCGCCGCCGGTCCCTGCTTTTGCAGGATGCGGAAATAGTAACCTTCATAGGGTTGCGGCTCGCGGTCCTCGCCGTCGTGGTTGTAGCCGGTGAAATTGGCGCGGGCGAGGGTTTCGTCGAAGGGGCTTGGTTCCTCATCCGGGGCGTCGGCCCAATAGAGCCCGTCGCGCTTGCCGGGCGAGGAGAGGATGGAGGACGCGAATTCCATCACCCCGTCACCATCCTCGTCGGTCGCGCGGTAGTTTGCCTGGATCTCGCCGATGCGGTGCATGATGGCGATGATCTCAAGCTCGTTCCTGCCGATCCGGCGCGCCAGCACTTCCTGCCGTGCGCCTTCGGCGTCAAAGCTCCAGCCCGCATCGCTCTTGACCAGCTCGGCCGGAAAGGGCCACATCTCGCGCCCTGAAAGCAGGGTCATCCGCCCGTTCTCGGCGGGCTCAAGCCGGTGGATGGCATGGATGTCGGCCAGAAACTCACCCCATATCTGGCGGTCCTCCTCGGGATCGCCGCTTGAGATGACATCCTCGGCCTCGGGGCCGAAGATCGCGAGGACAGCGGCCTTGTCCTTGGAATCCAGCGCCGCGACAAGGGCCGCGACCGCCGCATCGGGCGTTTCGAAATACTGCGGTGCAGCCAAGGCTGGCGCGGCCGTGCCAAGCAGCAGGGCGAGGGCAGGTATGAGCCGTTTCATCTTCTTCCTCCCCGACCGCCGCCGCTGCGATGAACCATGCTGCTATGCCCGCGATGGCTTGCTGCGGAAGCCCTCGGACCAGATGGTTTCCTGAAGGCGTTGTTGCTGGACCGGCTGACCGTATGGGCCTTGGGCATCGCGTGGGCCTTCGGGCGCGAGGCCTGGCTCGCGCGCGGGGCTGCGCGCTGGCCGGCAGGCCGGGCTTGCGCCGCCTTTTGCGCGGCGGGCCGGGCCTGCCGATTGGCCGCAGGCTTGCGGTTCGCGGTGGCCTCGCTCACCCTCTTCTTCGTCTGCAGGTTTGCGGGCTTCGCGCCGGAGGTCTTGCGCGCCTCGATCTTCTGCCTCGCGGCCGCCCGGCTCGCCGGGTCCGAGATCGACCTCTGGTTCGGGCGGTTTGCGGCGCGCTCGCCGGCGGCATTGCGCAGGTTGCTGCGGTCGATCTGCGGCCGTGTGCTGTCGCCGATGCTGATGCGGTCGCCCGGTGAATTGCGGGTGCGGTCGATGTCGATCCGGTTGCCGTCGATGTTGATATCGCCCCGGTTGATCGTCCGGTCGCCGCGATTGATGGTGATATCGCCGCGATCCCAGTCGATATCGTCGTCGTGATGCCAGCCATGCCAGTCGTCATCGTCGAAAATATCGTCGAGCAGCACCGCGCTGCCCAGCAGGACGCCGCCGGTCAGCAAGATGTTGTCCCAGTTGGTATTGTCCTGATAGCCATAGTCATAGCCGTAGTGATACACTGGCTGGTTGCTGGGCACCGGGGTCGTATAGACCACGTTGCTGTCATAGGTCGGCACATAGACCACGTCCGGATCGGCGGGCGCGATCTGGATCTTGTTGTTCACCGTCTCGACCTTCTGGGCCGGGCTGTCGGCGAGGTAGCCGTTCTTCTGCGCCTCGCCCCTCAGCCGCTGGATCGAGGCGAGGACGTCATCCGTCTGCCCGACCACCGCCTCTCCGGCCTGCTCGGTCCAGTCGATATTGTCGCTCATCCGCGTGACGACCTGGGGGAAACCGGCTGCCAGTTCGCGAACGCTGTCGTCCCAGTTCTCGGACGCTGCCAGCTTGGCGCGATCCTTGTCCGAAAGGCCTTCGTTCTGTTCGACGAAATTGGCGGCCTTCACGACGTCCAGCGGAAAGGTCGTGGCGACAAGGGTGGGGGTCAGCAACTGATCCGGGAAAAGCGCCACGGGTCCGAAGAGCGTGTCCAGCTCATCCGCGGAAAGCTCGCCCTGGGCAGCGATGGCGGCCTGCATCGCGGGCGATGGGCCGGTGCCCGGCATGCCATCGGCGCAAGGAATGTTCAGCACCATCCCGACGGCAAGGTTCTCGGGCGTGCCGTTCAGCGTCGCGCGGTTCGCGTCGAGGATCAGGTCATAGCGGTCCGGGTTGCCATAGGCGCGGGCCGCGAGCCTGCTCAGCGTCTCGCCGCTGGTGACGGTATGGGGACTGCCGCAGGGCAGGCTGTCCTGTGCCAGAAGCGGCGGTGCGGTCGCGGCGACGATCAGGCCCGCAGCCAGTCCGCGGCGCATCAAGGGATGCAGTCGCCGCACGGGTATTCGAGACATCTGTGGCCTCCATCCCTGATTCCCCGCCAATATGCGGGGATTCACCAGTCGATCCTATGCCCGCGCTTGCGGTCCGAAAAGTGGTTTCAGACCTGACAGACTTGAAATCCCTCGACCTATGCCCGCCGCCTTGCGGGTCAGCCGGGAAAGCTCGCGGCGATCATCTGCGTCCAAAGGCCCGCGCCCTGCGCCTCGGCCAGTTGCCGGGCTTCGGCTGCTGCGGTTGCCGCCCGGTCGGGCAGGTTGCGGGCGCGAAGCGCCTCGGCCCGGGCCAGAAGCAGGGGTGCCCCGGCCTGCGCCTCGCCCGAAAGCGCGATCTGCGACAGATAGCGGTCGACCAGCGCTTCCGCCTCGTCGGGGCGACCGGCCAGGATCATGTCGCGGCCAAGGATGGCGGCGAAAAGTGCCTGCCAGCAGCTGAAGCCGGTGGCGGCCCAGCCCTCGAAACCCGCCTCCATCTCGGCCAGTCCGGCCACGGCCTCGCCCTCTCTGAACCGGCACCAGCCCTGCACGAAAAGCGCCATGGCCGCGAATTCCGGGAAGCCCTGTTGCAGGGCAAAGTCGCGGGCCTCGGCGCTGCCTGTCGCGGCTTCCTCGACATCGCCGCGCAGCATGGCCGTGTTGAACCGCGCCAACATGCCGAAGCCGCGGGCATGGGGAAATCCCATGCGCTGGCCAAGCGCGGCAGCCCGGCGCGCGGCATCGGCGCCGGCCGCGAAATCGCCCTGCACCGTCTTGGTCAGGCCAAGATAGAACAGGCTGAAGACGCCGAACTCCTTCAGAAAGACCGAATAAAGGTCGCGGTGAAGCTCTGGCCGATGCCGATCGACCGTGGCGCGCAGGCTGGCTTCGGCAAGGTCGTTCTTCCCCTGATGCCAGGCGACCAGCCCGCGCATCGTATGCGCCGCCATATAGGAGGCGTCATCCGGGGCTCCGGCCTCGATCGCGGCGATGGCATCGCCGATCCGCATGGCGCGGTCGAGGTCCGCGATCGCCCATGCGTGGAGCGCCGTGTTGTAGATCACCGGCACCATCGACCCCTGCAGGCCGAGCCGGTCCGAGAGTTCCATCGCTCTCGCCTGCGTCGCCCCGAAGACCGGATTGCCCGGACCGCCCGTCACCATCTGTGTCGGCCCCTGAACCGCGCGGACGCGCAGCTCCAGCCGGTCGCGTTCCTCCCCCGGCTCCAATGCCCCGATCGAGTCGAGCGCGGCCTCGAGATGGGCGAGGGCTTCGCCCGCCGCGCCGTCTCCGGCGGCCTGAAGCGCCGCGCCCAGATAACGCTCGATCGCCTCCTCAGGGCGGGCGGCGCGGGCCAGATGGCCGGCCAGAACATGTTCCGCCACTTCCATCCTGCCACCCTGGGACAGGTAGAAATCGGCGATTGCGCCGTGCAACCTCAGACGCTCGCCGCGGGCAAGGGTCGCATAGATGGCGTCGCGGATCAGCGCATGGGGGAAGGCCAGTTCAAGCCCCTCGCTCGCGCCGCCATGCCGCGCGATGATCTTCTGCTCCTCCAGTGCGGCGATATGGCCGCCCGCCTCGCCGTCGGAGTTGATGGCCTCGACCAGCCCGGCGCGGAAGGTGCGTCCGATGGCCGAACCGGCCTGCGCAAAGCGCCGCGCGCGACGGTCGAGGCGGTCGAGCTTGCCTTGCACCAGCCCGCCGATGGTCAACGGAACCGCAGCCTCGCGCAGGCCGTCCGGTCCCGCGGAGGCCAGCATCTCGCCATATTCCTCGATATAGAGGGGCACGCCGTCGGACTTCTCGAGGAGCAGGGCGAAGTGCCGGTCGCTGAGTCTCGCCTCGCCAAGGGCCTTGCGGGCGAGGGTCCGGGCATCCTCATCGGTCAGACGGTCGAGCGCGATCAGCCCCGCCGCGCCCGCGATGCCGTCGCCATAAGGCGCCTCGCGCCGCGTCGTCACCAGAACCAGCGCCGGATGCGAGGCGACGGTCTGGAGGACGCAATGCAGCAATTGCGCCGAGCTGGGGTCGAGCCAATGGGCGTCCTCGAACACCATGACCATCACGCCGCGGTTCGAGGCGGTGCGAAAGATCATCCGGCACAAAAGCTCAAGGCTGCGCTGGCGACGCAGCGAGACCGAGTCGCTGCGATCGACCTCCATCCCCGCCCCCAAGGGAGACAGCAGATCCAGAAGCAGCGCCAGATCCTCGCCCTCGGTGCCCCAGACCGTGCTGAAGAGGCGCGCCAGCTTGGCATGGCGCGCGCCGGTGTCGTCGCTGGCCCCCACGCCCGAGATCCATTCCAGATAATGCCGGATCGGATGAAGCGGCGTGTCGCGCTGTTCGGGCGAGCATTGCAGCACGAAACTGGTGACGGAACGCAGGGCATCGGATTCCAGGAACTCGGCCACCAGACCGGATTTCCCGACGCCCGGATCGGCACTGACGACGACCACCCGCCCTTGCCCACGGCGCGCCGCCTCGAAATGCTGGCCAAGTGTCCGCATCTCGGCATCGCGGCCGATCAGGCCATGCGTGCGGCGCCCGCGGAGCGCCGCGTAACGCGTGGTGATGCCCGCGCGCCGCCGGTCGACGCGCCAGATCTCATGTTCGCCCTTCAGGCCCTTCAGCGGATGGCGGCCGAGGCTGCGAAGCTGGAACAGCTCGCCGATCATGCGGCGGGTGTCGTCGCAGATCAGGATGGTCCCCGGCTCGGCCATGGTTTCCAGCCGCGCGGCCTTGTTGATGCAGGTGCCGACCGCCTGCGCGCCGAAATCGCTGCTGTCGGGGTAGATCAAGGCCGAGCCCGTGGCCAGCCCGATGCGCGATTGCGCCGCCACGCCGGCCGTTTCGGCCTGTGTCGCCAAGGCCGTCAGGATGTCCAGCGCCGCATCGACGGCGCGCGTGGCGTCGTCCTCGTCGCCATGGGGATAGCCGAAATAGGCAAGGATGCCGTCGCCCTGATATTGGGCGACCGTGCCGTTATGCTTGCGGATGGCATGGTTGCAAAGCCCGTGGAACGAGCGGAGCAGATCGGAATAGGCCTCGGGCCCCAGCGCCTCGATATGGTCGGTCGACCCGACCAAATCCGCGAAAAGGACCGAGATTCCCCGGTGTTCGGATGGCATGTGACCGGCCGCCTCCCCCTCCTTTCCCTGAGCGTTCGAGGCTTTCAGGCTAGTGGACATCGAATTTTTCTTCCACGAAGGTATCGTTGCCGATCGCTGCGTTGAAATTGCTGAGCGCGAACATGATCGCCATGTCGTAGTCGAGGGCGTGGCCGCCGATATTGCCCGACATCGGCTTGTCCCCGCGCCGGTTCTGAAACCACCGCGCCCAGTCCCGCGAGCCGGGATCATACAGCAGGAACGGATCCCCATCATGTGGGAAATGCTGGTTGGGCGAGGGGTAGAGGTTGGCGGTGAACGGAAACTCCGACGCGCCATGGCAGCTGAGGCAGGACGACGCGCGCAGGTGGTGCGGGCCGGTGAAGCGCTGGCCCGAGGGCGTCAGTACATTGTGGCGGGTGGCGACATCCATCGGGCCGGCCAGCCGCATCCCCCAGCCCAGCGTATTGCGCACGAAGGCCGGTGCGGCCGGGTTGACCCAGGTTTCCTTCAGCGCCTCGTTGATTTCGGCATCGGTCGGGTCGGGATCGCCGCCCGTCGGGTCCGAGGCCAGTTCGGGGTCGTTGCCCCACATGATGCCCAGAGGCACGAACCGCTCCCACGCGGTCGCGCCATTGCTGGAGGAGTCGTAGACGAAGCCCAGAAAGACCCACCCGGTCTCGGGTGCCGCGACCGTGTCCTTGATCTTGATCGAAAGCTGCATCGGATGGGCGTCGATGACCTCGGCCTTCAGCGGTCCGTGGGGCTGCATCTGCTGCGCGATTGAGGGGCGATAGACCTTCCAGGTCGCGGCGCGGTCAAGGACGGACCATGCGGAATCCGGCATCGGCACCGCCTCGGCCTTCACGACGATCGACCCTTCGGGGAACTGGACCAGATCCGGCCTTGGGGCATAGATGTTGCCGAAGACCTGCCCCAGCATCGCGGCGGCTGTCGCGTCGTAATAGATGACTGCGTGGTTCTGGACCGGGCTTGAGGGCGTAAACGGTGGCAGGAAGGTCGCGGCGGGCATGATCTGCCCTGTATAGGTGTTCATCAGCGCCTCGCGCCCCGAGGTCGGATCGGTCGCGCCATTCGCGCCGGGCGAGCCTTGTCCCGACCAGACCAGATCATACCAGCCCGCCGCCACCGGATCCCATTTTTCGGGATTATCCACGATGGTGCGGAAGCTTGGCGTGATATGTTCGAAAAGCGCGCGGGCATAGGCCTCGGCCGTGGCCTTGGTCAGCCGCCCGCCGGTCCCGCCGCCCGGAACCCATCCATTGTCCACCGGAGCGTCGGGATAGTCGAGATTGGCCACGACGAAATGGCCCGAATAGACCTCGGCATCGGGATAGAGGCCGTTGTTGGAGGCCATGGGGTCGATGCCCTGCGCCCATCCCGCCCCGGCAATCGCGAATGTCGCAGCGAGCGTCGCCAGAACCCCGGTCCGCGTGCGGCGTTGCGTCCTGATACCGTGCATGAGAAATCCTTCATCCTAGAATTTCCGAACGACATTCCAACCTTAGGGGGACACGTCTTTGGTGAGAGGTTGCGAGTCCTTTCGCCTGCAAGCAAGAGATTTCCGTTTCGTCACCGGGGATTGCGATGAAATTTCGGGTCAGGCCGCAGCGATGGGTATGACCATCGGGCGGATTGCCTGCGGAGAGACGCGCTAGCGGAGCTGGCGGCGCAACGAGCCAGCAAGCCTCAGCGAACTGCCGCAGGATCACCGACGGCTGAGAACGACTCCGGTCAGGATCAGCGCAATACCCGCGAGTTGCATCCAAAGGATGGCGTCCTGCCCTCGGACGAGGTCGAGCAGCACTCCCGAAAGCATCTGTCCCGCCACCAGCAACCCGCCCGTCATCGCAGCCCCGAGGCGCGGGACCAGCCAGCTGCCGCTTGCCACGAAGGCAACGCCAAGGGCGCCGCCGATCCAGGCCAGCCATGGTGCCGTGGCCGCGCCCGCGGGCCAGAAGCTGCCGGCAAGAATGGTCACCACCGCCAGTGCCGCACAGCCGATGAGGTGGTTCCAGAATGAGGATTGCAGAGCCGATGTATCGACCGCAAGCCGCCCGTTGATCTGGCGCGACAATGTCACCAGTGCGCCGCCGAGAAAGGCGAGCAGGATCATCGCGCTCATGCTGCCGATCCCCGTGCGAGGATGATGAGCAGCGCCCCGGCGATGATGGCCAGCAATGCCATGAGATCCCGCCTGCGCGGCCGCCGCCTTTCCAGTCCCATCGCCCCGAGCAGATCGAAGATCAGCGCCAGCACCACCTGTCCGGCAAGACCTATGGCCAGCGTTCCCGTCAGTGCCAGCGCCGAGTTGGCGCTGGCCGAGGTCAGCATCACCGTCAGCGCGCCAGAGAGGCCCCCGAGATAGGCCCAGACCGGCACGCGGTTCCGGCGAGGCAGCGCATGTGACGCGCCCCGCCGAAGCCAGAGCGCGCCGAGGGCCAGGGCGGCGACGATGCTCCCCACCGCATGTGCGGTCAGCGACGAGAACAGCGGCGTGGTATGCGCCGCCATGGTGCTGTTCGACAGCAGCATCAATGTCAGCAACCCACCCGTGCCAAGGGCAGCCAAGATCTCGAGGGGGCGGGCCGGGGCCGGGCCGTCCGGCGCGGGCAGGCGTTCGTCCGGCACATCCATCTCCTCGCGATTGGGCGGGTTAGAACTTGGCCAATTCCGACCCGAAGGCAACCATCATCTTCATCCGATGCGGCGCAAAATCGGCTTCCATCTGCGGCGGGTGGCATCGACATTCGGCGACACCTTCTGTGGGCGGCGTTTCCCGGTACCGTGCCTTCGCCATGCTGGATCCGCGACTTGACGATCCCGTGACCGTCCAGAACCCGTGCGCATGGCGTCGCGTTGGGAGGCAGACAAGCGAATGGAGTAGCGATATGTTTGTGAAAGGAATGCTGACCGCGACGGTGCTGACGGCAGGTATTGGCAGCTATGCACTGGCGCAGACAAGCTCTGAAATCGTGACCGGGGGCGGGCAGACCGTCGTGGTCCCCGAGGCGGCCACGGAATCGAAAGGTGTCTCGCCGATCGGGACTCAGGTCGTTTCCGAATACCCGGCCTTCAACCAGACCATGAACAATGAGACCATCGCGAGCACATTGGTCGCGCAGGGGTTCGAGAATATCCATATCCTGCGGGAAGGCTCGCTGATGACGATCACCGGGACGCGCGGGAATGACGACATCAACCTCGTCTATAACCTCGTCGAGGGCCGCCTCATCAAGGTGAATGGTGAGCGCATCCTGAGTGCGGAGGAGCAGTCGTCCGGCAGTTCGGGCGATGCAGCCTCCTCGCCGCCTTCGGCGGCTCCCGGTGGAGTATCCGATGACCCCGCCGACGACGCGGACGGCGATGACGCTACCGATGATGCCGACGGTGGCTCCGATGATGCGACCGACGACGGCGGAATGGGCGATACCGGCACCGATGACGGGGCAGGCAGCGACGCCGGGGATACCAGCGACGATGGCGCCGGTGGTAGCGACACCGGTAGCGGCGATGCAGGCGGCGGTTCGGACACCGGCGGCGGCTCCGAAAGCGATGGCGGCGCCGACTCGGATAGCAGCAGCGGTTGATCCTGCACTCCGGCTGGAGGGATCAGGAGGGGCCGGGACGTGAAACCCGGCCCCGGCCTGTTCGTGAGCCAGGCTGTTCATTTTTGAACCCAGGCTAAGGGTATTGGCTTAGCCCCGCGGCTCTGTCCGCGGGTTGCGTTATCTGTGGGGGCGTCTCCGGTTCCACTGCGCGGAAAACCCAGCGGAGCGCAAAGCTTGCTGGAAAGGCAATGACATACTAGTATCCGACGGGCGCCTGAAACGAGAGAACCCCAATGGCCGACCCCCATCCACGTGGCTTTTTGACCGAGCGGATCATCGAGCGTTTGCGCAGTGCCATCATGGAGGGCGAGTTGCAATTGGGCGAACTCCTGTCCGAGGACAAGCTCGCCCTCAGCCTCGGTGTCAGCCGCAGCCCCGTCCGCAAGGCCTTCGCGGCGTTGGAGCAGCAAGGCCTGATCGTGGTGAGGCCCCAGCGCGGCAGCTTCGTTTTCTGGCCCACGGCGCGGGACATTGATGATCTTGCGCAGTTCCGCCGGCTGATCGAGGTGGAGATGCTGCGCCTCGCCTTTCGCGACAAGCGCGGCGTCACCCTCGCCGCGATGAAACATGCGGCCCAGACCATGCATCATGCGTTGGGAACCGGCGATACGCTGGGCGCGGCGCGGGCCGACATGGCCTATCACGACGCGATGCTTGAGAATTGCGACAATTCCTATCTGCTGGACGCCTATCGCATGGTTGCGGGCAAGGTCGCGGCGCTGCGCTCGCATCGGGCGGTGTCGCCCACTCAACTCCGCGCCAGCGCCGAGCATTTCCTGATCATCGAGATGCTCGAGCGCGGCGATCTGTCCGGGGCCAGCGACCTTCTGGGCGAACATATCCTGAAAATGGCGGACCGCTTCAAGGAAGAGCTTCCCATCGAGCGGCGGCCCGGTCGCGGTCCGGTGCTGGATCGCATCGGACCGCTGGAGGATTGATCACCCGGCAGATGCCGTCAGGAAGCGCCGGGTGAAATCCATCCCCTTCTGCGCCTTCTGGACGAAACCCAGCCCCTGATCGGCGCTATTCGGGGTTTCGACGCTGATCGCCACATCGGCGGGCAGAACCTGCATCAACTCGCGCAGCCACAACGCGCCGGTGCCCGGTTGCAGCCGTCCCGTCCGCGCTTCCGCGATGCAGGCGTCATTGTCGACCGGCATGGCGGCAGCGGCATCGCAAAGTTGCAGATAGAGGATCAGTTCCGGCGGCAGGGCGCCCACCTGCTCGGGCGACCCGCCCGAGCGTGACAGGTGCAGCGCATCCAACAGGATGCCGACATTCCCGGCCCCCGAGAGCCGCGCCAGTTCGGCCGCGTCCTGGATGGTGGCGGCGGAACGCCAGCGCATGAACTCGATCGCCATGC
>Ga0182745_1004022_pt1 | contig 12378 bp, 13 predicted proteins | sample eDN3rd30CKraftBY_FD_128523 | JGI IMG/M metagenome (GOLD analysis project Ga0182745, IMG submission 128523) | Enriched backyard soil microbial communities from Emeryville, California, USA - eDNA 3rd pass 30_C Kraft BY (version 2) (version 2) | ecosystem: Environmental > Terrestrial > Soil >... | reverse complement strand
TCCATTTCTTGAAATAACTTCACCGACAGTATTCACTAAATCGATCGTTTCAAACGCCACATCTGCATTTACATCCACACTATAATGTGTAAAAGTAACAAATTTTAAATTTGTCGGATGCTTTTCTGAAAGCTTGAAGCCGATAAATTGATCGTTTGTAAATACTGTTGAAAGCTGGATTGCACGGTCTGGCCGGAAGTTAAAGAAAACAACCGCATCATTTGTATCAATAGTCGCAACTGGTGTTCCTTCTTCTGTAATCACAAAAGGTACAACGAACTCATCCTTTACTTCTCGATCGTAAGAAGACTCTACACCGATTTTGGCTGTGGCAGCAGTTTGCCCGATGCCATCAACAAGTGCATTATAAGTAAGTTGAACACGTTCCCAGCGTTTGTCGCGATCCATTGCATAGTAGCGCCCGTGAATGGAAGCGAATTTTCCCACTCCGATTTCATCCATTTGCTTTTCAGTTTCTTCGATATAGCCCAGTGCAGTTGTTGGTCCTACATCACGGCCATCTAGGAAGCCATGAACATAAACCTCATCTAATCCATTTGCTTTCGCTAATTTAAGTAAGGCAAAAAGATGCTCGTAATGACTGTGTACCCCGCCATCAGATAATAAACCCATTAAATGAAGCTTTGAGTTATTTGCTTTTGCATGTTCTACAGCAGCCAAGAACTTTTCATTTTTATGGAATTCGCCATCTCGAATGGATTTGTGAATACGCGTCAAGCTTTGGTAGACGATTCGTCCAGCCCCAATGTTTAAGTGACCTACTTCTGAGTTCCCCATTTGACCATCCGGCAGGCCAACTGCTTCCCCGCTGGCCGTTAACGTAGAATGGGGAAACTGGGCCCAGTAACGGTCAAAATTTGGCTTTTTACTTTGTGCTACGGCATTTCCGAATGTTTCATCGCGAAAGGCGAAGCCATCTAAAATAATTAATGCAACAGGTTGTTTAGGCATTAGCTCCCCGCCTCCAATACATTTAATCCCTCTTTTTGCTTGTTGAACACAAGCCGCATAAGTCCGGTAATTACTGAACTTTATTTAGTAATGCAAGATAAGAGTCTGTGTCCAGGCTTGCGCCGCCTACAAGAGCTCCATCGATATGTTCTTTTGAAAGTAATTCTTCTATATTTTCTGGTTTAACGCTGCCGCCATATTGAATGCGAATACTTTCGGCAGTTTCTTTTCCGTAAAGTCCTTCGACCACCTCACGAATTTTACCGCATACGCTATTGGCATCATCAGCCGTAGCCGTTTTCCCTGTACCGATTGCCCAGATTGGCTCATAGGCAATGACCATATGATTGACTTCTTCCGGCGTAAAGCCTTCCAGAGCAGCAGTTACTTGGGAAGCCACCTTCTCTTCTGTTTGATGCGCTTCACGTTCTTCCAAAGTTTCACCGCAGCAAATAATTGGCACGATTCCGTTAATAAGGGCCGCTCGTACTTTTTTGTTGACCGCTTCGTCTGTTTCATTGAAATATTCGCGGCGTTCAGAATGGCCTAAAATCACATAGTCCACGTTAATGGAAGCAAGCTGCGAAGGGCTTATTTCGCCAGTGAAGGCACCTTCGTTTTCATAATGCATATTTTGGGCACCGATCGCTAAATCTGTTTCTACCGCAATATCCACTAATGTCGGCAAATAGAGGGCAGGTGCACAAATAACTGCATCCACTTTCTCTTCAGATGGGACTTTTTCCCGTACGATTTCAGCAAATTCTACTGCCTCGTCAAATGTTTTAAACATTTTCCAATTTCCAGCAATGATGGGTTTACGCAATTTTAATATGCCTCCTTATTTATCGTTTAGGGCTACAATTCCTGGCAGTGCTTTCCCTTCCATTAGTTCAAGAGAAGCGCCTCCACCAGTTGAAATGTGATCCATCTCGTTTGCCACTTCAAATTTCTCTACAGCTGCAGCAGAGTCTCCGCCACCGATAATTGTATAGCCTTGTGTTGTTGCCATCGCTTGTGCCACAGTTTTTGTACCGTTAGCGAATTTGTCCATTTCGAATACACCCATTGGACCGTTCCAAATAATTAGCTTGGAATCTTTAATGATGGCTGCGTAATGCTCCGCTGTTTTCGGACCGATATCAAGCCCCATCCAGTCTTCTGGAATCTCCTCAATGGCCACAACTTTCGTTTCTGCATCCTTTGAAAATTCGTTGGCAACGACAGCATCGATAGGCATATGAAGCTGTACACCTTTTTCTTTTGCTTTTTCGATAAAGCTTTTCGCTAATTCGATTTTATCTTCTTCTAATAAAGACTTTCCGATCGAATGGCCTTGTGCTTTTGTAAATGTGAAGGATAGTCCGCCGCCGATGATTAAGTGATCTACTTTATCCAACAGGTTTTCGATAACACCAATTTTGTCTTTTACCTTTGCTCCGCCAATAATGGCCGTGAACGGTCTTTCAGGATTCGACAAAGCTTTTCCTAATACATCCAGCTCTTTTTCCATAAGCAAGCCGGATACTGCAGGAATATGTTTGGCGATTCCTTCCGTGGAAGCATGTGCGCGATGTGCCGCGCCAAATGCATCATTTACATACACATCTGCTAATTTCGCGAAAGATTTCGATAACTCATCATCGTTTTTCTCTTCACCTTTATGGAATCGAACATTTTCTAATAAGACGATGTCGCCTTCTTGCATTGCTGCTACAGCATTTTCTACGTTTGCACCAATGGATTCGTCCAATTTAGCAACTTGTTGACCGATGAGTTCAGATAGATGTTTGCCTACCTCAGTTAAACGCATCTCTTCATTGACTTCACCTTTTGGACGTCCTAAATGAGAAGCAAGGATCACCTTTGCTCCCGACTCCACCAGTTGTTTAATCGTTGGGATTGCTGCACGAATGCGTGTATCATCCGTAATTTTACCATTTTCCATCGGTACATTGAAATCCACTCGCACAAATACTCGTTTGCCTTTCAGTTCTACATCATTCATCGTCTTCTTTAAAAACATTGAAGAAAACCCTCCTTCAAATCCTGATTCGATTCACTTTTTTGTTAACTATATACTAAATGCCGCTCCTGGTAAGAAATAAAGCGTCTCCTTTACTGCTTACATGCGATATTTTAGAAACCATAAATACTGTGTAATCTTATTAATTTGAGGTAGCCGACTGTTTTAAGCAATCTGCCGAAAAAAAAGCGATGGGCAGTTTTATCCATCGCTTCCTTTACCCTCCATTATTATAAATGGTAATAATTATAAAGGCTATACTTTTTACTTACTTCCAGCTAAATATGTCATAACAAATAACCACAATAGCGAACTTAATAAGAATAAGTATGACACATTAAATTAGAACCCGTTATGAAAAATGAAATTTTATTTTTGTGTAATGTATTTAGCTAAGTCCATTAATCGGTTTGAATAGCCTACTTCATTATCATACCAAGCAAGAACCTTCACCATATTATTATCTAAAACCATTGTTGATAAACCATCTACAGTCGATGAATGAGGGTTTCCGTTATAGTCGATTGAAACTAAAGGCAATTCATTATAATCAAGGATACCTTTTAATTCCCCGCTAGCAGCTTCTTTTAAAACATTATTGATATCTTCAACAGTGACTGAAGATGCGTTTAACTCTACCACAAGGTCCACACATGATACGTTTGGTGTCGGTACACGCATAGAGAATCCATCCAATTTCCCTTTTAACTGAGGAAGTACTTTTGAAACTGCTACTGCAGCTCCTGTAGTTGTTGGAATCATTGATACAGCACCAGCACGCGCACGTCTTGGATCGCTATGCGGGAAATCAAGAATGCGTTGGTCATTTGTGTAAGAGTGAATTGTCGTCATCATGCCGCGTTTAATGCCGAATTTCTCATCAAGCACTTTAGCCACTGGCGATAAACAGTTTGTCGTACATGACGCATTGGAAATGACATCTTCTGATGGCTGGTACTCTGTATGGTTAACACCCATTACATAAGTTGGCATTTCACCTTTTGCAGGAGCTGAAAGGATCGCTTTTTTCGCACCGGCTTGAACATGTTTCGAAACTTCCTCCATTGAACGGAATCGACCTGTCGATTCAATGACAACATCGATATCAAGCTCGCCCCACGGCAAGTTTACTGGGTCTTTCTCAGAGAATACTTGAACTTTTGCCCCATCAACGATAAAGGCATTGTCTTCAGATTGTACATCGGCATCGTAAACACCATGCACGGAATCATATTTTAAAAGGTGAGCAAGCTGATGTGCATCCGATAAGTCATTAACTGCTACCACTTCAAATTCACTGTTTTTAATTGCCTCACGAAAAACTAATCTACCAATTCGTCCAAATCCGTTAATTGCAATTTTGATTGCCATATCAATTTCCTCCAAATAAATAATATTTTCTATCTAAATCAAATTTCTTTTAGGCGATAACAGTTTTGCCTATAAAGAAATGAATTAACCATCAAATAATGATACTTTTCGCGTTCCACTACTTTTCTAAAATGGCATTTGCTGCCCCTTCATCCGTAACAAGGACCGTTTGCTGTGCAGCGTTATTTTTGAAATAGGCTTCAATCGCTTTTGCCTTTGAGACTCCGCCGGCTACCGCAATAATATGCGGACTTTGCTTCACCTGCTCAAGCTGGATTCCAACTGTGTTGATTCGGTATATTATTTCTCCAATTTCATCAAAATAATAACCAAATGCTTCTCCTACCGCATTTTTTTCACCTAGCATTTTAATGATGGTTTCACTGGAGTCGCGGCGGTATGCCATTTCCGTTGCTGAACCAATGCCGTGAATGACAATATCAATATCCTCATAAAAATCGAGGACTTCTTTCACAATTGGTTCCTGAACCATGGTTGTAAAAGCTGTTTCACTTAAATTTTCCGGCAAATATAAGGTACGGAAATCCGCTCCGCATTTTGAGGCGAACTGTGAAACGAGCGTATTCGCTTGCAGGCTCATTTCATTGCCGAGGCTTCCCCGCGCCGCTACAAATGTAAGTGCGCTCAGCGCTTTTGTAGGAGCTAAAAAGTTCGTCAGTGATGCAACAGTACTTCCGCCAGTAATTGCAACGGTATAATCTTTCTTGGCGATACTCGTTAAAAATTCGCTGGCTTCTTTGCCAATGAGCTGTTGAATCCCTGGATCTGCATTTACATCTCCAGGAACGATAATCACTTTTTTAATGCCTAACGTTTTGGCTAACTTTTTCTCTTTTAAGCCAAGTCCGGAAACTTCCTGAAAGGTTTCCTTTAGTTCTTCAAGTATTCCATACCCTTTACTCGTACAAATCATACCTTTTTGTGAAGTTTCAATTAGGTTTTGATCATTCAGCAAAGCGATTTCATTGCGAACTGTTCGCTCAGAAATCTTCAAGGTATCCAAGATCGTCCTTCGACCAATCGGCCCGGCGACAGCAATCGTTTGTAAAATTCGATATCTTAACTGGATGATTGATGAGAGTTCCGGTACAAGAAGTTGAACCGCTTGCTGTGGATTCATATTTTCCAAGAAATACACCTGCAGCTTTCAGTGGGGTAAATTTCGTCCCACAACTTCATTTTTGTCCCACTTAAATTAAAAAAATATTCTATAAATAGAGTATACAATTTTGCAGAAGTTTCTACAAATATTTTGAACTATTTTTTACAAAGCACTCCATTTTACGGCTGAAGTGCTTCATAAAGCGTCACGTAATCAAGGGTTCCATATTGAATGACTTCCCCATTTTTTTCGACTACCGGAATCATCAGCATATATTTTTCATGGATGGCTTCATCTTCTTCAATATTAATAATGTCAATTTCAAATGGAAAATCGTCTTTTAGAAGCTTTAAAGTCACTAACCCTTCCTCACATAGATGACAGCCTGGTCTGGAATAATACTTTACTTTCACAAAAATGCCTCCACTTACTAAATTATTCCTTCTAAGAATCTCAAAAATGAACCGAATAATCAACTTGTAACTACACAAACTATAGTCGTACGATTTTGTACACTAAAATCTGGGAGGAATACTTTAATGGACAATCAATTCATGAATGAATCTCAAGCAAATCAAGGGAATATGCCTCTTTCAATGAACCACGGTGCACACGAAGTTATGGACGTTCATGAGGTTCTAAGTGCCGCAATCGGTGGAATGAACACATTTATCTTCTTCCGTCCTCATGTACAAGACCAAGAACTTCTAAATATCTTGGACAGACAATACGCGTTCATGTTAGACGAGTATAATATTACGGCCGAATGTTTCAAAACTGGTCAAGATCCAAGCCACCCAACACGTTCTTACAAAATGCAAATGGGCAATGACACGAACTACGGGTTAACACCAGGCCAGCCAAAGAAACCAATGACGTCGGCAAATGAAATCAACGACGGCATTATTTCCGGCTTTTTAATGAATGCCCATAAAATGGGGGCAACTGGCAAAACAACTGCTGCTCTTGAATCGACTAATCCGGTTGTACGCCGTGTGCTGCAAGACTCCATTCAAAACTGTATTGAAATGGCATACGAATTATCCCTTTACCAAAACAAAAAAGGCTACTACCAAGTTCCACAACTTTCTCCAGCCGACATGCAAACAATGTTGAACATGTATGGCCAAGCAGAAAAAGCAAAAGATATGCCGAACTAATAAGGAAAAGGTGCGGGTGCCCGTTTAGCTGGCGAAAACAACTGGAGAAATCGGCAATTGGTGCAGCCGATTTCGAAGTGGCTCGAGGAGCTGGCACCTGCGGATAGACAAACAACGCCCAACATTAAAATCCAGTTGATGTCCAAAAACATCAACTGGATTTTTTTACTTATAGAACTTTCCCCAAAAATGCTTTTGTCCGTTCATTTTGAGGCGCATCAAAGATCTTATCCGGCTTGCCCTGCTCAACAATATAGCCGCCATCCATAAACACTACTCGATCCGCAACCTCGCGGGCAAAGCCCATTTCATGGGTCACCACCACCATGGTCATCCCTTCAAGTGCCAATTGCTTCATAACATCCAATACCTCTTTTACCATCTCTGGATCTAAAGCGGAAGTTGGTTCATCAAATAACATCACTTTTGGCTTCATCGCCAGCGCTCGAGCAATCGCAACACGCTGCTGTTGACCGCCTGAAAGCTGCTGTGGATAGTTATCCGCCTTTTCACGAAGTCCTACTTTATCCAACAATTCTAAAGCTAGGTTTTCTGCTTCATTTTTCGATAGCTTGCGAATAAACATCGGCGCCATCGTAATATTCTCGACAACTGTCATATGCGGGAATAAATTAAATTGCTGGAATACCATTCCTACCTCTGTCCGGATCAAGTTAATATCCGTTTTCGGGTCATTCACTTGTACGCCTTCAATATAGATTGCCCCATCCGAAATTTCCTCGAGCAGATTAATACATCTTAAAAATGTACTTTTCCCCGAACCAGAAGGGCCGATTACACAGACTACCTCTTTTTCGCGAACTTCATAGTTAATTCCTTTCAGCACTTCTAAACGGCCAAAGGATTTATGTAAGTTTTCTACTTTTATCATGCATTAAGTCCGCCCTTCTCGTTTTTTACGCGGATTATAGCTAATGCTAAATCGTCTCTCAACAAATGCCACCAGTTTCGTAACAAGATAAGTTAAGATTAGATATAAAACTGCCGCTACTAAATAGGGTTCCCAGAAACGCTGATATGCTCCTGCGACTACTTTTGCTGCATATAAAATATCGTTCGCCGCAATTACGGTTACTAACGAAGAATCTTTTAATAAGGCGATAAATTCATTTCCTAACGGTGGAATCATTCGGCGAATTGCTTGCGGTAAAATGATTTTTCGCATCGCTTGTCCATGAGTTAAACCAAGGGATCGTGCGGCTTCCATTTGCCCTTTATCAATCGATTCGATCCCAGCACGGATAATTTCCGCATTATAGGCAGCACTATTCAACACAAGCGCTGTAATCCCTGAAAAAATAAAGCCAAATGACTGTCCAAAGACCGCGGGTATCAATGCTAAATGGATGATCAAAATCTGGACAAGCATTGGAGTACCGCGGAATAAATCAACATAAAGCTTGCATGGCCAATAAATCCATTTTCTCTTTGATGTTTTCCCTAATCCCAATAGTACTCCTAGTATGATGCCCCCTATATAACCACAAACGGTTAATATAATTGTCACCCAAATACCATTTATAAAAAACTCACGGTAGTTCCAGACAATGTCCCAACGCATATCTAAGAAGTTCATCTGAAATACCTCCATCTAATTATTCGATCTCTTGACCAGTAATTTCAGCTAATTTTCCAGTTTCCTTTAATTTTTCAATACCTTCATTTAAAAGATCCAGCACTTCTTCATTTCCTTTTTTCACCATTAATCCATAGTATTCTTTTTCGAAGCTATCATCTTCAATAGATTTTAATTTGGAAACTGGATTATTTTTAATATATTCAAGAATTACTGCATTATCGCCAATTGCCGCATCCACTGTCCCGTTGATAACTTCTTGAATCGCGATTGGTGTAGTTTCATATGGCAAAATGCTTGTGCTCGTTTTCCCTTGTAGATCTTGTGCTGCATAGTGGCCAGTTGTGTTGATTTGAACACCGATTTTTTTATCTTTTAAATCTGCTAAAGAGGCAATATCAGAATCTTCTTTTGTTACGATTAATTGCGTTGCTTCGTAATATGGCTCTGTGAAGTCATAAGTTTCTTTACGTTCCTCAGTAATTGTGATGGCAGAAACGCCTAGATCCACTTCCCCGTTTGTTACTTGCTGGAATAGAGGCTCCCACGCTACGTTATTGATTTCAAAGTCAACGCCAACCTCTTCGCCGATTGCATTGACTACGTCCACATCAATTCCAACGATTTTTCCGCTGTCATCAAATGATTCGAATGGTGCATAGGCCGCGTCAGTCCCTACGACCAATTTAGTAGCTCCTTCTCCCTCTTCGCCCGTTGATCCGTTAGTTCCTGTTTCTTCTGAAGTTCCGCATGCAGCCAGGATAATTGAAGCAGCAGCAAGTGGTGTGATTAATGACAATAACTTTTTCTTTTTTAACAAAGCAATTCCCCCCGAACTCTATTTATCTTCCCAATTTTGTTTTTCAGACTATTTTAAAATCAGAAAATATATTTATCATTATATAAACTTCGCAATATTTAAACAACATAAAATTTTCTAAAATTAAAGCGTAGAACTTACGCAGACACGTGAGTTACGGAGAATATTTGTGAGAGTCCACCTTAATTTTTTTCTATCGAACAACTCTATTGCACATCCCAAATATTACAATCTATTAACACATCTAATAGAAGCAGACTTTCCTCCATATAAAAAACAGCCCGAAAAGTTTTATGCAAACTTTTCGGGCTGTTTTTCTCTTTATTTGTTTCAAACCTTTAAAAAACTAAACACACGATCGTAACTTATAAAAATTTTATATGAAAAGATTGGTAATGATAGTTTAAAGAGAATGAATTTGGGATAAAATGAATTGGTACAGTAATTGCATTTTATCCCTTATTTTTCATTCCCTCTGGATGCTATTAGGCTGCTAAGCTAATATAACCAGGAAGGTCTACCTTATTAAATTTCTTAGTTGAATCAGTAAAATGGCGCCCTCGGAGGGAATCGAACCCCCAGCGGAAGAACCGGAATCTTCAGTGTTATCCATTACACCACGAGGACATTTTATAATAGGAAAACTTACTCGTAACGCTTTTGAAAATAGAATTGTTCTTCATTTACATACTTCTTATGCTTTAGGTCATAACGCCAACAGTAAAATACGACTTTTCTATTATACAAATGTATACAAAGTAATTCAACTACTAAATTGAAGTTAAATTTGATTTTATTGTGTCCAATTGATGGATACTTTAAACGCTCCATTTCCGGTGGCGGAAGTTGCAAATTCAAACTTTTATACTTTACTTCTTATTTTAAAAATGGGTCATAGAATAATAGCGGATAGAAACTTGCAATATTTTAGTTAAGGCCGGTGGTTTATATTTGACCTTTCTTGACTATTCTGTGTATGATAGATGTACAGCTAAAAGGTATTCTTTTTAGCACAGAGTCAACGAATAAATCTTTTAAGGAGGATTTACAAATGAATTTAATTCCTACAGTTATTGAACAAACAAGTCGCGGAGAGCGTGCATATGACATTTATTCCCGTCTTTTAAAAGACCGCATCATCCTGCTTGGCAGTGCTATCGATGACAATGTTGCCAACTCAATTGTTGCTCAATTATTATTCCTGGCAGCAGAAGATCCTGATAAAGATATTTCTTTATACATCAACTCACCAGGTGGATCAATTACAGCAGGTATGGCAATTTACGATACAATGCAATTCATTAAACCGCAAGTATCAACAATTTGTATCGGTATGGCTGCATCTATGGGTGCATTCCTGCTTACAGCTGGTGAACCAGGCAAACGTTTTGCCTTGCCAAATGCAGAAGTAATGATTCACCAACCACTAGGTGGTGCACAAGGTCAAGCAACTGAAATTGAAATTGCTGCAAAACGTATTTTATTCTTGCGTGACAAATTAAACAAAATTTTAGCTGATCGTTCTGGTCAATCTTTAGACCGCATCGCACAAGATACTGACCGCGATAACTTCATGACTGCTGAACAAGCAAAAGAATATGGTTTAATCGACCAAATTATTACTCGAATCGAAGATAAATAATTGTATTAGCGATGGTGATGAGGATTCTTTCCTCCTCACCATTTTTTATTTGGAAAAAAGGGCATCCCAGCAGTTGTGAGATACCCCAAAGTTTGCGAGCGTTTACAAATGATTTTGTCCTTATTCTTCTCGTTGAATAAGAGATACTAGTCCATCTACGGCTTCTTGTTCGTCTTTCCCCTCAGCAATTAGAGTAATCGTTGTTCCTCTTGCTATGGCTAAACTCATAATCCCCATAATAGACTTAGCATTTACTTTTTTCTCATCTTTTTGTAAATACACTTCCGATTTAAAACGATTGGCTTCTTGAACAAACAAAGCCGCTTGTCTCGCCTGTAAACCCGATTTCAATTTTACTTCCACATTGGTTTCAACCATTTACGATACTCCCTTTCAAACCGTTCATCTATATACATTTATCTTATCTAAATTGTATGAAAAGAACAATGATAGAATCCTACAATTTTTTAAAACTTCAGTAAAATTTATATCTATCATGATTATACACTATTTTCCATAATTATTTAATGGTTTCGCCTCGTCTTAAGGCTTCTGCGATTTCATCAATTTTACGCAATCGATGGTTTACGCCTGATTTGCTTACTGTACCCGTTGACACCATTTCACCTAGTTCTTTTAATGTGACATCTTGGTATTCAACTCGAAGCCTTGCAATTTCTCTTAACTTTTCTGGTAATTGATCTAAACCAATCGCGTTTTCGATAAAGCGGATATTCTCCACCTGACGGATAGCGGCACCGATTGTTTTGTTAAGATTCGCTGTTTCGCAGTTAACAATTCGATTTACACTATTTCGCATATCACGCAAGATGCGGACATCCTCGAACTTTAGCATGGCCTGTACAGCTCCAACAATTCCCAAAAAATCAGAAATTTTCTCAGCTTCTTTCAAGTAAGTAACAAAACCTTTTTTTCGTTCAATGGTTTTGGCATTGAGGTTAAATTTGTTCATCAAATCCGCTAATGCTTCACCATGCTCTTTATATAATGAATAAATTTCTAAATGATATGCTGAAGTTTCAGGGTTGTTTACAGAGCCACCTGCTAAAAACGCACCACGTAAATATGCTCGTTTCTGATCTCTATTTAAAAGTAAGGAAGAAGAGAGCGAATGATTTAACTGAAAGTCTTCAGATAAAATATCTAAATCTGCTAATAGTTCACGAGCACCCTCACGAACACGGCAAATGTAGACATTGTTTTTCTTTAACCGCATTTTTTTTCGAACCAGCAATTCCACATTATATGGATATAACTTTTTGACAATTGTATAAAGCCTTCTCGCAATCGCTGCATTTTCGGTCTGCACGTCCAGACTGAGCTGTCTATTTGTAAAGGATAATGTTCCATTCATGCGAATCAACGCAGATACCTCTGCCTTTAAACAATGATCATCGGATTCTAGCTGCGTCAATTCCTTTTTCGTTTCGGAAGCAAATGACATCTTTTTCCCCCCTTTCACCTATGTATGAAAACAATCATACCACACAATTCCAATCTAAAGCCTTGTATGTTTTTTACATTCTATTCAATGTATAATCACTTAGCCATTGAGCAATTTTATTTGACTCGTGGCGAACAACGCCGGACTGTATTGTGGCGATCTCTTTTTTAATAACCTCTAGTCCCATATTTTCTAACTTCTC
>Ga0182745_1004020_pt1 | contig 12379 bp, 9 predicted proteins | sample eDN3rd30CKraftBY_FD_128523 | JGI IMG/M metagenome (GOLD analysis project Ga0182745, IMG submission 128523) | Enriched backyard soil microbial communities from Emeryville, California, USA - eDNA 3rd pass 30_C Kraft BY (version 2) (version 2) | ecosystem: Environmental > Terrestrial > Soil >... | reverse complement strand
GTCGAGATAGGGCAGGCCGGGCTTCACCATCACCATGTCGGCGCCTTCCTGGATGTCGAATCCGACTTCGCGCAGCGCTTCGTCGGAATTCGCCGGATCCATCTGGTAGGTCTTCTTGTCGCCTTTCAGGGCGCCCGAGCTGCCGATGGCGTCGCGGAACGGGTTGTAGAAGCCGGACGCGTATTTCGCGGCGTACGACATGATCTGGGCGTGCTGGTAGCCCTTGTCGTCGAGCGCCTTGCGGATCGCGCCGATCCGGCCGTCCATCATGTCGGACGGGGCCTGCACGTCCGCACCGGCCTCGGTCTGAACGATCGCCTGCCTGATCAGCGCCTCGACCGATTCGTCATTCAGGATGATGCCGTCGCGCACGATGCCGTCGTGCCCGTCGCTGTTGAACGGATCGAGCGCCACGTCGCAGACGATGCCGATGCCGCTCACCGCCGCCTTTACCGCCCGGATGGCGCGGCAGACCAGGTTGTCCGGATTGTAGGCCTCGCGCGCGTCGGGCGTCTTTGCCCTGGGGTCGGTCTCCGGGAAGATGGCGACGGCGGGAATGCCGAGATCGCGCGCTTCCTTGGCCGCTTCGACGAACAGGTCGATCGTGAGCCGGTCGACACCCGGCATGGAGACCACGGGGGTGCGCTCGTTCTCGCCCTCCTGGACGAACACCGGCCAGATCAGGTCGTCGGCCGAGAGCTTCGTCTCGGCCACCAGCCGGCGCGACCAGTCCTCGCGGCGGTTACGCCGCATGCGCGTGTTCGGATAGCTGCCGAGAGTGGAAAAGCGTGTCGCCATGGCGAGCGGTTATGGCGCGAACCGAAGGCAGCCGCAATGTGGCGCGTTTGACTGCAAGGGGACCGCCGATATGATCCGCCACGCATGGATTTCACGCTCACCGAGGATCAGCAGGCCTTCCGCGATACGGCACGCCAATTCGCGACCGACCGCATGCTGCCGCAGGCCGCGCGCTGGGACGCCGAGAAGATCTTCCCCGAAGCGGTCCTGCGCGAGGCGGCCGCCCTGGGGTTCGGCGGCATCTACGTCAGGGACGACGTCGGCGGCAGCGGCCTCGGCCGGTTCGACGCCGCCCTGATCATGGAGGAGCTGGCGGCCGCCTGTCCCAGCACCGCGGCCTACATCTCGATCCACAACATGGCCGCCTGGATGATCGACGGCTTCGGCGACGACGAGCAGCGCCGCCGCTTCCTGCCGAAGCTGTGCTCGATGGAGCATTTCGCCAGCTACTGCCTGACCGAGCCGGGCGCCGGCTCCGATGCCGCGGCCTTGGCGACGCGCGCCGAGCTGCACGGCGACCATTACGTGGTGAACGGCAGCAAGGCGTTCATCTCCGGCGGCGGCCGCAGCGACATCTACGTCGTGATGCTGCGCACCGGCGGGCCGGGCGCAGGGGGCGTCTCGACGCTGGTGGTCGAAGCGGGAACGCCTGGCCTGTCGTTCGGCAAGCAGGAGCAGAAGCTTGGCTGGAACAGCCAGCCGACGGCGGCGGTGATCTTCGAGAACTGCAAGGTGCCGGTCGCCAACCGCCTGGGTCCCGAAGGCCACGGCTTCAAGATCGCGATGATGGGGCTCGACGGCGGCCGCATCAATATCGGCGCCTGCTCGCTGGGCGGCGCGCGCGCCTGCCTGGAGACGGCGTCGCGCTACGTCGTGGAGCGCAGGCAGTTCGGCAGGCCGATCGCCGATTTCCAGGCGACGCAGTTCAAGCTGGCCGACATGGCGACCGAGCTCGATGCGGCGCGGCTGATGATCTGGCGCGCCGCCTCGCTGCTCGATGCGAAGTCGCCGGAGGCGACGCAGGCGGCCGCCATGGGCAAGCGCTTCGCCACCGATATCGGCTTCCGCGTGGTGAACGACGCGCTGCAATTGCACGGCGGCTACGGCTACTTGAAGGACTTCCCCATCGAGCGGTATCTGCGGGACCTCCGCGTGCACCAGATCCTCGAGGGTACCAACGAGATCATGCGCGTGATCATTTCGCGGCGGCTGTTGATGGGTTAGGGCCAAGCCACCGAAGCTATCATGTTCCTCGCCCCCGCTAGGGGGAGAGGCTAGGAGAGGGGGCGGCGAAGGCTGTGCGCAACCCCCTCTCCCAACCTCTCCCCCTAGCGGGGGCGAGGAGAATGATAAGAGAAAAGCGAAAGCAATATATATGTCAGAGTCGGAAATTCTGTTCGATGTGAAGGATGGCCTCGGCCTGATCACGCTCAACCGGCCGAAGGCGCTGAATGCGCTGACGCATGGCATGATCCTCGAGCTGGAGAAGGTCATCCCCGGCTGGGAGAAGGACCCGGCGATCAAGGCGGTCGTGTTGCGCGGCGCCGGCGATCGCGCCTTCTGTGCCGGCGGCGACGTCACCAACCTCTATCGCGAGAGCCGCGAGAATCCGTCGGGCACGCTGCGGCGCGATTTCTTTCGCGACGAGTACATCGTCAACCGCCGCATCTACCGCTACGCCAAGCCGTGGATCTCGCTGATCGACGGCATCGACATGGGCGGCGGCGTCGGCCTTTCCGTTCACGGCTCGCACTCGGTCGCGAGCGAGAAATTCCTGTTCGCCATGCCGGAGACGACCATCGGTCTCTTCCCCGATGTCGGCGGCGGCTATTTCCTGACCCGCCTGCAGGGCGCCCTCGGAACCTTCCTCGCCCTCACCAGCCATCGGCTCAAGATCGCCGACGGCGTATGGGCGGGCATCGTCGGCGCGCATGTGCCGAGTGGGAGGATGAACGACCTGCAGGCCGCGCTGGGCGCCGCCGATCTGTCCGGTCCCGACGCCGACCGCAAGGTGGATGCCGTGATCGCGGGCTTCGCGGCCGATCCCGGCCTGCCGACCCTGCCGGCCATGATGCCCGACATCGATCGCTGCTTCTCGGCGGAGTCGGTGGGCGAGATCGTGGCCAAGCTCGGGAAGCAGGGCGGCGAATGGGCCGACAGGCAGCTCGCCGCGCTGCTCAAGCTCTCGCCGCTCGCCATGGCGATCACGCTGGAGCAGCTCAGGCGCTGCGCCAACCGCTCGTTCGAGGATTCGATGACCATCGAGTACCGCATGTCGCAGGCCTGCATGCGGCCGGATCACGACTTCTTCGAGGGCGTGCGCGCGCTGCTGATCGACAAGGACCAGACGCCCAAGTGGAACCCGCCGACCATCGATGGTGTCACGCGCGAGATGGTCGACGCCCATTTCAAGCCGGTATCGAACGACCTGTTCTTCGACTAGAGGGAGCACGCAAATGGCGAAAATCGCCTTCATCGGTCTCGGCAACATGGGCGGCCCGATGGCTGCCAATCTCGCCAAGGCGCAACATCACTTGATGGCGTTCGATCTGTCCGACGCCGCGGTTGCGGCCGCGGTGGAGAAGGGCGCTCACAAGGCGGCGAGCGCGGCCGAAGCGGTGAAGGACGCGGAGATCGTCGTCACCATGCTGCCGGCCGGAAAGCACGTCCGGGAGGTCTACGAGAAGGACGTGCTGCCCCACGTCGCCAAGGGAGCGCTGCTGATCGACTGCTCGACGATCGATGTCGAGAGCGCACGCCATGTCGCGGACGCCGCCCGCAAGGCCGGCTTCGAGATGGTCGACGCGCCTGTGTCCGGTGGCGTGGGCGGCGCCACGGCCGGCACGCTCACCTTCATGGTCGGCGGCCCGGAACCGGTCTTCGCCAAGGCCCGGCCGATCCTCGAGAAGATGGGCAAGAACATCGTCCATGCCGGCGACAGCGGCAACGGCCAGGCCGCCAAGATCTGCAACAACATGATCCTCGGCATCTCGATGATCGCCGTCAGCGAAGGCTTCATGCTGGGCAAGCGGCTCGGCCTCGACGCGCAGAAGCTGTTCAACGTCGTCTCGACCGCGTCGGGCTCGTGCTGGTCGCTGGTCAATTACTGCCCCGTGCCGGGCCCCGTGCCGGCATCGCCGGCCAACCGCGACTATCAGGCGGGCTTCACCGCCGCCATGATGCTGAAGGACCTGCTGCTGGCGCAGCAGGCGTCGGCCGCGGCCGGTGCCGCCACGCCGCTCGGCGCGGAGGCGGCGCAGCTCTTCAGCCTGTTCGTCAACGCGGGCAATGCCGGCAAGGACTTCTCCGGCATCATCAAGATGCTGGATGGGGCCGCATAGGCGGACTGCCCGCGCGGGACCACGGCGCGGCGGCAAGGAGGAAGGCAGCGAGCTACCCACAAAGAGTCTCGCCGGCTGGTTGTGTGGCGAGATGCATGATGCAAGTCTCGTGGTGCTTCAGGCAACGATGCCGGGGCGGAGCGGATATGTGCCTGCCGTCCATCCAAGACCTGTTTTCGTTCCATGACGAGAGCGTGCGCCGGGTCATCCTCATTGGACCGCGCGCATCCTGCGCGCTCATGCGCGCCGATGAAGGCGCCCGATCATGAGCGCGCAGGATGCGCGCGGTCCAATGATCATGATCGGGCACGGCTGCGTCCAACCGGGCGGGGTCAGCCTGCGTTCGGCGTTGGAAATTCGACGCGTCTGCATGCCGTTCGGCGCGTCGCCCCGAAATCAAAAGGCTCGCGAGTTCTCAGGAGGCAGCGAGGTCTCCGTCGCGGTCGGCAGTCGACAGGAAGCGCCGCTCGCTGCCGCGAAGCGCCACGCTGGTCAGCCGCCCGCTGACGAAGGCGCCGGTATCGATGTTGATGCGGTGGCTCCGGTTCTGCGGCAAGTCGCAGATCGTATGGCCGTGCACCACGACGCGGTCCGGCAGCGGGACGCGAGCGCGCAGGAAATCGTCGCGGATCCACATCAGGTCGGTCGACGTCTGGCGCTCGAAGGATATTCCCGGCCGTACGCCGGCGTGGACGAAGACGTAGTCGCCGACCGAATGATGCAGGGCACAGCCGCGGATGAGTTCCACGTGCCGGGCGGGCACGGCTTCCGCGAACGCCCGGCGCAGCGCCTTTGCCGACGCCTCGTTGCGCGGCAGGCTGCGCAACGGCACGCCGTAGGACATCAGCGTCTCGAGGCCGCCGAAGGACAGCCAGTCGCGCCCGTCGCTTGTGCCGTCGAGGAAGGCCAGCATCGCTTCCTCGTGGTTGCCCCTCAAGCGGACGGTGGCGAAGCCCGGCAAGGGATCGGCCAGCAGGCGCTCGATCACGCCGCGGCTTTCGGATCCGCGATCGACATAGTCCCCCAGGAAGACGAGGCTGCGCGCACGATCCGCGGGGTGACGGCCGGCATCCTGGCGGATGCGGACGAGAAGGTCGTCGAGGAGGTCCAGCCGCCCGTGGACGTCGCCGATGGCGTACACCGCGTGCCCGGCGGGGATCGTTCCCGCCCGGACCGGCAGCCCAAACCCAAGCAAACGCCGAAGCATGGCAAGCGGTTAACGCCCCGTCACGGGGCGCGCAACTCACTTCACGCGCGGCACGATGCGCTTGAGCTTGGCAATCCCGCTTTCGTCGGCCGCCGCGGTGGAACGACGGGACGACGACGCGCCGCCGGCCGCCGGGTCGCGCTGCCGCCGCGGCCGCTCGGCATTGGCGCTGCGCTGCGCCCCGTTCGCGCCATAATAGGCGTTGTAGCGCGAGTAGTAGTCGCCGTAGTCGCCGTACTCGTACAGCGCATGCTTCGCCAGGTTCACCTTGTTGATGACGATGCCGACGCGGTCGGTGACGCCCAGCAACGCGGAGACGGCGCTCTTCACCACGTCGCGCGGCGTCTTGGCCCAATGCACGATGAAGATCGTGTAGTCGGCAAGCTGCGCGATGATGCGGGCGTCGGACACGGCCATGACCGGCGGGCTGTCGAGGATCACGAGATCGTAGCGGTCCGCGAAGGTCGCGAGTGCCGCCTTCATGGCATGCGACTCGAGGATTTCGGGTGCGTTCGGCGTGTCGGCGCGGGCGCAGATATAGTCGACGCCGGACACGTCATGACGGCGTATGCACTCGTCCAGCGTCTTGGTGCCCATCAGGTATTCGTCGATCGTGCCGCCCCGGTCCTTGAGGCCGAGCGCGACCGCCAGCTTGGCCTGCCGCAGGTCGAGATCGACCAGCAGGACGCGGCGCGAGGCATTCATCTTGGTGAGCAGGCCGCCGAGGGCGGCGGCGAAGGTGGTCTTGCCTTCGGCCGGGGTCGACGAGGTGACGGCGATCACCCGCGCCGGACGGTCGAGGTTGCTGAGGCTGATCGCCGTGAACACCGCGCGCATGGCCTCGGCCGCCGACGAGGTCGTGCGGTCGAGCACCTGCGTGACGATGTTGGCGCGCAGGCCGGCCGAGCCCTTGACCAGCGGCACCATGCCGAGGACGGCGACGCCGGTCGCCTTCTCGACCTGGGAGGCCGAGCGGAACACCCGGTCGAGCTTCTCCGCGGCGACCGCACCGGCCATGCCGAGCAGGCAGCCGATCAGGAAGGCGGCGAACAGGCCGGTCTTGTATTGCGGCGAGCTCGGCGCGCCCGACGGCCAGGCATAGGCCAGGATGCGCGCATCGGCGCGCTGGATGTCCTGCTGCTCGCGCAGCTCCTTGAAGCGGCTCAGGAAGCTCTCGTAGAGGGCCCGGTTGGACTGGGCCTCGCGCTCGAGCTGCTTGAGCTCGGCTTCGTACTGGCTGGTGGCGCCGACCATGACCGACGAGCGCTCGACCTGCGCGCGGAGCTCTTCCTCCTCCGCCTTGGCGGCATCGAGCTCGGCCCGGATGGCGAGGGTGATGCTTTGCGTCGCCGCAAGGAAGCGGCCGCGCACCGAAGCCAGCTCGGCCTGGGCCTGGACCACCTTCGGATGCCGCGGGCCGTAGATCGTCTGGTATTCGGCGATGCGGCGGTTGAGGTCCGATTCCTGCTGGCGCAGCGTGCTGAGGCCGGCATTGCTCGCGACCTCGGTGATGTTGGCGAGCTCGTTGGGATTGAGGCTCGCCTTGCTGAGCGCCACGAGGCGGCTTTCCTTCTCGATCCGCCGCGTCTTGGCGTTGATGTAGCGGCTGTTGAGATCGGACAGGGTCTGGGTCGAGACGACACCCTCCGGGCTGCCGGCCAGGCCCTTGTCGCGGCGATAGGTGGCGACGGCCTCTTCGGCGACCTGCAGGTTGCGGCGCAGCTCGGAAAGGCGCTCCTCGAGCCACTCCGTGGCACGGCGGTTCGCCTCGTTCTTGTTGTCGACCTGATCGGCCAGGTAGACCTCCGCGATCGCGTTGGCGATGCGCGCCGACATCGTGCCGTCGGTGCTTTCCACCGTGATCAGGATGACGAAGGTGCGGCCGAGCAGCGTGACGCTGAGATGGCCGGCAACCGTGCCGATCGCAGCGCGGCGGCCGGGATCGCTGTCGTCGGTCCGCGCGGCGCGCGGCGCGGGAGTCGACTGCGGCGCGCGCGCCTGGGGCGGTGCGAGAAGCGAGGCTATGCCCGAATGCCAGAGCTCGCGGATCGGCGCCAGCGAGCTGTCGAGGAAGCCCGGCGGCTTGGTGCCGTTGAACTCCGGGTTGGTCGCCAGTCCCAGCCGGTCGACGACGCGGCCGATCAGGAATTCCGACTGGATGACCTCGAGCTCGCTCTGGATCGCCCCCAGGTTCAGCGTATCGACGCCCGACAGCGCCGCTTCCGTGCTGACCACCTTGAACGTGCGGGTGTCGAGCATGATGCGCGACGACGCCTTGTACATCGGCGTGGCCTGGGCGATGATCAGCGCCATCAGCGCGACAGCGAGCAGGCCGGAGCCGATGATCAGCGCCTTGCGGCGGTTGAGCAGCCGCAGCCATTCCCAGAGCTCGTTCGGCGCCTCCATCGAGCGCATCGGCGGCGTACCGACGGGATCAGCCGCCGCCGAGAGCCGGTTCAGGCCGGTCTCCTCGCCCATCTGATCAAATTTCGACAAAGATCCCATCATTTCCCACCCTGCGGCCCGTCAGGCCGCAAATGCCGTTCTCCACACACCCGGGATCATGCGGCGCACCCTGCGCCCCTGGTCCCTCCTGCGAACCGGCGTCCCACACGCCGGTCCCGGCAATCCGTCCGCGTCCTAGAACCACCTCTCGGGGACACGGATCACGTCGCCCGGCTCGACCAGGGTGTCCTCGGTCACATGCTCCTCCTCCGCGCTCGTGGCGTAATAGCGCTTGATCGTGAGCCGGGTACGGCCGGCCCGGCGCGTGTACCCGCCCGCGATCGCCACCGCCTGGATCACACGCAGGCAGTTCACATAGGGGAACTGCCCCACCCGGGTGACCTCGCCGACCACGTAGAAAGGCCGCATGGCAGTCAATTCGACGCTGAGCCGGGGCGATACGAGGTAGCCCTGCGTGCGATAGCGCTCGCGCAGCATTTCCTCGACCTCGGCGACGGTCAGGCCGACCACCTGGATCGGTCCCAGCATGCGCGCCGAGATGCCGCCAGCGGCGTTGATCTCGTAGTCGCCGGAGAATTCGGTATCCTGCAGCACGACGACGCGGATCTTGTCGCCCGCGCCGAGACGATAGCCGGAGCTGCCCTGCTTGCAGTCGTTGGTCTGTGCAAGGGTGGGTCCGTTGACGGGCGGCGCCTGCGTGAAGGACACGACATCGCGGCTCGGCGGGGTGGGCAGCTGCCAGACGCCGGTCGTGGGCGAATCGCAGGCGGCAGCGGCGAGCATCGCGGTCAGCGCCATGGCCGTCACGGCCGGTGTGCCGGAAAGACGGCGGACGAGCTTTTCAGTCAGGAGTCTCAGCACGAGGTCACCGCTTCGCGATCAATCGGATGGAATAGATCTGACGATCATAGGATGGGCCCAGGCTGTCGGTCGATGAGCCGTGGGAATATTCGAAGAACGGCCCGATCTGGATCTCCGGCCGTATGCTGTACAGCAAGCCGACCTGGCCGCGAAAGAAATAGTCCGTTCGCGGGCTGGCGCCCGCGCCGTCGATCGGGCTGTAGTCGGCAACCGAGAACAACAGGCCGCCGGAAAGCGTCCAGGCATCGTGGATGAGGTACGTCAGGTCGACCGCGAACGTGGTCGAGACGAAATCCTTGTACTGGCTGAGCGCCGACTGGTTGATCGTCCGCGAGATATACGGCCTGAGGGTCAGCGGGGCGTAGCCCGTATAGCTGCCGCTCAACCCGTATGAAAGGGCCGACGTATTGCCCAGCCCGGACGCGAAGCTGGTGCCCTGGTAGCCGACCGTGCCCTCGAGCATGCTGATCGCGTTGACCCGCCATGTCGCGCCGAGCGAGAAATTCATCCCGTCCGAGTTTCGCGCCTGCCCCGCCGAGTTGATCGCCTCGATGTATCGGATCTGGTTGAACGTCGGGGAGACGAAGACCGAGAGGTCCTCGAACAGCTGGTAGCCGAGCTTGAACGACTCGCCGTACTCGAAGCGGTCCCGGCTGGAACCCGGCAGGCCGGTGCTGAAGATCACGCTGTTGTCCTGGTACCAGAAGCGCGCCGCCTTGGCGCTCAGCTGATAGAAGACCCGGTTGAACTGCTGGTAGAGGCCGATCTCGATCGGCAGCGTGTCGACCACGGTGGGGGCCTGGGCGAACGCCACGTTGGGCGTCCCCAGCGCCTCCGTCGACCGCCGGTAGCCGATCGCGTAGGTGGCGTAGAAGTCGTGGCGGATATCGATCTTGCCGTCGACGAGCACGCCGTAGTTCTGGAAATTCTGCGTCGGCGCAACGCCATACCAGCCGATCGTGCCGCTCGCCAGGACGTGCAGCGAGTGGTTGAGCCATTCCGACCTCAGATCGAGCGATGGCGAGACGGTCGTGTAGAGCGACTGGGTCGTGCCGAGCGAGGCGTTCTGGGCGAACACGTTGCTGTCGACGCCGACATTGATCTCGATCTGCGGGACAAGGGTGAAGGCCCCAAGCGTGATGCCGCCGCCGTCGGACAGGAGGCCGCCGTCGCCGCTGCTCCCGATGCCGATGGCCGTGCCCACGATGCCGCCATAATACGGCACGCTCGTCCCGAACGGCGAATTGACGATCGTGGTGCCGGCAGACGGCACGGTCGGCGCCGTGAGCGTCGGATCGGGCAAGGTCGTGCCCGCCCGCCTCGCGGCGTCGCGCCGGAAAGAGTCGTCGGGGTCGATCGGGGTGACGATGAATGGAGCGGCGCCGCCCGGCGGCACGGTCGGCGCAACCGTCGACGGATCGGTCGGCGCGACCGTGGCAGGATCGACGCTCGATTGCGTTGGCGACTGCGCATGGACCGCCGACACCCCGCACGACAGCAAAGCCCAGCCGACCAGTGGCGACCAAATCAGCCGCGTACGATGCGCGCTAATCGTCATGGAGCTTTCATGCCATCCGGGCAACGGTCCGATTGTGGGTTGAAAGAAGTTCCGCACGGCCTTCGGTCGTTCAGGTGCAGCCGCTGGCGTTCGCCTGGCACGGCGGATAGGGCGTGGGCGGCGGAGGTGGCGGCGGGAGCGGCGGAGACGGATTGACGCAGCATGGCGGACTCGGCGGATTCGTCGGCGGCATCGGCGGCGTCGGATCCGGGGTCGGAGTCGGAGGCGCCGGAGGCGACGGCGGATCGCTCGGCGGATTGTAGGGCGGCAAAGGAGGTTCCGGCGTTGGCGCCGGCGGATCCAGTACCGGGATCAACGGCGGCGAGGTCGGCGTCGAGTCCGGGGTCGACGTGATCGTTGGCCCTCCCACGCCGGCCGGCCCGCCCGCGAGAGGCGGCGCGGCGCCCTGCAGCGGCCCCGCATCGGGGACCGGGCTGGAAACATCGGACGCTCCCGCGCCCGACAACGGTCCCGTCCCAAGCAACGGCGTGGTGTCGGTCAGCGGCCCGCCCGCCTGCAGCGGTCCTTCGTTTTGGGCAAATCCGGAGCCGTCCAGGCCGCCTCCTCCCGCGGGGTTGCCCCCGGTCATCGGGCCCGCATCCAGCGGATCGTCCCCGGCCAGCGGCCCATTGGCGCCCGGCATCCCGCTCCAGTCCTGACCCGAGCCCGAGCTTGAGCTTGAGCCGGCGGCATTTCCGGCCTGGGCGCTGCCTGTCGAACCACCCTGCGAACTGCCACCGGCCGGCGCGTTGTTGCCCTGCGGATCGCTGTCCTGAAGGGACGCACCACCGCCTTGGGCGCCGCCTGGCGGCGTCCCCCCGGCCAGCACATCGTTGCCCTGCGGGTCGTTGCCCTGCGGCGGATCACCCTGCAGCGGCCCGACACCCGCCTGGCTGCCGCCCGCGTCGCTGCCGCCCGAGCCGGCGCCGCCCGACGCGCCACCCTGCGGATCGTTGCCGGGCATCGGGAGGCTGCCCGTCCGAGTGCCACCCGGCTGGGTGCTACCAGAGTTGCCGTCCAGAGGAGTTCCGCCCGTCAATACGTTCTTGTTTTCCGGATCGTCGCCCTGGGATGCATCGCCCGGCACCGGTTCACCCTCGGCCTGGACGCCCACCGGCTGACTGCCAGTGGCGCCGCCCTCCGAAGACTCCCCGGTCTCGGCGCTGGTGCCGACAGGATCGTTGCCTTGCGGGTCAGTTCCCTGGTCGCCAGCCGCACCGGCGGCCTGCACGCCACCATCCGTTCCCCCTGCCGGCAGATCGCCTGCCTGCTGGCTTCCGCCTTGTCCGCCCCCGGACGAGCTGCCGTCCGCCCCTTGGCCCGAACCCTGGAGCATGACCGGACCTTGCTGGCCGTTTCGGGGATCGTCCTCTCCCGGCGGCGTGCCCGGAATCGGACTGCCGCCCTCCAGATTCTGCGGCTGTTCATGGCCTTGCTGCTGGCCCATCACCTGCGCGAAGGCCATGCCGCCGCCCACCAGAACGACAGCGGCGACCACACTCTGCGCCTTCAATGCAATTTTATGCATTTGAGCCACCTAAATCGCCGGAAGCCAGGCAGGGCTTGCGGTGTGTACCAGCTTGCATCAGATCCGGCCCCGACCCCCACGGTCTGGTCCCACCCAAATCTGCAGCCAAAATACCGAAACTTTCGCAGGAATCCAAGCGACTATAGCCTTCCGGCGATCCTGCGTCTGTACCTTCGCCCGACGCTCGGGCCGCGAAAATCCTGCGGCGGGGCCCGCGATTCAGGATGCGCCACGGCTGTCCGCCAGCGCCTCCAGCGACGCCGCCAACGCCTCGGGATCGCCGCACGAGACCCGCCAATGAGGCAGGCCGGACGCACGCGCGAGCAGGTCGACGTCGGACTCCGCGCTCCCCACGAAGACGAGCGGTTTCCGCGAAGCCAGGCACGCATAGATCTTCGACGGCATCACGAAGCCGACGAACGCGTCCTTGAGCACGACAAGGTGCGCATCGGGCGCCTGGAGCAGGCCGGGCAGGCGCTCCAGCGGCACGGGCCGGGAGCGGTGGAAGGGCAGCCGGAGCGCCGACAGACGCGCCACGACCTCCTCGGCGCCCGCGCCTGTGGCACACAGCCACAGGCGAACCCGTCCGCTGCCGGACCGGTGATGCAATCGATAGCCCT